>Ga0307513_10000344_pt1 | contig 67406 bp, 70 predicted proteins | sample 15_EM_MG_FD_202174 | JGI IMG/M metagenome (GOLD analysis project Ga0307513, IMG submission 202174) | Populus trichocarpa ectomycorrhiza microbial communities from riparian zone in the Pacific Northwest, United States - 15_EM | ecosystem: Host-associated > Plants > Roots > Unclassified | place...
TCAGCCCTTTATGTTTTCATACTCGTTACTGGTTGACTTGAAAGCCTATTGTGTGTTCTTTCATTGTTCCTTTTGTTCCTCCCAGGATACTTCTTTGATAGTCTTTGTCTTTCCTTATTAGCAGAATGCGGTGGTCATGGCTGAACTCAATTGCTGTATTATATAGCTGAGCTATGGCTTTCTTATTATGGAATTAACAAGCGTTGTTACAATACGAGATCTTCACTACTTTCTGTTATCACTTCTTCGTCCAAGTTCCGTGCACATATTCCGATCGCATATTACAACAGTTACCGGTGTGCTATGTCGAGTGATAAATCATGATTTGATACTAGGAACGGATCATGTTTTGGATTAAAGAAGCGATGCACTTAGTGAAGAATTCTTGGTTGCGGTGTTAGATCGGGCAAAAATGATCTCCGTAATGATTGTTGCATAAGATAGCAGTAGTTATTTGGCCGAGGAAGGTGGGTTATTCGGCATAAGCATGCCTACTGCGAAATATGGTACTGGAGTAATTGCCCGGGGACTGGAGAATGGCCGCTAAGGAAAGGGTGGCCCGCCTTTGCGTTTATACCCTTTGGTGCCCTGCTATGCATGGTGTGTAGCCGTACAAGAGGGATCGTCCTGAACCATCGTTTCTCGGACTTGCGAGGGGCAGGTACCAGAAGGGGGGAGGAATAAAATTGGTGACAGGACTTGAGTATGGAGTTCCAATGTAGGGGCTACATCTACGCATTGGTAGACCTACTCATTCTTTGTGGCTGTGGGAATATAGGGTAGTTGAGAATGGGAGAGCGTGCTGTGGTGTAAAAAAGGAATGAATGAAGTTTGTTACTGTCGGGAGGTCGTCTGCCGCCACCTCCGCTGTTGTCTCCTTGCCGGAGGCATGCTTTGAGTGTTTGTGATGCGAAGGGGTTTTATTTGGAAATGAGGCATTCTAATTCCTGGAGTATGTTGGTGATTGGGATCTGGGGGAGGAAAGCAAGCACGTGTTTGTCAACCTTTGATCAGCTAATAGGGAACATGGGAGAATGAATGTCTCAAGTATTACAGCAGCATCTCTATCGGCTTCCATTACACCAAGCAACGCCGGTCAATACATGAAGAGAGGGGGCGAGTGTTAACCATCTGTGTTTGTGCTCTATTCTTCCGATCCTTAAGGAGAGCTTCCGAGCAGCCAAGGAAAGTTATCTACTAGAGGATCCTCAATCGGTTAAAGGTATGTAATCGTGGGTGGGCTAGTTTGTGTGTTATATCCTGTTTGTTCTACACTATGCCCCATGTGAGTTGCTAACCTGGAGGGTGGAAGCTATGATAGCAAGTTCGAGAGTTTTTTGCCCCTTTCATTTTTGTAACTTATAGTGTGAACTATTTTATCTTGTGAATCAGCTCCTACTTGAAATAATCGCTTTATTTAAGTGGTAGGCTCTTTCCCGGCAGATTTAACATCTCCCAAGGCCCCGGATAGTCTGTCTTGGGATGTCGGGTACTTGCCTCTATTTTTAGTAAAGACTGTAGTCCCAGGGGCTGACTATGGGACCTCAGCTTCTTCACCAATGCTGCTCGCAAATGTGGTCACCTGTAGGGCTCTACCTTTACCTGCTGTCGAGATGTGTTACGAGCGCGCTCCAGTTGTCTCGGAGGCCTGTAGTCTACTGTAGGTCTAGGGAGAGTGAAATAATACGTGTGGGTCTAATATATGGGATGATCTAGAGGAACAGTTTGTAGTGAATTTGAGGGGATACCTCGGCTACACCTCGGAATAATTTTAAGGGCATCAAGAGCTTAGATTTTCCAGTATTGCAATAATGAATGGATAAAAAGCTCCTTGCTCGTTGTGTCTTCCAAAATGTGTTCAAGTGAGAGCCTCTCATGGACAATTGTAAAGAAATCGCAAATAGTATGCCGGGTTGGAACAACCAATTGCAATTGGGCAAAGCGGGTGGAGCATCGCTCGGCGGTGGTGGAAAAAAGGTTCAGCCAGTCGCGTCCTTGCCTGGAGGCCTGGGCTCGCGATCCGTGGGCCCGGAAGCCACCAGGATGTATAGGAGCGTCGAACTCCCGGGAGTTGGAGACTTCGAAGCTCGCCACACCTCGCGTTCTCATCTCCAAGCTCGCTACAGCGTTCTTTGTTTTCCCACCCGCCAGCCCAACTTTCATATTGCGCCCTCATTGTCATCTAGGGATATATTGGTGGCAATGATCTCAAGTGACAAGGGCAACGACATCCCCCCAGCGCCTCCGCCAGTGGACTTATGCAGGAAGTGTGATGGATGGAAGGAATCACTAGGATGGTGTTTGGTTTCATAATTTCTCTGTATCCTCTGATTTCTCATTACCTCTCATATTATTAACTATAATATCTTTTGTGTTCGCTTGGCTTGACAGAATTGGCTGGCTATAATATGGGTTTCAAGGAGGTCTTGCGTATGAAGATCGAAATTTCTAAAAATTCCTACCGAGCTAGCAAATGCTGTGGTTGAATGGCTGTTTGGCACCCTGCCTGTTTTTTATTTTTTAGAAGTAGAGATTCAAAGCGGTGTAGCGAGGTCACAGCAAATGAGAGACGAAAAGGAGCAAAGATAATATTGTGATAAAAGATAGGTTAGAGAGCTGCGAGGCAGTGTAGTAAGTGCTAATAGAGGACAGAAAGAGATCATCGTCAGAGAATGTAGCAAGGAAAATTTGCCACGGCATGGCAAAGGACTGAAGGGATATTATTAGTAGAGTAATGGCGCCCCCACCTTCTCATCCGCCCTTTATAGAAAGTGAATTTAGCAAACGAGACGGTGAGTGGGAAGCACTGCTTGGAGTGCTGGATGTATGCTGAAAAGTGTCGATGATAGGTTAGGGAAGAAACAAGAGAAGGCAGCCAAGCTGCTCCTAGAACTTAGCCTTAGAACTCCCAAATAATAGACCTTACTGGTCCAAGTTCGCCAGATGGCGCACTGCGTCCGAACTATTGGAATCCATAAGTTCATCCCAGTCGAAATAGTCATCATCCAAATCCGGGAACTGAACAAATGCCTCGGGCTATATTAAACAGCTGTTAGCTTGCGCAAATATGGGAAATCAGGCAAAGGGGGATTTGAAGACATACCTGCATCAAAGCAAACAAGTCCTCCAACTCGATAGCGGCTGCGTCCATCTCATCTTCCATCCTCTTTTCAGCTTGGTCGTTGTGGTCCATCATCGCAATCATGACCGCGTTCTTTTGATCCTCTTGAAGAACTGTCTCATCGCCCATTACAACATCTTCCTCAGGGTCAGTATCATCGGCCTCCCCACTCTCACGATCATTATCATCTCGGGCCATCTCCACACTATCCCCTGTTTCACTCCCAGCAGCCCTCACTTCCCCCTTCTGGTAATTCTTCTTAATCTTAGGGCCCAAGGCTCGAACAACTTGGTGAACAGCCCATGAAATCCTACAATACCAACGTTAGTCCACCAAACTCACCTCCAAAAGACCAGAGACAAGAATGGAATGAAATCGGATAGGAAAACCACGTACCCAACACGCTCTTCTGGCCAAGCCAGCCCGTTCCCGTCCTTCGGAAAAAATCTCGGTCCAATCTCCTCGAGGGCGTTATTGAGCCACTGGCGATAAACTGTGTCCTTGCTATCTATACGCTTACCCTCGAAAGGGGGAGTGCCGGGAAGAACAATGGACTTAATGTAGACCTTCAGCTCAAAGTACTGCTCCTTGGTCATGCCGATTTCGACGATGTGTCTGGGGGGTCTGGAGGTTCTAACGGTTTCCGGGATCTTTCTCACCATTTCTAAGGTTGTGGTTGGATATTATATCTTCTAGGTGACACTGGAAGTTAGTAGCGGTGATGGAGGGGCGGTTCCGGGGGTCTGCTTTGAATTTTTTGGTGCGGTGGCGGTGATAGGGGTAGTGAGGGTAGTGAAATTGGTGAGAGTGGGAGACGTAGTGATTGTTGTGATAGAGGCGAGTGACGATCTGTGATTGCGGGGATTAGCCTAATAGAATTAGCTTGGCTAATTCTTCCAACCTGCGCCGAGGTTGCTATAGTATTGGAAGTGGTGGTGGAGTGGCTTAGGGGTGGTGTGAGAGAAAATCCTAGATTAGCACCAAGAGGGTTATATCCTTGAGTTGGGGGGTTGAATCATGAAAATGAAGTGTAGTGTTTTACCGCGGTCCGTTGACTTGCTTTCAGGTTGAAGGGTAAAGGTAGAGTCTTTGGTATGGAGACCATAGAATTGACGTGTTCTCGTTGCCTTAGTATAAGGTGTCTCAGCGAATTACTATTGAGAAGTCGTTTTGGGAAATTTTTGAGGGCATATGTACGTACAATGGAGGAACCGGTTGGAATTCCTAGTATTTCATGCTCCTGGGAGGAGAAAATTTATCTCTATTTTCTGTGAAGGAAAAGGTTGAGATAGTAAGCGCAGGAACTATCTCTAGTAATCGGTTTGTGGAAATACCTTCTGTGGAGCTAGAATTTGGAAACCAGATATCATAGGTCTTGATAGCGATGCTATACAAATTCTCTGCCATTATTAAGCGAGCTTCAGAAACATGGGAAAGGCTGCAGCGCTCTAAAAGGTGAGGATCTAGGGTTTAGTGTTGATTGCTGTATTCCACGCTATAGGGTTGGATAACCTTCTAGCAGGAAAACCGGTGAGTCATGTATTCTTGTTCGCTCGGGGTGCTTGCCCGCTGCTGAATCTGGGGCTGAGAACGAATAGCTTTATTCTTGGGGCCAAGACTAATGCGTGCCTATGTTGGACAAACATGGAGCAACATTGATACATTATTCATGGGGGTATCTACCCAACTATTACACGCCCATGTAGGGGCCGAACGGATATCAATGACTTTATAACAGTGCTAGTTTCCTTGATAGGATTCGGGAATTTTACTCCCCCCCCACAAAATTTAATAGAGGGCGCTTAGGTTCCAAGATACCATGGGTCATGTTGAGAAATGGTCCTTCCTGGGTTGAGGAACGAAGGCCTAGCATGAGCTTTCTACTCACTATTACGGATATGCGGGCGGACGTGGGGGTTAGGATTCTATGTAATACCTTGCGTCATCAGGATAGGGCATATACCGTTCATGTCTCCCGTGGCTAGGTAGGGAACTTAATCAACAATCTTCCGCCGCAAGACAAAACATTCGATTCTTGCATCTCATGTGCTCCATATGTTACCGATTGAGATTCTGTGACGGAATGCCAACGACCCAGTCGGCCAACTGCGACGACTCAACCTCACCAAATAAATCTGCGTGGGGGCCTCTCAACGAAACCCCACAGAAAACCAATTAAAAGATAAAAAATAAGGAAAAATTAAAAGAAACCTAGTACAAGTAAAAGGTCGAGATAAAATAAAGTTCAGCGTTGTTGGTTCAGTTTCAGGCATGCTGGCCTGGGGTTTTGTCTACCGTCAGGTAAACAGATTCAAGTGCCCAGCTTGAAAACTAGCCCACCAGAGACACGAACACCAACACAATTCTATTAATTCAAGGCGCCATTCCCCCGCAAGTACTTAAACCGACAAACCCAGCACTTTGCCCTTCCTCCTCCCCCCAACCAAATCCTTGCAACTCCCACCACTATCGTACTAACAATCTAGAAATAACCAAAACCCAACCCACAATACCTATCCCTAACCAGCCGTCAGCCCCATCACTCATACCAAAAATGCCTAGTACAGCGACCTACCCCATCACCCGAAATCCCAAAGCCCTGCCAAAAACCATCGCCTCAACCGGCCTCACACAAGAGGAATACGACCTCCTCCGCCAGCACCTAAGAACTATTCTAGTCCCAGGCTCCGGCGACTCCGACGGGTACGGCATCGTCATGCGGAACAAGGCTCAGTTCCTTGAATGGTTTCAAGCTTTAATCATCGAGATCGGGCCAATCTACTGGCCCCCCGGCCGGAGTGAGGGCTTGTCATGGCCGGTGGATAGAGCTGCGTTAGTACCCCTTCTATCATTCTATGTTTTCTGTTCTTTTCAATTGTCTCCTGGAGGGAGAGTGGTGCTAACACTTTGAATTGGTGTCACAGAATTGCGGATCTAGTGCTTAAGGTCGTGGCATACATGGGTAAGGCACTCCGTCGCGGGGGGAAGAAAGAGAGTGTCGATGCTACTGCGCTCGGAGGAGTAGCAGGCGCGGTTGACAGGATTGGAGCCTTGCATGAGAAGAGGAGGCTTGTGGATGTTGCCGAGGGTCTTTGGGTATGTGAAATCTCTTACTCTACACCGTCCATCTTTATCGGTAATGCTAATATTGGGGAACTTCAGGACCAGATGGTTCTACCATTTTCTCACGAAGAGGGAGTGGTAAATGAGGATGACTGGGAGCAGTTCATCAGGTGGGAAATGTGCGAGGAGGGGCGGGAGGAGAACGAGTCCAATGTGTGCATTGACCCGCGCTTGTTGACCATCGGGTAATGTGGTGTTTTTGGACGATAACTGTTATAAGTTGCTAGCATGAGCCCCTCTTTTTGCGTTTGCTTTATTCCCGTGTCCTTATTCTCTATACCTGCGATTTCTCTATACCTGCGATAGTAGCTTTAGTATATTCACAATTTGCGTCAGATCTGATAAGCCTTTCAAGTTAACTCATTCCATACGTTATTCTCACTCTAAATCGGTCACTCAGCCGCTGTCAAGATTAGGAGGAAACCTTTTTGGTGCTTACTCAATTGTGAGATCCACGATCCTCGGTATCGCATGCAAACAGCCTTGCTCTACAACCATGAAACCAATCCTCTATCTGCCAACCAAAATATAGCCTCCCAGACGCAGCGAGCGGCAGCTCGAGAAAAAGTATCCTACATTTCACTCCTTTTATGAAGAAATGAGCGGTGTGTACTGGCTGTTGTGCCGAGGACTTTGAACTTTCCACGCTCTCTGTGTTAAACTGCGTGTATTGTACTCGGGGGTGCACGAAAGTGATTAACATTTTGTGGCGCAGTTTGGCACAAAGTGACAGGGCCGGTTGGATGTGGGCAGTGCCAGACTAGTCCTATCACCTTGTGCCAAATTGCGCCACAAAGTTTAATCAATTTCTTGCACCCCCGAGTACGGGGCCTTGGCTGGGCGAGGCTAGTGAGTTTATAAAAATCCCAATCCGGATCTTCTGCCAAAAGCGGTAACACCGAGACGAGAGTCATAGAGAAACACTCGGTTGGGGGTTCCAGGTTCTTGATGCCTTGGAGGCAACGCGACTGATTCTACCCAAACCCAATCCGAGAGACATCTTTCATGACCTTCAGAACTGGGTGTCTCCGCGACTCTCAAACCAAACCTTGGCCTAAATGCGAACAAAAATTTCTCCCACCAATAATATCCCCCCTACCCGCGAGTGATGGCGAGGATCCTGCGAGACAAAAATCATATTATATTCCTTGATTCCATCTATTTCGACGCAGAATTGGCAATTCATAGCAGCTCCTGGATTTCAGCCCTGCACCGGATTCCGACATGTTTAAATACAACGATTCCGTTCCGTTCCCCCGTACAAATAACCTTTTTCCTTCCGTTTCAAAATGGAGAGAATACTCTTCTTCTTACAGCAGAAACTGTCGTCCAACGGAACGGTCCTATCATTGCCAAGCAGGCCCTAAGTCTCTCGAATTTCAATTTATGATATGATATCATACTGTATTTGATCTGCTCCTTTCTACCCGTAGTCTCGCCATCGCAATTTGCCCTGGCTTCATCCTGGAGCATTTGTATGAGGTTACAATCTTACCCGTAGCCACGACGAGACTGGACTGGCGACGGGCAGGGGTACGGTATTTGGTGGGCAAAAAGTGAACCATCGAGGTTAGGGTTACGAAAAGTTACTGGCAATTAATACCTGTTCGTCACAGACCCAGTTTCGTCCTGAGTGCGGTGGAGACTGTAGGTACAAGTACTAGCCTCCGGGCGGTGACTGGGCTTCTGTTTGAATTGCCTTTGCCGATTCTATCGACAGTGACCGACCCTTTTCTTTGAATTTTTATTGCCCAGGTGTTTGGACTTTTCCACATCCAAATCGAGGGATACCCTACCGGAGTTGCCGACGGGGAAAGTGATTCCTCACCGCCACTGTCACCGCCGTCCAACCCCCCCTCTAACCTCCCGCGCACTGCGAGGGGTGCTCTGAAAGGGAAGACCTAGAGCAAGAACAGTCTTCATCAAAATCTCCTATCTTCCTCGCGAATTTCTTTGTCATTGCTTGTGGCCAGGGTTAAGATTCTTCTCTTAATTATTCTCAGCATGAGGAGGAGGAGGCACGACCCGGGAAGCGGCTGGATTCAGTCTTTGTGCTACTTTTACCATAAGAGCAGCAAGTGAGTGTCCCAAGCAACATAAGAGCCCTAACGGCCTGGTAACTCGAGGGGGAGACGAAAACGCCCAATCAATACGCATGACAGGCTAAATATACTGCAACGTCTGTCGTACAGTATAAACGGCGGTCTAGGCTGCGTGACAAGTTTGGCGAGTTTATACAGGAGCCCCCCATAAAAGGGCAATCATGGATAATTATTCGGTTAAATATCCCTCACGTGTTGGAGGCAGCCTGCTACTATCGAGAACTTGGGGAGTTCCAAAGTTCTCAGTGCAACAGCGAGTACGATCTTACTGTGCACGTTCTTGCTTCACGAAGAGGTGGGATGGAATGTAAGCGAGCCAGTGTAGCATATTTCCAGAGCGGTGCAAAGATAGAGGAAATAAAAACCTACCAGATGAAATACCCCCCACGGAAACACCTGTAATTTTTCTTCTATCGTGGTATCATATCATACTGAAGGTGAAATATATATTTCACCCTCAACCCATACGAAATTCTGCTAGAGCCCAGACCCAAGCACCTCCCATACAGCAACCCGGTTACCAAGAACCGGTTGTTAGTATCATTGCTCACACTCTAAACCCTGATTCTCAACCCTCTATCTCTGGGGAAAAAAATAGAAATAGAAATAGAAATCAACCAAGTGTTCCGTCGATACCTTCCTCTGCCGCCTTCCTTCCTTCCCCTGGGACCGGACAGTCTTCCACTGCCGTCGCTAACTTCCTAGTTCATCCCTGCTACCGGCACAACTTCCCCCTCCAAGGGAAGCGCTATCAAAACCCCCCGACTCCCCATAGCTTAACACCACCCACCGACCCAGAAATCAAAAATGTCGAACCTCAAGAACCAAGACGGGCTGCTCGCTTACTTTCTCCGCCGCTTCCTACCAATCCCACCATTCAACGTTCGCACCAGCCCTGCCACCGTCCTCCTCGTAGGAGCAAACACCGGCATCGGACTTGCAGCGGCCAAAATCCTCCTTTCTCTCGAGGGCTTAGAAAGCCTACTCCTAACGACGCGCAGCCGCGAAAAGTCCCTGCAGACAAGAGAGCACCTTGAACCCTTCCGCCCAGCCAGCGTCAAGATCGAGACCTTCGAAGTGGATCTAGCAGACTACAACTCCATCCGCGAGTTCGTCACAACCTTGAACGCCGGCTGCAGGAGTGGCCTCAGACCCATCAACACCGCGATCTTGAACGCTGGCCTGATCATGGGCGCTTATGGGCAGGGCAACGGCAGGTTCGAACTCACCCTGCAGGTCAATTTCATCTCCACCGCGCTGCTCTGTCTGCTCCTCCTGCCAAACTTGCGTTTGGGGTCCATCACTTCTTCCTCGCCCTCCCGCTTGACTACCTGTTCCTCCGACGGCCACTACTTCGCCACCCCGCTCTCCACCTTATGCGACAGTGGCAATGGCATCCTTGGCTACCTCAACGAGAGCAGCAACTTCACCTCAAACGGTGCATACCTCAACTCCAAGCTCCTCGGCATCCTCTTCGGCCGCGCCCTCAGCGAGAAGCTCGATCCTGCCGAGGTCCTCGTCAACATGGTCAACCCGGGAATCGCCAGGACTAAGCTCTTCCGTGATTGTGGGTGGCTGTTTCGCTTCTCTATGTGGTTTTTGGGAAGGACCGTTGACGTTGCGGCTGGGGTTGTGGTTCGGGGTGCCTTGGGGGATGGTGGTGATGGCGTCGTGCATGGCGGGTTTTATTCGGAAGGGAGGGATACCAAGCCGCTTTCCGAACTGTTCACCGAGCAGGGGAGGGAGTTGCAGGAGAGGCTTTGGTGCGAGACCTTGGATGTGCTGAAGGCGGAGTATGAGGGTAGTGCTTTTGCACTCGTCAAGGTCCGTAACGATGGGCTGAGGAGAAGGAGGATCCAAAGCGCCTGAAAACAGGACGAGGAGAATGACTGGTCTGGTTGTTCTGAGTGACAAGTCTGCCCTGCTATCTACTCCTCTAGATCACCTGTACATATATCACCTGCCCTTTTATGCTAGGCTGTTGCCCGCAGATAAGTCTACACACATATTAGTCAGGGTCCATAAAATCCCCACTCCCCGCAAAGTAGCTCGCAAAACTACTTAGATGTCACAAAAAAATAAATACAAACTCCTTTCGTTGCCTCTAACTTACGTTTTCTCTCTCGCACCCTCCGACCTACGATATTTCTTTGATGATACCCAGGAACGGCGAAATTAGGCATCTCGTGAGGAGACACGTATCAAATCACAGATTCTCACTCGGGCACGTGACATGGCAAACATGTTGATCGGGATATTGACATCCATGGGTTAAAATGACAGTGTCCACCACTAATATTTGATGACGCCCCCCTAATCCACAGCAAAATGAGGACAAAAAATACACTGGGAAAAAGTGAAGAGAAGGGTTTAAAAAGGAATAAATTAATGCTGCTCCTTGTTCGCCAATTCTTACATCCCACGACCTCTGTTAGGCACGAAAAAAATATTGCAGAGAAGAAAAACCTCTCCTTTGATTATCAATGGTTCACTATCCCAACCATAAACATGTGTAAAGCGAGGAAATGTTGTAGGAAAAAAAAGAGAAAAAGATACAGAAAAACCGGGGAACCTAATGATGAAAACGTGGTGGTAGTAGTCAAGGCGAAAGAAGGAAAGAAAACACTAAAAACACTAAAAACAAAACCAGGAGGAAGGGGAGGAAAGCAAATCAAAGTTCCAATGAAAGGGTTTACAATTTCCCATGCCTCGCTCTAAACACAGCGACCTTATCGTCGTAAAACAATATCTCTCTCAAACGCACCCTAACGCCTTTGTCCGTCAATTTACCAGTCCAATCTTCATCGTCAGAAAGATATTTATCACCAACAACTTCATCAGTGTCAGTCTCGTCTCCATCCTCTTCGTCCTCTTCGTCTTCCTCTTCGTCCTCCTCCTCAGCGTCACTATCCTCATCTTCACTATTGATTGCTATAGGGACTACCGTCATACCAACTGCCGGGGATCCCGGCACACCAGTAGTGCCAGGCGGCGCGTGCTGCGCTGTCGCTGAGTGGATGTCGGGTTCTGTTTCCGGATCGTCTGGCCCACCGTCTTCCAAGAGTTCAAAACACTTGTTCAGGACGCCGACATAGCAAAGCTCGACCTCTGGGCGGAGAATGACAGTGTTGACAATTTGTTGGGCCATTTCTTTGCTCTCAAAGTCCGAAATATGTGGGCCGCCACGAACGTAGTGAATGTAGAGAGATCGAAGTTGCGGCATAAGAGGAAGGCGGGTTAAAAAGTAATGCTATAGTAGGAGGTCAGAAATCTGAAATCACAATGATCGCCGGGGAAACATACCCAGTTCTTCCATTCTATCGCCATCCCCAATTCCCGGAGATTTGGCATCTTCCCACTACTGATAAATGCTAGAACTTCTTTATCAAAAATCCACTTTGAGGCATTTTCGCCTCCAAGCCCTACATTGCTGTCAATCAATAGTTTTTTCAAGCTACCCTTATGCCGCCTAATCGCAGACTTGTAGATGAACTCCATTGGCACCACGCTGGAATAGCTGGGTATCTCCTGCAAGAAGAGCACCTCTAGAGAATTCGGAGGCAAAGTTTCCCTGATAAAAGCAAGCAATGCCCCGGTCACCGTGTCCGTATGAAGCTTCTTGAGCCGAATCCTGTACTCTAGCGCACACCCGACTAGATTACTAGGACGACGTAGGTAGCCAGGCTTATTAAGACTAAGTGTCGTGGGTGCCATCGAGGAACCGTGGTTGGGATGCGGCGAGAATCTATGACGAAGAGCTCTCCAAAAGCGATCATGATCGTGACAACCAAGAATTGTCAAGTTCGACAAAGTTGTCCAGTCAATCGCCCTTGTCAGCACCCGAATTGATAAAGGCACCCTCTCAAGTTCTAATGTGTCCAACGTCAGCTGAACCACTGGCTTCTCCTCAGCTTCAATAGGCTTCATTGGCCTTGGTCTTGAAGCGGAAGGCCCTACTGTTGGTGTGGGGGTGATTGGAGACTCGTTTGAAAACACAGGCTCAGGAGCTTGACTAGTTGGTGGTACTGGCGAAGGCACTTGAGGGATAGTTATTGGGATCGACGATAGCGTTGGGACGGTTTGCTGAACAGCTCCTGGACCAACAATGTTGAAAGCGGTTCCGTCGACGCTAGCAGTGGCGTGAGCGACTCCAGCTGTGGCAACACCAGGCGCAACAGGTTCGACTTCTACAAACCCATCCAAGGAAGGAGCAGTAGTCGAAGCTCCTTCGACCGGTGTCGGAGGTGTGTCATCGGTAGGTATGAGGTTAGGCGCAGCATTTCCCTGTAAGCCTGAATTTGCAGGAGCGGGAACACCATTCACGAGAGTTACTAGCGCAGAAGTACTGCTTGGCGGTTGTGGAGGCGCTGGGAGGGGAGGAATATTTTGCCCAGGATGGGTATTTGCATTTTCAGGGAGCTTGTTAATTTTCCTCCGGCGTCTTCCTTCTTCTAAATCGACAATTCTGCTCACTACAATTCCAAGGGCCCCACCTACAGCAGATTGGACAAGCGGTGAGGCTTCACCATGAGGTGCCTCATCCAAATCTCTTATCCATCTCCCACCGGGGGGGATATGGTGTGCCAAACCCAGACGTAATTCCCGGAGTTTGTCGACAGATTTTTCCACTGCATAACTAATTTCTTCCAGATACTGCATTTCGTCAATATCCAGAACGCTAAGGCTTCTCAACCCCTCAAATCCTTTGAAGGTAGGAGTTTCAACCCTTCGACTAGGATCCTGAGACGTCGGTGGAGTAGTCTCGGTATTATCGTGAAACCTCACATGGACGTTTTTCAGTGTCCCGTTAAGGTCATGCAGAGATTTGAAGACATCACGCAGCACCCCGGTCGGCATGTCCCAAGAGAACGTCTCCAGCGCTATCATTCTTGTGATTGCCAAACCCACTAAAGTCCCAAGCATCTTGCCCCCCTCCTTGTTGATGTTGTACTCCCCCACCCAATCACCTGGCCCATTCCCGAGAGAGAACTTCTTGACCCATCGTGCGTAATCATTGCCTCTACGCCCTGCGGCAGTGAGAGTTGCAAGCCCATAAGTCAAGGCATCGACACCCGTCCGGTCTCCGGGAGTAGAAGCATCTGGCCAAACTATATCAAAACGTGAGTATATGTGAGGTATCGAAAGAGCATGTAAACATCGACAGGTAAGCGATAGATTAGTTAAATCGTTCGTATGATTAACCTATGCAAATGTCAGAAATCCCGCAAGTCAAATAGGCGAGCCTAGGTAGTAGAAACAGCAATTCATCGGAGAGGAGGGGGGGGGGGGCAAATAGAGATATTCCGTACGATAGGTCTCCGCCCGGGTGTGCACAACAGAAACCTAAAACCTACCTCCTTAACAATCTCTTTCAGCACGTCCACCGGTAACTCAACCAATGTCAAAGGCGCTCGTTTGATTGTGGGCTTTGAGTTGGCCTCAGGGAGCACCTGGGCACCCCTACCCAGACCGGCACCGCGATCTGAGTTTTCGAGATTTCCGATTTTTCCATGGGCTGCGTTCCGCTCCTTCTCCCTGTTTTCCCCATCCCCATTCTGCCTCGAGTCCTGTCCAGGCGAGATCCTCTCCCCCTCTTTGTCTTTACCGTTAGGGCTCTGCTTAAAGACACTGGGCTTAGCATCTTCCTCATCTTCATGCTCGCCCTCCTCTATGAACTCCAGATCTTCATCGGTATCTAGACGCCCGTCGACATCCTCATCATGAAAGCAATCATGTGGCGAAGGAGAGGCGATATGAGCTGTTGGGGCGGAAACAGAGTCCAGTAGATCGGTCATAGCTACCAACTAGACGCAGCTCCTGGGAGTTTTGTTTTTGTTTATTTTTTCCCTCTTCTCAAAATCCTAAGCGAGGGTTGAAGGCTAGAGGGTAGGGCAAGGCTGTAAGTAAAAAAAGCGAAAGGTAAAGGTGGGGTTCAGAAAAGCGAATGTGATGAGTTAGGGAGTTCAGGTGCGGGAAACCAATAGCAGTAAGGCCGGCGACAAAAATCTGACGGGCGAGCTGATGAAGGGATAAGTGAGGGAGAGAGGGGCAGAAGGGTAGGAAAGCAACGTACGGGATTAAGTAAACTAGCGACAACGGGGAGGTGGAAGCTGGAAAATAACGGGATAACTAGTGCAATAACCTTCCCTCTAGTAACAACAAACGCCAAACGAGAAATCCGTCGTTGATCCACAAGCGTAGAGAGAGTAGGCTACTATGGAGGAAGAGGCCTAACGGATGGTGGGAGAAGGTGAGTGGGGGAAGTCGAAGAAGGTCGGTGTGGTGATGGAGAGAGTTGGTTGCGGGTTGACACAAGGTTCCTCTCCCCCGTTCCTATTTGAACGGAGGGACTTGGGTTACGGTTCCGGCAGTTGTCCAGGGATGAACTGGTCCTGATGGATCTGCTAAGTTACCGTAAGTTAAGTTAACAGATAGTGCGAGCTTCTATCGTGAACCAAAAAAGTGCCACTGGTTGTTAGGAGAGCATTTCCTCCCTTCGACCTCCTTTAGTACGAGCGCGAGTTATTTCACGATAAAGGTAAACATTCCCACTCTTAGAGCTTCCGAGATTTATTAATGAGCACAAATACAGAGTCAATACGCCAAACTACAAGCAAAATACTTGTATCAATCTTCATTCTAGCACTTGCACAGTATTACTAGTACCAGTACCCTACCGAGCAAGAAAGAAGATGCATGGAAGGCTGGGAAGGCAAGGGTATTGGTCCTTCAGCCTCATCGACAATGGACACATAAGCTTCCTTCCCATTCACACCAGTACTTTAGTGCTGCACCCTGGCTTATAATAATAATGGCTCATGCATCATCGCCTAGCTACGAGTCTGGAGCATCGGTATGGTATCGCCTGCCATCTGCCGCACACCACTCAGGCTCATTGCTTTGCTGCCAGTTCTGTAGTCTGGTGCTCCCTTCGCCCCGTTTTTTGCCCCGCGAAGTAAAGTGCGAGTAAACAATGAAGTTCAATCCTATCATCTATTCCCACCTTCCAGCCTAATTGAATATCCCCCCACGGCCAATCGTACAACTACGGTAGTCCCGGCCCCACGCCGACATATCATTCTCAACTCACCAATGGTTCCCCTTTCCCAGGCAGATAGCACAAAACAACCAAAAACACCATTGTCCGTACAAATACAGAACAGATCACACAGAAACCCACGCAGAGACACCGCAGTTCAAGCATAAAACTTATTGCACTTAGTCTCAGAATGGACCCCCCCGCACTGAAGGCTACAATACCTGGCCGAACACTTCTGACACTTATATTTGCCCCAGTACCCGCATATCTCACAGAACACCCTCTTTGGCCTCGTCGATGGCCGAGAAGCAGAGGCAGCATATCCGAGTGATTGCCCAGGACCCTGAGCATCCATAAGGCTTTCCTTCAGAGCCCCATCTAAATCCATTCCGTCTTCTTCTTCAACGCGTTGCCGATTCACCGCAGCAGGGGTAGGATGGAGAGCTTCTTCATCGGCAAGATGGTTCGCAAAAGTCTTTTGGGAGGCTAATATTCGACGGACGTTCTGTGACTTGTTCCGGGAGGAAGCTTTAGTGTGATCGTCAGCTACCTTCACCCGACCACGGTTGCCATGGAAAGAGTACTCACACCTCCCTGCTACACCACCCTTCCCAACGACTATCACGGCGTCTCTATAGTTGTCTCTCTCAAGGTCGAGGATCCGACTATTTATCTGCCTTTGCCTGGCAGCGCTGTTTTCTGTGTTGTTTGCTCGTTTGGCGCGCGGTGCCCTGGGTGTATTGCTCGGCAAAGAGTTTGTATGGGCTAAGGCTGGGGGTAGATTCGAGTAAGTCCAGTTCGCCCCGCTACTTGTCGAGGTATTAGGGAGGACTTGGATTGTTGGCATTGTTAATTGTGGGAGTCGGAGGAAAGGAAAAAGAATGCGGCTCTAGTGAGAGCTACATAGTTTAGTACCGGGCCTGTAAGGCAACCGGTGCGGGAGCGGTGGCGATAACCGTGATGCCAAGATCTTCTCGCCAAGACAACGGATAAATGCGTGATTCCTCACACGAAGCTGTACTCGAGTACATCACTACCTGACACCCAGAGGACTCTCTAGAGCACGGTATCACTCAGGTATCGCGCTTGCAAAAATATTGCATATAGGCAACAGATCTCACGATACTATTTCGATTTCATTTCAGAGTCAGAAGTTGACCATCTGTCAACTCAGTCGCCATCCCAACCGTGGTACAGCTAAAACACGACCTGTGCCCCTCACTATCCGATCGATGCGATGCTAATGACCCCTGAAAACCAAAAAGTATCCACTGTATAAGTGCTATGATGTCAGAACTAGAGAACCCCCCGCTTCGTGTCATTCGAGGACTTTTATTCCGCTCAACAACCGTCAACTGCTGCAGTAGGTGGAAACTCTTAGCACCCCTGATTTTGCGGAAGTAATGCCCATTTCATGGACTTAACGAACATGTTTTATGGAGTAAACAATAGAGGTAGTTCTAGCTAGTAGCAGGAAATTTCCGTGAAACTTGATTATATGAGCCCCTTCGCCCCCTTGAGTTGCATTAAGGTGGTCGAAATCCGGTGCAGATACCCCAGATACTGATTATCCAAATGTATCTCTTGTATGGAGCTCCCGTACCACATTGAAAGTACCACTCAGCCAGCCACCTAACATTCTTGACAGGAGGTTTCTTTTTTTAATAAATTCCCGCCGATATCCTACCCTGATCCAATCATCAACATACAGAGGGTAGCTAAACGCCTATAAAGTGGAAAGTGGGGGGGGGATGCCAAGATCTTCCACCCGCTCAGTATGCTGCTATCATACTGCAGTATGATATGATATTCTAAACAAATTATTTGCTTGGGGTCATAAACTCGTCATGTGACTCCGGACTTTTAAGAGCCCTAACAAGCCATCCACATACAACTTATGATTGGTAGCTCGTCAGCCAAAACCCTAAACCCTGGTTTATCCCACCCCAAGCTTTCTATGATACCGTAATTTTTTTTAGACTCAGCTCTTACTCACCTCTCCCCACCAGCCCCACTACCAACCATCATCGCCAACCTTTCACTCCCCGCCCCAACAGAACGTTCAATTTATCACTGCAATCATGACTGACACTGAGGTCTGTATTTAATTGTTTCATCAGCTATTGTGTGACTTTTCTAACCCTTGCCCGCATCTTATAGGAAGCTCCTGTATTCGACCCCTCGCTCAAGAAGAAGAAACCAAGAAAGTCGGTTGCTTTCGAGACCGAAAATGGAGATGAAGTTAACGGGGAGGAGAAGAATAATGCTGAGTCTCAGAATTTAGGTTCGTAGACCTTGTTTGCTCTATCCTCGGCTTACTCTCGCTGGTTTTACCCTGCATCCCCGTTGCTCGTTTCGGAGGAACGGTATATACTCCACACGATATGGCTAACAAAACAGAGCCCGCAGAAGCCAGAGATGGAGAACAAAAAGAAGGTGAGGAGGGCGCCGCTGAAATGTTCAAAGGCAAGAAGAAAAAGGCCAAGAAGACCGATGGCGAGGATGATGCCCCAGGGGATGTCGCCGAGTTCGACCCCACAGCGATGAAGAGGAAGAAAAAGAAGAAGATTTCCAAAGAGAAGGTCGAAGGTGATGCTTTTGATGCAGCCCTGGCCGAGGCTGGTGTTGTTCCCCGAGGCGAGGGCGAAGGAGGTACCGAGGATGCTGAGCCTGCCCTCCCGGAAGACACCGGAGACCTCCTTCTTGGAACTGGGGTCTGGAATGCCGCCTCCACTGTCGACCTCACCTACCCTCTACTTCTGACCAGATTTTTCACTTTGCTACGTTCTCAGCATCCCGATCTTGCTGGTGATGGCAGGAGGAGTTATAAAATTCCCCCACCACAGGTACTTAGGGAGGGGAATAAGAAAACAATTTTTGCGAATATTAGCGATATTTGCAAGAGGATGAAGAGGTTCGACGAGCACGTTACCCAATTCTTATTTGCTGAATTGGGTACCTCTGGTTCGGTCGATGGTAGCAAGAGGTTGGTCATTAGGGGCAAATTCCAACAGAAGCAGTTAGAAAACGTTCTTAGGCGTTATATTTGTACGAACTTGCTCGCCACCATAAATATTGACACGAAAATGCTAACAGTAATTGCCACAGTGGAATACGTTACCTGCAGAACCTGCAAATCCCCCGATACAGATCTCAAGAAGGGAGAAAACCGCCTTTTCTTCGTTACCTGTAATAGCTGTGGATCCCGACGTTCCGTTGCGTCCGTTCTCCCCTCCCCCACTTATACTCGTACATTACTAACACCCTGAGCAGCGCCATCAAGACCGGTTTCCAAGCTACTGTCGGCAAGAGACGCAGACAGCAGACCTAATTCTCCCCCCAACCTTCAAACAAAAGGGGGGAGAAAAAATGCTTTGTCGAAAAACGGGATATCTATGTATTTGCTTTCTGGTTGTTGGATAGAGTCGGAAACGGGCAGGGGGGAGGGGGCAAGTAGGGGAGTCTCGGTTGCGTCAGTTTTCTGGGCTCTTGAACTTCTCTGAGAATTATTTCTTCACAATAGTTGATACTAGTGGTTACTGAATGACGAGATGATGTCTTCACTTCTGTTTTTTCTCCGTTTTTTTTATCCTTTGATTGTTTAGGAACATGGAGCACGGTGGAGAGGAGAGTGTAAGTGGTGGAGTGGAAAAATGCGCGTACTATTAGAGGTGGAGTTGAGGCAGAGTTGTTCCCGAAAAATGGCAGCTTTTCTCTTTTTTTTCTCTGGATTTTCCTTTAGATTTATCCTATCGCCGTCTGAGATTCCATGGGGCTTCTTCCACTCCTACGATCTTATAAGTTCGGCGGAACAAGACTTCAATGGAGGGTATGTGCTATTTACAACGCCTTTTAAAGGAAAAAAGAAGGATAATCATAATTTATCCCCTCCTGTCCCTATCCATCTTTCTCAAGTAAGAATTATATATATACCAAGGAACGTATGACAAGGGACTAGATTAGATTGCATCAAACTCAAAGTAGCAATAAGCCGAGTACTCGGTGTCACCTAGCATCCCGGCTCCGAGGTCTCCAACATCATCTTTGATATTCCCATTCTTGTCTCTGCCGAAGGCGTTACCGCCGAGATAGTTATAAGCAGAGTCCAACTGAGCTTTTATCTTTTTTGCATGCTTAGGGTTCGTCTATTCCGACCATCAATACCTGGGCCATCCAGCAAGATAGGGCGGGGAGACAAACCTGAATAATAGCACTAACAAACTCCAACGGTAACCCATACCTCAGCACGCTCTCGACGAAGACCCTAAGCGCCTTAACATGCACCCAAGCCTGAAACAAATCACTATACCCGGTCCTCGCCAATCTGAACGTTTCACCAGACAGCCTCTGCTCGTGGGCCTCGACGTCCCTAGCCTCCCTCGCATCCTCCTCCGCCGCCCCCTCACTCCAGGTGAAGTCCCGGGGCGTGAATTTGGCGGCGCGAGCCTTGGTGGCGAATTCCGCACAGTGCTTCTTGAAGACGACGCAGCTGTACAGAATGAACTCAGAGTCGCGCTGGATCTCGCGCGAGGAGCGGGGGACCACCATTGGCGAGAGGGTTTCGTAGGACTTGAGCCAGTCGCGCTCAAGTTGCTTCGGGACGGCGATTAGCTGCGTTTGCAGGTATTCACTTGGGGGGACGAAGTCGGATTGTTTGAGGATTGAGGCGAGGGATCTAGTAGAGAGGTTGCCGCTGCATGGGAGGAGGTGTCAGTAGGGCCCTGATGGAAGCGGGGGGAGGAGAGCAGGGAGGGGGGGGGGCGAACGTTTGCTTGCGCTGGACGGAAACTAAGTTTGATTTGACTTGCTGATAGGCGGTGTATTTGGTTTTGATGTCGTTGTCCAGTGAAATTACTTCCTGTCCAAATGGTGAGCTTACTCTTGAACTCTCGAACTCTGGGATACAGTCTGAAGCAGACCTTCTGTAAGGAATCCAGCAACTGGGCAATCGACTTATCGCTCCGGTATTTAACCTTATTCCACGAGAATCCCTGCAAGTAGCCCTCCACCGGCCCTACCCGCAATTAGTCCCCACTTGAGCCCGCGAAGGGGTGAAAAACCCACTATCATTAACAGTTTTATGCCCCTGTGCATTCTCCTCCCCAACCACACTCCTGAGCACGTCTGCAACCTTCACTACGGCGGCTTCAACGTTGGCATCTAGCTTTGCCAACTCGTCCGCCTGCAACACTAATGCATCCAGCGTGCCGATCTTGAATTCGGGAATGGGGAATCGGTGGATCGATGCATCGTTCTTGTTCAGCGAGGAGGCTATCACGCCGGTTATGGCTGTAAAGGCGTCTTCCGGATCGTTGCTGCGCGCGACGGAGGAGGGGAGGGCCAGGAGGAGGTATTTTGTGCCTGACATATTTCGTAGTGTCGTTTTTAGTGGGGGGATTATTTGAGGGGAGGCATGCAATAAGTTGGGTGAGTTCAATCGAGCTTGGTGGGGTGAGCGTCATCATGGCTTGGCGGACGGATGTTGCAGGCAACCAGCCCGACCCCGCGGGCCTAGCGCTGGGGGAGGCATGGGTGGTCACTCGGGTAATGAATGAGATGGCGTCTTTTTGTTCTCGGTCTTCCTAGGGGGAATAATGGTCCTTTGGAGGAGGCTGTCCATCGCCTAAAATGGCAAATAATTAGGCTTTATAAATTAGATATGGTTCAAGACGTCTATAGTGTGCACCAAATGTCTATAACGTTCACCAAGTGGAAAATAGGAGGTCAAAATATGCCCATTCGAAGGATTTAGGTTTTTTTTTGTCATTCATCATATGAATAATAGCTAATATCCACGCCAAGATGCAATCGCCCGTAGCATCACTCAACCCTGGGGGTGTGAATACTGAGATAAGTTACTGAAGGACTGTTTATAGCTTCTGGCAGCCTACTTGCAGCCCCTACTTCCACTCTAGCGCTGTCCCATTAGCCGGGGAACAAAGGTTCTCGAGGGGACTATATTAACCAACCGGAGGAAAGACTTTAGCAGGATGGAGATACTCAAAAAGAAGGCATCTCAGAAAACAGGGAACCCCAGATCCACGACAAGCAAAGACGGTACCACTGCCATGTCCGTTCGCTGATTGGATGGCCCGGGGGTAACGGATATCACAGAACTTGTTTATTCAAGTAAGGAATAACGAACAATATAAACCGAATATATATAAAAACGACAAGGCAGAGCTCCTCAGGGCCAGCCACACTCCTTCCCAGATATTATACTTTCTTTGATAAAATAACAAAGTCAACTAAGAAATATCAAGAGGAGCAAGGGGAGCGATAACCGATAACCAGCTTTCCTAACTGGAGCCGGAATTGGACCAGCGTGAGGCTTTTATTGGGCCTTTGAGAACATAACGAAATGAACGTATCAGGTGCCGGGGAGTAAACGAGTGATCGTGCGTAATGTTCTTTGACTCGGTATTATCTCTCGCTATCCCTCCTTATCTTTTTTTTCTCTCATTTTTTTCATTTGCTTGCTCTTGCTCTCGTAGCTTGACGCGAAACACGAATGTGAATGCTATTTTTCTCTGGGGGGCCTACTGGCATCAATTTCCATGGGTCGATTGTTGTGAGGATGGTCCACTCATAACTGGGTTACTCATCAGCTTCTACCCTCAGAACAGACCTGGGGGATAGCCTTGTCAGGGCGTGGATATTAGCGAGTTCTCTTAGGTCAAGCGTGCCAAGGCCTCTCGGGCTGGCGACAAAAATGATGAGCAGTGTAAGGGGTTTCCACTCAGAATAGCCGTATTCAACAACCTTCTAGCTACTGATTTAGAAAAGTGGTTTGGGCTCAATCTTTGCCCCTTTGTAAAACAATTCCCTAGATTTTACTTTCCAACCCTTTAGAACTCTTTATCTAGACTGGTTGAGGAATAGTCAAGGGTGCTATTTGGTACTTGTACATTGGTCTTGGCGCAATTTCCAACTATTTTGTGTGGGAAATGGCAAGGCTTGTCGCCGCTCTCAATTTCAACTTTACAATATTGCATGCCAAGGTGTCCAATAATTCTTTAATAATCTGTAATTTGATTGGAGAGATATTCGAAAGGATTTTAGACCTGAATATCAAATTTTGAAATTTTTTACAGCCCCAGAATGTGTTGAATGGAAAGCATGAAGAAGCATGGTTTGGGTTGTTACATGCCATTCTGCTCACCATTTTTGTCCCTAGCCTCGTCAGTGAATCTCTTCCTAAGTTATCCTTGGAAGACAACATAGGAGGGGGTGCAGCCTGCGGCTAGCAGCCCTACTAAATTTGGTGTTCGCCACGACGAGTGGATTTTGGCGTATCATTCGTCTCACCGCCTATTGGTTGCCCCGCCTACTTGGATTGGAATACTTGTAGCTGTAGTTACGGTATCATAATATTATGTTATCCCAGTCCTAGCATCTGATCTCAACAGGGTAACCGGGGTTGCAAGCAATGCCAAGTTACCCTCCTTCAGAAAACAGTTCCAAACTCATGAACCAGGTTCTCTTCCCCGAACCGATATCGTCCGGATACAATCAAAACATGTCCGCCACTCCACCCTCACCACCCTCCTCCCACCCATCACCTTCCATTTCCACCAGCTCCTCGAACGAAGACCAACTCCCAACGCCCCGCGCTTCCTCACACCCAACCACTATAACTCTAACAGAAGACTACTTCGCACCCCCGCTTCCTCCGCGCCCATCTCTCGAAGTGACCACCTCTAACACCCTCCTCTCGGTCCAATCCACCACCTCCAGCGGCGCAAGCACACCGGGCCTCCAGGCGAAACCTACCACCGCAATCTCGCTTCCAGAGGGAGTACACGCGCAACAACAGGATGCTGTGGTTTGCGGGAACGGAAGCATTACGGGGGCACCATCCTTTAGCGATTCAATTAGCGTGAAGAGTTTGGTGCCGACGTTAAGCGCTGGGGACAATGATGTTGAGAGTATGCTGGGAGAGATATTGGAGGAAGAGGAGGAGGGGTTCTTGAAGGCGAGGAGGGATATTATGAATATTGGGGGTGGCGGTGTAGGCTTTGAGGAAGTGGAATTTGAGGATGAGGGGTGGGATGAGAGTAGTGATGAGGAGGGATTGGGGGAAGGTTGGTTGATTCATGTTACGGGCCGAGGCAGCTGGGTTGTTTCGGGAGCTGGGCTGACTTTGGGAAGAGGAGTTGGTGGCTAGGTGGAGGGCTAAGCGAAAGCACTTTTTCATCTTGTCCAGCGCCGGAAAACCCATTTATAGTCGCCACGGAGACGAATCGGTGCTATCAGGGTATATGGGGGTTATCCAGGCTATCATCTCCTTCTTTCAAGATGACAATGATACACTCAAGAGTTTTAGTGCTGGGAGGCACAGGTTTGCAATTGCCGCGTCGGGGCCTTTGTATCTCGTTGGAATATCTTCAATGGGGGAGTCGGACTCTCAGGTATGCTCAAATGCTTCAATTGGGATGTTTGTGGCTGATAAAAGCCAGCTGCGCGCTCAACTCGATGCTCTGTACACACAAGTCCTCTCAACCCTCACCCTCTCCCAGCTGAACAAGATCTTCGCTCAACGCGGCAACTTTGACCTCCGTCGTCTCCTCGGTGGCACAGAGGTATTTCTCGATGGACTCAGCGACGCAATGACTCTCGGATCTCCACAAGTCCTCCTATCAGCCCTGGAATGCGTTAAGATGCGGAAATCACATCGGGAGAAGATAAATTCCATCCTACTCAAACACCGCTCTCCGAGCCTCCTGTATGGTCTCGTCATCGCGGATGGCAGAATGGTCTCGGTATTACGGCCGAAGAGGCATTCGCTGCACCCCCCGGACTTGCAGTTGCTTTTTTCGATGTTGTTCAACGCTACTACCTTCCGCGACGGCGGGGAGCACTGGACGCCGATTTGTCTGCCAAAGTTCAATAGCAAGGGGTTTTTGCATGCCTACATACATTTTTTTAGGAAGGAAGTAGCAGTGGTACTCATTAGTGCCGATAAAGATGCGTTCTTTGAAATGAGGGGGATGAAGGAGGTTGTTGTTGAGGTATATATACATCTCTCTTTTATTATTGCTGGAGCGAGTTTTAACACTGTCAAACAGCAACTCGAAAAAGCCGGTAGTATCAAAGTGATTGAAGAAGCCGTCAGCAATGGCCGCTACACAACAACCGATGTCCTCTCTCCAGGAACAGCTATCCGGCACTTTCTCTACAGATCCAAAAATAACGTCCAATTCACCATGCCTTCTCTCGAGCCACATTTTTATACCGTTATCGCGCGGCGCAGACTAATGAACCTCTACCAGCGCCTCCACGCCGCAGTCCATGCCAAAAACGCCCTCCTAAAAGTTCACCATTGCGTACGCAATTCCTCGGTCTCGCTGTCATGGGTTACGCCCACGTTCGAATTGTACTGCGTTGCGGCGGCTGGCGCGAATCGTGCTTCCATAGCGAGTAGCGCTACTGCGATAGCGGCTTGGGTTAAGAGGGAGGAGGAGAGGTTGTTTATTGGCGGGGTGGTGGGTTCTCCCTTCGTTTATCTTTTATTGATAGGGAAGCAGAAGCTGACTTTTACAAAGATATTTTAATTATATTGCCTTAGTATTTTTTCATTCTATCTCCTTTCCTTTCCTTTCCTCTCCTTTCCTACGGCTGAGAGTCCGGGATTGCTTATCTGCTTTAGAGGGGTTTCATCATCGGAGTTTGTTGGGTAGATTGTTAGGTTGGTTAGTCAAGTTAGCGAGCTACTTTAGTGCCCGGTCGTAATATTATATCACATCCGTCGCACCGCCCGGGTATTCTGGGTGAGTCTGCTGGGAGTGGGTGCCTGGGGAACGCCGGTAGGTGGATGGGCGGATGAAGCTTGATAACAGTGGTAGTATTAATACTACCTGCAGGGGTCTCGATGTTGGGTTCCGGGCTAAGGCTTTTGTGGATCCTAGGTGCGGTGTTACAAGCACTGCAGTGTTCGCAAGAGCAGTTTTGAGTTTGTAGACGTACAAATGATATTCCTGCAGTTCCGTATCTTAAGTCTTGAGTTATGGGCGCTGTGGATAGCCGGATTGAAGCATTGCGAGTCGGTGCCATGGCGCCTGTCAATTTTTTGAGCAGGACCGGGTAACGCAAGGGAACACGGGCATTAGTATCATACCATATAATGCCTCTCAGAGGCCGTCTGGCATCATTTAGAATCTTGACACCAGGCACACCATCTCAAAAACACCTAGGCAAGGTTACAGCCAATAGCCAATACTATGCTGTAGGCTACCGGTATTTCCACTTCAACCTGAGTAAGACATGCCCAAGGCCATCAACACTCTGAAGTCAAGAGGCGTCAAGATGTGAGGAACAGGGCAGAACCGCGGCAATTTAGCGCCAAGGATGATTGCCGGTATTCCAGATTGAAATCTCCGCATGCCGGTAATATTTTAAAAGCTTGCCATGGTGTGATAGGCAGCTAGGCGGAAAATGCGGAGATGGAGAAGGTAAGGGCAGAATAGAATAAAGTGCAACTGGTCTGCCTAGATAAAGGAATCAACCACATAGTACTGTACTTGTACTCGAGAGCAACAGCACTGGACTCGCGGCGAAGATAAGTCTTCCATAGTAGTGATTACAATTACAGCCACAACTATAATGACTATTAATACTAAGACCTGTATATTTGTCTCCCTCCTTCTCCCTAGGAGCATGGGATCTGGTAATATGCCCTTTGATTTTGACCGTGGCATTGAATTGAGTTGTTGTGGTATGGTGATAGTCGAGTGTTTGTAGGGAATTGTGGTTGGGCTCGTTGTCTCAGGACTTATCCCACCACCCGATTATTTCATTTCTACTATCGCCAATACAATGCCAATACCGATGCACCTTGTCTCAGGACAAGCTTCGTTAGCGAGACGAAACACCAGCCACCCACCCCCACCACAGCAACCCAGCCCCGCCATACCAAATCACCAACCAACCGAAGCCCGACCGGAACAAAGGCAAAACAAAGAAAACGGTTAAAAGAATGGTTCAAATCAAGGATCTCCCTGTCGAGATACTTACCCAGATAATCAAAGGTGTAGGTACCCCGCCAATCCTCCCCTCCCTGCGACACCGCGACAACAAAATTCACTATTCATAGCTCCCGCAAGTACCCAGCCGCCTGGCTGCTCTCTGCACAGTATGCAAGGCCTTCCATCTCATTGTGACGCCTCTGCTTTATTCCGATGTGGTGATTCGTACGACGCCCATTCGCGGCCATACCCTCGACCCCGTCATGCTGAGCTGCTTCCTTTTCGAGCACAATTCGGGCATCGAGCATATCCGCCGAATCACCGTACGTGGGCACTGGAATGGTGGATATCAGGAGGTGGGGGAACCGGCACACCGTGCCGGTATCAAGAATGATATCTTCTCTCCTGTAGTGGTGAATGCCTGCTTGTTGTTGGGGATTTTGCTGGAGAGGATACCGAGGGGAGCGCTGGAGCATTTTATGTACGTTTCTTCTCTTGCTTTGATCGGTGGTGGGATAGCATCCAGGCATGGAGGGGAGCGGCTGAAGGAATGACTACCGGGTTGTTTGCTCTGGGTTGACCTTTTTAGATGGGACGTCGACGTTTCCTTTTCCTGGAGAGTTATGGAGAAACTCATGAAGTACCAACCGAACATCCAATCGCTAGACTTGTACGACGGAAACTACACTTTTGACCGCCAATGGTCCGAGTCCACCTTCCGCTTTGCCAACCTGAAGAACCTCTGCTGGCAGAACTTTGCGCGATACGATAGCATGATATCATTTGGGCGCTTGATAGATCTAAACTGGCAGACCATCACTGCGCTAACCTTCTCACTAAGCAACTTTGACCAGCTAGTAGAAGACATGATCCGCCACGACGGTGCCTCAATATTCAATGGCGAAGGCAGCACCCAAGAGTCGCCAACATTCCTGCCGATTGCTAAGAAAATCTTCAAGAAGCTCTTGGAGAAACCCGAAGATGAAGGAGCCGGTGCCAGGGGCCTAGTGCCGGGACGAAAGCGCCAGATGAAATTGAAAGACTTGACGCTCTGGGACATCCCATTGGCGGATATGGCACCCTTGCTCACGCAGATAATCGACGTCCCGGCGTTGACGTACCTAACCACGCGTGGCTGCTCGTCCGCGGACCAGTTGCTGAATGCACTGGCCGCGAGGGGAGATTCGCTGAGTATCAAGACATTTGATATACAATATAAGACTCAGCCGCAGGGATTGGTGCAGTTCATTCAGTCCTTCAAGGGATTGAAGAACTTATATTTGCTACTAGAATGCGTTGAGAGCGCGGAGGAGTTGCAGAACGTTTTTGATAGCGTTTTCCATCATGCAGAATCTTTAAGGAGATTAGTGATAGACACAAAGGAGCGCTACCTCTCTGCCGAAAACATTGCGCGGATCCGCTCAGATTTGAAACTTTGGGAGTTGGGTCTTTGCGGGGAAACTGCTGATCCGGATTTGGTAACCCCCCCTGGCAAATTTTATACGCTGAACTAACAAAACAACAAACAGACTATAACCCCCTTCTATTCCCTCACTAGCCCAACCCCCGAAACCCTGGAGACCATCCACCTCCGCACCGTGAGGCGCAACCCCTACGACTCGTCCTATGACTCCCTCGCGCACGACGCCTCAACCTTCCTCAAGTCGAAGACCTACCGCGACCGCAAAGCCGACGCAGAGGCTCTGATCGGCCTCCACTCGCCTAACGTGACCGCACGGAACAAGTCGCTGCGTTGTGTCAGCATCGGCGAATTCAACCGTTGGAACGACTTCCACAAGAACGGCGCAAGCGAACTGTGGACGTGCTTCATTGTGAATTACGTTGATGTGGAATTTGTGCAGGATGTGCCGGTGTTGAATCCTGTTAGGATGAATATGCTGTATTATTTGGGGCTGACGAGTGAGGTTCTATATGTTTAAGGGGGAGGGTGGGAGGAAGGGGGTTGTGATCGAGATCCCCGGATGTGCTTGTTTGTTGTCTGACTTTGAGTGCAGGCAGACCGGTGTTTGTGCTTGCTGTGTTATGGTCATGGAGTATCACTCGCTGCTCTTGAAATTAATTTTGTTGAAAATCTTGGTTGCGGAGGTAATGATTTACGGTGGGGATTTTAGGCAGTGGACTGAAACCGCTTAGGTGGAGATGAGAATCATGATTGATTGATGATAACTTGGTGGAAGGAAAGACTTGAGGAAAGTTCTGTACAGGAAGGAAGATGTGTTGCGTGGAGAAGGTGTAAAGGAAGGAAAAACAAGTGGGGTGAAAACATTTTAGAGCTTGCGCGTCCTTTGACTAGTGCGTACGTATGCCTCTGCGGCCACAGAGAGCGGGCACATCCTGCACCAAGTGCGGCCATCAACCGCTATTTCCAACAATTTTTTTAATGATATCACGCCATACTTAAGGTTTCCGGATAGTGAGGGCTTCCGTGCATGCATGATTATATGAGCTATGATGGAGCCTAGCAAGCCTCCCCGAGCGGCCCCAGAGCGTCCGGGATAAGGAAGACTGGCGATGCTCTGGGCGACCCTAGTTTAAGAAATGCCGACCATGCCTTCTTTGTTCCAGTTTCCGCGCGCATGCGACATGCCCCGTAGTGCACACCTGTGCAAGTGACATAAAGATGCAGTTTGGTTCCAGCGAGTGCTGAGAAAGATCCTATCTCGCATATCATGCTATAATATATCTTTCCCTCACCCCTTCCAAAAGCAATACGTGCAGAAAAAAAAGACCCTGCCACTCGATTCCCAAAGTGCATGCACGATACCGGGCACCCGCCTTCAAAGAATTCGCCCATCATCCGTCGATATCAACTTATTGATAGGGGTAAAGTTGAAGGGATTGCAGGGTGTGGCGGCTCCGCTTGAGGGGTGTTAACGGTGATCTTTATGTTGTTGTTTTTTTTCTCGTTTTTTAGCATTGATAAGTGTTCGCGGGATACTGTACCAGCACTGTGAAAATCCGCAATACCTCATATTGGACTGATGCCATCTGCCCTACCGTAAGAACTCGAATAATCGGACCACGTGCTATGTAGTCCGGAATTTCCTCCTCTGGAAAAGGGGGTGGAAAACACAACCAAAAATCGAGAGAGAAGAAGAAAGAAAAGAACACCAGACCATAACTAAGAGAGGCAACTCCGAAGTCCTAGCACATGGCCCGATTATTCGAGTTCCTGCTGTATTACTGGCGAAAGACTCTGCCGCGCCCGTTTTTCTCTTTGTGTCTCTTTCTGGGTGTTCTCATATTTTTAACCCCCGCGGGCTGGCACAGACATGTCACTTCTTCCTCTAGGAGGGGGATAACTATGGGTTTTTGCTCCTTTTTTATATATTGGGCAACTCGCGTATTATAACCTCATGATATGTCTCATTGAAATTGACCTAAACGCTTCTCGAAATAGTGCGTATTGTAATTAGTAACTGTTATTTTCTAATTTGCTCTTTCAAATGTGAGAATAGGGGGGAAAAAAAGAGATGAGGAGAAAAGTAGCGTCGACAGGTATGTATCCAGAGTTATGTATTACTAGCTGAAGGTCACAAACTCTTGGACGATTGAGCAAGGAGAAAATCATTTTCAACTCCCCCGAGGTCTCGAGCAGCCAACGTTGGTACTCGAGTAGTGTTGTGCTTGTCTTTAGGTATGATACCCGCATAATCTGGTGAGACTAGTTTTCACGCTAAGAGCTCAAAAGAAAGTGTGGCGTAATTCGCCAACTCCTTTGAGTACTCGTAGAGGGTAGAGCAGCCATTAGTGGTGGGATTTTCACAAATCTTTTTAGTGCTGGGTGTCGTTCCCTAGATTTTTATTATTTGTTTGAAGGAAACAACTAACTAGGAAGGGTTACTTTGCGAGAGATCCTGACTCACACCTTATTCTGGCCTTTAAGTTTGGAAACGAGTTTTTCACCGGATTATGCGGGCAGTGACTTGAATAACGGGATTCACCCATTCCGAAATATCCCCCGCCTGTCTCACAGGCTTCCACTTCACTACTGCCTCTATATTGGTAATAAGAGCTGAAGTACTCTCGACACCCAACTTGAAAGTCGAGGACAATGCCACGCACGGAACAAGTTTATCATAAGTTCTCGTCATCAACTAATTAATCTTGGATGCTAGACGGCCCTCAGCCGTACCATGCATTTATAATCCACAGCTCTCTAAACCCTATCTTTCTAACAGCTAAGCCTACCCTATTGCTGATATTTCTGGCTGTGATTGTGACACCCTATCACTGGTTAATTTTTATAATATTCCTTCTCTTAAGAAAACCTCTATTCCCGCAATGTATTAGATGTTTGGTAGTTGTTATAAAATCGTTGTCCTAACCTCGGGTGGAAAAGAAATCCAAAGACAGCAGAATAAGTGTCGGTTCCCGTAAAGATATTATGTGAAGATACTAGTATTTAGCTGGCACATTGGTTAGCATGTTAAGAAACTATTAACCTCATGTGCAATTATATAGAGGGTCAAGTACTGCATGGTAGTATTGGAAATATCAATACACTTTGTTATTTGTCAAAAGCAGCCTATCTATGAATACAGCTATTTACTAACAGCATGATTGTAACTTGAATATGGAAGGCAACAATTGAATATTAACTGTACCTAATAGATTAGTGTTTTTACAAAATAATGTAGGGCAAATCAAGAAGATGTAGATAATGTTGGGGATTCTGTTAGAACTAGATTCTGGGGCTTGAGATACCTTGATCCAAGATATCTTTTTCCAAAATAGTATTTTCTAAGTTTGCTCTACGGTTCTATTTTCTTTAATAATTCGAGAAAGGTTGCATACACCCTTCAAGAACCAACTTTTATGCCATTGACGCAATTGGGTATCTCTGAGAGGACCATTCCACGTTTTACTCTTAGCGAGTCAATAGGATACCGACTCCTGTGGCTTTTAGGCTCAACTGGGGCCTACGGTGCCAGTGCTATGGTGCTCACTAACATCTGCTCTCGCCCCCCATCGATTACTGCACTTGGCGGATAGCAAACAGGCTAAAAACATTATTCCTCATAATTTCCCTTCCCCGCCTACTCGAGTACCGTACTTTACATCCCTCGAGATCGCTTCTGCTTTGCGCTGGAGTACCTGACGCGGAAGGGGAAATTAAATTGTAGTTTTGTATGCGGAGGTTCTGGGCAGCAAGGCTGCTGCCATATTGGCATGCGTTGTATTCAGGGCTCTTTAGACCAACGTCCGGTGCTGCAAGCTAGCGCCCTGATCGATCACTTACATTATTCCACACCTACCATCCTTGATTGGCCGCGGGCTACCAGGGTATGGGATCCCAAAGCCCTGTCGGCCTAAAATTCTACAGGAGTCACTCCACATCCAAACACTCTATTTAAGTCCATGCGCCGTCACCAGAGCGTCTTCCTAGGGTCTTCGCTCACCCGTATTTGCTAAGAATGCCTCGGCTAGCCTATCATATTATGTGTATCTTTCTGGGGTCCTCACTAAATATTGGTACCGGTATTCGGCCTGCGAAGGAATTCTTGACAGGGATGAGCGGGTATCATGCCGTACGAGTAGAGAATGAATTCATATCATGCAATGCACCTACATCTGATGACCAGATAGCGCTTGATCATAAGAGGTCACTCATAACCTCGGTTAGGCACTGAGGGCAGGGCTGCTCGCTTTGCGCACGATGACTTATCATACCTTTGCCACCCTACAGAACTCGGGCGACTTGGCAGTCGAGAAGCAGCAGGCGACTAGTCTACAGGTGAGCCCTGATCAAGTTTTGGAAGGCAGCAGTGCGGTAAGTGAAATACTAATGTTGTTCCTGTAGTTACCCTACAAAATGCTTGCCACCTACCCCGCAATCCAGAAGCGTTTATTGGCATTCGTGATCTGCGAGCTTGTCGAGTAGACTAGATAAATGGTTGACTCACGCGCCGGGATGCGTTTTACATGCAGGTGCTGATTACAGTACCGTGCCGGCAGTGAGTCAGGAACGGATTGATGACCTACCGCACTTTATGCAAATCATGAGCTACTGTTTCTCCGGCGGCGGGGAATGCTGGGTGAGTGTGTTGTAGTCGGGTATCATGCTAATTAGGCTCTCGCCTCTTTTCCTAAAGAGCCTTTGTTTACCGCAGCTTCTTCCGTCCAGTACCGTGTGGTACCGGCAGTTTGCCCGGACTGCGAGAGCAAGAAGGACCAGGTTGAGACATCACGGAATAGGAGGAGAAGAAAACTCCTTCCACATCGTAGTGCAGCACTGGTATGTTGGGAGTTTATTTCATACATCAGCAGGAGTCATGTAAGATAGAGATAGTCGGTTGGGGCTTTCAAGTGCCGGTGCTGTATTGCCCCCTCTGCCCACTCTTGTCAACTGTAGAATGATGAATGGAAGGTTCACTTTGGCTAACTGTTCTTGATAAATTGGTCTTGGAAAATAAGGCAGAAACGCCAAGTCTCTGCTCCATCAGGCCCGTTAGGCGAACCAATTCTATTGCTTCAGCCTTCCTGGATGAGGCTCTGCTGGGAAGCGAGCGCAGCGCGCAGTACGCACCCCTGGGTTTCGTCCTTGTTGGTGTTAGGGCCCAAACGCACGGGGCAAGTTAACATGAAGGCTCTTTCCAGGGCAGGGTTACATGCTCACTGCTTCCCCGATTTTTCTCAGGAATGTTCAAAGCAGGGTCACTCATAGCTAACTCCCCGCTCATTTGTACTGTTGAACGCCCAAACTCAGCCTTCAACCCTTCTTCGCTTTCTTGACTTATCATACCGTACCAACAACGCCTTGTTTGCGGCGTCATCATTACCCCTCCTCACTCGCCTTCGTCCTCCTCCCCTCCCCTCCCCCTCACACTCCCCGCTCTCTCCTCCTCCTCCCCCTCCTCCACCCCCTCCTCCTCCAGCTCCACTCATCACCCCTAACCCCTCGTCCCTTGTTTTCACCCCACCACCTCTTACCTCCCATCTAAAAGTATTCGGTACCTTGCGTGCTGTTACCGGTGTTCGTTTGTGCTCGGTATTGTTTGCCTCTCTCAACCCGTCAACGGCCTGATACCAGATAAACCAATTCCCAATATGTACCGCAATCCTTACAACCCTTATTCCCCCCCCTCTCCTAGCGAAGGCAGTCCGCTGTGCACTCTTCCCACAGAAATATCGTCTGTCCATACCTGCCCCTATCCTGGGAGTTATAGCTAACTGAGAGATTTTGTAGCGAACAAATCTATCGTTCCTTGCCCTACGGGGATTTGACTCGCCTTGCTAGAGTTAACAGGGCACTGTATACTTCGGTCCAGTCTCCTCTATATCGGCATGCCAAGGTCACCAGCTATGAAAGGTTGACCTTGTTCATCCGTACTTTGAATGACGTTGCATGCTTTGATAAGTCCGGGGAAGGTGCGGTGAGCAAACATGTGGTCACCTTACATTTAACTATCGATCCCAATGCAAGCGAGTCCGAGAGCCCGAGCCACAATAGGCCAACAGCGGTAATGCTCTCTAGAATGATTGGAGCTCTTGGCAGGTATGTTTATTGGAGCATTTTGTTTGTGGTTGATTTCAAGTATCAAGGTGACTTGAAATGAGCCTCGACAAAAACATGCCCAGTGATTAGTGTCATTCATTACATTCCAAACTCGCAACTATCTGCACAAGGCTAACTTTGGTAACATAGATATTGCCCAAGTGTCAGCATCACTCTTAATATCGCTAACGGCTCCTGCAATGCACAGCCTTTGACCTCCTTTGAGCTGGAAACATTTCCCCGTGTCTCCACTCTAATTCTCGCAGTAGGTTTTCCCTCGATTTCCTCGGGCAGCGCTTCAGGGCCTCCTGCCCGCCCTTCCTTTCATCAGGTGATACCAGGCCGCCGCGCTGCCCTTGAATCTTGGGGTCGCTCGGGTTCCGGTTGTAATCCCAATGCAAAGTTTTGGTCAGGAATTTTCAATGGGTCTAGCTTTCCCGATTTACGGGAAGTAGAGATTTTACACAACCCGGGGAGTCCTGCTTCCCAATGGGCGAAGCATGTGGAGTTTGGTGAGGATGATCTCAAAGGACTAGGAAAAGTGACCAGACTGGTGGTGAATTCTGCCCCGGAGTTGAATGACTCGGTGCTTATGGGTGCCCTCACTCGTGCAGAATGCCTGAAGCGGCTGGAGTTGAGAAATATTGTTGGCTTAAGCTATGAAGGTACTGTTTGCTCCCCAATCTGTAATCATCGCTTTTATCACTTACATGGTTTCCTAGCATTATCTGTGCTTCTGCCGCTTGCCCTACCGAATCTAACACATTTTACTCTCCATATACCCTTCCGCCACCGCTCCGCCCGGCAAGCGAAGGATCAACTTGAGAGCTACCAGCCCTTCGCCCCGACTGGAGAGGCAAACCCTTTGCCGGTTCACCTCTGTCCACTTCTCAGGGCATTTGGAAGGAATCTCCAATACCTAGAAGTCCATGCACCTTACCTTTGTCGTGATTTGTTCCTCCATGAGTCGGAGAAATCCAAACTTAATGAAGAAGGGGTAAAGACTGATCTTGGAGGCCGTGGTGGTGGTTTGTGTTTTTCGCACAGCGGGGTCCCCTTCCACATAGATCGTATTGCCCTTGAACAGACCGTCAAACAAGTGAGAAAACAAAGTGAAGAGAGAGCGTTCAGGGAGGCCGTTCAGTTGAACTTGAAGGAGGAGCTGTCAAAGAATAAGACTAAGGACATCAGTAGTGCAGGCGCTGTCAGTACTGCTGAGTATCAAGAAGATCAGAAGAGGCTGAAAAGGGCAAGGGCTATCAAAGAACAGGGTTGGCAAAGAACGGTGAGATTTAAGGAGGGAATGTGCCGAGATGGGGAGTCTTGGGAGGAGATTGGGATTCTGGCGAGATTGGAAGAAGAGAACATTAAATGGACTTGCATAAGTGGGTTATATATCGGCCCTCCCTTATGCGTTTTGTCGCTAATTTAGTCTAACAGACGATGCCATAAAAACCATGGGAATCTACATGAATGGAATTGGAAGCGAACTTGAGGTATATCCAGACCCTCCACATCCGGCTCACTCCAACAGAGCTCCTGGGAGGGCCTTTATGGCAGGTCACGATTACAACGACGATTTTGCCGGTGGCGAAGATGAAGATGCCGCGGGTGGCAACGGCGCAGACGATGATTTTCTTTAGAGAGGCTATTTCGCCCTCATTTCTTCGTAGCCGTCTTGTCATCCTTTGCTTCTATCTGCCTACCATACTTGGGATTTAGGCGGAATATTTGTTTCGGTTTCTTTGCCTTGGCGGATTCCCTGATTTTGTGGGCCTTTAGATTGGGGATGGAATGGACTCGAAGAGGTTTCGGTGCCGTGCGGGAAGGGTATTCGATTGACCACCTTTTAGCGTAGTAATTGAGCTCGAAATTACAATAAAAATCTGGAGTCTAACTCCTTTTTCTTCTGCGATCCTCCTGGACACTTTCCCAAAGCAGCGACCTCCTGAGGTTGATAAACTAATTTGAAAACGCCATTGTTCCCCGTAATCAACGACATACCCTCCCTACAAGGTTACGCTAGAACTTAAACCTTCTAGAAAAGTATGTAGTCACCGCAGGTCACTCGCTAGCAGGCCAACCCTATGAACCCAAAGTGGTATTACAATTTGCTTAACCTGCCGTACATTTCTGAAAACGAACAAGCAGTTAAGTTCAGTAGTATAAACCACAAGAACTTTTCGTTCAGAAATGCTATTGCTTTCTGCTTCTTTGATTGAGTAGTTTGTGATCAATATAGCTTCAAACACCCCCGGCTATATAAATCCTCTCCCTTTTTAGAGATCTTGACGCATGAGAATTCGCGCAAGCCCCGGTGTCGTAGGCAACCCTTGAGAAAATGTGTGAGTTGGTGGTGATTAACTTAGGGCAAGCCTTCGAGAAAAAGTGCCGGTAGCGGGTGCGACTCATGGAGGACATGCATCACACTTCCGCCCGTGCGCGGGGCATATTAGCGAGCGCCCCCCCAAAAAAGGCCCTTTGATGTCCAGGAGTAAGTGTGCAATTCTTCGAGGGTCCCGTCCTATGATAGTAGATGGAGTTACGAGATTGGTGACAAAATTCGTGGCCCCCCCCACGTTTTACACCAAAAATGGCCATTTTCACCTCATAAAATCACAGCCAATTGCCTTGCAAAAAAATGTTAAAATTTCTCATAGTCTTTAGACTGATCTAGATATTATCATTTATATGTGACAAGCTCTTTTGGTTAATGCCCATGGTGCAATACTAGAAATAATGCTGGTGGGCAAAAGATACCTCTGATTTTGTATGAGAGTCCCCTACAAAAGGTACATTGCAACCGTATCCAATGACAATCCTCAGCTCTCAACCCTCACAGGAGAATGGGAAAATTCTCATAATTTTTACCTAAAAAGTTTGAACAATTGCCTGCACTATATCTTTGTTTCATTAAATCTATACAGTTTTAGGATGAGTTATGAGAGTCCGAAATCTGCCATTTTTGGTATAAAACGTGCGGGGGGGGGCCACGAATTTTGTCGCCAAGATCGTAGTTGGTTAATTCTCGCCTGAATGATTGGTTGGGTTATGCACCGTGGTGCTTATCCCGTCCCGGGCGGCTTCGCGGGTGTCGTGCTGTGTGTGTTCCACTAGTCTAAGTAGGACCTTAAAGCTGAATTGTCTGCATGTTGGCTCTTTGTGAGGGGATCATGGGTGATTTTGGATGGTTTTTGTTGGAGCGGATCGCCCGCGTTTTCGGGAGGGGTAGGTGTGATTGTTTCTCTTAAGGCGCTAAGATCTGCTGTTCTGACTGAACTAGCTTAGGCATGGCTTAAATGCTCTTGGAGACACTCGAGTGTTACGGTGGAACTGAACTGCATTCCGGGGGAGGAAAGTTGCGATATTCGGGGAAGTTGTCATGTTCTTGTGCTGGTGATTGGTTGGGAGGAATTTAATTCCGTGCTTTGGGGGTATTAATTCATTAGGGATGAATTACTATCGAGGCTCAATCTTCATATGGCTCTGTAGTTGCATCTATAGAAATCGACCGGCCGGAAGAATCATTGGGTGGGAACGTCATAAGGTGTCACTTAGGGCTGGAACTTCACTTGATTGATGTACAAGTACCTGCGGTGATGCCCCGTTACTCGTAGGTGCGAAGCTGGAAACAAACTTCCCGTGCTCGCGCTGGTTTCTCCGGCGACCTGAGAAATCTATGAGACCGTCTATGGAAGAAGGCTCGGGGGTATGGGGGCATGTAAGTGTGAAGTTATGGAATTTAGCAAGGGGAGTTAAGCATCGAGCTTCAGAAGAAAGTGAGGGAAAGCATTTGAGTTGTATTATATTATAAAGTGAGGTTACATGTAGAAGGGTATGGGTGGTGCCTTATTTGTGGTCTGGAGGGCTCCACACTGTAAGGATAGCAAAGAGGTTAAGTTTATGGGCCGAGTGGTTGTCATACCCCCCTCGCCAAATCCCCGATCTCGCCATATTCAGATCCTCCCTTCCTCTCCCCGTTCCCGCATTCTTCTCCCTGCCATCACCGTCACTACAACACCATCTATCCACTCATTCATCCGTCCGTCAGTCAGTCCGTCCATCCATATTTTCTCAAACAGCCACTGATCAAACAAACTACCAGGCACCAATGTTATTCTCCAGCCTCCTCACCTTTCTCTCACCGGTCCTCGCCACTCCTGCTATCGCTATCCCAGCCCCCGGCGAAGTCACCAACACCAAAGCGGTTGAATCCCAGAGCACCTTCAACGATATCGACAACCGCCCTATCTAAGCCAGCATCCGCCAAGTCACCTCAAACCCTTCTTACAACATGGACGCCGTCCACAAGCTCATCAAAGGCACCTTTCTGGACCAATAGGTAATCTCCGCAACCCAATCCTCCTCCGGCCCGACCGCCCAAACCGTTCAATGCGACACTAGCGGTGCTAACAGCCTCTAGGGCCTGTTTATATACAACAGTTCGGTTCCGTTCCCCCATAGAAATGGCCGTTCCCCTTCCCTTTCGAAACGGAGAGACGACCATCTTCACAGCAGAAACGGCCGCCCAACGGAACGGCCCGACCTTTGCCAAACAAGCCCCTACTCGGAAGCTCTCACTCTAACCTCTAGGGTCTATGGCCGCTCAGAGGAGATTCACGGAAGTGTGTACCGTAAGAACTCGAATAGTTGGACTCGAGGTTAAGACGTCTGAAATTCTCTCTCCTGGATAGGGGGCTAGTGTATAGCGAAAGCTGGCCCCCTCAGTCCGAGCTCAAGACAAAATAATAATAAAAAAGAGCTAGACCTTACTAGCAACGGCAACTCCAAAGCCCTAGCGTGAAGTCCAATTATTCTAGTTCTTACGGTATGGCCTTGGCAGGACCCGCCTCGCCATGCCAACCTAGGCACTTGCGAGCTTGGAGGAGTCTGCTCCTGGTATGAAACGGTCATGGGTTGGAGGACTTTCGGAAACTTTTCATACGTCGTTGCTACTGGATGTCCCAAGTTCCATGGGAATTGGGTGACAGGTGGAAGGCGTCAGTAGGATGCCAGATTCTGGTGGTTCCCTTTGGATGTTAGAGTTTATTAAGTGGGGGGGGGGTAATTGGGTAGAGATAAAATTCAATGATATAAGTTTTTCTTGAGTTAGATGTATGGTCTTTTCTCTTTTCTTCACGGGCGTGATGTGCTTGGTCGGGATACTAGGACATAGTGCTTGGCTGGTTTCCTGTTCTATGAGCTTTTTCTTTTCGACCTATATTCAGTCCATTATCCTAACAATTCCACTGCTATCTCGGTTGCTATATGGCAAGCACTACCGCTGCCTAGAAGGCGCTGACGCTGCGCTCACTAAAACACTGTCCGCCTGGGTCAGGACAGGCGAAACCAAAAAAATTCTAGACATTTATACACCAAGGGTGCCAACAAGAGGTGAAAAAAGAAACGAGAAATATCATGGATCCTTATTCACCATACTGTACATCCATTGCTTTCTCCCCCCTCCCCATTTTTCTCTTTTTTCCCTCCCCTTCTACGCAAACATCTAAACCCCACCTCAATCCATCTGAAACAGCAAGAGGCTTCACAGAATATCACTCGCACTCGTCCAATTTCTTTTGAAACAGATATAAAATTTAATACTAGCACAAATATGGAGATAGCTTTGAACAATCTCAACTTGAACCAGACTTGGTCAAAAAAACACCCAATAACTCAGCAAACATCGTAACAACTCGCATCATTGAATCTCCCTCTAAGACATCCAAAATTCCGGCTCACGGATAGGGGGCCAAAGTACTGTAAAGAATGACCGCCTCAGCCCTAGCCTAAGGTCAATTCGAAAAAGGGAAGGGGGGAAAAAAGGAAAAAAGTTGCCAGAGCGTACTAGCAAAAGCCTCTCCAATGTCCTAGAACGAGGTTCAATCACCGGTATTGCAATCACCATTCCGGTCATCACAATGGGTGGGTTTTCCCCGGGTCGTGCTTGCAGCCGCTAGCCCGGGAGGTAATATGGCTGTGAGTCACATGATTTCTGCTCCCGGTATTTTCCACCTTTCGACACTTCTCTTGAAGAAAATCGAAACCAAATGTGAAAAATTAAAATTACTCACTAGTTTTCTTCTTCGTTCTGACCTCTTCGAGTATGATATTATAATTCGCTCGCACCCCCAGGCGGCTCCAGTAAAGATTCGGTGCGTTCCGGTAATATCGTATGCTTGGGCGACGCTTGGGTGGGTCTAGATTACCGGCGGGTCATGCGGGTGCCAGCTAATAGCGTCCGCAACCTATGAGAAATACCCTTTCTTAAGCATCCTTCCTTCTAGTAGGAAGCGATATAAAAGAGGAACTCCCAGACTGCGTGAAACCGCTAGCGCTGGGGTGTGCAGAACTACTACAGTAACCCTTTACCTGGTACCTTAGGCTTTCAGTACTTCCCAACCAGACAAAGAGTCACCGTTCTTCCTTAGCTATGGATTACCTATTCACCGGTTCCCACTGTGCATCTTACTCCATGGTTCTTAAGGCCACGGGTGCGTTGATAGAGATGAAGGACGGTAGTGTCAATCAAGGAGGTTGCACAAGATTTACACTGCTCGTGTGAGCCACTTGGCCGGGAACGAAAGTGTACTGAAACTGCTGCTTAAGCTGAAGGATGTCAACTCCGACAGACCAGATGGATCTTGTCAAACACCACTCCTAATATGATAGCTTCTATTCATGCGCTTAGGGAGATATTAGCACTTCAACTCCAGCCACCGTTATATTTTGCCTGGGCTGATCTCAGGGAGAAATCTGCTTGCATTCCTTCTCTACACGCACGGACTAAGTTACATGCGCACTCATTTCATAGCTGTTTTTATATTTCATACATGCCCACTGTCAACACACGCCCAGCCCTGTCTCCAAAGGCTGCAAGTGTATCGCTACCATCTTGTGGATACTCCCCAATCTTCGAATTCGTCTTGAGCATGGGCCGTAGCGCTTTGTTATCCCCTAAGTCCTTTCTACTAATCGTGTTTGCTACTCTATTGAGATGTGCAGGATCACGTTACTGCTTTGGAAGAATTAATTAATAGGGTTAGGGTAAGGCCAATCGCAAATCTCCCCCTCCCAGGCCATCACTTCTGGTCCGATACGGGCGGGGAGCGGGGAGACTGCCCGCCCAACCCACGAAACCGATGCTGAAATACGAAAGTTATGATGCCCGAAACTACATCTCCTACCCGGTGGAGCTTCGATATGATACATTCGTGCTCGTGCTATAGTAACACCCCATTATCGAAAGCCCATCTTTGCCCGCATGCCGGTATCACGCGAGGCAGTCAACATCCAAACCATCGCTCACCCATCCCACCTCCAAGCAAACTATCAACTTCCAAGATACCCCCCATTCCAGCCCTCTCCAAAAAAAAAAAAGTAAGAGATCTCGCCCTACCCCGTGACTACGATCCACACCTACCATACATTCACTCTATCGCTCCCCATTCGCTCGCTCCACCAGAATGCCCAATCCGCAGAGCAGGGCAGCGCGCCAATGATACGAAACGGGTTCGGGTAAACCCATCATTTCCGAAACCCCGGGTAGTTATCACGGGGCTCCCTCCATCCTACCACACACCCAGTAATTCCCCCAGACAATACAGAATACTATGCTTCTGACCGATGGATCAACCGTGTTTTTCTTACGACGCCTCCTTTCCGCCGAATAACCTCCTGCTTGCTAGTCTAGTGCGATTGATCTACAGCTTCACACACACATTTCACTCGTGCTTGTTGATACTTGCACTCTTGACTCGTCTATTATTACCCCATTCCTCATCGTAATATAATTCTTCGCATGGCACTTATGCCTCGGTAGTAGGTGAAATCTGTGCATCAAGTTACCGCTCCAGAGAACATTACCCCTCCCCGATGCCCCGGTATTGGTGCAGTAGGTACCCGCCTGACATGGCCCCCTCGCCATGATTCGGAGGAAAAGATAGCCCGCAGTACCGGTATATCATCACACTGGTCCAAGCATAGGCGCAGTACCTTTCCATCTGGGTAACTTATCCTACGCTGAAGGCCCCCCCGACTATTCCCAATTCTCCATGTGAATATCCATATTCTCAGTATACAGCACCACCGGGAGGGAATCTTCGTCTCCCGGGAATGGCTAACTACTGCATAATTATAAGTTACATGTGAAGAAACTCCGTCCCATACTACAAGGTATACCGCAGAAAGAAAAAAAGTTACAAGTCCTCCATCCCCCGTCGGCCTCGGATCCCGCCGACCGGAGACAACGCCCCGAGAAGGAATACAGGTAGTGGCTATCCAGAGAGTATAGCTCGAGGAGACTGGGTTTTTGCTGGATCTAATTAATTGGTATCGGTTATTTTGTTAAACCTGCCTTGCAAAGACTACTATAGTCTAGGCAGCAATTTTGGTTGAGATTTCCGATGGGGGATTTCCTCGAGCATGATATATTATGATAGAAGGTTTCTGCGGTATCATAGCAGTGCAGCAAATTTAAATTTGATACCTAAGTTAGATGCGGCAGTGGCTTAAAAACACACCCACCAAGGTATGATAATACAAAAGAAAAAGTCAACCCCTGCCGTCCATAAACCCATCAAATATTAGCAGGGATCTCCCAAAGCAACCAAATTCCATTTCAGCCTCATGACGTGCCAGCAACCCACCACCACCACAAACCACTACAACAAACCACAACCACCACCACAATCACAACAATGACCACCAAAAGAGTTCCCCTCCCTTTTCTCCCCCCAGCGTTTCGCCAGTACTAACTCAAACTAACTAACCGCAAAAGGTCCACTTCCTCGCGCACGGCAAAGTCCAAGGCGTTTTCTACCGCAAGTATACGATCGAGCGCGCCACGGCGCGCGGACTCACGGGTTGGGTGCAGAACCTACCGAACGGGAAGGTCGAGGGCGAAGCGCAGGGAGGCGAGAGCGAGGTTGAAGGGTTCTTGAAGGATTTGGATAGGGGGCCGCCGGGTGCTCAGGTTGTCAGGTTGGATAGGACGGAGAGGGAGGTTTTGCCGGTGGAGGCTAAAGGACAAGGAGGAGGAGGAGGGGGGGGGTTTGTGAAGAGGAGGTATAGCGATAAGGGGACTTGAGTTTATTGGATTTGAGATTATATTATTTCTGGGAGAGAGTGGGGGAGGAAAAGAAAAGAAAGTGGTAGAGAGGAGATAAGGGAAAAAAAAGAAAAGAAAGTGGTAGAGAGAGGAGATAAGGGAGTACACCAGGGGAGAAAAAACAATCACTTTTACGCCGTTTTGACAGGAAATCTAGATAAAAGGAATGGGTACAGGATTGTGCGATTTTAAGTGGTAGAAGCGGGAGTCGCCGCAGTGGTGCTAGTAGCAGTAGGAGACCCGCCAGCCGGCTTTTTCCCAGTTTTCCACTCTTCTTTCCCAGGCTTCATGTACTCCTCCACAGCCCCACCGTCAATCTCCCTCTTCTCCCACCCCTCCGGCTTCATGAAATCCAATCCCTTCGTTGGATGTGGCTTACTATCCTTGTAAATCAACGCGTAGGGGTTCGGATCCTCGTCCTGGCTCATGTTCGCCAACGTGTGGTTAACCTCACGATGCTTCGCCTCATCCGCCCGAATAACCCTCAACAACTGCAACATATTCGCTTCGGGCTTCAGGCCAAAATATTTGATGGCGATATCCGGCGCGAGCAGGTTCTCCCACTCCGGGATGCGGCCGTTCTCGATATCTGCTATGGCTCGGGTGTAAGTGATCACCGCCTCCTCCTCGATGTAGCCGACGAAGCGGTGACAGGTGCGCGGGGATACGAGGTACGAGAGGAAGAAGAGATTGAAGAATACGCCCTGCGCCCCGAGGATCATGGTCCGCATGAAGAGCCCTGGTTGGCGGTAGTGCAGGAATGTAAGTAGGTGGAGACGCTCGTTGTACGCTTCCTCGAGGAGGGTTTCGATCCAGGCATTATCACGTTTCAAGCGACGGAGGGAGTGCAAATGCCTTATCATGCCCGCCGCCATACCCGGTACACCGGCAATGGATTCGAGGAATATGAACCTTGCTAACCACTTCTCTGGCGTCATGTGGAAGGCACCGGCTCCGTAGGGGTTCTTATTGCCCGAGGCTATCTAGTCAGATTGTTAGTGGCCTCCACTTCTCAAAAAAATGGGTGAGGATGAAGAGGGAGGGAGACGTAATTACCTCGGAGTCATGTCTGTAGCCCGTTGCCAAATCGAAACACTTGCGCATTACTCGAACAGCGGCGAGAGCGACCCAGTCTCCCCAGGTCTTTGCTTTGCGATGGGCGATTTTCTAGAAACTTGTCAGTCTTCATGATATAGTATGAATTGTATTTCTACCAAAGAAGGGACATAAAGCTCACTATATCATTCATCTGCGCCTCCGTGTAAACAGGGTGAGGAAACGAGCGTTCCCTAAACGCTTTCAGTGGCCTCTCCTGGTTCGCCTTCGGAGTCGTGGCCAGAAAAAAGGAATTCGCGGAACCGGTAAACTTCCTCGTCTGAAGGCCGTGAGCAAGTCCACAGCAGGCAACACGGGTTCCCGGAGCGAGGAGTAGGTGTTTAGTAGCTAGGATAGCTGGAGCCGAAGCTCTGAGGGTCGTGGTGGACAACATGTTGTAAAGTGTATAAAAGTGCTTGTCCTCAAAAGACTTTAGTGGACAGTGCAACACGCTCCTAGGAGTGGGAACTCAAGGTTTTATATAGCACATCGAAAAAAAAAGAGAGACAAGAAAGAAAAAGAAATAAAGAGAAAAAAAATACTAGATCAGCCCTCCCGACGGAATCAGGTCTTAGGTCAACCGATTGGTTAGTTGTAGGGCACAGTAAAGCAAGAGAAGGGGGCTCGCAGTTGCCCAAGCTGACTTGCAGACTCCTGTGCTTGAGTGACTAACCCAACCAATAGATCAAAGTGCATTGACATCTGAATACTGGTAACTCTCTATGCGTACTGTACCGGTATACTCGTATCATAGACTGACAGCCTACCAAAGAATTTTTTTAAGTATTCGAATCCTGCTCCTTCTTTGCCACCAGATGGATACTGATCAGATCGACGTTGAGCACCCAACCATCCCGCCAAAAACCTGCAGTAGAACAGAGCCCGTAGCACAAACCATTCTTGTATGGTTCCGGAAGACTAGACTCTACCCCAATTTTCAGTCAAAAATTGTGACGTCTTGGCTGCAACGCCAAGTGTAACGCTTCAAAAGCATAATATCTTAGTACACAATTTATACAACCCTAACCTATGAATTCACAAGATATAATAATCATGCATGATATCTGTATAAGAGATTTAGATGCCATCATGATATGAGGCAAAATAGACTTGTTGAATAATTATAAGTGGAATATAGTACAGAAGTGGTCATATTTTATGATTTTACAGTCAGGGTTGTAGATTATAGGAGTTAGGGTAGCCCATTTTGGGAGCGTTACACTTGGCGTTGCAGCCAAGGCGTCACAATTTTTGACTGAAAATTGGGGTAGAGTCTAGTCTTCCGGAACCATACCCGGTTCAATATTCACCCCATCCACCGGTACAGCATTCATCCCGGTTCACTCCATTTTGCCACAACTGGGGCTTTGCCCTTGACGCTGGCTTCTTTATCCTCCACGAAATCCGACCCCTCCTAGCGCCGTTCCAGAACTCCAAGACCCAGTCTAGGAAAATAATTCCCAATCCGGTACGTCTTGGCGTTCGTCTCGATAATAATCCGGCGCCAAGGGTCGGGCGCTCCCGGCGTTGGGCGGGCGGCGACGTCCCGACAGGCTCGAGAGCGAGCGGAAACGAGGGAGGTCATGTCATAGGGGATGCGGTTGTGAGTCAGACCCCCTTTTTGAGCTCTGGGGACAATATGTTTGTTCCTGCTTCTCCCCTCGAGTCGGGAGAGCGAGGAAGTTGAGGCTGACTTTTTTGTTTCTATGACATCGAGGAACTGGGGATTTGCGGAAAATGAGGTTCTCTCCGAGGGCTAAGGAAAGTTTTTTCTGTGCGCAGGTAGTGTCCTCTGACCGCTTGTATTCACATCGCCATCTCGTGTTCCGGTGGCGATTGGTTCACTGATGTGATGACTAATCATGAGTTGCAGTGAAGGGCGAGGCTGGAGGCCAACACCGAGTGAGAATCGAAGGAACAGGCTCTGGGCTCGGTTTGTTGGTGTGGGCCGATCTTCAATCTCCGATTCAATAGGATGCCGGTGGACAGCCTCCTAGACAACCCGGATAGATAGTCGTAGTTTTGATGAGGGGACAAGCGATGGACAGCACGGTAGGAAATTCATCTTATGAGGTGCCCAGAGGGGCGTTGATTTTAGTTAAGCTAACTTAGATGAAGAGGGCAGTATTGAGTACATCACCAAGCCTGCCGTCCATACCGCAAGCGGTCCGCCCACTTTAGCCGTGGTCTACGTACCTAATAGCGCCTGGCGCCAGTGTTGTCATCACTATTCCGGGTGAACCATTGGGGGGTTCCCACCAAGATTTTGCTGTCCAAGTGGTAGCTTTAGAGGCATTTCATTCCATACAAATACGAGTGTGTAAATCTATTGATATTCCCGAGAGGTTTGGGGGATGCCGGGGGGGAGGCTCCTTCCGGAGCTTGGGCTCGAGATGTGGACTAACCGCTGTAGGTTGAATCTGTACGGTGGATTTTTCAGTTGCATTGATACAGTAGCTGGCATACCGGCAGAGCACCTAATTTTACCCATCGAGACTCGGAAACCCTAGCCCTACGACCGGGAAAGACGCTCATGGCTTTTCTTCCCGAGGGGATGATCCGTAATTTCATCATTGCTATCATGGTCGATATTTTTTTCCTTTGCAAAGTCTGGCCAAGGGCCCTCATCTCGCTTGCCCTGTCCCTTGATGGTGTGACAAGTTGACAACCGTGTCCAAATGTGACATCCGGTACAGGGCATGATAGACCCTGTTCTCGCAACTACACCCGACACTCATATGATCTCACTCGGAAAACAAGGGACGGGTCTTGTTGAAAAATATGAAAAAGGCGAGCTCTATACCGGAAACTTGGGAGAGCGAGAGATGCTTGAGAACCACATATATATGGTTGATTGATTGTGTAGAATGAAAGAAAGTACAAACAGGATAAGTTGGACTTGAAATTTGACAGAATTGAAGCGGAACTAAGGCATAAGTTACTGAGAAGTGTTGTCGTACTCGAAGACGTAGATACATATCCGAAAGTATAATTTCAACGGGCCTGATGCTGCCTAGTGGGTGGAGGTAAGTTGATCTGGTTTTATCTAAAGTTAGAGCCCTTTCTCACCCCGGCCTATCCATGACCAACTAAAGGCAATGGAGGCCCTACCGTTGCCGGTTTTTTACATATTAGTTATTGCCCATAATTATTAAACGCTCTAATAGGCAAGTATAGACCACAGTCGGCAGCCTTCCTCGTCCCGTGAGTGCAGCTTTTCCATATACAGCGTGCCAGAGTGGATTGTTGATCATATCGACAGCGTCCTTAGCCGTCACCACACACCGCACGAACTCTCTGAGGACGTGGCCTAGATGGGCTTGTTAGCCATCCGGTGCACCGATGCTCAATCACAATACACTGAGAGACAATTCCGATACATTTTTCTAGACACAGGAGTGGTCGGGAAGGCATCGCTGACCCATTACGGAGTGCCCTGAGCTCAGTGATCCGGTGGGCGCTGTGCTAGAACATGGTTTATAGTCGCTCTCAATGCGGAGCATGCTCATATCCCGCTGGTAGCTTTTAGGTTTGGAATCTGGCAGAGTTGTGGGTATTCTTGCCGCAGCCAATTTGGGCACTTCGGTATGCTTTAATTCCGGCTACTTTTCCCGTCTCTATACAAAATAATTTTAGTCTTGCGTGATGTCTCCCTAACGAGCTAGCTATCATAAATTACTTCCCAAGGTGGGAAAGAATCGAGGATCCACTCGACTTTTCCTCCGCCAACATTGGAATATAGGTTTGTAGATTGATTACGAAAGGCTAAAATTGGATATTTTCTGGGGGAGCGGGTTTCCACACTCCTTGGGATAATGATTTCCCACTCTGGTGTCCCGAGAGATTTGTGCGGATACGTGTCTTCTATATGCGGTGATAGCACGCTAGACACCCCCCCGTGACTGTCTCTTTTCTGGTTCCTTCCTTCCTTTCATTTTCTTTCCCTTTCGTTTCTTCTCTTCTCTTTCCTTTCACCCTCCCTATCTCTATCTCCCATATTACTTCCCCCTCTACCCACAAATTTTATTGTTTCCATCAAAATTCTCTGTTATACAAAGAAAGTAACAAAGTAAGCTTGAACCCCTTGAGAATCAGCATTCGTGTTGAGACTAAAAGTTACAAGTCCTCTTGGTTCTGTCGAAGCCTGCCCATCGGCGTGCGTCGTCTCAAGATGCGCAAAATTAGTACCTATACTGTGCTGTGCTTAGGCACCGCGATTGTTCACATTAGGTCTGCCGATGGCCATCTATCGGGCCCACAATCTATAGACACAGATGGCCTTGCACCTGGGACCGGACCCTATCGATTGGCACCCCTGGCTGTCAGACATGACGAAAATAATGACCCTTTGGTCCCGGAAATTCCCAACGAGAAGTCACATTACGGCAACGACGCATTTTACCTCGATGATTTTGAATATAGAAATATTATTGTTCCAGCTCCGGATTTTAGCGCTATTGATGGGTTCGAACTAGCCTCGAAGGCGAGAAGCAAGAGGGCCGAACCTATAGCAGATGGGGAGGCTGACTCTGCCGCAACTGATGTGAGCCAAGAGGCGACCATCAGTGAAGTTGGCACTTTGGCCGATGCTACCAAAGCCGATATTATTCCTAAGATTTGCAAGCTGCGTGAATTCCAGCCAACGCTGGAGAACTATTGGCTATCAGGAGCCGACAACTTCTTGCGAGATTATTCGAGGGACAACCAGGGCTCCTCTAATTATCAGAAAGACGGCCTCTTCAAATCCCTAGCAAAGAAGTATCTAGGGGATAACACCTACCTGGACTGCTCGTTTCATGGTGGCGGCTTCTCAACCAAGAAATGCAGTATCACCTGTGGTGATGTTTTGAAAAATGTTAACGATATTTCGTTAGGAAGGAAGGTTTACTTCTCCCTAGCCGCCGCCGTTGGGTTCTCACAGGTTATGGGGATCATACATGTAAGTACGCTATGTTAGCATACGCTATCGGTGCTAATGCAGCGCAATAGGACTCTTTCTCCGAAGTTCCGGAGAGACTTGCCTCCATGGTCGGTCTAATACCTGAGATAGACCAGGCTCTCGCAAAATTAAGTGCTCAAGATGTCATTTCCTCAGAAGCACAGCTATTTTCGGAAGCCCTCCGGCACGCCGTCGCCGCAGCTGCACCTTGGCACACTGTTGGGAAGGTTTCCGAGAGAGCAGGTGCTGCTCGAGCCCGAGCGAGAAGTGATTATGACAGCGCCGTTCAGGTCTACGGGATGGTCGAGGGCGGGGAAACCCCGTGCAAATGGGATCAACTCTTCGACCCTCACTACGAAATGTGTATTTCAGATCTTGATTTACCACATTCTGATGCTGCAGACCACGTTTTGGAGGATCCATCCAAACCAACGAAAGACTGGCATGGGAAGACCGTCGAGAGAGCAAAACACGTTTTGCTAGATGCTATGAAATTCATCAAGTTAATTGAGACAGGCGAGCTTGGTCGGGCCAGGGAATCGGGACATTCAGTTCTCGAGGATCTTTTTAACCGCATTGGAAACGCCGTGGGTTCGGATATGGACGCTTCGACAGCTGAGGTTCCTCGGCAAGCCGCAGCACGGTCCAAAACGGGCATTGCGGAGGCTGTCGAAAAAACCCTCAAGGGGGGTAATGTCGGCTCTGATGGTAAGGAATTGAGCCGATCCTCCTGTCCTTATTTTCTCGTTACGTGGCAGTTAATTCTAACACAAATAATTTAGGATCAACAAATCTTTCAAAGCTCTTATCCTATGGAAACTTCCTCCCCTTGGGCCACAAACAAAACCTCTCTAAGTTCAGAAACGCAAATCCAGTAGAGTAAGCTTCCATGATCAATCTTAGCCCCCACGATACTAACCACATCGCCTCGTAGGAAGCTTACCAAAAACATCTTCATGAGATTGTTTGACTTGAGTTTTGACCATGCCAAAATCTATATCTCTTGCACTAAGGATGCCCAAAGGCGTAGCAACCCTCGGAAAGACGATCCTGGGCCGAGAAGTTCATGCAAGCGGGATAACTCCGGGCCTCAAAATCTCAAGGCATGCGTTGAGGATTATACTTGCTATATGTACAGATGGAGCGAGCGCAGGTTTGACTACTTATCCCACAGCAAGGAGCCCAAGGGCATGAATAAGTGGGGTGAGCCTCAGTTTAATATTAGCGCTGAAGTAAATTCGACCATATTCCTTTCTCACTTATCCATCTGTTAACATAAAACTCTCTATGCAGGATATAATTGTCTCTTCCGTCTTGTCCCAGCTTCAAGGACTTAGGCCTGGAGAAAGCGCAGGCTCACTAAGCGATATCCTCGAAGCCACAGCGGATGGCTTCAGCACGCTCGATAACCCCCGGCTCCCCGGTGTCTTCCATCTCCCGATCTGCTTCTCCCGCCAAAACTGGAACACCCAAGTTACCGGCTGGGGCACCCTCTGCGACACTGATCCGCACTGCCCGGCAAAGAACTTCCCGTGCATCTGTGGCGCCTGGGGGCTGGAGACCGACTTCGTTTGGCGTGGGATGGGCGTGGGCCAAGATGAGAAGCGGAGCAATTACGCCCAACACTTATGTCCACGCCAGATCTCTCGTAAGGTCGATGACCCATTGGAGAGATACATGGCTTACTGCGCTCTTGACATCCGCCGTACTAGCCCCACTACCAGAGTCAACGGTATCATCAAGTATGCTGGAAAGGATAAATACTGTTCCGTTTTCCAGGGCATCATTGCACTTAAGGGATACAAATCAATTGAGGATGTGGAGCCCGAGGTTAAGTTCGCTTTCACTTGCAAGATCAAGAAGGGCGGGAAGGGCTGCTCGATGTACGACAAGATGTTCGAGAGCCTGTGGAAAGCGGCCTTTGATGCTGGGTATTTGAACCCTACGAATGAGCCGAAGGAGCTCAGTTTGGAGGAATGAAGCAATTTGTTGTTACGAGTTGACCACTACCCTAAGAACTCGAATGATCGGACCTTGTGCTAGGACGTCGGAGCTGCCTCTCTTAGTATGGTCTAGTGTTTTTTTCTTTCTTTTTATCTCGGGGGGCAGATTTTTGTTGTGTTTTTCACTCCTTTCTAGAGGAGGAAATTTCGGACTAAATAACACATGGTCATCATTCGAGCTTTTACGGTATACAAGTTTGGGGTGTGGTGGTTTAGGCCATAAACTGGGTTAAAGGATGAGAGGATGAAGAGAAAAGAAAAGTAATAATTTCGTTTTACCGCCGTCCCACTTGGAATGGCAAGTTCAGTGTGGTGTGAAGTTTGAAAGCTCAGAGAGGTCTATTCAGTTTGATGATTATTTTTTGTATCGTGTCTTGAAGACAGAAATAGATTGTGTACTGTATGCATAATGGAATTAAATTAAGTTGCTCGCACTCGAGGACCGGTAGATAGAGAGAGAAAAAGATTGGGTTATCTCGTGACTCGTCCAGTGAGGCATCCTCGCTTGTTTAATTCTCCCTTCCAACCTGGCTCCGGAGAGTGACTTTGACAAACAAATAGTTTCTTGGACCTTGGAATCTCAACTCGTGAATATTTCCCCGTTGCTCCACCAATCTTGGCTCCTAAGTTATCCCTAAGTCCTAAAAATCACAAGGTCTCACTCCCTCTGCGGTTCTACTCCTTGGCTGTGGAACATGATTAGGAAGGGAAGAGCAACCGCAGGAGCCGAAACCACCACCACCAGCACAAAGATCTCAACCACCATCGCCTCCATATAGTCTGCCAATGTCACAATTTCTCATACCCTCTCAGGTGGACCCTGACGTACTGGAGGAAATAAGGCAGAGCATACGGGAGGAAGCTGCGCGCCAAAAGCGAGCTCAGGAAGAGGAGGCGCAGGCACAATTTCTCTACCAGCACGATAGCCCCAAAGAAGAAGAAGCGGGCAAAGGAGTGGAGGACCTAGAACTAGACCTTCTCCCGAACTCCCAAGTCGACGCCGATGTATGGAAGGAAATGTCGAAGGAGGATAAAGCCCTTTATCTCGCCATGCAAGAGGAAGACCGCCAACAGCAGCAACAACAGCAGCGTCCACCACCACCACCTCCAGCACCAGCACCAGCACCAGCACAACAACTCCTCCGCCCCGCACCCCCCCAAAGCCCTCGCAAAAACCGCCACCTCCCCTGGTCCAAAAAGGGCCCACCAACGCCGACAAAACGCCGAAAGGCAATCTCCGCTCAACAACAACAACCACAACAACAACAACAAAAAAATCTTTTCCCCCCCGCCGCCGCCGCAGCAGCAGCAGCAGAAAAAATCCTCGACGCAAACGGCATCGACGTCTCCCCCTGGCTCTTCACAACGGGCCAGGTGAACCGACCCCTCTTCGAAACGCTCGACGCAGAGACGCGCCAGGACGTGATATCCGAAGCGCGAAAGCACCACACGGCGCACCTAGCCTCGCAGGAGAAGGCCATGCGCGAGGCCGCCGCGCTGCAGCAGCGTCTGGCGAACGCGATCGTGCTCCCCCCGCCGGATCGCCAGCGCTACCTGGGCCCCGAGCGCATTCCCGTCGGGGACATTGCCGAGATCAGGAACATGATGGAGGGGTGGTTCGCGGCGGCGAGGGGGGGACCGCCCGAGAGGAGGGATGTGGACCTCGTTAGGGACTTTTTGAAGAGGTTGGTTGTGGTGGAGATGAATATGGAGAAGGCGGGTATTGCTTGCAGGGTTTTTGGGAGGATTGTTGAGGGGGGGTTTCGAGAGGAGGGGGAAGAGGAGGGGGAGGTGGAAGAGAGTTGGAGGGACGTGGTTGAGGAGATGATTGAGGCTGTGCAGGAAGGGGTGAGGGAAAGGGGGTATGGGCCGTTGGAGATTTAGTCCTGTTTCTCTCTCCGCAGTGTGGTATGTACCTCTCTGTAGATGGACGGATGGATGTCACGATGTGGCCACTCCCTCCTGTGGGTATTCCCGGTACGCGGTGAAGGTACCGCGGTAAGCAGCTATGCCGTACCCCCCCCCCCCTCCTCACTATAATCCAGGCCATCCAGCTTCCCCTTACTCCACCAAAGCACAATACAAAAACAAAAACATCCCCACTCGACAACCAATTCTTACATTACAGCACACAAAATTTGACGCAAAAAAAGAAAAGGACATTTTCGGAGAGGGGAAATCCCCATGGCTACCATATCCTGTTGAAAGTAATCGGGGGGGAGTGTTTCTGAAATGGGCTGGAGGAGATCATGTTGGACTCAACCCCCCCCCAGAAACATTGGTAAAAACAAAAGGCGGGGGGTGGGGGAGGGGAATTGGGCAAATCGTTTACAATTAGGAAATTGGTGTGAGGGTGGATTTAAATTTTGTATAATATGAGGATCTGTATGATATTATTGAAAAGGTTGTACTATGGCGATTGGATAACCTCCCACTCAACGCACGCTTTATCGGCGGCTTTATATGAATTTTAGCGGTTCTTTTGGGCTTTACGTGTCTTACGGGTTTTGATAATGCGCTATGAGATTTCAGTAGATTCTCATGGGCACTGGGGTTATCCGGGCAAGGGAGCCTTCTGATCTAGTGCTTTATTTTCCTATTGCTCAATACATTTCATCCCATCCAATCCTCGAGTGACAATCTATGATACCCTTCAAACAACTACCTATCCCTCCTCGATCCGCACTTCAGCCATTTTCCCAGAAAGGCACTTTCCCAGCAACCCCTCCACCCTCTCATTCCCCTCAATGATGCCCGCGCACTCTCCATTCTTAATGTTCACAATCATCACCCCGACATTCTCCAGATCCCTCCCGTCAAGTTTGTCCACAACCTCCCACTCCTTATCCCCCCACTCCTGCCAGAGCTCACTCGCCCCAGAGCCCTTTGCCAATAGGGCTAGTCCCAGCAGCCCTTCGCTGCGGATAACAGCCCACTTATCCTGCAAGACCATGTCCCACAGCGGACGTGCCAGGCCGGGGTGGTGGGCGGCAGGAGAGTCCTGTGGCGAGGAGGAGAGGCAGCGGAGAATGCTAACGATCATGCGGGCGATTTCGGTTTTTGTAGGAAGTTCTTCTGCTTGTGTGTATGTCTGTAGTAGTTTCTCGAGATAAGTTGTTTCGCCGGTCTCACGGGGGGAGGTAATTTTCTTGCAATTCTCTACACAATCGACGCACAATAGCCGTGCGAGTCCGGCGGCGGAATACCAGGCCTGACCGACGCCCACGCCTTCCATTCCTACTGCCGCTAGTATGGCATCGAGCGCACCGGCGTCGACGAGGGTGGCCTTCTCGCTCTTTGGCACGGAAAAGTTCCTGAGAACGCCGGTTGCGCTGTGCAAAAGGGAGAGGTATATCCCGCCCTTCCCGGCACCGGCGGTCTCTACTCTCACCCCTGCCGGGAGTGATTCGAGTTCTTTCTTGCTCTGTTCATGCCCCTCTACCGCTCGATGGATCACCGAAAGTAGCGTCTTGTGGAGCGCATATGTGTGTATCAGCTCCCGGCACACCTCTGCGGACTGGGTTACATTCCCGAATACTAGGCATGCGACAACCACTTTGTCATAGAGGTGGGGCTCGCTGCTGGTGGAGAGCCAGGTGAGGATTTTAGCAATGGGCGGGGACGAGAGTGGGTATGTGGTTAGGAACGTGGGTTCCCAGGAAATGTCGGCTATACAGTCCATCAAGGGGGATTTGGCAGAGAAGAGGCGTTTGCGGTCAGTTATGTCGAGGGATGTGTCGAAGAGAAGGGACTGGGTCGTTTCAAAGACTTGGAGGAGGAGGGGAAATTGGTTTTGCTCTAGGATGGCGAGTTGGAGGGGTGGGTGGGTGAGTAGAGTTGTTAGGATTGTGAGAAGGAGAATGCGGTCGTCTATAGGGGTGGCCTCGGTGGAAAGTTTCGAGAGAAGGGGTCTGATGCATGTTGGGGGGGTGGCTGGTTTGGCGGTGTCTATTGATTGTGTTAGTAATTAAGAAGGTGCGGGGTGGACGGATGGAGGGACCATGCGGTATCAAGAGTTCTAAAACCCGAAGGGGGACTTGAATATCTGCTGAACTGTCATCTCCGGCGGCAACTACTCCTATGAGCACCTCTACGCCGCCTTCTTCAATAACCTTCAACTGTGCGGCCTCTCCTCAAGAGTTAGTGCTTGTCTTAGTCCTTATCTCTCTCGGGTAGGTTACCATTATCAAGCGTAAGATTTTGTAATGTCGCTGCGGCAAACATGGATAAGTCCTCACTGTTAGCAAGAGAAAGGACCGTCTTGAGAGCAGTCGGGTGGTCTATCAGCCTCTGCCGATTCTCATCTGTTCACCGTCATTGTCCCTCAGCATCCCCACACATAAACTATAGCACTAGGGCGCCCAAGACCATACCATTATCAGCAATCGAATTCGCAATCACCCGAAACACCTGTCGGCCGAGTAGAGGATCAACCTCTTGGTCCAGTTGATCCAAAAAGAACTCCAAAATCCCGCTGTCACCCAATATCTGCCTCCACTCGGCTATTCCATCATCACCATTAGCCCCCTATCCGTGTAAGATATCTCCCCGGGCAAATTTTGAGAAGGCCGCTGGGGGGAGCTCACCTTGCCGACAAGCATCACCGCACTTCTCAGCTCCTTTCACAAACTCGTTCCCCCCTTCAGCCTTCAACTTCTCCAATATTAAGACGATGGCCGTAACATCATTTCTCGTGTCCTCCAACAAGGAATTTATTGTGTCGACTGTGCTCATCTTGCCGGATTCCGCTTTGTCGTTCGTTCACCGCCTTTTCCGTGCCGAGGTCGAGGTTTCGTTGGACTGTTGCTTGCTGGTGCATATGTTCGATCTTGGCTGAATTTTGGCGGGGAATTATCATCGGGATTCGCGCGCACGGACCGCTTTCAAGATGTGGGGCTTGGCGGGAACGACGGGACTTGCCGGCACTCTTCATTTGGTGAGGGGGGGCGAGAGAGCTTGGTCACGCCGCAGGCCGTATCAACTGGAAGTGATGGATATTCGGGCTCAGTAGCACCCGGAAGTGTCCGTGGCGTAGATCAAAGTGGAATCCTTCCTAGTTCTGTATTTTCTCTTAGCTACGAGTACTAGCGGTTTTAGCCCACGCGAGAACAATGGTCACCCTGGGCGTATTGGCTAGGATTTGAACCTAGTGAGAGGTACTTGGAACCCAATGACAGAAGAAGATGTGAGCTATATACCGGTAGCAAAGGAGAGAGGCATTTGCTCCCGCACAACAGTTGTGCAATGATGGGCTCCTTAACGATCGTTGGACGGCCAGCGGATGCAGTCCAGCGTTCAGCCATATTATGCGAATCATCCACACTTCGCAGCGCTACTATTCTAGTTGTATCCTGTAGGACATTAAATAAACTAATAGGAACTTGCTTTTTGTTGCTGGTTAAATAATCTTATGCACTAAAACCCTTATCTATCCCAGCAGTCAGAAAATTTAGAAGCCTCCCTTCCAGGCACCAAGAATGTAACTTGGTCTAAGCCGTTAAAAGGCCGCCAACACCCGTAATCTACCTTATTTTTTCGATGCAAGAAATCGGAGTGAAGGTTGCTCAAGTGCTGCTCGGAGTGTATCACTCCCTCGAAGTGACCTTATCCCGGACGACCCTTGCTACCTCCTCCTCAACCCTCTTATTCCCGCCGATCATGTCAATCCACAACCCCCCAACGACATCACTCTCCAAAAGCCTAACGGCCACGTCGGCTACATCCTCCCTCGTAACCCCCCCGGTAAATTTACACCTCCCCAGGGATACCAACCCAGTCCCCGGGTCATCACTCAACCCCCCAGGCCTGAGACATATATCCCTGATCCCCCGCTTCCTCCCAACCTCGTACAAATGCTCATCAGCAACAGTCTTAGCCTCAAAATACACCCCAATCCTCTCCCAGCCATTGTGATAAGCTTTAACATTATTCTCATCCCACCAACTTGCCGGCGCCCTTCTCGCGCCCGAAGCTGACACCATCAAAAATGTATCCACGGATGGAGCCTCCGCTGCTGCGTCGATATACCTCTTCGCAGCAATCTCGTCAACGGCTTTGGTCCTTTGAGGGCCGCCTTTACCCCCAGCACCGGCGGACCAGACTACCCAATTGATGTTCTCCATTTCTTTTTGAATACTGGATGGAGTGGATTCCTCTAGGGAGGAGATGAGTGGGGTTACGCTTTCATGGAGGGATTCAATCGTGGGGGATTGAGATGGGTCACGGATGACGGAGGTGACCCGGTGCCCTTTCTGTGCGAGCGTTTTGGAGATTATTTGGGCGATTTTTCCGTGGCCTGGGATTGGGGTAGGTTAATTAGTGAGAGAACTTTGTGGAGGCGTGCGGTGTAGATTACCTCCTAGAACTAAGACGTTCACCATGATGAATTGTGGTGAGTTGACGGGCTTTCTATCTCTTTTAAAAAGATGTGATTTTAGAGCGCAAGACCCCTCGTAATTGCGGGGAGTTTGTGGAAGCTTTTGTCTGCAATGCGTGCGGGGGTGTTGTATTGGTGATTTCTAAGACTGTTGACGTCATAGGCGCTCCATATGGGGATCCCAGTTGTGGGCTCTTGTTCAAGGTTTGTATTTGTTGAGCTTGGTGTTCGACTGGACACTTGCAGTTGCCAGCCTTCACTCTCCGCCGTCCCTTCCTGGTCGGCTCACATAGCTGCTTTTGTCTTGCTAGTACAAGTACGAGTATCAGTACCGCTGCTCCTAGCAGATTTCGACCTGAGCTAGCAGCGTTTGCGGCAACCTAAATAATACTGTACTTTTCATATGTGCGGCATTGCTTTTTTTCCTGTCAAATTCGAGTTTGGTCTGGTTTCATGTACTGTACGGTACTTGTATCTTTAAGCTCTACGAGTATTGTAGTCAAATGCGGGGCTGTTTGGCTTCCATACCAGGATAGTTTCCAGAGTGCCTAAAAAGCCACAGCAGTTGGAGGGAGTGCGACCTTAGGCATCCAACGCAACTTTCTGCGCATATACCGGTATATCAATACCCCATCCTACCTTAGCCTTTATTGCTAATACTCAGACTCCATTCTTACCAGCACAGCTCTACTCCATCTGCGGTCTTTAAAGGTACATTCGGCCGCCGTCTAGGTCTTTTCATTGAGGCCTAATTTCGCCATGTCAGAGAGTCTCACAGCTGAACCCTCGCCAAAGTACAAAGCGTTAGACCAATACCCTTCCTTTAAAACTATATCTCTTAAGTCCCATATTAACTTTTGTTTTTAGATTTATGTTTGATGGAACCGTCACATTGTGCGTCGGGCCAGATGGCAAGAGAATGGAGATCCACAAAAACCTCCTCGCGAGCATATCCCCGGAGCTCAACAAGCACGTCAATAACGATATGAAAGAGGGCATCGAGGGCATAATACATCTTGCGGAGGAGGGGGAAGAGACGCTCACCCTTTTTAGCGAATGGGCATACACTGGAGAATACACCATCGTGGACAACACAGCTGTTGTCGAAGCTTTCGATCCTGACACATCGCACTACACACAAGTAAAAGCGGATCCATGGCCCAGCCTCCTCATGCACCTCCGGCTCTACGTTTTTTCGGACAAATTCAATATCCCCGCCTTAAACCTGCTCTCAAAGTCGGGTTTCTCTGGGGAGATCAGCTCCATCCATTTAACACTCGCAGGTGATGCGGCTGGCCTTACTTCGGTGATAGAGTATGCGTATGACAACCTCCCAGTCTCAGACCCGGTTCCGAAATTCCTGGCGCGGTTTGCTTCTTGGGGATTAGAGTCCCTGATGGTGAGTGATGAATTTATTCAACTCACCTCAACTCACCCAGATTTTGTGAGGGGATTGTTTGAGAATTTGCAAGGACCAAGATACAAGCCAGCGCTCTCTTGATGGCGATACCCTGGATAGTGTAGCGATAAGTTCTCAATCTGCGTCCCCTTGTTGTAATTAAAATATTTTACACTCTTTCTTGCGGCGAGTCAGTGACATCCTTTCTATGATCCACACAAGCTCAAGAATTGACCTCGCTTCCAAAAAGCATAGCCTCCAGCCTACCACACACCAACGGAAACACTTCTCATGACATCCTTTGCCTTCATACACCCCCAGTCGCTCTTCAACTGGGCACCCCAATGGTCAGAATCTGCAGGTCACGCCCTGGCTTGTGGTGCCTTAAAAGCTGCATTTTTCCAGCCTGGAGTCTCATACCACAAAACGCCCCCTGCTGGGGGCGGTAAACACTGAGCCTATGCCTCCCACGCAGGAAAAGAGCCTTGATTTGCTGCTTATACCTCCCCTTAGGTTAGGCATCCCCCTTAAGCCTCGATTGCGGCTCATCCCAGTCTGATTTGATAGCCATTCCCAATAGAAACAAACGCTGTCCTATGCTAGGCAACTTGTATACCTATCAACCATTTAATATCCATGGTTATTCCATCACTAGGTTAGGTTCCGGGCATCGCCAATAGATGAATGAATGTACTGGTATCATATGATAGAACCTCCCATCAGGATGTATCGTGCAGTGGCACTAGATAATTATTGCACCAGCCAGAAAGCCCTCATAATCAGGGGGTACCCAATGCCGGCAGTCGGGAAATCTTGTGAGTGCGGTACTGTCATTGATCGCAACACCGGTACCCCAATTTGATCCGTTAGTCATACTACTGCCCAAATTTGAATAGGTATGATGGTAGTGACGACGTACTCGGGTACTATGCAGTGGAGGTTTTCACTTCTGCTGTCCCTTCCTGGCCGGCCCACCTGCAGCTGTTTTGGCCTGACTACCTAGTATCACTGCTCTTGGTAGATTTCAAGGTGAGCCTGTAATAGTACTTTTCGTTTGCCCGTCCTGGTTTTTTCCTATCAAATTCGAATTTGAGATGTTTTCGTGCAAACAAGGGATTATTTCAAAGGTTAACCTATAATAAATTAACTATGTGAAAACATATTCCCGGGAATACACATTAATTAACCTACTCAAAACGCCGGTTCGCTCTGCCAATTCCTGTTGTGGAGTCACTCATCCTTGGATGTTTTAGCAGATACTGTACTTGAGTACAAGTAACTTAGGTTGGGAAGCCATGTTGGTGGCATGGCTCTGGAGGCTCAGTGCCTCAAAAACCAAGACCACCGTAGAATTTCATAAATAAGCCGCAAGGCTTAAATTCATAAGACTGAGTTGAAGATCAGCGAATTATCTAAGGCATCATACTCACGAGAGCGAGATTTTGGGCGGTTGCGGCTCATTCTAGGGTGCGGCTTATTTATGGATTTCTACTCGTACGGTATACCGGGACATCGACCTCATCACGGGGTCCAGCGAGGATTTACGGAATAATTATTTAAGATTAGCTAGCCAAATATCCCGGGGGGTTTCTGCCATTGTACAGTACCCGGACGAGTACCGATAAGGTACTGGTACTCTGGCAAGACAACAATTCGCCTTATCACAACAACCAGTTAGGGTGTCCTTTGCCATTTCACCATTGACACAACGGTGACCATGTAATGGGTTTTATTGGCTAATGTATCGATTCCATAATACCGTAAAAACTTTAATAATTGGACGGTGTGCTATGTCGTTGGACTTTCCTCTCCTAGTAAGGTCAAGAAATTTTTGTTTTTTTTCCTGTCTCGGAGGGGGGAAAGGGGCCGTGTTTTTGCTGTGTTTTTGCCCCCTTTCCAGAGAAGGGAATTCTGGACTTCATAGCACACCGTCCAATTATTAAAGTTTTTACGGTACAGGTAGGAACTGGCAGAGCAAACAGCTGCTTGGTGTACTAGTAGTCACGGCTCACCTTTCTTCTTCATGACTAATTTCGGCGACATGAGCAGTCAATTATGGGGTGGTGGCGTTTACCGATCCGCTATTTTACTTCCAAAGCAGCCTAGTTTCTAGATTGCGAACTGGTCTTGAAAGTCAAAGCGGTCTGCGGGGAACAATTAACCGGAACAAGCAGGGATATATTTGGCTGGTTAACCTTGAATAACTGTTTCAAAACTTCTTTCGGTCACCTTGTACAATTTAAGGCCTCCAAAGCAGCTTTTTGCGCATGTCTCGGTATACGGTTCTACCACTGCCCTTATCTCCAATACTCAGACTCCATTCTTACCCGCACAGCTCTGCTCCCCCAGCAGTTTTCTAAGACGCATTCACCTACCGTCCAGGTCTTTTCATTGAGGCCTGTTTGCGCCATGCCGGAGAGTCCCACAATTAAACTCTCGTCCAAGTACAAAGCGTTAGGCTATACTCCCTGCTTTTGAAAAGCCCCTTGGGCCCCTTGGCTAACTTCTGTTTAGATTTATGTACGACGGAACCGTCACGTTGTATGTTGGACCAGACCGCAAAAAGATGGAGATGCATAGAAAGCTCCTCGCAAGCATATCCCCCGAGCTCGACAAGTATGTCAACAACAACATGAAAGAGGGTATTGAGGGCGAAATACATCTTCCGGAAGAAGGGGAAGACACGTTCGCCTTTTTTAGCGAATGGGCATACACTGGGGGTTACACCATTGTAGACGAGACGCCTGCTTCACAACTCTTAGACCCCAGTGGGCAGCCCCAGCTACTATCAAACGTGGATCCATGGTCCAAGCTTCGCTTGCATCTTCAGCTCTACGTGTTCGCCGACAAATTTAACGTATCTACCTTAAAGGGGCTTGTCAAGGGCAATTTCTCGGAGGTGATCAACCCCGTCGAGCTAACGCGCGGGGGTGATGTGGCTGGCCTTACTTCGGTAATAGAATATGCATACGACAACCTCCCAGTCTCAGACTCGGTTCCGAAATTCCTGGCGCAATACGCCTCTTGGAGATTGGGGTTGCTGAGGGGGAGAGATGAATTTATTCAACTCATCTCGAGCCGGCCAGAGTTTGCGAAGGAATTGCTTGTAAATTTGACGGGAATGTCATGGAAGCCAGCCCTCTCTTGATGGCGATGGTCTGGGTAGTGTAGCTATGAGTTCTCGACCTGCGTCCCCTTGCTGTAATCAAAATACTTTGCACTCTTGCGGCGAGTTAGTGACATCTTTTCTATAATTCACACAAGCGCAGGAATTGACCTCGCTTCTCTAAAAAGTTCACCTCCAGACTACCACACGCCAGTGGAGGCACCTCATCACATCCTTGGTCTTCATAAATCCTCACTCGCTCTTCAACCCAGAACCCCAATGGTCAGAATCAGCAGGTCGCACCCTAACTTGTGTTTCCAGAACTGCGTTTTCCAACCTAAAGTCTCATATCATACCATATAAAGTCCCCTGTCGGGGCGATAAACACTGAGCCCATGTCCTCCGCGCAGAAAAGGAGCCTAAATTTAAGTTCGTGCTATGATAATAATAATATTATAATAATAATTGTAGTATGAGTATGATACCATTTAATTTTCTGCTCATCCCTCACCTTATGTTAAGTACCCTCCCGAAAGCTTAACTGCAGCTGGCCCGAGCCTGGATTGATAGCCAACCCCAATATCAACCAACACCGTCCTATGCTATGCAACTTAGTTCTAAGCTAAAGTGTAGACGACGAGACACCAACCACATATACACCTATAAACCATTTATTATCCATTGTGTTCCTTCACTAGGTTAGATTCTGGGCGTTGCTAGTAGATCAATGAATGTACCGGTATCATACTGTAAAAACTCGCTTTTAATGAATTGCCCTGGACTAGGACAGATCACAATAGGCCAGGTTTCTGAAATTATTAATAAGCCAATGTCTTGTCTCCTCCGGAGTTCTCAAAAGCTTAGTTTTTAATGTCGAGGATTTAGAAAAGACATAGGGGCTAGTTCATTGAAAGCAAGCTTTTGTGGTGTCATATTGTGGAATTTTCCATCTCAGAATGTATCATGGATGTCACTGGATAATTGTCGCGGCAGCTAGAAAGCCATTTCATAATCAATGAATGACTAACACCAGCGGTCTGGAAATCTTGTGGATAATACTATCATTGATAGCAAGACTGGTACAAGTATCCCCCTTTGATTCATTAGTTTAGTGGTCATTCTATTGCCCAAATTTGAATACGTACGGTAATGACAAGGTACCCGAGTATTGCTACATAGCTCAAATATTCCTTCCGCTCAAATCGCACCAAGGTAGCCTCGGTGTGTGGTAACGAATCTTGGTAGTTTAGACCACCCAGAGGAGAGGATAGCTCGAGAGGATAGGGTGAATTTTACCCCATTTGGACCCACTTTTGCAGCCAGACTGCCACACAAACACAACTTACTGACCTCAGTACTCGCGTCGCCATTTTGTTCTGCCAGTTCCTATTCTGGAATACTTCATTCTCGATACTTGGGCCAAGAAAATCCCCGGAATAATCGCTGTCGTGTCAATGGTGAACCAGCAAAGGATGCCTTAAAACACTACTATCTTTGCTCATGGAACAATTATCCTTGCCGTCCCTCCATTGACATGGACCATTCCAGATAGCATTGAAACTAAGTCCTACATGCCAATTTAATGCTGAGATCATGGCTCGCTTTCGAGTCGGATGCAAGTGGCAGAACCAGGACCTTGGGGCGTCACAAACTCTCTCGATTGGGTGATTTTGGGCTTCCTGGTAAGACTGTTTGTTGCTCGTGGTGATGGTGTAGATGGCTGTCTCGCCAGAACACTGCTCTCGCGGTTATCTGGTAGTCTTGGTTCAAGGGTTTGAGCTCACTGACCCAGGCTGCATGTATTACTTCCTAACAGATTTTATTAGCTAAAACACCCGAGGATGAATGATTCCATAATAGGAACTGGCAGAGAAAGGCGGCGACCTGAGTATGGTACTCGTGCAAGTACAGTACTTGCACTCGAGTACTAAGGGTATTCAAAGTTAAAAGTGTTGAAATTTTTTCCTGTTTCATGTAAGCTTGGCAGGCTCAGAAAAAGCTAGGTTACTGTTACCTTACTTTACTATACACAACTCCTCTGGAGGTCGGTAACGGGTAAGAGTAAAAGGTGTAAGCTGGGTGAGCTAAGGAGAACTTGAGAATAACAGGAACAACCACAATTCCCCGCACCCAATCATTGCAATACTATGGGTACAATAACTCAAATTGAGAGAACGGTCAAAATATAAGGCCAGACTTCCTGCTCCTGAAGAGAGGGAGGAGCCCAAATATACAGTGCTCAGAATTAATAGTCATCATAGTAGCTGTGGTTGCGATTCTACCACAACCATAAATTCTGGGCAAACTCAACTGACCACTATTACCTGTATAGCAGTTAGTATCACTAGAAGGGCGAATTCACCATGGGGTTAATCCCTAAGAGAAATAGTGGCTATTTTAAGAAGCATGGCGGTGGGTCGGGTTTGCCCAGAATCTATGGTATTATGGTTCTCATGATAGTTGGGGCATTGTGGTCACTCCCATGGTGTAAGGACTTATTCTTGCAACCGGTACTTGTAAGACTTCTTTCTTTTCTGAGCCTCTCAAATATGTTATCATACTCAGTTTCTCTCAACACTATTGGCTAATTCCGCAGAGTACCCTAATGCAAGATCCTGTGCTAAATTTCACTCAAAATTCATGATTTTAACTTTGAATACCCTTATTCCCTTGGGCTGATAAGACATCAAGATTCCCCACTTTTCTAATACTGGTGGGGCGCTGCGACCCCGCATCGCAACAGTCCCGGTGGGAAAGCCTCCTCACAGCGATAGAGAGCCACCCTGTTTGAATGGCGGGGGATTTGGCACACTCCTTATCGGTCAATAGAATAGCCAGGATAGTATAATTGGCGTGGGTTAGGGTTTCGGACTGAGGCCTACATGGCAGTACTGTACTCAGCACATACCTTTCGTAAACAAATTGAAATTTCATCTCACTACCTGCCCCCGCTTCCTTTGCTAGTGCTCATATTGTACTCTCACGACTATATCCCGCCCACAGTCTTCCAATAATCATTCCCCTACCCTACTATTGTGTCAGTGGCGCTGGGCCACAATCACCCTGGCTGGGCTGGCAAAGGAAATTACGCATCCGAGTTAACGAGATCCAGCCGGCTCGGCTTCTTTGAGCCTACAGTGTTTGGTAAGCACTATTCCTCTAATTGCGACGGTTTGCCCTGACCGCAGTAGTTTATTTACCAAGTTTCCGATAGTCTACGCGCCATCAGGATACCTTTTCCTTAATGTATGGAGCCTCCCGGTATAATGCTGATGAGCCGCCCGGAGGTGCCATTAAGCCCACGGCTGATATCCCCAAAACCAAGCATTCTCCAGAGTACAAAGAGTAAGACTAAGACTCCTGACTTTCCAGGTTGTGTCATTCGAGCCCCTGTAATTAACATTTGTTTATTAGCTTTCTGTTTGGCGGAACCGTCACGTTGTGTGTTGGGCCGAAGCGGAAAAGAATGGAGATCCACAAAAAGCTCCTCGCGAGCATATCCCCGGAGCTTAACAAGCATGTCAATAACTACAGGAGAAAGGATATCAAAGGTATAATAAATTTACCAGACGATAGAGAAGAGGTGCTCACGCTTTTCACCGAATGGGCATACACGGGAGACTATACCCACAAGGGCATCCAACTGGGAAGCCCCCCCGGTCCGGAGGATCCGTGGCCGCCCCTTTACAACCACCTTCAGCTTTGCGTATTCGCCGCTAAATTCAACATACCTGCCTTAGGAGAGCTCGCAGGATCGAAATTTTACACTGAGATCAACCGCATCGAGCCAAGCAGCCAGAGAGATGCAACTTGCCTTGTTATGGTGATAGGCTATGCATATAATAACCTCCCCGGTTCGCATCCAACTCTGAAATTTTTGGCGAAATATGCTTCTTGGAAGCTGGGGTTTCTACGGGGGACAACTGCATTTAAACAATTAACTTCGTCCCATCCAGACTTTTTGGAGGAATTCCTTCTACACTTGAACGGGTTAAACGCTAAGCCTATGGCACCCCAAAATTACCCGCAGCACCCTCAGAACCAACAGCAGTGGCAGTACGCATCGCAGTACGAACCGCAGTACGCATCGCAGTACGAACCGCAGTACTCATCGCAGTACGCATCGCAGTACGAACCGCAGTACGAACCGCAGCACGAACCGCAGCACGCATCGCCTATGCCTACTGGATACAATGGTGGGGGCTATTAACAGCTCAGGCCGCACAGAAGGCCTGCTTGAGAGCTACCCTGTGCTATTTGCGCTCTGAATGCATTTGACCCATGCATGATAACCCAGTTCTCGCTTGATGGAAAGGATCGAAATTATGGATATAAGTTCTTATTTTCCGTCTGATGGAATGAATAAATTCAATACTCTTTTCCTTTTTATAACCTCCCACAACCTAGGCAAGAATGCAACGTTATCAAGCTTGGCATCATGTGGCATAGTAGAGTCTAAACTGGACTACTCGTACATCCTTACTGAAGTGACCCCCGTTTGCCTTATAGAGCATCGGTATCCAGCATACCGCATACTAGCTGAAACACTTCTCATCACATATTTGCCTTCATATATCCTCACTCGCTCTTCAGCCTAGAACCCCAATAGTCAGAATCGGTAGGTCGCGCCCTGACTTACGGTGCCTCCAAAAGCTGCGTTTTCCCAACCTAAAGCCTCATACCACATAAAATCACTTACTCGGAGCGGTAAACACCCTCACCTTAAACTAAGTATTCCCCTTAGACCTAAACTGAGGCTCTTCCGGGCCTGGTTTGATAGTCAATCCCAATATCAACCAACGTCGTCCTATGCTCCGCAACTTATCTTAGTAGTTCTAAGCCAAAGTATAGGCGACAATACACCAATCACATATACACCTGCAGACCACTTGATATCCCCGGCGTGTTCTACTGTTAGTTAGATTCCGGGCACCGCCAATAGATGAATGAATATACTGGTATTATACTGTAAAAACTCGCTTTTAATGAACTTGCGTGGACAGGGCTTACAATAGGCTAGGTTTCTAAAATTATCGATAAGCGAAATACCCTGTGTCTTTCAGAATTCTCAAAAACTTAGTTTGTTTAATATCGGAGATTTCGGAAAGACCTAGTCCGGGCCAGTTCATCGAAAGCGAGTTCTTGTGGTATCATAATATGGTAGAATTTTCCATCTCGGAATGGATCATAGATGCCACCGGATAATTGTCGGTGTAGCCAGAAAGCCATTTCATAATCAATGAATGGCCAACAGCAGCAGCCCGGAAGTCTTGTGGATAATACTATCATCGATAGCAATACTGGTACAAATATCCCCCTTTTGATCCGTTAGTCTAGTGGTCATACTATTGCCCAAATTTGAATAAATGACAAGGCACCCTAGTATTCATCAGCAAAAAAATCAACCTGCGCCCTGCTGCGTCCTGCCCTCCCTGTGCGCCGGACGTTGCGGGCGCATATAACGTAAACTCCAGTTCTGGGTGCGGACGTGGTAGGCGTCCGTCTGGACGC
>Ga0307513_10000345_pt1 | contig 67397 bp, 82 predicted proteins | sample 15_EM_MG_FD_202174 | JGI IMG/M metagenome (GOLD analysis project Ga0307513, IMG submission 202174) | Populus trichocarpa ectomycorrhiza microbial communities from riparian zone in the Pacific Northwest, United States - 15_EM | ecosystem: Host-associated > Plants > Roots > Unclassified | place...
TAAAAACAACCACGTAAACAAGTCCTGTATTCCACTCCCCCCCCCCCCCCCCTTTTTTTTGTGTGTGCTCTTCTCAAGGGCCGTCTGACTTCGAGGGCGCTTGCATTTTCGATATAACCTGCCATGGCGAAACGCCGTAGAGTAGTATATGTACTGTACAGTAGAGTCGAGGGGGGGAAAGGGGTAAGAGCTGTATCATAATATGTGATGATAATGTGCACAGTGGTGATACCGGCTCCACGACTCCCCCCACCGCGCCGCACCGGGGGGAGGCGGGAGAGGCACAAAATCTGTGAAAAATCCTTCCTTTCTTCCTTCCTTCCTTCCTTCCCTCCATCCGCTGTCCCTTTGCAATTACTTCCCTGATAATAAGTGTTGGATATCATGGGTTGTTCGCCGAAGCTTATTCATGGGGTTGTCTTCGTTGTCATTGGTTGTGGTGTTCGCTTGTCTTCTTTGCTCTTTACAGTGAACGAACCCAATGAAACTGGTCTCAACACGACTCTTATTTGACCTTTAACCGCTCTCTTGTTCCCACCTTCAGCAAAGCTCTTTCCGCACTTTCTGTACCCAATAAGCAGCCGTGTGAACACTTCATTCTGCCCACTGCTTATAGAGTTCGGCTCGCCACGGATTGTTTCCAACAATAAGCCTTGAGTGTCTCCAGGCGATGTCACAGGGAATCACTCGTTATGGAGTGGCGTGAAATGGTCAAAACTCAACCAGGCTTCCCTGCATTGCCACCTAGAGCTCTCCCCTCAAGGAGGTGGAAGACAGCATAATGCTAACTTCACGAGATACCGGGGAGATACCAAAGCACCGCCGAGCAGACCATTCCATTCACACTATCTTCATACTTAATCACTCGTAAGCACACCAAAGTCCAACAATGGCTGGATGGATTTCCCGGCATATCACATCAGATCTCACCACAGACTAACACTCTACCGAACCAAGCATAGAAACATCATCTCATTACCCCGCAAAGCTATTACCTACACGCGCTTCCTTCTTGCCATCACCATCCGTTCCAAGCAATGTACACCCCTAACACCGAGAATAAGGGAGGAAGGAAAAAAGGAACCCTCTGGTGCTTTTCGAAGAACTGGTGTTCCACCTATTGTAAAAGAGTAAAGGGCAAAGTTCCGTTAAGAACAATTACTGAAGAGGAGTGACAATGGGAAAGAAAAATTGAGGGTAAACATTGCCATAACACATGCTGGTAGAGGTATGGAGCTCAAGAGGAAGCGTGGGACAAAAAAAAGATGCTAATATAAGAGCTCGGTAATGAGGGCGCAAAGTATGGCGAGATTAGACAGGGTAAGACAGGACAGGACAGAGAGAACAAGAAGGGGTATGACGATGACGGGAAAAAGTGCAAAAAAATTGTTCGCGGAGCAAAATAAATGTACTAAGCCTTCCCTCTGCTCATTCCGGCATTTTCCCAATCCCTCCTTTCAAAGATTTTTTTGAATCTCTAAAATTCACAAAAAAGATGCGTGAAATAGAATAAACACCAGACTTTACTTAATGAAATATTTCCCGTTGGTAATTGCTTCGCACAGCTTACTAGCTCGCTTGTATCTGCGAACCAGAGAAACGAAAAGAAAACCCCATACTAGGAACTCTACCTGAACTTTGCTACACAGCGACCCATAACCTCTCCCTGGCAGACCAACTCCGCGTTAAATTCCGATCCGTCAAGGGTGAGGAAAATATCGAAATAGACTCTGTAGAAGGTCCCTTGAGGAGTATCCATTCTCTCGAAGTCCTTCTCCAAGTTCTTTCTTGACAGGTCGGATGTGAGTGTTACAACCTCCTTAATGCCTGTATTATAACTTATGTAAGTATCCTGTCAGGCTAGATTAAGGATGGGGATACTAACGAGGATCTTTGGTGTACTCTGGGCAAACGTCATCATCACAAGCATACAGTATATCCTCGTACATCAGTGTAGCACCAGGAGCGACCTGTCTGAAGAAAGAAACCTTGACAGGCTCTCCAATCTTGACCCTCTGTCCCTTGGTGACGAAAATTTGGCGGGTGTATTTGCACCTGTCCTTTCCGTCCAAGCTGGGTACACGGTATTGCTCGGGGTGATGTCCCTCCTTGAATGGTTGCAGAGTTGCCATGAGGTAATGTCGACGGGCAACACGCGATGTAACAACCTTTTCAGTGATACCGGCGGTGACAGCTCCCTTAACAATAGCAGCCACCGAGTCCATAGGACGCACAACTTTCGACTGGAACTGAGGAGGCACATGTAGTTTGATTTGCTGGAACAGATACTCGGAAGCACCAAATCCACCCACAACCAAAACGTTCTATCCAAATAATCTCAGTTATGGTCACACACCCCTGTAGCATTATTGTGAGAACGTACCTGAAGTTGCCTATTCTGCGCCTGAATAGCAATAATTTGGTTCCTCACCAGCTCTAGAATTCTATTCACCACAGGTTCGAAGCATTGGAGAATCTCCTCATTAGTAAAAGTCATATAGCCTTCCTCGATGCCGGCCTCAGGGAATTCGGCCTCGATACCGACATCAACAGCCCACTTCTGTCCATTATTTCTAAAGTCCGCCTTGATACGGTTCTCAAAGTCCATAATACATTTAGCGTATACCTTACCAGCAGTTCTCGATCCATCTGGCAGCTTCATCTTTCTAATCTTGGCGCGTAGGATGTTCGAAAAGTTCCTGTTAAGAGCTGTAGAACCACACGAGTCGCCAGAACCTGCTGTACATTCTGCCACAGAGAAAGGGACCTCTTCTTCAACTTCGTAAGCTATCAAATCGACAGTTCCGCCACCACAATCGACAATGAGAACGGCATCGTGGATCTTAAGGTTAAGAAGCCCAGTCTTGGAACAGAACATGGCCGCGGCCTCGGGTTCGGTAATCAATGTCAACCTGTTGTCATTTTCGTCTCTCAAGAAACCAGCCTGGATAGCTGCAGCTCTGGTTGCAGCTTTTCCTGCGTCATTCCAGATAGCCGGCACGGTCAAGAAATAACGGATATTGCGTTCCTCGCGGTTAAAGACTTCTCCCAAGGTCTTCTGAAGCTGAGCTCTCATGGCTTGGCGCAACTTGAAAAGATAGTCCGCAGCGACATCGACCTCAGATTTTCCGGGAGGAAGAGGGGGAAGATTGATAGGGTCAATGTAAGTATTTCCAGAGAGCATAAGCTGCAGTTTAAACCATTCGACCTGCACAAGTTTAGTATATAATAACGTACCCAACAGAGACCAGAGTATTATACCTTTTGTACACCAGGTTTAGGATAACCAGTAGGAGCCAAAGCATCTGCAATATCAGGTCCCCAACCAACAACCTTCTGGTACTGGTCGTAATACAAAACAGTGGGGATCTGCAGGCAAGTTAGCCATGATTGGCTCGATTCTAAATTAAGATTGTTGCTCGAGTTAGGGGGGATGAGGAAGGTGAGTTCACCTTATTCTTAGTCTGGTTACCCGCACCGGGCCACTCAGTAATAATATCCTCTTTCGCTTCCTGATCAGTAGCAAAAGCAAACGCAACACCACTGAAAGTAGTACCCTATCTAAGTCTTAGCGGATATTTCCCACCTCTACATATAAAAATAGTAATTGTGCGCTTTGGTATACTTACAAAATCGATTCCAACAATCAACTGTGCTTTACTCTTATTGGTACCTTCAACTTCCGCTGGCTGAGGCCTACCTTGCATTTGGTGCATTCCAGGATGACTGTCCCGGTGGCCACCCATCTGTGGGGGAGCCCCAGTAGGATAAACTGGTGGATGGCCGTAGGGTGCAGGAGGAGGACCTTGCATGCCCATAGGAGGTTGTCCCTGTGGGGGAATGGGGCCGATCTGACCTGGTCCGTACGGTCCCGGCGGAGGCATTGGGCTGGTTGCTCTACCTGCCAAATGCTGAGGAGGAGGAGCGTATGGTGGAGGGTACGACGAAGGTCTCGGAATTCCGGGTTGGTTCATAGGAGGACCAGACGGCTGGCCAGGATTTGGAGGAGGGGAGGGATTATTGTTGTTCTTTTTCCCACTATTGAAGGTGAACCGTCCTAGACGGCTGCTGAGTTGATTGCTCATCTCTCAAAAAAGTGAATGGGATGTGGGGGAGGATTGTGAGTTTATAGCACGCAAAGCAAAGGATTTGAGGGCGAGGGAAGAGAGGGGAAGGAGGGGGGAGGCGCGAGAAGATTTGGGTGAGGCTGAAATGTTCGGGTTTGGCCTGCGGCAAGGTAGCGAGTGAACGAGAAACGGCAGGCGGCAAGAAGCAACAGAAGAAGAGCGAGCGTGTGTGATACAGGAGGAGAGACAGAACGAAAAGAAAAAAAGCTATGAGAAGGGAGGTGGAATCCAGGAAATTGAAGGCTCGATTCCCCGCGGATGCAGCAGTTAGCAGCCGAAGAAACTCGAGGTCGCTGATTCCGGCTTGCAATAGTGTTTGTTGAGCAACTAGAGAGCAAGGGCTGTCAATGAGAGGATAGCGAAGAGAGAAGGAGTCGAATCGAGTGAGGAGATGTTGTTGACTATAGGAGACTGGGGCTTTTCAGCCGTAGTGCGGCTGGACTGGGCAAAAAGAGGGGGTGGAGCTGGTGGTGATTGTGGAGGTGGTGGGAATGGATGGATGGGGAGATGGTGGAGGAGGGTGTTGGCTAGGGGTTATTGCAACTGTGTGAGGGACACACACAAAGAGGGTACAGTACGAAGTCTCTTTCTCAGAAGACCTTGTTTCTGAAGAGGAGTTCCAAGCGCCTACTTGGAGGAAGGTGCTTTTTCCTTTTTTATCTCTTCTTTCTTGATTTTTTGATGAAGGTCACTAGTGAGGAGAAAAACCTCGCTCGACTGGCAGAGAAAAAGTAGCAGGAAGAGCCCGGTGCACTGCACTGTATTAACCAGATCTATTGAGTAGCAGCTACTTGCTTGCTTCGCTCTAGTTGCGTTCAATCCAGAGACCCGGAAATCTCGATTACCGGCGTGGTACCGGTAGCGACAGTCAAAAAGGCAATCAGTCAGCCTCCGCCAACAGCGACCAGGGGGTCATTCAGGTTTTCTGCGTTCTTGTGCAGCAGCGGAACTCGATTGTGGGTACGACAAATGTCTCCTTGTCTTTCATGTGTTATCATGGAATGTGGGACTCAAAGGACACGGGCAAGCGATGAGTGCAAAATGAATACATCAACACCAGTTGTGATCAATTGCCATGGGATTGTATCATAAGTTACCTGCCCTCTCAACGATACCAATTTTTAGCAAGTGGCAGTGCACTCTTGAGCGGAAAGCGAAGGGGTGAAGTGAGCTCCCACACCGGTATTTGGTAAGGCTGAGCGTCTCGCTCAATTATTGGTTACTCCACACGGTACGGGTTTTTTTGTGCTTCTAGGGGAAGAATCTACTCTCTCCAAGCCCAACGAAAATCTTCAGCAGACGCTCGTGTACCTTTTAAACCGCCCCTACAGTTCGGATGCTTCAATATCATCACATCGGTACGCAAGCACAGCTACTTTCTTGCCCTTCTGGCCTTTCCTCTGCACTCTCATCGACCGAGCCGGTCGGCGAGCGGTAGATTTTCTCTCTGTATCCACCACAAAGGGGCTTTTCCTCCCCGCTTAACTAGACCGCGATAAGCAATGCCAAACCTCAGCCGCAATCACCATGTCGATAAAGTTTTCTTGCGACAAGATGCGGGGCTAAAATCCTTCTGCTGTAGCTATTCGCCTAGGAGCAAGAAGGCGGAATATCAAGTGTCGACTTGCCTCTACACGGTAAACGGTGGATTGGAGAAAAGCTATCCTTTGCTTCACTTCTCCTCACTCGTTAAATCCTCCCCAAACCCATCAGTTTGTTTTTTTGCTGGCTTACCGGTATTGTTGGGAACGAGTGTTGCTTAAAAAAAAAGGCCAAGGTTATGATTACTCAACCTGATGGCTGTGGGGGGTCTGTGCCCAGATGGCTTGTAACAAATACTTGTACGACCTGGGGAGCTGCAGTCCTACCGGGTTTACCGTAGTACTCGTAGGCTGGCCTTTGGTGATTCGGCGTCTGCTTGCAAAGTGAAACCTTGACCCTTGAAATCATTGGTATGGGGCACTCTATCGTGGCCTCGAATGTGGAGATTTCTTGAGGAATGTTATCGTGCGATTCGTTGTGCTGCTTTACCTCACTGTGTTATCAAAGAGGTTACGGTAAAATCACATGATCCCATATCGCTTCTTTATGCTCTATGCTGTGACCACTTTAGCTACAATACCACAATAAACTTTGTCTTGGGCAGCAAATGGAGAATGTGGAACGAAATGCTGTGCTACTTACCAGAAACTTAAGTTAGCCGTGAAACGTTGGGCGCAAGGCGGCTCAGGTGGAAATCTTCGCTCTCCCGGGAATGAGGCTTCCATCATAATATGCTGACATGGATGCCATCATTTCGGAGATGACTTGCCTCCAGGAGGCTATTTATCAGTGTGCTTGGTATGCGATCCTAAACCCGAACCAATATAGAGAACTAGGGCTGGACCTCCTCAAACCTTCTTTGTTCTGGTGATTGGCAGCGCTAGACGGGTGTCTGTCTGTTCCAAGTTCCTGCCTGCGGTTGTCGCGCAAGAGAAGCCCCTCTCCATGTTTCCATGGCACCGGTATTTCTTGGTAGGGACAAAATCTAACAGAAGGGAAGACCCTCTCATCCAGTCGCCGCCTCTAAAAGTCCACTAAGGGAGACCGTACATGCTGAGAGATCGCCATAAGCACGAGTGAGTGCTTCGATAAGCATGATCATTATGCCTACCCGCATTAACAGGGTTGGGGGGAAAGCACGAAAAATTGAAATCTCGACAGACTCCCCAATAAATATTTTGGATTTGAAGAAACCGGCAATCCGGTGCCAATCTTATCTTATGATAATAATATTGGAACTCACCTTGGCTCCTGATATGTTTCGGATGTCTACCGCAGAAGACCTAGACCATACCTTTTTTTCCTTTTTCCTTTTTCCTTTTTCAATGAACCAGCGTGCAGTGTGGTATATATTTCATAGGCCGACTTTCGAAGAGACGGCTATCCTCTACAAATGCGTGCTTTTGGGGCTGCAAGAATATAAACATCTCCAGTCAAAGCACATGAGCCCCACAGTATGCCCTAACCCCATACTCATCGATCACGGCCAGCTACTACCTGAATAATATGCTCACCTGAGCAAAGTATAGTACTCTGCGGGTACGCACACATGTCCCGGGTATGCGCTTGCCGATTCTAGTCCCAGAGGCCGGGGTCGCCAGGTCTAGAGTCCAGAGGCCATAGGATCCAAAGCGCATGACGATATCAAGCCGAAACCGGTGAACTTCAAATACTGCTGTTAACTATAGCAGTCAAGTAATTCTGTCCCTCTTGTGAAACGTCCCAAGTGCCTAAATGCGTTGAGTAAGTCTAATGAGCATCATTCCAGCTTAACGGGATCTATTGGGGCGATGCATGAAATATATTTCTTTTGGAGGAGAGATGTGCTGTTGTTGAAGGGGTGTGGTTGCTATGGTGGGATTTTGTGCGGTATGGTGTTATAATAAACAACGCATTATGGTCGCTGCTAACTGGAGAGTGACAGGATATGATTGGTTCTACGCCAACAAGCTACGGAGAACTAAGAAACGTCTTGCTTTTTGTGGCCGGAATGCTTTATTATTCTCTCAAGATTAATTTACTCGTACATAATATGGTACTTAGGGAGAGGTGAGAACAAGAATTAATTGTTCGCATGTGGGCCCGGGGAGCCGTTCAGTGGGATATTATAGGCAAGCCGTAACCAGCCGGACGCCAGGCTATCCCTACCAGCAATTGTGGGAGTATGAGGAGGAGGGGGGGGGGAATGCCCCACTATTTAAACAGTGACCAAACACTATTATGAAACTATAATCCCCAATCAGTCTCCAGACCCCCCAAGAACCAGTAATAGAAGAACATACCCTCCCACCCAGCATCACAATATTATCCACACAATCCAGCACCCGATACCTCTGCTCCGCGATCTTTCTAAGCGGGTACGTGTCCGGCTCATCCCCCCCCAATCTCGGCAATGTCAGAAGGTAAACGGCAAAGCTATTCCCCTGAAGCTTCTCAAACCCGAACCTCCGCCTCTCATACACTACCTGTCTCTCCAACCACCTGATCAACTCCTCACCGCTAGTCTGCTGGCCCCGCTGCACGAATCTCAACCCCTCCAGGAAAGCCCTGACCTCCTCCTTCCCCTCAATCCTCCGACCCTCGAACAGCATCTCGACGAAGTAAACCCTGCACAGGGGTGCAGACAGCCCCAACGTCAGGGAATTGAATATTGTACCCCACGCGCTGTTCGAGGAAGAGAAAGTGAAGATGGTGTTCTCACCGTCGCAGTGGGAATTGCTGAACCATAGCTTCGTCGAGAGGAAGCGCCGGGACTTATCCGGCTTCGTGTCCTCCACTGCTGCGATGCTCTTCGCGACTTTTTGCGCGGTGGCCGGGACAGTTGTTTGTGGAGGCTCGTAGGCGGAGGGTATTATCGCCGTTGGGGCATGGTAGGTGAATGTTGCTGAGGCACTTAAGCTCCCTCCGCTGCCGCTACTGCTACCGCTGGATGATGTTGTCGAACGCGGGGTTAGACTGTATGCTGTCCCGTTCCGGGAAATGCCCGGCGTCGGGGTGGGCTTTGAGGAGTGCGAGGTCGACGGGCGGGATAATGTAGCTGCTCGAATCGCCATTTTTGGGGAAGTCTTCGGGAGCACCAGCCAGCCAGTTCAAGGAAAGGCGCAAGCTCGTTTTGCTTTGTTTGTGCGAATGTCGTGGGTTGGTATTGCATGTGTACCGTATGTCCTCTGCCGTGAAGATGGAGGTGGCTTTTATATGCACCTATCGTACTAAGGAACCGGAGGCCTATTTTTTTCCTTTCCTTTTTTCTTTCTCTTCTCTTTCGACCCTAGAGGGGAAAACTAGAGTATGATAAATTGGCTGTTCTCATGAGGAGAGAAGGTAAGCTGGGTACTTTATATTAAGAGCGAGATTTCTTTTATTGCATCTCGGTTTTTTTCCCCTTTGAAACTAGGAGGTTGCATGGGTAGCTGCTTTCCGAGTTTATTAGGCGCTGTGTGCTACAGTGCTTTTGTGTGCCACGGTCAAAATAAGCCGGGATACAAGTATGGAAATCGCCTCAGGTACAGTGCCGCACCTTTTAGATCGGGGGGGGGTGGGATATTGGCGCTAACAGGCTCGTGGTTTTCACGTTTTTTGTCATTGTCTCTGTCGAGGTATCATCATGCGAATGAGATCTGCTGAATGTCTCTTTATTATTCAAGAGTGACGATCTGTGAGTGAGATCGCTTCCCCCGAGACCTGATTAGACTAGGTCAATACGGTAGACTGCGCAGGAGTTCCGGTCACTACGGTACGTCATTTCAATACTTCATGCTATTCATAGTGAGAGTGCCCATTGATTCGAAGCGATTCTCGGAATTACCGTGATGATAAATAGTGAGATGATAGCCCTCCTGCTGATTGCTTAAAATTTCGGAAATCACACCACGCACAGGGCCGTCGCTTGGTACCGGATTATGCGGATTACGGGGGACGGCCTGAGTTGAAACGGCGGAGAAGTTTGTCTTACCAGAGCAGATCACAAGTTTTGTGTTGGAGAGGGGGGGGGATTTTCGGAGGTAACTTTTTTTCGTAACTCCGCGATGCTCACTTAGCCAACGCTATTGAGAATATGAGGCGGGGCAGCATCCTACAATTTTAGTAAGGGAAAAAGTGGGAAACATAGGAAATATAGCAGTGATTATGGAAAAGAAAATAGATAATATAAAGAACTTTTTTATTGGTGTAACATGATAATATGATAAGTGAGAATAAAGGGACCCAAGAACCGTAACGCCGTGCCCATCCTGTAAACAGTAAACCCCCAATGCAAAAAGAAAAAGAGGGAATCGAGACCAGCTCAACCATCAACCGTAGCTATGTACCAGTCCAATAACCTAGCTTTCCCCGCTTCCCTCCCCTCCTCTCCAACCCAACCATTATGCTTTTTTTCTTCCCCTCTATTATGCCAAACAAAAGAAAACATGCAAACGGAAGAAGGTATCCAAAAAGAGTTATACACGCGGGGATCTTCCTCTTTTCCTATTGCGCATCCTCCACCCCAATCCCTCTTACAGTCCAGAAATAACCAAGACCAATAAGACTCCTCCAAACATTTGCAGTAGCTCCTTCCTCCCAAGAAGGGATTTAGGAGCCCCACTGCAAACATAACCCTGAGACCTCCAATAAGCGCACCCTTGAGCATCCTGCACACTACTAGGCCCTGAATCGCCCCCCGCTGCGTTAGTTTCAACAGCTCCATCTCCCGTCGGGGTCCCGGGGTTGATCGTGCTCACCACGTCCCCTCCGGCTCCACCACCGCCAGTGTAGACGGGGGTGTTGAACGAAGTATAGGACTGGGATTTTGCAACCGTTTTACTGGTCTTCTTTGCAGCACTTGATGAAGCGCGGCTGATGGCAGTGCCCATAGCCGCACCCCGGGAAGACGAAATGAAAGTTTCGGAAGCCTCACCTGTATTCCCACTACCGTCTGTTCCTCCTCCCGCGGCACCTGTTCCGGCGCCGCTGGTGTCGCCGGAACCACCACTTCCACTGCTGCCACCACCACCTGCGCCAGTTCCACTTGCTCCAGCTCCAGCTCCAGTCCCAGTCCCAGTCCCAGTCCCAGTCCCAGCTCCAGCTCCAGCTCCAGTTCCACTCCCACTGCTACTCCCGCTACCCCCTGAATTTCCACCAGTGCTGGGCGTTTGCCCTGAACCGCAACTACCGCCCGGTGGAGCCCTGGCACCAGCATTGCCTCCGTACTCGATATTTGGTCCAGGGTTGGGAAAGACTACGTCCGTTCCCGCTGCGGTGGTACATCCATTGCCGATATTCGCTTTGAATACCTCGGGACCACTGAAGGCTCTCTTGGCCATCGCTCTGCTTTTTGCGCCGCCACCACCGATAGTGACCGATGCGCAGTTCATGTACATCTCTCGATTTCCGATTTCGTTGAACCAAGTCCTGATATATCTCATGAGCCTTTTGCACATTTTTCTTCTTCGCGTCATATGATAATTACCAGGCGAAGACGGCGTTGCCGGATGGCGCGTCTTTGGGAATTGTGAATTTGAAGGTTTGGTCGCCGCCGGGGGTTGAGTGGGGACAATTTCCTACATAGGATTTTATGACCTTGAAGGTCTTACCCTTATCGAAGGAGAGGGAGGCTTGGCATGATCCACCTATTCCAGATACAGTATTTAGTAAGTCTTATTCCTTTAATTCTCTGGTTTGGGGTATTTTTTTAATTTTTTTAACTTACCACCATGTACAGCTGAGCCGGAGATACTGGAAATATAAAGTCATGTCAGTGCCCGTTTGGGGAGATTAGGATATACTAGGGTTTCAATTAATACATACACCATGTTATAGGTCCCACCCTGTGCATAAGTTCTCACAGGTTTGCCCTCTGGCCCATCCAAATCTTTAAGATGCCCCTTACACGGGTAATTGGACCCGGAAGGCGATAACGGAGCACTATAGTCGAAGTCGCCCTTGGCAGCACTGTAATTTGGGTTCCCTTTATAATTGATCGGTGGGGGTTCCGACATGGTCATGTGTGCTGCTGAAGAGGTAGCCCAAAGAAGGAGAAAGAAAAACACCGGTGTGGCCAGCCAGGAGTGTCGGATTGCCATTGTGATTGAGTTTGATGAAATTGAAACAACAGAGTGCTTTATGAAAGAATGTGAGATATCGGTATGCCTTGTTAGGGCTTTGGAAGTTTGTGCCCGGCCTATTATCAGTACTCCTTAGCTAGCAAGGTAAGTTGATTGAACTACAGAATGATGAAATGAGAGTCGAGACGCAGTAACTTAAAGAAATGTTTGGGTATCAGGAAGGGGACTCTTTTGAATAGTTCTTGTAATAGGAATCGCGTTGACGTGGAAGATATCTGAGGTGTTCAGTGTACGAAATCAATATCTAGTTTCAACTTTGGGGCAAAAGAAGAATAGTGAAGATGGAGGAATACGTGGACTAAGCAAATGGGAGGCAGGATGACGGAAGGGCAGGAGTGAATTCTTGGGTATAAACGGAATTGGATGGCGGGCACGGGGGGCAGAAACGCAACAATCACTCTGGACCCAAACGAAAGTAGGCGGGCCATCTGGGGCGAGCACACGATAATTTTATAATAGATTTGACCACTACTAGAGTCGGGTCATATAGATACAGTCACACGTTCATCTCTCTTTGGCCCCGCTTTGTTTTTTTCCTTCACAGCCTCGGCCATTCGGTCCCTTGAACGCCTTGACAAACAAGAGCGACAAGCCATATGAAAACGGCGCGGTAGGGCCACAAGGCAAGCGAAGGTCCTCGAGCAATCGGAGAGGAACCTCAAGGATGGGGAAGAACTAAGATGACGAATGAAACTCAGTGCCTGCCTCACCGAGCTGGAAAGAGGTTGACAGCGGATTCAATTCTTCTGAATATGGACTAGAGCGACCCAAGCTCAAAGACTGAAGAAAAAGAGAATCAACTCACTTTGCGCATTGCACATGATGCGTTGGTTCGAACTTGCAGTACTCGTATGCTCGACTAAAACCATCTGCACCTTAGTGCTTGCCAACAATGCAAGGGGAAACCAAATTCCATTGCGAGAGCGGGCACGAGATGGCTTACGGGAGCGTTGAAGACTAGAGGAGGTTGCGGTCGTTGACAAGGAACAACGTGTTCATGGCGCGGGACAATTGCATTCTTGTTGAGGCGGTCCCCACATTGGCCTGATCAAATCCAACCGTCCTCCCGCGCCTGCGGAACGGAAACGCTTCAGGAGGTTCTTCAAGACTATAATAGTAATAGGAATTACTGTAGCTTGAGCAATGGCAGCATCGAAGACAAGGGTTCCACAAAAGAGATGTTTTACTTTTGTCGCTAAGCAGCCTATGGTGTTTTCGTATTTGGAACGAGAGAGGTAGAACGGCCCTTCTGTTGGTCCCGAAAAAAAGAAACAGCAATCAGGAGAACGCTAAAAGACGTGGAGTCCAAAAGACCCCACACCTCCAATTGTCTCAGAATCGATTCCAGGAGAGTTCTACTCCAGTAGCTGTGGTCAACTCTAGTGCGCTTCCTTCGTTGGTCAACGTGTCAACCAGGGGAGCCACACAGAATTTACCGTCCTCGGCAATGGCCCCTGCCAATTTTTCAGTTGGAGGCTTGTGAGGGGTAAAAAACTTCGGCTGGTAGTACCACTGCTGGTGCTTGACGACAATAAGTCGTTAGGTATCCAAGATCCCGTGCGGGGGTATAGGAGTTTTTTTCTTATTGATTGAGGTGCCGGCGATGTGTCGGTGGTCCTTACGATTTGCATTCGGATAACGATTGAATCCTAGAGAGCTTGTTAGTAACTCTCCAATATTAGGCCCGTGGTACGCCCTTTTGCCCATGGATTATGCCTCAAAAAAAAGTTTGTTGCGGTGGGATGGTATGAACGGGTGATCGCTTAGTCCAACTCCAACTTTTGAAAAGCCGAAACCGCGCAGGGCTGAAGGCAGTACTTTCTGTTCTGGGCTCCTAATGAATTAGGGTGTCCACGTCAAGGTCTTTCGCTTAGATCGGAGGATTTTGTTGACGGGACCGCACTGGCATTCGAGAATCGATAGTATCGTACCGCAGACATTGACAAATTTTACATTAGTGCTAGCAAGTGGCATAGCTTGGTATCACGATTAGCTTAAGACTTTTGAATGATACGGGACGGAGTGGAAGCAAAAGTCGCCTCAATTTTGTCGACTTAAATTATACTATCGAATCCAGAGGCAGTTGGAGTCCCAGCAGATGTGTGACCCGACTTCGGGTCCGACCGGAGTACCCCGTATATTTCTCGGTGTTGGGTAATGTTTACCGTCAGGCACCACCTCGAAGGATGAGGGGAAAACAAGTGCTTCCGCGTTGATTAGAATATCCGAGTGACGCAGCGTAGTAACTCAGCCCAAGGGGTTTAAACGTGCTAGATGATTTACACGTGAAGCGTATCCCAATACACAGGTAGCCACCAGAGTAGCTCACGTGTGATTGATAGTAAGTCGAATGAAAGCCACCGTGTAATTCTGGTTAGATAGGATCTAGAGAAATGAGTGCTTCAGTGAGCAGTTCATATGTTTGCACCTAGTGATTAGAACATCCATTCCCAAAGATAAATAGTGGTATCTTAGGTTGCTGAGCTCCAGGGGGTCTGTCTGGTATAAAAAAAACTGGTGGAATTGGATTGGCTGGTGTAGGATAAAGATAGACCGAAAGAAAGCACAGAAAAAGCGGGTATGAGGCAATTAGCGATAGGTACTTTTGTTACGCTATTTCGACTTTTCTTGCCAAATACTGGTACCACTATTCGTCACCCGCCAGGATTCGTCCTGCCTCTATTGAAGAGTGCAGCGCAAACCAGCTGTAACAGTGAGGAACAAACGCGAAGTTCCTGTACGGTATCATACTTGCGCTTAAAATAAGGTATGGGACTGTACCGGGGGTTAAGGGTAAGTCTGTCGAACAATGGATGGTGGAGAGGAGTGGGAGGAGAGGAATGGTGTGGCGTTGAAAGGGGCGGCGGGGACAAGAAGAAAAAGAAGAAGGGTAAGGGAGTGGCGTGACGGGGTAGTAGTTTTTAGTTTTGGTGTTTGTGTGGTTGGATAGCCCGAACCCTTTAGAGTAGCTAAAATACCGGTAGGCGAAATGGAAAAAGCCCATAAAAAGAAAGAAAGTCGCACTTTTCATTGGCTCCAGGCCTTCTGGGCCACTCAGAGAACGGCGTTTGCTCGAGCCTAGCACCAAGATTTCCGCAGATTTTTTCCATCGTCACCACATTATGAGGAAAATCCACCAATTATGTGTTCTTGGCATAGAAACTGGGCCTATGAGAGCAAATTTCGACAGACTCTTTTTTTTAAAAAAACCCCCCCCAAAAAAACTTTATTTTCTTCGCGTTCTAATTTCGACGGTTTACTCGGGCGCAAACTAAACCTCCCGACATGACACGACAACGGTTGTCCTCATGCACCATCCTATTAGACTATCTACCACTTGGCCAACCTCACTACTAGATTTACCTGGACAAGTTGATTATCTCCGTGCAGGGCTTTAAACTCCATAGCTGCGCAAATGGTCCCCAACGGAGCCTAGTGGTCAACAAAGAATGAATAGGGATATCCTGTGAGCCACTGTGGGGCTGGTAACTTGGAGCTACTACGGTAGTATGATATGGAGTTTAAAGCACTGCACTGGTTAATACGGTACTGCGACAACAACCACAGCATCGAACTTTTTTTCCGCATTTCCCCACACTTGCCTTTCCCTAAGGTTGTCCTGCAGGATGGATATTTTTCTTATTTTTTCTGGTACTGAGTCGTGCTACTTTTCACTTGCCAGTGATTGACGATGAGGACGATTGTTGACGAGATGTGGCCGTTGTCACTGGCATTTCGAGTATGATACCGGTACCTAATTTGCGCCCGGGTACAGTACTGTATGAACTGGGCTACAAAAGAAATGGACCGCCACCGGGTTTTCCATACGAAATGCACAAGTTTAGCTAACCAATTTTTGGCTACAGTGTGTGTAAACCCATTGTATTCACCACTGACGTAATATCATACCTTTACTAATACCCCTCATGCCCTACTAGGTATTGTTGAGTGTAGTAGGGTACGGGCACCCTAGTTGTGTTGTGGAGAGCATAAGACGGCGTTGAGGGTAAACCACTGGTTGAGCACACATGTTTGTTAGTCCTATTTAGCAGCGGCGCGCATTTTTTCTGAATAAACAAGTTCTCTCACATCCACCACGTCCACCCATCCAACAGGTATCTCTAATGAGATAGATCACCCTTGAAGCCATGATTGGTACCAGGAATACAGAGTACTATTGAATACAGGCTATCACGAGTGGCCGAGCCAACAGTGGCAGAAATTGCCTGCCCTGCACGTCTCCCGAGCCGCTCTCAGATGCTACCTGGCTCTACCTCCTTGTCTTGCAAATACAATCATAACTGAGAAAATGGCCCATGACTGCAACATGCTAGCTCCTGCTATTAAGAACCCTACACTGGAGCTTGAACCAAGCGCAATCAAATCCACTATTAGAATAGATGATAGTTGTGCAGGTTTGGGCTGTGGTGTTTCTGGATACAACTCGGAGTGTTGAGACGCTTTTTTTGAGCTCACATTGCTTTGAGCTTCTCTCGGTCCACCATTGAACTCGATCCCACTCCATGGTCAAAGGCGCATAGTTCGTGGCGTTCTCGCAAGTCGAAAACCAGGACCCCACGCTCTCCCGGAGTGCGCCACAGATATGTGGGACCCACGGCCTCAAACATTTCGACAAAAAGAGAAAAATAGCAAATACTTTGAACCAACATCGACATTTCCTTGCTCCGCAACTCGGCCGCCAACTTGGATGATATACACAGGGGAGGGGCTTTTTTCCTGCTTTTGTCAGAAGTCTCCTTCGCCTGCGGGCTCACTGTGGAGACGTGATAGCCCTTGCAAAGAAAAGGATCTGCCAATAGCCCAGGCACTGACACCTGATAGGTGAGCCGCAGCATGCAAGTATCCATAATTTTCACTGTGCAAGGAAAGGTTCTATCACCACCCCCAACGGTAAGCGGGCTCGGCGAGTCTCTCTCCTGGTCGGTTGTCCCAATAAGTAGGGACGAGGGATGGTTGAAGAAACTCACCTCCATTGCAGGACACACCTGTTGCTTTTTCGACCAGAAATACCCGCGAACCTCATAGATGATCACGAGTGTGTGAAGAAGTTTCTTGTATAAAGGAGCCCCCCTTTTCTTGTGTTGTGTTATATTATCGAGTTACACTCCATGGTCTTCAAAAAGCCTATTCTCTACCCTAAAAAATGACTCCCACTACAACCTTGCCAGCCTCCTGGTTCCAAAGTACCCCCCTCTATCAATTGGAGAGAAGAGCGATATTTCTGAATGTGTGTAGTAGTCCCAATCCTTTCCCCTCACCCTCTTTATCTCCCCTCATACCAGAATTGCTAACTATCACCACTTCTTGAGAAAGGCATGGCATTTTGTAGGACCTGTCACACGATTCGTAAACCGAGGTGAAAAGGTGTACTACGAAATCGCCCAAGTCAAATTCTATGTCATTAACACAAGCCCCGAAGGTACTGGATGGGGTACCGGTGGGATAGAAGTGCACCGAGACAACGACGTGAGTGTCCTACAACTTCACAACAGCTGTAGGTAGTAACCTAACATGTTCGAACAATCCGGGCTTCTAGGACAGCTCTATCCATGTACATTTCACTTCAAGTGGGCTAGTCTTCATCACTCTATCATCGGATTCACTAGCCTTTGAAGAATTCTTCCCGGATCTCGAACCTCTTTTATCAAAAGTAGATTTCACCAAGCTCAAGTATCGCCGAAGCATTTCCTATGAAGGCTGCTTCAACTGGAAAACAATGTACACATTCCCCTCATAATATATATAGACTTTGGTCAACTAACAACCTAGTACAGGATGGACGGTTACCAAGAGTGTCTTCATTGCCAATACGCTCATCCGTCCTTCAGTAAACTCTACCCACCTACTTTCTACTCGATCCAGAACCATGGAAACTTTTGCAGACACATTACTGATCCCAAGAGGGTGCGCACTCACTACACTCCTTCCACCTCAAGATGATTAGGGTTCACGGCTGACTCAAGAAAGCCTGAGGATGGGCTCTTCCTCTACTTCTTCCCGATCTGCACACTAAACGTAAGCCCCCAACCTATCTGGTGGATCATCGGTCTAACGCATCCCAGGTCTACGGTGGCGGTATGTCCTCATTCCGCACATGCCCGACGCCAGACCCCACTATCTCAAGAATGGAGTTCGACTACTACTACAACGGAGAAGACGAAGCATTTGAAGAATACTTCAAGTTCGTACGACAAGTTGCCTTGGAAGATTACGAGTTGTGCGTTGCTGCTCAACAAAATCTCCAGAGAGGTGTGTACGTGGAAGGGGTGTTGAACCCTGAGAAGGAGAGCGGGGTGATTTGTGCGTCTACTCTATCTTAGTATTCATCAAGTCGATAACTAACACTAGCTTGCCTACATAGATTACCAACAGCTAGTCAGAAACCTAGTCTTAGAAAAGTACAGAGCAGAAAAAGGAGAAGTAGAAGAGGAGGCAGCAGGGGACAGCGTCCCCCACGTCTCCGCAGTTAATCAAGTACCACCGGGGTTCTCCACGTCGACAACAGTTGGTGTCGGCGCCTGATATTTTCTTTAAGTGGGAAGCCCACACCCGGCAATACTATATTTCTGCCCCTAGTAACGAGCAATTTTCGTTGGAATAAAGTCTTTTAATTATATTTCGTATCAATTTTTTGATTTTTTTACCCGGGAGGAGCATCTGACCACTGAATGATGATTCACTTCTTTCGCCCTCTCCACTATTCTCGATCTATTGTACTGTACAGTACAGTAGGGGCGGCCGGCCCCCGACCCGCAGTGACATCACCAGCGCAGTACTGTAGAGCGGGTAGTTGGACTCATAGCCCAGACGCAGATATTAGTACCTCTACCATGGCGTTCAGTCGTCAGCAATCCGTTGACAATTTAGTGGTGAGGGAATAGCATCCAGACATCTTTGCAGGGGCTCCTGGAAAAGAGCAGCCAGGGGAATAGCTCTCTTTAGTATAGCAATCACGACCAATACATCATTTCATTGCTGCTCCATTCTTTTACATCCCATTCGACCCCCCATTTCCCCGGAGCCCTACCATGGCTCCTGCAAAATTTCCTATACACTTCATCATTTATAGTAATAATAATGGCCCATTTGTCCCACCGCCTTTCCATCTCTGGCCCCCAGGTTCCAGACACTTTTCGTTCCTGAGCCAACAGTCATTGCCTGTCTCACCTATTGTGGCGCCCAACCTTTTTCCGCTCAGCGGTAGGTACAAAGGTTAGCACCTTGGCACGAGTTTGTGATTGGATGCAAATTGACGACTGAGACAATTAGACAACTAAATCTGTGCTTGCAAGCTCGATATCAATGCCTCTTTGCCCCCACCTCTAACTTGCGCTTAAGTATGCGTGTTCCCTTCTTAGAATGCCCTTCTTGCCATTCTCAACTAGTACTTTATTACCAAAAGGGAGAGTTAATACAATTGAAGAGGGGCCGATTCTCAGGCAGCTTTGCGCAGAGTTCTCTGAAAACTTTATTGTTGTTTGAGAGAGTTCGTTATTAGATTTAGTATCATAGTGGTGAGTGTCTATTTCAGACGCCTAGCGCCACGCTGGCCAAAGAACGCATAAGCCACCCAGCAGGCTTTCACTTTATTAGACGTTCGATTCTCTCATTTCACCCGCTGCAGCAAAAACCGTAAAAACTCCCCTTACGGTGTCCCGGGAACTTAGCATAGCCAAGTAGCCCCACCCTCTCCCGCCGAGCCTGCCCCCGTGGTATGAAAGTGGGGTTGGTAAAGGCATGTCTCTATTACTGTCGCCGAACAGTCCCCACGGAACATAGCATCCACCTATCCATCCATCTACCGATGCACCTATCGAACCACCGCACCGCAGCCTACCCATGATAGCAGAGCCATCCATCCATCCACCACCAGCTCTAAGTAGGGGCCCCTCACTTAGAGTTTTCTTGTGCTGTGCTGTGCTCGTAACCGTAGCTTGCGAGACTACTTCCCTGTATGGTAATTGCCTGGTCACACTTTACTCTATCATACTCTACTGCACTCTGCTAAAGGGTAGAGTGCGGATTGGGCTGGGCTAGGCTGGGCTGGAATGAACTAGAGTGGACGCAAAGAGTAGTAAACTTGAGCAGAGTAAGATAGGGGAGACCATTCCCGGGTACAGTGCAGTGCTCGCACCTGTGCCATGTAGCGTATCATTCTATTTCATTTCTATCTCCGTCCATCACCCAAGTCACGAGCAAGACAGTCGATCCTGCGGCAGCCACCCGCTGCCTGTCGATATCCAGCGCCGTAGTGTAATTTACCATATTGCCCTGGGGGAGTGGAGTGGAGTGGAGTGGAGTTTATCATACCACGGGTCCCTGTCTTTCCTCCCTCCCTCCCTTCCTTCATTCTTTCCCCTCTCCGTCCCGTCGGTGCTCGAGTCTAGAAGCCCCTTACCTGTATCACGGAAGGGAAGTATCATCTGCTTTACTCATTTATCGGCTATGCAGTACAGTGCAGCACAGTACGGAAAAGTGAATGTTGGAAGATCAGATATCAAGTAGTAGTTTAAATTTAAAGAGTAATTTTGTCCTTCGTGAGCGCTTCAAGCTTTCCAGGTTGCTACAATATCACGGTTTGTGGGGATACTAGCACGGCTACCTCCTAGGATGAGATTTTTGCGGACAGGAGTGCACATACGGTGCATGCCGGGCTATCCGGACGTGATCTCCATTATCCATAGTAGTGGGTCAGCTGGGGCGTCTCTTCCTTCTCTACTTTGAAATAAATATAGCAACTTATCCGCAGCTCGTGTCTACCTATTAGCAAGTAATATCTTTCCAGCCATTACTGGTATAATACAGCATCATATGATATCATACTGTAGTTAGCAGAATAATGCCCTTCTCATTTAGGAAGGTTGTACAACCCCCCGTTTCCCGGTCGTCGTTTGCGGTGGAGTTGGGGGCGGGGTGGGGTGGTGCTGTAATATCTGTGCCTGCGCTTTTGGGGTGAGCGATAACAAGGGTCAGGCCATAAAAATGTGGTAGGCACGGAGCAGGGGTAACGGATGCTAGTTTTGAACGAAGTAAGTGGTACAGTACCGGTACGGGTACAGTATCACAAAAACTCTTGAAATCCACGATATCCGCCAGCTCTGGATTCTGAGTCAAAAGGCTCCTGAGAAGGATTACTATACCGTTTTCCCAACACATGAAGCTTTTGGGTGGAAAGCCCTAACCTTGGGTATTTCAGGGTAACCATAGCTCAGAAACAGAGCTGCATTTAAGCGTAGGTTTCAGTTGGTTTGGACTGAGGATATGATATAGACCGAAGAAACATCCAACCCCACGACGATGGCCGTTAGCCTTGAGCAAAGGTTTACGATGGCTACAGCACTTGCTCGTATAATGCCAAAATGATTCCTCTAAACCGATCGACTGATCGACGGCGACGGCAACCAAACGAAATGCCAAGAGTTCAGACAGCGAAAGACAGTTCCCTTCTTCGTTATATATTATATGGTTCACGACCCATAAGTTATCCACCTTCTTCCACGTTTCCCCCCCTTTCCCGTTTGTGGACTCCCGTGCTAACGAAAGAAAGACAAAAAAACCCCACTACTCATAGCCTACGGGCATTCGACTCTTTCACACTCCTTTCCGGCGGATGCACCGATCCAAAACCTGACCGCATTCCCGAAGCCCCAGCACATTTTCTAACTGGGCATCTTGTTTTTGTAGCTTGGGTGTATAAGCACGAGGCCCTTGCTGCCGAGTTTACGACGGTGGCTCTCATTATCGCACACGCACAATATAGGCTAAAGATGAGCAGTGGCGAATTGGCCGCCGTGGAGGGGGGGGATATGGGGGATATTGGGGGGGATAAAGGACCTGGAGAGGGAGTTAAAAATGGAGACAAAGGGTGAATATGGTGAACTCAGGAAGGAGATAATGATCCTGGAGAAGATCACTGTATGCGAGTTGAAAAGAGAGATGAAGGGAGAGATAGCTGCCATCCACCACGAGCCGAAGCCACCCAAAAATAAGATGCTCTCCTCCATGACCATTCAAAGTCACCCAAGTTATGATCATGCACGGAGCGGCGTGCACCATGAAGGCCCTTGACGGCGATAGGAAACTGATGGAGGCGTCTTTGTTGGTTGCTAAGGGGTTCTAGTATTGGAATTGTCTTGCGGATCCGGGAAAGTGTGGTGATGATGGGTTCGGGTGTCAAAACAGCAAGGTGATCTCTGGGTAAGCCGTCTGGTTATTCCATTTCCGCTGGTTTACAGAGGCTATATGCACACAGGGGGCTATTGGCATACATGCTAATTGGGCCGGTGGTATAGTAAACAAACGTAGGCGGAATGGGTTTCTTTGCTTTGGGCAGAGGTCGGGGGTGCTTATAGGGGCTGATTGCATGGCTGGCGCGTTTGTTTTTATTGCTGCTGGTTTATTGAACGGGTCCTTCTTTCAACGGCTTCAGGGATACCTGTAACCTGTGTCAACTGTTTGTGCTGGTTCTCATTCACTGGCTCCATCCTTCAGAACAAGCAAACAAACAAACCTCTGTCAGGAATCCCATGACAGCCAACTCCGGAGTAAGATCCAACGTAGGCGAGAATGCCGTCTTGCCGATCACTTTCACAGCCCTAACGCAATTCTTTGGGCCGTGCTCCAAGTGGACTACACTGAAGCCTCCCCTTCCAATTACTTGCGCATATCTCCATTCTTCTTCGTGGGCGGAGAGTGAGTGGGTGGTATGGCTGGCTCTAGCTTCCCCGAGCTATGTTTGCAGTTGGTGCTTGATTAGGCCCACCTGTAGAAATTTCTTGAGCGACGCTTTGTAGGGTACTAGAGGGTGTTTTTGGAAGTTTGGGGAGCGGGTGTGGAAAGACTATGGGAATGTGTAGGAAGTAGGGAAGCGGATATAAATACAATACTGGCAGAATTTCGCAATGGAAAAAGGGGAGGTGAAGTTGCTCTTGGTCACTTAGCACAGATAGTATGATACCATAGGCTATTTGCCGGTAGAGGGGTCCTGGATGATCTGACCCATCCAGGTAATGTACTTAAATCTAATACCAGGTCGTGGCTACGTAGCCACCAATCCGCACGAGCGTCGAGAATAAATGACTCCTTCATACTAGATCACTCGTTTCATCCACCCTGCCAGCGCCCCTGGACAGCCCACCCCGCTTGGGATCGAGTATAGTACAAGTTACAGGCATATAGAACCCGAGCACTTGAGTCGGAATTTTGTATGGGCGGTCAGATACACATAGATAATTTACCATACAAAAGTCTCATCCCTATCCTTTCCCGTGCCAAAGAATAGTTATCTCGGGAATACAAGCCATGGAATTCGGGGAATATTTGTCCTCTGACAAAGCGAGTGTTTCGGAGGCAGAGCACAGAAATACACCGGAACCCCGCCTCGTTCTATCGATATCATGAGAGAGTACTATGATTGGATACTGATGTCCTTTTTTACCAAAGATAAAGTATCAGGCGCCTGAACTGTCTATTTTCTGAAGAAGCAGTTAAAAGACCAAGAAGAAAGAGTATTATCGGCCAGTTCCTATGGTCTAATGGCTTAGGAGACTGGTCCACTAATTTGAAACAGGGACCATCATGAGTTCGAATCCGGGGGGCAGTGGAGTAGTCGAGCATTAAAAAAATGCTCGGCGAACCACTTTTTTGCTGGGGGGGTAGGTCTAGGGCTGGTAATGAATGCCCTTAGGTCAATCCCGCCAAATGTTGCAGTAGGACTGCCGCATCCGCTGGTGAAATTCGCTATCCCCGTCCCAGGATGTGTTATGTCCGGTCCAGTTAGAGAGCGGAATTAGACTTCAGATGGAATTTCCCATTGGCTACTTCTGACCAACTTGAACTAGCGAACCATAATCCATTGTTTAGGCCAAAATCTGGGGCAATACGATATCTTACTGGGCCGGGGGTAACACATCCTGGGACGGGGATAGCGAATTTCATCAGTGGATGTGGTACTGGCTACGAGTAGTGTTCGGGTACTATATGCCCGTAACTTGTACGATACCTGCGAATCAAGAGCCCGTCGCCATTCCGCTTAACACGAAGCATATGACCCTAGCTAAGGACACTGGGAGAAGAAGGAGAGCATTCATAAAATCCCTACGCTCGATTGGTTTCCTTGGTTTCCTGACGTTCCTCCACCTTCCACTTTTAATACAATGCACGGCGATATCGAGATTAAGAAAAAATTCTGCCTGCTTTTGTTTTTACTCGTTTTTTTCCTCTAAGTTTCCACGAATAGCCAGGAATACGATTCGACCAATCTCATATTGAGGTGAAAACCCATTCTATACTAGCCAAATCCGGGCCCTCTGTGGGGGGAAGATTCCCTTTTTTGCTCGTATCATTTAAAAGAACACTGCTGGTATCCTATAGGGAGGGTGCGGGATCGGCTGGTATAGAATACTTGTAGGGTTTCCCCTCCCACCGGGGCACTACGAAAATGAATAACAAAAGAGACAGAAAAAAACAGGAGCATGACGAAAAACTAAGGGGTAGCGAGCAGCAACAGCTATTTTGGGTTATCACATTTTGACTTTTTGCTTGCCAAATATCGGTGCCTCTCGTTACCTGCCAGGATTCGTCCTGCCTCCGCTGGAGACTACAGTAAAGACCAAGAGTAGAGGGGATGCGAAGTACTTCCAAATCAGCAGGAGAATACCAGAAAACTCAATCAACCCAGCCCCTATCCACGTTCGATCCCACGTTTACCACGGGAGATCTTAAGACTATAATAGTGAATAGCATTGCCCTCTGGAGGACAACTACTAGGACACGAGTGGACTGGCCCGAGCTCCGAATTGAGAGAAAACTACCAATATCTTCTCTTCAGGCCGCCCTTTGCTTTAAGGCGGCGGTTGAAGGAAACAATGGCATTCTTCTTCCTACAGTACAGTCCAGAGAAATATGGATCAAACTGGCCAAGGGACGGGTACTGTACGTTGGGAGAAACATGGGCACTGAGTTACCGCAAAAACTGGGAGGCCCTCCACACAGCCAACCCTAACGTGCATTGCCTTTGACGTGCTAGCCCACATAGAATGCACTGCGAACCGGTCTACCAGCCTGCGCCGCAGTCTGATCCTCGAAAGCTAAGTAGATAGTGCGGCACTGTATGTACGGGCAGTACTCTACGAGCACTCTGTCGAAAAAATAAATAGGTCCAACTACAACACACACTTTTAGCACTCCCCCACCCATGCATCGCTTGACGCATAAAAGCAACGACGGGTTAGAGAGCAGCGGGGTGCTGTATCATACCTAGGGTGGGGCAATCCCGGCTTTACTGGCCAATACTTGGTTACTGTAGCCATACGGAAGGCTAATCTTGGTGATGAAAAGAATCCAGGCGAACCCTCAACTGCTGTACTCCTGTCACAGTGGCTCTACGGTATACCGCTCCCCCAGTGGCCAGAGCGGCCCGTAAGCCAGTGATGAGGTTCCGCTCACTTGTGCGTATTATCTCTTGACATCTTTACCAAGAGAATGTGTGATTTCCAAACTTTCACGTTCTATAAGAATAAGACTGTATGCAGAACGCTAGAAGGATTTGAGAATAGTAGCAATGTTAGTCGGAACAAAAAAAAATCTCTAAAACTATAATACGAAAATAGAAAAAGATAAGAGTCGTATCTCAAGCCCTAATACTTGGCAAGAGCCGGTTTGACCAATCATTACTTTTGTTTTGTTTCATTTCATGCTTCGTTATCTCTCTCCTAATACCCTTAAGAACTGGAATAATTGAGAATGGCGCTAGATGTCAAGAATTCCCCCCTTTGGATTAAGGGGGGGGAACACAGTGGAAAAGATCCTTCAGCCCTCAGCTGAGGGAACAGACCCTTACTAGGAGAGGCAAGTCCAACGTCAAAGTGGCGCCCCCAACTATTCCAGTTTTTACGGGTAGTACTCAAGTAGAGAGTTCGGCAGGTCCCTTCCCCCTTGCACAAGGCTTTATTCCCTTTCAGCTTTCTGCAGGCACATGCCTCATCTGCCCTTCCTCTTCTACTCGTATTTGTAACGAGATGGGGAATTAGAGCTATCTCATGAAAACCACAAATTTCCAAGATCATATGGCCCAATCCACACAGCTGTTATACTTTTTTTTCTTCCATATCCCCTCTTGCTTTTAATTGCAAGAGCATAGTCTAATCGCATGGAGGAAGCTGGGGCCTGGAGCATATGGTTAAGAGATATCTAAACTAAAACTCCAGAAACAACAGACGGGATCTTAAGCAGAATAACAGCCCTAATTCCCAGCAGGGTTGAGTGCTACATATCACAACGGCGCAAGTATGATGCATATCATATTCGAACCAGTAGGATATTGTATGATACGGTGCTGGTATTCCAATTTACGGCAGTTTACCATATGGTCGGATTAAGATCAAACATGCCAAGCATGCTAGTCATCAGTCACGCAACACCTTATAAGCTCTTGAAATCCACCTCTCCACCAGCCCTGTGATCTCCGGCTTCTGAGTGAAAAGCTCCAGAGATCGATTAGTGTTTTCCAGACACAGTATAACCTGAACCCACTGGATGGGCTGGATCTCACTAACTAGTATTAACAATCCCGTTAGCCTGTCAAACTACCGTAAACCCATCATCGGGTGACAGCTGATCTCCAGTGATAATCTGAACATAATAGGAATATATAGGAAGATCGATTTAACGGATGCCAAGAAGCCTCAAGCCCCTGTTAACCTACGGTCTTCTCAAATCCGCCCGTCTCAGGCAATCAAACATTGCCAATGCTGCTGGAAATAGCTGCACTTGGTACGAGGTGTGCCCGCACCGAGACCGCAGTAGCACCCGCACGCACCAGTGGAGGGACACGCAAGCTATGAAAATATGAAAAGTTTTTCCCCCCTTTCCTTGCCTCACCTCTCCCTTCCTGCTCTGAACTTTCCTCGGGCCTTTCCTTTCTCCACATTCGACACAATCAAGCGTGAATCTCTTCACAGCTTAATACAAACTGTGTCTCCATTTGGGCCTCTCTACTCCGCTGAGTAAAACCCTCATCGTAGATCGTTACCTCCACATTGATTATTTTCAACAAACGCGCTATTCAAGTTGTTCATATGGTACCCTTGACAGTGAAGACACTAGAGAGAGAGGTGCAGTCACTCATGGAATCGTGGCGAATATCAGCGGGGCGACGAACAGGGGTAACTTAACTTATGTGGCAAGCAAAAAATCGAATTCGCCAAAGTACCGTAGAGTAACAAAAAAGATACCGGTACCCGCTGCTAATCCCTATTTATCACCCGCCGATATTCACCACCATCCTATGAGAGACTGCATTCTCTGACTTTAGGACATGATCTAGACCCCTAGGCCATCACTTGTAAATACTCGTACAAGTACCGCAACAACTGGAAATAGTGCCAAGTGAGGATCAGCATGTGGCGCAACAATTGAGGTGGCAACATGAGCGAATATCAGAACAGAGACGAGTGACAGGCTACGCTCCGAAATACCCTTCCTGGCTCATATATACCGTAGCCCACTCGTTGGAATCATGGAACATTCCTCATTAGAGAAACTTTCTTTCTTTCACTCACTAAAGGTACTTTACTTGTACTCACTCGTCTTTGCCAAGAATGCCTCCGCCAGCCGATATTTTGCTGGTTCTCACCAAATATTCGGCTCACGGAGGCATTCTTGGCAAAGACGGGTGAGTTAAGTCCGGTGAAGTTCAATTAACCGTGAGTCTTCCAAAAATAAGTATTATACCGGGATGTCTTAACTGCGCCACTAGGGTGGCGAACTTGTTTCATTAACTCATCTGGTGTTAGCTTCATTTCCAATAAAACCGCTTAATCCCCTTGGTTCCTAGCAGTTGCTTCGCGATCATTGTTGCATCACTCCTGGTTACACCGACACACGAATTTTTGGAGAAAAGCCACAACCATCGCAGGGTAACCACGGCTCGGCAACAGGGCTGCATTTAGGCGTTGGTTTACCATGTCGGTTTGGCCTTAGACTATCATGCGTGCAGAATAATACCACAAGGATAATGGAACCTCGCGCTGGGACGTTCAAAATCCCCTCTATTGGGTAGGGGGCGGGACCACTTCCAACGCCCGAGCACGAGGTTCAATTATTCGAGTTCTTACGATGCCCTTTTACACTTCACACTGGAACGGAATGAGGGGTCGACCGATAACGAAGCCCTCACAACGATGGCACCCATAGTTGGAAGAAGGTCTATGTGTGGGTTCTCATTCCGGAAACCGACAGAAATTGCCAAATCAGCCGTTTACTAACTGAGCATCTTGTTTCGCAAGTTAGGTTTATAAGCATGAAACTCTTGTGGCCGGGCTCGGAGCTACGAGTATTATCATCACCAATGAATCATATGGGCGCAGGCGTATCAGCGGTAGATTGGCCGAGTTGAAGGAGATAAAGGAATTGGGGAGGGAGTTGAAAGGGGAGATGATGAGTTGAGGGAGGAATTGGTCGTCCTCAGGATGAGATCAGAGCAACGCAAGAGAATAAGGGATACCGGTATCGTACATAGAGGAGTTTTTACTGAAGGCAGAGGCATATTGGGGCTGTCAGATGGACCCCAAGAAGTGTGGTGCGGCGGGCCTTAAAAACTATGATAGGGGCAATCTCTGGGTAAGTCGTCTGGCAGCCCTGGTTTATAGAAGCTGTATGTAGGGGGGGGGGGCTATTTCTACCCATGAAAGCGTTGTCTCGCCCTGTGGGCCTGCTGTCTAAACCAAAGACGGCCGTCCTGAGATTTCGCCGCCCTAGACAGACTGCTACTCGAGTAGAGGCCGTCCGGCTCCGTCCGGTGCTCTTGGCAGTCCCCCCGCCGGGCCCCGTAGAACCCCGGGACCGTTCGGAACACCCCCAATGAAGCGGCTTCTGCAGAAAACGGAGGCATATTGGAGTTTCCAAAACACTAGAGAAGCACGGTAGCACGCTCATGAGCCCTAAGAAAGGCGAGAAGTAACCTTTCGGCAAGTCGTCTAGTTATTCAACCGATTCTGATCTACAGAGGCCGTATGCACAGTACACACGAGGCCATTCGTACACATGCTAACTGCCCTGAGGATATAGCAGACAATCGCGCGCAGAATGGGTTTCTCTTACTTTAGACGGGAATCGGAGGTTCTCGTATAGAGGCTGGTTGCATAGCTGTGGGGTGTCTTCTTTCATTACGGTACTAGAGGAGAGTATGAGGGCTGCCTAATAAACGGGGTTTTCTTTTAAAGACTAAGGAATACGAATTTCCATGAGTTTACAGATGCGACGAAGGAGTAGCCTGTCCGAGCTGGGTTTTCTAATAAATTTAGGAAATGCCTGTATCATGGTGCTGTGTGCTTGGGATTTGATCATAGGGCCCAAAAAGAAGATAAAAGAAAGGAGCGAAGAGCAAAGGGAGAGTTCTCATCCACCAATCACAGGACATGCCAATCGTACCACCGTTTCATATCCTCGTCGGTAGTCCTCTCTACAGTAAGAACTATAATAATTGAGAGCAACTCTAGGACATCCGGAACTTTCCCCCTTGGATTAAAGGGAGAGAACACGGCGAAAATATTCCTGAGCTGAGACAAAAGCACCTTACTAGGAGAAGCAAATTCCAACTTCTCAGCAAGATTCCCAATTATTCTAGTTTTTACGGTATTCCAGCTATATGCCCTCGCGTTTTCGTGGAGCACTGTGTTGTGCCAGGGAAGATAGCGCACCATGTAGCCCGGGGTTATTCTTTGTTTGACTATTCATTGCTATTATTGTTTACTCTACTGGACTCTCCCTATTCTCCGGGGGATTTTATTACCCCATTCTGCACAAAGCTCCTACTGCGCAGTGCGGTATAGTGTCCGGCTTCCCCACCCGCTCAAATCTATCCAAGCGCCCAGCAGAATCTCGTAGACCCTCCTGGCCTATGGTAAACTATCGTACATCTTTCTCGATAAATTGCGCCCTGAGAGTGCTACCCTTGGCCTTGGGAGTACAGGAAATATATCCGGGCTTTTAGTTTTAAGTTACTTGTAGTTTTTTTTTATAAAGACAGACATGCTGTGGTCTGCTGGCTAACCTCCGTGCGATGCGGGTGCGCCCGCAAAGTCCCCATACTTTGATTGGCGCAAATACCTAGCCCATCTGCGGGAGAAGCGTTATTATACACCGGTATCATAGTCTCATATCGAGACGTGCCACAAGAAAAACAATTTTATCTACCGGTATCGTACAATTATACTCCGTGCTATCTCCCCCTAGATTACACAAGGCTTAGCATGCCGTCTGCTAAGAGCAACTTGGATCAATTCGCGATGTGACGAGGTAGAGACCCGAATGTTGTAATGTCACAATTATCGTGATAGGTTTTGTTGTAGCACAAAATAGTATAGCTAAGATAAAGTACGATCGGAAATTTACTTTACTGTAAGAGAACTTTGCAGACGCGGCTGTACTAGTACCCAAGCGGTGCGGTAGTAAATCTAAACGCCCAAATCTCGAAATCTAATAAAAGAAAAACTAAAATTTAAGGTACTCGTACACCCATCCCCGTTCAGGTGGTCTGAGCTTTCCCCCCCCCCCCCTACCCCCAGATCTTTAACGACGCACTAATTCCTCCTCCATCCATGGGTCCATCGGTGCGTGCATACTGTACTTGTACATATAGAAATCCACCCGCTGTCCTACAGGTAACCAAGGATGAAGTACCCGAGTATTCGAGTCCGAATTGATCACGGGTGCTCCGATGTGCCTAGATAATTCTCCGTACAACATTTTGGTCCTGCGCTTAGGTATTATACCCATTCGAGCACAGGTACCGTAGGTACAATCCCGCGAGAAAATCAGCCACCATACAAGTTCAGGTTAGGCAGACGAGCCAGGCACGCAACGGTAGTTCCGGAACGTGGTCAGAGCTTTTACCGATACATCCGTCCGGTGTTACAATGACTGGATATGATGATGGATGAATAAATCGGAGGATGGATGGGTGGGGGGGGGAGGGGGCTCGTTCAGTGTCCCTACTTGTGCTGTGCTGTGCTACATCCCGTACTTGCACCCTACCGGAAAAACTCTCGCGAGGTCTAATATCTCCACTATTGGTAGCCCCCCCCCTATCATAATCTCCGGACTCAAAGGACAAAAGAGCTCTTTCCCGAGAAGGGGGGGGGGGTCAGCATTTTTCCGCAACACAATGTCATGGCATCATCATAATAATACCCTATAAGATCAATCCAGTTGGAATACGTTTATCGACTGGCCAGAATCAAATCCATTGGTCTATGGACGGACTGGGCTCCGCTGATAAATTTAATCTGATGGTGGATTTTTTTTTCCATTCAAACGGCAAACCGTATTTGTAGAAGGGTTTTTATTTATAAAACATTCTGTCGGAAAGAGGCTAGATTGGGGAGGTTCGGGTGCCAATAAGGTGAGTGAATGGCGGGGGGCTGAAGAGGATTGGATTGATTAAACGGGTAGGGATCTACGGGCGTCGTATTGTTTGTACGAATCGGGTAGTGGAAGGGTAGGAATAAGCATGCGATTTTTGGTTTCGTTTTGGTTTTGATTGGAGTTAAGCTATTATTGTGCAAAGGATGTAAGGGGGGGGGGTGTGTGCTTTGTGTTTTTTATTCCATTTTCTACTCTGGGTTTCCGAAAGTAGTTCTTGGTGGTTGATAGGTGAGTTATCAGAGTCGGTACTTGCAGGTGAGAAGAGTCAAAGGTCAATGCTATTTATGTCTTTCACATCGAAAACTTGATCATGAGAACGAGGTGCTTCGTCATAGATCACCCATCCTGCTCGTAGTGTAGTTAATAACCTGAGGGTAACCTGCGGTAAGATCCTTACCGAGCGCAAGTATCGCTGGGGATCTCTGTCATGACCTGATTTTTACTGTATCCGGTAGAAAACATCTGGATCATTGTCGCACTTGAATTATTCCTCCAAGATATTCTCAAGAGCTACTTCCAAAGAGGACATGAGTACAAAAAGAAGGGGTGGTTGATCATCTCGTTTTATTTCCAATGACACTTCAAGCGGAGTTGTAAGGGCAAAAAAAAAGAAAAAGAAAAAGAGAGCCGTTATTGGCAACGTGGGATCCCTGATATGATTTGCACGCAGACACGGATTGGCTGCTCGCTTACCGGTATTCCTCGAGAAGAGAGGCGATGTGCTGTGTTCCTGTGCCCCTGTGTTTCTGTCAAAGGGAAGGGAGAGGGAAAGGAAACGAGGCATCCTCCCCCCCTCTCTCTCTCTCGCTCTCCTCCGCTCGTATGATACTGGTATCACAATCTCCCGCGCAACGATAACCCCCCGCATAATGACAAAGTAACCCCGAACCAGCCAAAGAGGCGAGAGGGAAAAGGGAAAAAAACAAAAAAACAAGGCAAGCATGGCACCGGTAAACCTCCTAAATCACAATAATCATTGTTCAGGAAAGTGCACCCCATTCGCCCTATGAGAGTGGATGAGAGAGAGAGAGAGAGAGAGAGAGAGATGCTTTACAAACGACAGCAGATCTTGCTCGCCTTAGCACTCGGAAAGCCCCAGCTAGTTGAGTGCATCCCCAACCGCTAAAAGCTACCCGATTTAGGGACCAAACCTGAACGGTGGTCAGCTCGATAGTAGGACACCTCTCTCACCTCTCCCTCTCGCTCCCTCTCGCCGTTCTCGATCAAGGTCTACTCGCAATCCTCAATCCTTTCCTACTTCCTTTCTTTCTTGACCTCCTCTATTGCTCGCTAATTTACACTATTGCATTGTCCTACAAGAACTTATGGAGCAGTTGTTTGGGGTTGGACAGCCAAATATATCCCAGCCTGTCCGGCTAGCAAATTCCTACCCCTGTATCCTAGCAGACGAGGGTTGTGCCATCCTGCCCTACAGGTAAATTCCCCCACAAATTTATTTGTGGTGTAGGAGCGCGCCACCGAGCTCGCCGAGGCTCACTTCCCTTTTCTGACAGTTGGCGCTTTCCCTCCTCTTGATTTGGTACTGCCCCCCCTCGCTCGATGGGCTGGCCCTGGCGTGGTTACATACCCTGCCCTACCGGTATTTTGACAAAGTTAACACTGTTGCACTGATACGTAGAGTACGGTTTTGAGCGCAGGGCGCCCTGCCCGTGCCGGATCATTCATTATATTGGATTCTCCCACTCGTTTCTTCCTGCTTGTTCAATCACTTAACTTACTCTCTTAAACCCCCAAATCCCATTCCTCCCTCCGCCCACTAGTCCCCATCTGTTTCATCCTGCCCTGCCCCACATCCTATCCCAATCTGACCCATAGATATATATGCACTCGTGCCTAACATAGATATTCCTTTCCTTTCCCTTCCCCTCATATCCGCCCGCATACATACCTACACCTATACTCGAGTACGTCCATCCAGCTACCAAAACCCATTACATGTCAGCCCAAACATTTCAACCCACCACTACCACCGCCTAAAGCAACCCCCAATATCGCAATGACAGCAGACAACCTGAATGGCTTTATAGCCCTCGTGGCATTCATAACAGTGCTGACAATATTCGGCACAATCGGGAGATTATGGATACTGAGGCGGAGGCCGAGAACGCTCGCGGTGAACATTAGCGATGCTGCGTTCGTGCTGTTCACCGTATTGATGATCGCGACGGCCGGGGTTGCTTATGATGGGGTTCGGCACGAGCTCCGGATTCGACGGGACTTTGGGGAACAGGCGATTCCTGACATGCTGTTTACAGAGGTGTACTTCAAGGTGGGTCTTTTCCGGGCGCACTACTGCTGGTGGAATTGAAAGTTAATCCTTTGGGATTGGTTTGCTTGCAGGAATTCTTCGTTATATCGCTATTCTGCACGACGCAGGTTTGGTTGCTGAAGGCCGCCTTCTTGGGGTACTATTGGAGTTTGAGAGAGACTCTTACGGAGAGAGTCAAAGTTCTGCTGTACGTGGTGTCGGCGTATTGCCTAGTCACATATATCGGGGTTATATCCTTTCAACTGGGGTATTGCCACCCAATATCTACGAATTGGTATGCTCTCCCTCGAGTTCAATTATCTCCCATCGCGCTGAAAGTTCATCGGCTAATTGGAGAACTTACAGGTCTACCGGCTCAGATAAATGCCTGGCAACCCTCACAGTCCCTGGCATGATATTCCAGCAATGGACAAACATAACTAGTGACATAATGGGTACGCTCAATCCCCCCCACGGCTCCTCTACCCTAACTAATCCACCACAGTCCTAATAGTCCCCCTCTTCACAATATCAACCCTAAACCTCGGCCGCAAGGACATCTACGCTCTAGGCATAGTCTTTGGCATCGGCACCCTCTCCATCGCCGCATCGGTGGTGCGCTTCACGCAGGTCTACTACGTAGTAATGCATGCCGACAGCTCCATCGAGGCGGTCCGGCGAACCTTGGTATGGGCCGTCATCGAGAAGCTGTTTGCCTTCACCGCCTTCTGCTTGCCATGTCTTAGGGTGTTTTACAGGAAGAGGTATTCTAGTATTGGGAGTCTCCCGGCGGAAAAGAGGACCTCATGTTCTATGAGCAGTCACTCGAATTCTTTCAAGAGTGGGAGTGGCAGCCCTTGTTCAGTGGCGGGGAGGAGGGAGGAAGAAGACATAGTTTAATGCTTTTTTTTCGTTTTTTTTCTTCCTAGGGAAGGTAAGGGATAACGTATAGTCATTTAGCATCTTGCGGCGGGAACACCATGTAGATAGTCACCGCAGTCACTGTAGATGGAGTCGGGCGTTTTTGTTTTATTGGGCTTTTTTTTCTTGTCATTTTCCCCTTTTCAAAAAATGGGTTTTCTATCATAGCTTTAGGCTTGTACCGAAAAGTACAACACCATACCATATCCATTTCGACAATAGGATTGAATATTATAATCACATCACTACCACAGCTACATTACAGTTCGTCGCGCGATTCCCGCAGAAAGAAAGAAAAAAAAGGAAGGAAGAAGAAAAAAGAAAATCTTCACAGACATCCTATCTACCCCCAACAGCTCCGCACCACGCTAACGCACCCAATCCTCACACGAATCCAAATCTCATAAGGCTGACCAAGACAGATCATACATACCATACTGACTCCTCCTCCCCAACCATCCATCCATCCATCATACAACTCCACCCGACGCCAAACCCCCGACATGCGGCCGCCGCCCCGCCCAAACCACGCAACAAAGAACATTGTAACCGCCCCATAAATCATCATCCCCCCCCCCCACCACCACCCTCTCCTCCTTCCGAAAAAAAACAAATACGAAGTTGTGAAAACCTCAACTGCAGTGCTACACACACACACCCACCTACCATACCGTCCACCGTGCATTTCTCCAGTACCCTACTGTCCTCGTACAACCCCTCCTCCTCCACTCCGATTGTGCTGCCTAATATCATAATATATACAATTCCCTTGTGATCAGATAATCCCTAAAAAATAATTTAAAAAAATAATCAAATAATAACAATAATGATAATATAATAATGACAGTAAAAATCGAAATCGACAAGATCGATTACGTTATTCCGGGAGTTAGAATTACGCCTGGGTATAGTAAGCCATAGGACGCATAGCATCATAGGCGTGATGGTGGTGGTGGTGGCAGGTAGTGGTGGTACTGTAGTATTGCATTGTACTGTACGGGTACGCTATCATACGGTACATGAGAGGGGTAAGGCTAGCTAGCGAGCGAAATGTGGCTTAGATAGAGACTTCTCCTTCTCCCTCCCTCCCTTATATGATAACGGTATCAACATCGTATCAGATCATACCGGTATGTAATCTCAAAAAGACAGACCAAAGAATTTAGCATACCGGTACCGTAGCGATAAGTTTGGGAGATTTATGGTACTGCGCCGGTAGGGTTGTCGGTCAGTCGGTCGGCATATAAAGTTAAGTTAGCATCTCGAGTAAGGCTCATGCGAAAGAAAAAAAAGTTAATCTATTGTTTCGCCTCGGATGGTCAGTTCTCGCATAGACTAGGAGTGAGTTAGTTTGGTTAGCTCTTGTAATATCGATTTACTCAGCGGTGACTGGGGGAGGAGAGGAGAGGAGAAGAAGAAAAGTTCGATCATCTATTTGTCTCAGTTGTATCATGCGGTACATACCTTAATTGTGAAGATCGAGTAAGGCGGTCAGGGGGTGGGGGGGGGGATGGCAAAACGCGAGGCTTTACGCTTCGAGATATTATACGGGTATGTACCGACAGAACTGTCTTGAAGATTCGGTATCGCCCGAACTTTCATGGGCGCCTCGTCGGATGCATGGATGATCACTCGGTCTTGGGGCTCGACTGGAGAGCCTTGTCTTGGAAGGAGTTTGTCGGTAACGGTAGTACCGATGCGAGAGTAGGGGAAGGACTTGTTAGGTCCACCCGGGCATGGATTATTTAATTGAGCGCTTTGGAATCCCGTTAACTGGCGTAGTATGATAGGTAGATTATTCGCCTGTTGTGGCTTTGTGTAGCGGGTTCCGTGACGCAATCCGGCAGTGGGTTTAACGAGCTTGGGGTGTCGTACGTGAGATGTCTCGGAGTTCTTGGTGGTCGATCTCTCCTATAGTGTTTACTGATATGTGGATTTTTTTTCAATACAAGCACTATTCTGCCGGTGTTCTAGGTTCTTTTAATTCCTGGACCTGGTAGGTAGGTACTGTAGGTTACTGGCCCAGCGTCCGTCCCAGGCAAGAAGTACTGTGCAGTGCCCGGGAACAGGGATTAGAGAAATATATGGTAAAATATCTGCGCATATTTGAGCGTCCATCCGAAATGTACCCCCACCCCCCTGTTTCCTAGTGGAGTACCAGTACTTGTTCCCCGGGATAAGCGTACTACGGTACCGGGAACAAGGAGAGGGCGGGTTCCTGAATGTTTCGCGAAAAAAGGCTAAGTTAAAGGCATGTTCGACAGAAATGAAGGAAATCAAGTTACGGTTCAAGCAAATCTTGCTCGGGAGACAGAAAACTGGACAAGGTTATTAAAATTTACCATGAGACTTAACTTAGGCCCTGTTTAGCCCCCCATAAAAAAAATGGCATTTTTCTCACATTTTATGGCATTTTTTCTCAAAAACAGATTGGGGTGTTTCCCAGGACCTACATTAAAGAACATAATGGCATTAAAAAAATTTGTAATATTCGGTCTCATTTTCTTTCTTATGGCATTTTTTTTTTAAATGAAATCAATGTGTTTAGGGTAAGACCGGAGGGGAACCGCGGAGTGGGAGAGAGGAGCAAGGAACCCCCGGGGAGAGATGTGCCAAGCCAGCTTTTTAAGTGGCCCTTTCGGGGATTGTGAGAAGCAAGAGTTGTCACGGTTGTGAAAGCTAAAATTTAGGTTATCTGATTTGGACCTAACATTTGGCGGATTTTTTTCTCTACCTGTGTAAACCATGAGATAATGTGAAGATGTTGCAGATGAGCATTTTCCCTATATATATATGGTGGCGTGCCAAGCAACGCTTTAATACTGCCACCAGCCGTATAGGGAGTCATCATATGCACAGTACGATATCTAAGTTGGTCAGTCAATGGGTTGGTTGCTCATGAACATCCTTCCTCGTTGCATCGAGGGGGAAAGAAATGTCGACAATCCCCCACCAATACACAAAATTACGCCAAACGGTCCAGAATATCAAATAAGCATATCACTCTACAGCATCCGAGATAGAGAAGGTCTTTGTGGATTGTCTACGAAGAGAAGGTCGATCAAGTGAAATGGCTGAAAACGGGCTCAAAAATGAGCCATGCTTGTGAGCCCTTTCTGAAGTGGAAGGAGTAATAGGTTGATTGGTTACAGTAATTGAAAAACGAGCATGCATATGTAGGAAAATCATATCCTAAATGGAATATTGACAAAGGTCACCGCTCAAAAAAGAAACAACTCGGGTTTGGATGGCAGTTGGCAGGAAAACGGACACCTCCTCTATGGCGCCTAATAATATATTGGAGGGATGGTCGAAGCTAAGTTTTACTACTTGTGCCTTAGGATGAAATTAGCTTAAAGGCTAAGAGGAAGAGAGTGCAAGAACTCCTGGCTCAATTCTAACCTGCCGGAGCATAATCGTCTCCGAATCCGAGTTATCTAAGGGGAGGGAGAAAATATTTGTGATGATGTCAAGCACGGAGAGGAGGTAAATAATATTGAAGGAAAAAGATATTGTAGAGATATTTGAGAGGTTGGTAGAGGGAGGCAAGTATTTACTGCATGAATCCTATATAATATTATTATTATAATCAATACGACGCTAGCATTAACATATCCACCGGCCGAGGCATAACAACGACAAGCCAAGGAGCAAAAAAATAATATCAGGACCGCCAACTTCAATCAATTGGCCAGCACGGGGGTGTGCAAGCGCATGACAGGCAATGGCAACTCCCTTGAACACCCATGAAACAGCAACAAGTTTTGCACTTCCAGAATCGGAGGTAGCAGTGCAATGGTTTCAGGAATATGATGATATGGATGTTAATGGCCAACTATTTATGAGTGCCTGGAGAGTTTCCGTAATCCCACATCCAAACCATGTCCTCGACACATGACAAATTGGCGTTGCAGGACGCTACTACCAATGAAAAGGGGAGGGGGAAACAACAATACTAGACAGGGCTCAGTGATTGGAGAACAAAAGAAAGAATAGGAACCCCATAACGTTCAGCAGGATATCAATTGGAAACGAAATAGAGACTTGAACGAACCATTTGAGAGAGCAAAGGAATCCTTGCACCAGCAAGACATGAGATAAAGCTACAATCGAGCTAAATCGCTCACTCACATTGAAGATCATGCCCCCGCTAAATCTATTGGAGGACACCCATCCTGGTCATCATTGCAACGAAACCCAACTCACGCCCTTTCAGGACAAGCATGCGCAAACGATTCGCATTGATATCAATACCGTAATCTGGCGCAATGAGCAAGCTACTTATCACGGGTTCTAGGACCGCGAAACAACAGCGTACGAGCATACCGAATGATACTTCCACATCTCCTAGATTGCTCTGCTCCTTTTAGGCGGTTTGAAAAAACCCCAATCATTCCTCCGGGTAGACATATGTCGTAAAAATTAATTGTAAGAAGCCCACTTTTTCAACTTAGTCGTGATCTTCCAACATCTCCAGTTGCTACTCCAACATCCAGTTTTCATAAGGTATCACTCGCTAAAACCAACAACAAAAGAGAACTCTCAGGACAACAACCACGCGCAAGACAGCCCCAGATAACCACCCCTCTAACGTGCCCAGGGAACAAGAAAAAAGATAAAGCAGAATATTGGGATTTTGGAGAGAGTTCTCCTGTTACTCCTTGCCTTGTTGGATGCTCACTCTCTTCCACTCCTACCAAGATAGGACATTGCCTTTGTTTAATTTGGGAAGTGTGGCTGGTTTCGTGCTGGAGGGACTTGGGCGATAGCTTTCCCCCTGGCCCAGGGCGGGCACAGGGTTTGTTCACATCATAGCCTATAGCTGCGGGCCATGATACATTCTTGTATCATACCTTAGGCAATAAAACCATGATTTTGCGGGGGACCAGCATAGAGCCTTCGCACAACACCAAAGTGGCCTACCAGCCAAAATCTCCAAAAACCAGCGATACCCTGAAACAGTGTGTGCGATCGCCATACGACTACCCCTTGTACCGTGCAAAACAAAATAATACCACCGATCCTTGAAGATTTCCATTTGTCCATAACCACACTCGGTTTGCACTTGGACCATATAACGAGGAGCGGTTATGAAGTTTCTGATACAAACCACATCTTACAATAACGGGTCTGCCTACCTTCTGGCCCTCCACTCGACCTAATCATCATCGTGGTAGAAAATAATACCCACAAGACTCATACTCTTCCAATCCGGGAGTGTTATCAGTCCTCCCAAGCTAATTCTTCCTACTCATCTCCCCATAACTTCAGGAAAGCTGGAACCCTACGATCCCACGCGTGCCGATGGTAACTCCAATCCTTCTGCCGGGGGTCTCATACCTTCTTCTTGAAGATCCACGGTGTAGCCGCGGAGAAGGAGTGCTACTATGGATTAATGTGCGGGCATTGTGTATCTGGAGTTCAAGTCGATTCGAGTGATGCTATTTGGGAGATTGACTTGGAGGATGTAGTATGGTGTGTTCGATAGCAGTGATGGGCGCCTTTAAGTCCTAGCGGTAAAGTTGGTTCTGGCATGGCAGGGTTCTAAACACCATGAAAAAGGAGACGATGATGGTGAACAGTAGGGGATGTTAGTGTCCTACGGAGAACGCTAGACTGGACATCGAAGAAAGGGAGCAGATTGATAGTACACACAGAGCGCTCCACAAACTACTAGCAACATGGAAGCAAGTATCATCAATTCAAAACCAAATTTTATACGACCAAAGAAAAGCTCCAAGCAAACTACTGATACAATCCCACTACCACCATCCACACATTGTAAACACCGCCGTTCTAAAGCAACCCCTGCTTCTGCAAATCCTCATAAACCTTCCTCGGCATAACATTCCCCTGTCCATCCTCCATTTCTTCCACCGTCTCATTAGCCATCTTAGTCTTCTTCTTATCATTCTCGAGCTTCTCCCAAAGCCTCTGCGCTTCATCAATCTTGGTGATTTCGCGGAACAACGTTGTATTTGTGATCCCGAGACAGCGGAGACCGTAGGTGTGCCTGTATTCGTTGAAGTGCTTATCGAAGGCGCGACGTCCCATGTAGACAAAGTTCCCACAGATCTCGCAGGAAAACTCGACGCCGAGGCCGTGGAGCTTGTAGAGCCAGTATGGGATTGGCTTGCCGTCCCAGGCCAGGGGGAGTTTTAGAGGATTGTAGATCTTCTCGTCATCATTCTCGTCGTCTGTGTGGGTTTCGGCTTCGAGGTTTGGATCAGCAGAGTTTTCTTCATATAGGGCGTCTAATTCCATCTATGATAAAAGTTAGCTTGGATCGCTAGAATTGTTACGAGGGGGGAGGGTAATACATACCTGTCTTTCACGCTCTGTGAGTGACTGTTTTCGCTCAACATTAGTCATAGTCTCATCTCGTTCTTTCGACATGATTTCTGTCAGCTTGACTATCCGCCATTCCCGCTCAGCAATAGCTTTATCCTTTACTCTCGACGCCACACCGCTGCTTCCCTCTGTTTTCCTGGCTTCACCATTCTCGCCGCCCTCAGCCCGTTTCGCAGCCGCCTTTTTGTGCTGTTTTCCACTAAAATGGTGATCAAAAACATTGTTATTTTTGAACCCCTTCGCGCAGACATCACAGTAGAACTCTTCCTTCAGGACCCGCACCTCCTCCTGCCTTGGTCCAATATCACCATCACCCTTCTCTAATTTGCCCCATCCCGGAACATTATCCTCTTCCCACGCCTTCTCAAAATCTTCTCCAGTCTGCTCCACGATGCCGTCCGGGTTCTCTAAGGGTCGAGTCCTCGACAGGAAATTCTCGAGATACTCTGCCAATGTGCTGACATACTTGAAGTATTTGTCATTCATTTTCTGATTGCGTGCAAACTTGTCGAACTTATTGAACAACGATAGATAGCTTAAGTAAGTGATTCTCTTGACGCCGGGAAGATTTAAATAATCCTCATGATTCTTAGTCAAGTCAAAGAACTTGCCATGAGCCTCCTCACCGGTAAACATGGTGTCTATCTCAGAGACATATTCTCCATCGGTAGCCTGTCGTCGCTTATATGCGCGCTCCAAGTTCTCGACGGGCTCGTTGGGGTAGCGGCGATGGAAGTCTTTAATTTGGCCCAGCTGGCGATAGAATTCTTCGAAGGGATCTTTAGACGAGAGGGAATCGATCTCTCTCTGTCGGGCTCTATCCACCGCGCCAGTTAGTGGGAATCTCTTAGGGTTTAGTGAGGAGTGAATATGTACCCATCTCTATCCGCCTGCGTTTCTAACAACCGCGCCGATTGTTGTTGAAACCTGCCAACGAACTTTGCGATTTGGTGATCGCGAGTGAGGCGCTCTCGTGTCTGTTTTCTGTTAGCTAGCTGTCGCCGTGGCTCCCCAAAGTAGGAAATATACTGATTTAGGCTCCTCCAAGATTCTGTCGGCACATGCTTGCTCGAGCCGTTCAAGGTCTTCGCACAAACTTCGTTGCTCGTCGAGAATACCCATTTCGTCTTGTGTAGTGATTGGGGGGTACAGCAGTTGGTTGAATTAGACTGGGCCTGGTTAAATTGGATGCTGGTGCTAAGGAGACGCGCAGGAAGGGTAACTCCGCCAGTGCCAGCTTAAGATCGTAAGGGTTACCCGGACGTGAATCATGTTTTCTCACCATGGCAGATGGTATTAGGCCGAGATTCCTATATGGGTTTTAATTATAATCATCACTACCGTATTAATATCATACGAAAGCCGGTAGCGACTCCCTAAACGAGAATTTAAGGAACTGTCTGAAATGTCATACCAAATTCAGTTTGCTTTAAAAGTAGTGTCTATTCCAATCATCATGTCCTGTTAGATGCGGTAGGGTAGAATTTGGAAAACGATGAAAACTATAATACAGCATTCCAGCTCGGAAACTTTGGTAGCCACCCTATGCTCTTAGTACGCAAACTTGTCGTGCTTTCCAAATTTGACTCTGATATCGAGCAACGCCTCGTGAAATCGTCCCTCTATCCCCAGATTAGCTGCGATTTTGCTTGGGGTTGGCAGGCGGTTCGGGTGCTTACCTCGTCTAGCACGTTTCAGTGCCTTTACCTGCTCATCGTCAAGCTTCACACCGGCCCTGAGAGGTTCCAGAGGTTAACTTAATCACCAATTGCATTTCACAAAAGGAGATCATACTGTTCTTCCAGCTCCTTCCGTGTAATATTATCCTTGCCCTTCGCTTCCGCTCCCGACTTCTTCCTCTTCTTATTTCTCGCCTGTAGCCGAACAACAAACGTCTCCTTAAAACCCACGGTTTCTGCATCCCCACGAATTTCCGTAGTTCCACCGGCGCCCACTTCATCCACACTGAGAAATTTATCCCTAACAGTCTGCAGCGCCCATCTTCCACCTCCTAATTCATTTGGAATAGGCAAAAATTCTTCTTCCGGCGAGATGGCTTCCCGCGTCGCGCTGAGGATCCCGAACTTGTCGCAGGAAAGGTATCTTCCGTGGTGAGATTTGAAAGAGAATTTCTCGGTACCGTGTATCTTAGTTGCAACCCACACCTGCTTAACGTCCGTAGGCTCCGTCGTAGATAGATCTTCACCTTCGATTGCATCGATCGGGGATGCGAAGACTTTCCCGGCCGCGTCGCATGCGATACATACCGGCCTCGCTGCAGAGAAGGTAAAAATTATCGGCCCGTTGATATCCTCTATCTCCCTCCATTAGCTCTTTTCTCCTCCGTAAGATCTCTGTGAACAGGACTAACCTGAGCTCTCAGAATCAACCCATCCTTCTGCCTCCTCGCCCTCCTGTTGCTTGGCAACTTTCGACGAAGAGCCTTCTCCAGCGTTGTCATCTTCGGTTTCCGTCCTCTTTCTCTTCTTGACTTTTTTATCGCCTTTGAATCGGAGTGCTTTTACCATCGCGTTGTGCTGGAATGAGGTTCGGACCCCGGCAGTCTCACCTGTGTTACTGGCCGGGTAACGACGAAGAATGGTAACTTAACGAACAGGTCTGATGCAGGAAGGGGAACGCGCGAATTTGGTAATCATCTCTCGTCCGCAATTTGTATGGTAGCACCCGGGCAGAATGAGCATGGGTTCTGCAAAAGGAAAAGGCCATCTGTTTCATCCATCTTTACACCATCAGATTCTTTGCATTTTTGGTGTCCGCAGCCTTCATTTCTTCAACCCCCAGCCTTTTGTAAGGTTTAAGTTACGACGAAATAAATAAATAAAAGAAACAACCAGCTTCCTGCGATATCATGACCTACCAAAAGGCAAATCCGGTTTTTGTTCGCTTGGATGATTTGAAATCGGGTATGTGCAATACAAGATACCTCCATGCTTGGCTCCTAACGATATGCCAGGAAATGTCGATTTCAAAAGCTTAGAGGAAGCGTTTGGTCCTGAATCATTAGGAATAATCATTGTCAGCGGCCTTCCAGAGAAGTTTATAGGGTTACGCCAAAGACTTCTCTCATTTGCCTCTCACCTGGGAAATCTTTCACAGGCAGAGCTTGAGTCTTTGGAATGCCCTGAAGCAAAGTATCTAGTTGGATGGTAGTATTTGCCCGCTACTTTCCTCTCTAGGAACTTTGATACTGATGGAGGTGGAGAAAAGGTCCTGCGGAAAAGAGAAGCTATCCAATGGTAGGGTGGATACATTGAAGGGATCCTATTATGTCAACTGCGCATTTTACAAAGACCCGAAGCTGGACGGCGCGGAAGGCGACTATCCGGACTTGCCTGAGTATACAAGGGGTAATATTTGGCCAAGGGAGGGGCTGTTAGTGGGATTCAAAGAAACCTTTGAGGAATTCGTAAGTAGAATAGTAAGGCCTATCTATAACTCAGCTAACGGTGACAGTGTGTGATGGCTATTGATATCGCTGGCCTAGTTGCTAGGGTAAGTTCCTGGAAAGTCTGGCTGTGTCGTAACAGCACTGATGAGATGAACACAGGCATGCGACAAATATGGTAACTTCTTCTACTCGTCCTTGACGGTGCACAGAACGGTCACTAAAGGTTAATATAGCATTAAGGCACATCGCCGGTTACCAGGAAGGATATCTTGAGCACGTAGTCAAGACTTCTACTTCCACCAAAGCCCGTCTCCTTCATTACTTTCCACCTCCAACCCTTGAGACTGGCTCTGCCGAAGCCGAGGAAGACCTCGACAACTGGTGCGGGACACACCTTGACCATGGCTGCCTGACAGGTTTTGTGCGCACCACTGCTGCCTGTTTCTCGGGCTAATGTTGTTACAGGTCTAACTTCCGCAATGTACGTGGACGAAGGCTCCCAAACTCTTGATATCTCCAAGGGTGTAAATCTCCCGGAGCTTGAGTCAGCACCGGATCCAGATGCTGGTCTATACATCAAAGATCGTAAGGGTGGTGTCGTTAAAGTTGGTATTCCAAAGGATTGTCTTGCCTTTCAAACTGGAGAAGCACTAGAGGTTATCACCGAGGGCAAGTTGAAGGCTGTTCCACATTTTGTAAGAGGTTGTAGGACCAGCAAAGCGGCAGGTGTTAGTAGGAACACCATCGCAGTTTTTACGCGTACGTATCCCGATTGTGAGAGAGAAAGGGATTGCTAATAACTTTGGGTCACGATAGAGCCAAACCTCTGTGAGAAAGTAGATAAAGATCGAGATTTTGCCACATTTGCAAAGAAGGTTGTCGCTAAAAATACTGAGGGATGATCAAATAGCTTCCCCCATAAAATCGATACTCGTTAATTGCTTAATATGCCGGGGACTATATCTCGTTTCTTGTGTGGCTGTGAGTGATTCGTTGTGAAGGGCATAACTTGTGTCACGTGATCTTGAAATTTCCCGAATTCAACCGGTGTAAAAACATTAATATTCAAAAGTGCCTGGTAGCCTGGGGTTCAGCAGACAGTCTATTGTCGCAGAACCTCAAATCAACTCCGAAAGGGTTTGCGAAGCCCCTCGACCTCTCCGACGGTGTTATCAGGGTACTAAGCCTAGCCTGTGTTTTCGCCGCTCGATAAGGGACTCAGGGCTTCGGTTTTTTTCTAGTTAGGAGAGATTGCACCCAAGTCCGCATCTCATCCTAGAAACCACAACAACAGCATAACCAACCCTTACAAACTCCAATTGCCCCTCCACCCCGCGCTCACCTTTGCCTCCTAGTGCTTTGCACTATTCCCATCACCACACCACACCCACCAAACCACCCATCTACGCCCGCAGTGGCGGGATTGCCATGTCACTTGGATCCCGAATATCAAGTTTCTTCTCGAGTCCTTCTACCGAGCAAGACTGCCCACGTCAGTCTTCACCGATATCAATCGCTCACGATGATCCCACGGTTATAAACTCTCACAAAGCGTATAAACCAATGTTTGAGGATCATGAGACCTTCGAGGCTCAAAGACCGCCGTACTTGCATGTGAGTTTCTCCTTGAGAAGAAAGAGTTACAAACAACTCTGATAAGCGGAGCAGAACTGACTATTTTCTAATACAAAGTGTATGGTAGCTGGCGGTATAGGAGGAAGTACGGGCGACATCTTGATGCATTCGCTTGACACTGTCAAGACTCGTCAGCAAGGTGCCCCTACGGCCATCAAGTATTCGACTATGTCTGATGCATATGTGACCATTTTTCGCGAGGAGGGGTTTCGAAGAGGGCTCTATAGTGGTGTCACTCCCGCTTTTATGGGGAGTCTTCCAGGCACAGTCATTTTCTTTGGGGTCTACGAGTTTTCGAAGCGGAATTTAATCGATGCGGGATGTCCGGAGAATTTGGCATACCTTTCTGGTGGTTTTTTGGCCGATCTCTTTGCGAGCGTGGTGTACGTTCCGTCTGAAGTTCTGAAGACAAGACTACAATTACAGGGGAGATACAATAACCCTTATTTTAAGTCCGGATATAATTACCGTGGCACGTTAGACGCAACTAGAACAATCATTAGAAGGGAGGGACCTGCGGCCTTGTTTTATGGGTATAAGGCTACAATTATGAGAGATTTACCATTTTCGGCCCTTCAGTTTGCCTTTTACGAGCAATTCCAGAAGGCTGCAAAATCGTACTGTGGATCTAGAGATATCGGGTTACCGTTGGAGATTGCTACAGCTGGGTTTGCAGGTGGTTTAGCAGGTGTCATCACTTGCCCTCTTGGTTTGTCGCACTTTCTCTTTATAAATATTTTGGAAGAGTACTGACCCGGCATATAGATGTTGTGAAAACAAGGATACAAACACAAGTTCGAACATCGCCTCCGTCTGCGCCCAAAGCCGCTACTACGCCAGCATCCAACGTGCGAAAAGAGTCCAGGCCATTTACTACATTACAACCTTCGCCACCTCCCCCGGCTCCCCCGCCACAGCACAGGTCAATATCAACATCATCACCGTCCACAACCTCGCCTCCGAAAACCGGCCCACTAAAGTTTAATACATCCTCCGTTTTCGAAGGTCTCAGACTCCTATACCGGACTGAGGGCATCCGGGGCTGGTTCCGTGGCGTAGGCCCTAGAGCTGTGTGGACTAGTGTGCAATCCGGAACGATGTTGGTCCTTTATCAATACCTTCTAAAGCAGCTAGAGCACTGGTCAGAAGCCCAATCGGAAGGGAATCCCTTATGATAGGGTAGACGGCGAAGCCACGAAAATGTGCTGGCGAGGGGAATGGGGTCACTTTTGTAGATAAAAATGGGTTTTCGTTTCCTGTAGTTCATAGACTATGTAACCCCCCTCTTTTTTATTTCTTTTGTCTCTCAGGTAGTGGGAGTTTTTACCTATACACTTTTTTCACCCTAAAGAGCTCATAGAATGATACAAGTAGTGATTTAGATCCGGGATATATGAGAGGTTGAGAATTAGGAGACAATTGTAAAAGGCTTTGCAGGTTATTTAGTAAGTTACGGTAATAGTGACAAATAATTTTTGTGGTTCTTCTAAAGTTTATGGCGCCGGAGGTTTTTCCCAACGAACTTTTGGTACCTTGCAGCAAAACTTTTGGCTTTGGCGTTAAATGGAATTTAAGGGTTTAGGGTTTAGCGGGTAGCATTGGCTGACAAACACGGCACCTTAGCCCTTAGTATGATGCGCCGCCGTGCTTCGAACACCGTGCTGAACCCCTTCCACCACCCACCATCCACCATCGTCATCCAAGTCGCCTTCATCCCTTTCCGTTCATAACACCCATCTATCATTCAACATCTTCTATTTCATCAACCCTTGAACGGTAAACTGAGCGAAGTTACCATAAAGGTTTAATATGGTAGGATATTATCCGAAAGCTGTTTTCTGAAAGGCATCGGGGTATCTATCTTGGATAGATAGCCTTTGACTGGTGCTCAGGTGGGTTTGATATTCGGTACTAACTGGAGCGGATGTAGGGCAACACTCAGTCTGGAATAGGCGGACCCCCAGCGGGAGATGGCGAGAAGGGTAAAGATCAAAAGGTAAGTCTCACTCTGCCTTGCTGGGCCTCCCAATCCTATTTATCCATTCCATCACCTCCGATTCATCATATATTGCCGCAGAAAGTGCCGCCGGGCTAATTTCATGTGCAGAAGGAAAAGCCAAAGTACGAGCCTCCTCCACCGACTACCCGTGTCGGCCGACGCAAGCGCCGTACCGCTGCTGGACCGGATGCCGCCAGCAAGCTTCCAACAGTCTATCCCAATGCTCGTTGTAAACTTAAACTTCTCCGGATGGAGCGTATCAAGGACCATCTACTTCTTGAGGAGGAATTCGTCCAGAATCAGGAACGTCTACGTGGGAGCAAGGGTGAGAAGGGAGGTTTGGAGCAAAGGCAAGAGGAGGAGCGGAGCCGTGTTGATGATATGCGTGGGAGCCCGATGGGAGTCGGAAACCTGGAGGAGATGATTGATGATGACCATGCGATTGTCTCTAGTGCTACGGGCCCTGAGTGTGTTCCACATCCTGAGTAAGTTGTACTAGGATGCAAACTAATTATTGGGTTTCAGGTACTACGTTTCCATCATGTCATTCGTCGATAAGGATCTCCTGGAGCCTGGGTGCTCAGTATTGTTGCATCACAAATCGGTCTCGATTGTTGGTGTTCTTACGGAAGATTCAGATCCTTTGATTTCGGTCATGAAGCTTGATAAAGCTCCTACAGAGTCTTATGCGGACATCGGTGGCTTAGAACAGCAGATTCAGGAAGTTCGTGAGGCAGTTGAGTTGCCGTTACTTCATCCTGAGCTTTACGAAGAGATGGGTATCAAGCCTCCGAAGGGCGTCATTCTTTACGGCTCTCCCGGTACCGGTAAAACCTTGCTTGCGAAGGCGGTTGCCAATCAAACATCTGCTACATTCCTTCGTATCGTTGGCTCTGAGCTCATTCAGAAATACCTTGGCGATGGCCCTCGTCTTTGCCGTCAAATATTTCAGGTCGCCGCTGAGCACGCGCCCAGTATTGTCTTCATTGACGAGATTGATGCTATCGGCACCAAGCGTTACGAGTCGACAAGTGGTGGTGAAAGGGAGGTCCAGAGGACTATGTTAGAGTTGTTAAATCAACTGGATGGTTTTGATGATAGAGGTGACGTCAAGGTTATTATGGCTACCAACAAGATTGAGACTTTGGATCCCGCCTTGATTCGTCCAGGCAGGATTGATCGTAAGATTTTGTTCGAGAATCCTGATCGTACGTTTCCTCCTTCAATATGAATGACATGGCGTTACTGACGCTTTCTAGAAAATACAAAACGCAAGATCTTTACCCTCCATACTTCGAAGATGTCGTTGAGTTCTGATGTAGAGCTTGAAGAGTTTATCAACCAGAAGGACGATCTTTCTGGTGCCGATATCAAGGCTATCTGTACTGAGGCTGGATTGCTCGCTCTGAGAGAGCGGAGGATGAGGGTGCAAATGGCGGATTTCAGGACGGCACGGGAGAGGGTCCTGAAAACCAAGAGCGAGGGTGAGCCCGAGGGACTGTATTTGTAGTTGGTTCGTGGCATTACGCATAAATAATCGAGGGTTTATGGTGGATTCGATTAGCTCTTCATATTCACGCGTTGATGTATATACCAGGGGGTAGAGATACGTTCATATTTTTAGTTAGCCCCGCACCTGAAAAATGTGAACATATTTTTTGCCCCCTCCTGCGTATGGTGCTATGTTATCTCAATGTAGTAACTCGACCGTTTTCCCGTCACTCGTTCCTACGAACATGACCTCTATATACAAAATCGCCTAAGCTACCGAAACATGTTGACTGCGCTCGCGCTGGAGTTTGCGTGGTCAGGATTGTTTTGCGGAGAAAGGCATACTGTAGGTAAACATACATTTAAGATTCTAGACAAAACCCAGCTTTTTTTGATGACTGCTATACAAGGAAGCCCCCCCCTCCCCCCCTTCTTACCATACATACTATACCACATATAATGCAATTACATCCCCCCTCTCGCCGAGCTCCCAGCATCCTTACAGAACTTGGGCGGCATCTTAACGTCCCACATGGGCCTCTCGATAACCACCATTTCCATAGCTTCAAGCACCTGGCCGTCCTTCCAGCCTTCGCCCTTGATGAGAATCTCCTCGCGGCAGCCGACGGGCAGGAAGCCGAGCATGTTTTTGTACCTATTCGAGCTCCAGAACGCGCTTTTGGTGCCACGTTTGCCACGTCTCTTGTGCGTGCTCGTGAGGGTGATAGCTCTACTAGCTCCTTCGTCGTCTTCGTAGCCTTCGCCCTCCCACTCCGAGTCTGTCGCCGCTCCGCCAATGAGAGTTTTAGCGGGAGGAGGGGGAGGGGGGTTAACGGTTGGTCCAGAGGCCACGAGACCTCCTGTCATCACTCGTTTATGCCCCGCTCCGGAGCCTAACGTTCCTCTCGTCGCTTCAGCACGGGGTTTAGCTTCCGGTAGGTCCCTTAGGAGGTCGAACATCCAGAGCCAGTTTGCAGACCAGATCCATAGTCGCTGCTTCGTTTCCCATTGGCTGGTTTCGAAGAACGTACCCGTTGCGTGCGACTTTAGCGTGCGGAAGTCCAGTGGCAGGTGGGTTGGCGGGTTGCGGCGAGACCAGTCTGACAGCGCGCCCGTGGTCAGATGGAGTTCTATGATGTGGTTTTCTTTGGAGGTTATTAGGATTAGACGGTCTTCGGATTTAGCTGTAGAGGAGGAGAGGAAGGAAGGGCGGAAGGTTAGGGCGCTCAGAGGGGAGCTGAGGCGCGGTAGGAGGGGGTTTTTGGGATTGAGTTTCCAGGTGGGGGTTGTGGAGTTGACGAGGATGTAGGTATCTAAGTACCCGCTCAGGTCTGAAACTACGAGGAGGTCGCTGGCGGAGGAGAAGAGGTGGTGGTTTATAGTCCTTGGGTAGGTTTCTAAGTCGCCTTCGTCGATGCGGTGGGCTAGACGCTTTCTTTGGCGTTTGCTAGGGGTGTCTGTGGTTGGTGGGGGTAGGGCTCGAGGGGCTGTCTCAGGGCGGTCTTGTCTGGGTAATTCGAAGACTGAGGATTCAAATGTGGCCGTGGACTTAGACTTGGGGTTTGCTGGTGGCTCTACTGCTAGTTTGACGATGAGAACTCGGGAGTCGGGAGTGACTACTGAGAGCCATCGTCTGTCTGGAGATATCCTGATGAGTCTTGCCCCCTCATTGGCTAGGTCAATATCTTCTTCCATCTCGTCGTCGGAATTGTCTTCATCCTCTAGCGCTTCGAGACGTAGTGAGTCTGGGATAGTTATTTTACTGACCCTTAAGGACGCAGAACTGGAAGAAGCCCTCGAAGGCCTTAAAAGGAAGAGCTTGACTTCGGCAATTGTCGAGACTGCGAGAATATGTCCGCCGTTCTGGGGAATTGGTGCCGAGATCGATGCAGAAGTAATGTACTCGTCATTCTGCATGATATATTAGCTGTGAATTAGATAGAAAGCGAGTCAAGGTGAACTTACAGCCAAAACAATCCTGCTCAAGAGCTCTCTACCTCGCCCCTCCTCTTCACCGGGGAATAAGTATAGCTCGTCTCCCTTGTTTTCGTCATAGCCTAGTTCTTGGATTCGCCAGATCTTGACTTCTTGTTCCCACCAACTCATTATCAGTCGTGATTCTGGCACCGAAGTGACTATTGGGGACTGCGGGAGCGCGGGGATCTCAAGGTGAGCTTCATCTAAGAATTGTCGCAGGGGTATAATTATTGGGGTCATGTCAACACCTAAATCGCCGTTAGAAAATTTCTGCTTAATCTGGGATGAATGAGGTATCACCTCCTGAAGCAATAACGCTGAACTTCCCGCACTCATAAGCCGCCATAGCTCTCACATCGTGTTTGTGAAATCGGCGTAGTGCGACCTGGCCCCACTTCCTCCCTGCGCCAATATGCTTGTAAAGAATAGTCTTCATATCCACACCTCCGGAGATAACAGTGTCCCCATTGATCCCACCAACCTCTAATGTCAGACAATCTCCCTGATGGCCTTTAATCCTCTGCTTAAGCGCATACTTGTCTCCGTCCCAAAAGCACACCTCCCCCCTCGAGTCTGCTGACACTAGGTCCCCATTTGGTAGTGTTCGAACAGCCCAAACTAGGACGTCCCTCCCACGGCTCTTATTCAGCGACAACCTCGAAACCGCTCGGCCAGTGCGAATATCCCAGACTCTAATAGTCGAATCCGCCATCCCAGCAACCACCGTATGTCTATTCTGCCAGACTATGGACAAAACCCTGGATTTGCTCGTTCCAGCCCTCATCAATGTCTTGACATAACTCAACGCCCCCTTGCCGCCTGCGGTCGAGAGAATCGCCAGCGCCCCATCCTGCATGCCCACGGCAATCTTCTGTGCACAAGCCTCCTGGTCCTCCTCCTGGTTAACCGTTTCAGAGGAATGAAGCCGTGGCTGAGCGGCCATACTCCAAATCACCCCGCCGTTACAGTCTGTATGTGTGCGTGGGCGGCCGGTGGCCAGGTCCCACTCTGTGACGACGGAGGTGTACCCAATGCTGAAGAGGCGGAGGAGGCCTCTTCCGTGGGAATCATGGTCCTGGACCCAGGCGAGGCCTTCTATTGAGCGGTCTTTTCCACCAGCAAGGGTGCTCTCGTAGACCCAGACGCCTGAGAGGGGGTTCCAGATCTCGATAGACCCGTTAGCGCGGCCAATTGCTAATCGCAGGTTTTTGGGCGGAGGATGTGGTGAAGCAGGTGTCGATGGGTGGGAGAAGGCAAGAGCCGTTATCTGTGAGGGTGGGAAGTCAACAAAGCGACAGCGATGGAGGGAGATGTGGGTCATCCTTTTTCTTTCTCCGTGGGCTCTTCACCCAGGTTGATGGTGGGGTTGGATTTCGAATTTTGGAAAATTTCCACATAGCTTTTTTTCTTTTCTTTTCTGGGGGTTGAGGCTCTGTTTGCCAAGATTTCGGGCTCTTGGCAGGGGCGAGTGATATAAGGGCATCCGGGTTGGGTTTTACATTTGGCTAGCGTGAATTTCAGAGCTATAGGCCAATTCTTGTGGAGCGATCTAAGCCTGTCTCATAGGAAGGGAAATGAGTGCAAGGGAGAAACAATAAAAAAGACGCTTTATTTCGGTGTCCCCTCTATTTTATCGCTTTGAGTTAATCTCTATCCAGCCTAACTGCTGCATTGCTCTCCACAAAACCTAGGTCAACCTTGTGCCCTACTAGCTCTCTGATATTGTTGACCTTGTATCTAATCATCGTAGGGCGCTCCAAGCTCAATCCCCATCCGTGAACTCGCATATCTTTCGGTAATCCCATAGATTCTAACATTTCCGGTCGGAACATACCAGAATTACCAATCTCAACCCACTTTCCGAGGCCTTCGTGATAACCGAAGATTTCCATTGACGGTTCGGTATAGGGATTGTATGCCGGCTTGAAACGCAGCCGATGTACGCCCATCTTCTGAAAGAACTCTTGCATGAAGCCAATGAGATCTCCAAGTGTAAGGTTGTAGTCTGCAATTACACCTTCAACCTGGTGGAATTCTGCGAGATGAGTTGCGTCAACAGTCTCATTTCTGAAGACACGGTCAATAGAGAAATATCTAGCAGGCCGTGGGTTTTTAGCGAGCTTATGAAGCATGTTTGCCGAGATCGCAGTGGTGTGAGTACGGAGAACTAGACGAAGAGACTCCTCCTCTTTCCATGGATAGCGATATCCGAGGGAACCAAATTTGCCTTCTTGATGAACTTCTCGCACATTCTCCCAGTATTCGGCAAGGAACTCTCCTGTTTCGTCATCTCTGGGTTTGTCGGCGACAGCAGGATCTGAAATGTAGAAGGTATCTTGCAAGTCGCGGGCCGGATGCTGCTGAGGTACGAAGAGGGTATCGAAATTCCAGAATCCCGTCTCGACAAAACTGATAGTGTTTGTCAGTTTGCTTTAAGTGAGTTAGTGATTGAAGACTTACCGATTGGTTGGCATTTCTGTGAAACCCATCTCAAAGAAGATATTTCTGAACTCGCTGCGAACCTTGTTTACTGTGGGACCGAAGCGTAAGTGTGCAGTCAATAGCGGGCGGGCAAGGAGGTAATGGAGGCGGGGGGGACTAACGTGGATGTAAAGCTCCGCTGGGAGTATGCGCCCCCAAGGTAGAAAAATTATAAGGTTTGAAGCTTTTATCTTTCCAGGCACCACTGAATGGCTCCAGGTAAGCAATTTAAACATGGCTCGGATTGGAAAAGGGAGAGAGGAAAAAAATACCTAGCGATCATTTCCGCAGTCAGATCTGTCTCTTCCTTCACAACCTCCAGAGCAAACTTAGGTCCTTTGTTTATCTTGAAGCTGATACGCTTCTGCACAGTGAGGAGCTTCCTCTTTTTCAGCTCTGCTAGAAGTGCTGGCTCGGGCATGTTTTGTTTGGCTTTGATTAATTGCAATTGGTCACGAGTGGTGTCTCTAATCGAGGATGCCTAAGCAGAGCGTCTTAGCCATTATCTCAGATATTATGGTAAACGCCATGGGGGAGTTCATACCTTTCTAAGCAACCTATCGCCATCCTTCATAATCCACCCCTCTTTGAAAGCCTTCCCCTGACCAACCTTCGCAGTTGTCCCGCCAACAATTCTCTACCCCTATTAGAAACCGAAGTAAAGATTGGGCTAAAAAATGGACCTCCTACAGGTAGTTCGCTGATTTTAATGCCGTCCAAGGCAGCGCAAACCGCCTCGTAGACTTTCGCCTCGTGGCTCCCCTCCCTTACAATTCCTTTAGCCTCCTCGGTCAAGACCGGCTCTTCGCGGTCGATTGTCTCGTAGACGAGCATCTCCCTGCTCTGTAGCGAGTCTAGGGCTCCCTTCAACACTGTAGACTCGACATCTGGAAATGCCTCACCAGAGGCAAGGGGCAATTCTGTCGCATCGCTGAGGGAGCGTAAGACCCGAATCGCTAGCTCTGTGGCCATGGTTGACGTGAAAACCGTTGAGAGCTCGAAATTTGAATATAGCGGTCTTTTATTGACTCAACGGGATGAGGGGCACTGGTCGAGAAACAATTGCGGGGAGGGGCCGATTTCTATGCCGGGTAACCATCGGATGAGCGCGGAAGGTAAGCTGATCAATTACCCGGCTGTAAGGTCCCCTGCCTTGTCAGCGAAGCCAGCTCAACCTCACTTGTGCCCCTCCTCCTTCGAACCAAGTCTTCTAAAAACCTCTCCCAACATCCACAGACGTTTCTTCCTATTTCCACGGTGAACGCTAGTACTTTCCAAACAATCCGACTTACCACACGACAAGTGACTCTCAACTAAAGCACCAATATGCCTAAGAATAAAGGAAAGGTATGTTTTTTTCTCTTTCACTTTTTTTCTTTCTTTCCTGTTGCTTGCGCTGCCGTTTGGCCAAAATGGATTGTACAAATAGTATACATCGCGCACGGATCGCTAACTGCGTCGCTGGAAATAGGGAGGAAAGAACAGGCGTAGAGGAAAGAACGAAAACGATAATGAAAAGCGCGAGCTGACCTTCAAAGAAGATGGTCAAGGTATGCTTTCATCGCCGTTGAAATCGGGCCCCGGCGTCCCGTCGCCACGGGAAAAAGGCAATGATAATCAAAGCTTAAACTAATACCTCATAGAATACGCACAGGTCGTCAAGATGTTGGGTAACGGTCGTTTAGAAGCCTTGTGCTTTGATGGCGAAAAGCGTTTAGCCCACATTCGTGGGAAGATGCGCAAAAAGGTATATCTACTTAGCTCCTTAAAACAACCTTTTTGTATCAGGCACGTTGGGTCATGGGCTGACAGTAAACAAAGGTCTGGATTAATCAAGGAGATATCATCCTTCTCTCTCTCCGCGACTACCAGGATGAAAAGGGCGACGTCATCCTCAAGTACACCGCCGACGAAGCCCGCTCTCTCAAAGCCTACGGCGAACTTCCAGAGAATGCAAAGATCAACGAGACGGATACTTATGGTCAGTTGCCCACCCCTCCTCGCTGTCGTCATCTCAGTCCTGAACCCAATATCGATATTGATGTATCAAACAGGCCACGAAGGAGCCGACGAGTGCAACTTCGAGTTCGATGTCGAAGCCGGCGATATCGACATCGATGCTGTCTAGAGAAAACAAAAACGAATACCAACCAAGCGGGGACGCAATTTTCTTTTTCTTTTTTCCCTATGACGAGACGATGGAGTCTTAAAAAAACTGCTCCAAGATCCCCGAAGTGGGGGGGAGGAGGGAGAATGTGTGGTTTAGTTTTTCTTTTTTTTGTTCCTTCCGGCGTTTGCTTCTCTTTTTTTAAAATATCCTCGTTCTCCCTTTGCCATGGGAGTGACTAGAGGCAGAGGGTTTGGGAAAGTTGGGTGGGGGAGCTATTGTTTCTTTCTTCTTTTCACTTCCGTATGGTATGAATGGTCCTGCATTGCGCACTTCACCATCTCATTTTCTCCTCCTACTCCTCCTCTTCGCTACGTAACGTCTTTCCGTGGGCCACAATATATGAACTAGAAAAAAAGAGATTTTTGCAGTCTTGTATATTCTAGGACCTGTCTTGCTTCTGTTCTGCCTGTGCTTGTGCATGTACAGAAGAGTTAAGTTAGGTTTGGATGCTAGTTTGTCTACTTGGGTAATACTGTAAAAATCAATATAAAAGTGATAATTAGCCTGGCATCAGGTTCTGTACCGTGCTGTGTTCTAGTGCCGGTATATTTGTCTCTTCGAATACAATTCTACAGTGTCCCACATGATAAAAGAAAGCTTTGGTATAATACCCAACCAACATGACCGGACAACCGCCGCACGGAAACTAAATAGGCCCTAACAAGATGGACCTGTACCGTAGGTCCGCAGTAGGTTCCTCCGAACCGCCTCAGTGTATGATATTTGTGCTGGTTACCTATTGATCCGTCCAGCTCAGACCACCTTTCGAAAACCTTCTCGTAAGGTGACTTACTGTGCCTCCCAGTGAGTTATCGAGAAGTCGGCATAACGGCGTCAGCACTCGCGGTACTTTAGCGGTGCATTTATGACCATCAACCCTGACTCACCAGCACACCGGTGCAACCTATCACAGTTCCGTTACTACATAATATCATACAAGGCTCCAACCACCGGCATGATGATAGAGGCTTTAAGGTGGGTGTATATAGCGTCCCTATGTGCCAAGAGCAGGGAATTTACAGCTGGATGGGGTTTTAACCTTGCAGTGGATGTGGTTAAAAAATCAATGATGCCCGGCCGAGAAATCAAAGTTTGGCTTGTGAAGTCAACACAGCTCATTCCGCAGCCACTAGGGTTTTTGGAACTAATGCTTCTTAGTGCTAGCATCGAGAATGAAAGCTTCTCTGGTTTCAGGAATGACAGAATTTTTTAAAAAACGAAGTGGTATTGGTGGTGTTTGGATGGTTCAAATTTACTGAATTTGCTCTTGTCCCAGAGTCAAATCAAAAGGCCTAGATGATAGAATGCTTGGCATATGCATACCGAGCTGCGCAGAAGGACTCTGGATGTGTCTTAAACTCCATAAATTTGTCCTTGCTAAAAAAACCTAACTGGATGTGTCCACCGCAAAGCCTCTAACGGCAACAGCTGCATTGTTGCACGAGTACAGTACCGGTACCGGCATCGTTTTGTTCGACACTAAATTTACTGTGCTAGCTATGCTGGATGAAGTCCGCGGCTGGCTGCGGCGCTCGAGCGCCGTGTGAATACGGGTTCTCGATTGGGCCCTGAAGTAGGTGAGCTACTGGTACTTGTACTGCACATATCCGGGATATTTGGATCGGACCAATTGCACACTAGCGAGTGATGGGAGGACGGCTGTGTGAGCGCAGTGCCGTACCGTACTGTTCAGTGCTCCACAAGTTTACTGTGCTCTCTCTGGTTTACGTTATTTTGAGCCCGGCGGATACACCGGGAGCTCTGTGTCTCAAGTTTACACAACAGGGTTGAACTAAAGTACCGATAGATGTTATGCCTGATAATATTCTCGGGAGGGTACCCGGGGTGTATACCCCCTGTCCCCTTTCCTTACTTAGCGAACAGCGACTGTGCCTACTTGTTGGGGGAATACCGTAGCGGTTCATTTGCGGTGCTGGCGAGTCCTGGAGGCGTATCCCTAGAAAGGGTCAAGATGCAGCGGAATGCTCTGTTGCATTGGTTCGCTGATACCTCTCTCTTCGCAGCAGTGCACCGTGCTGTACTGTACCTATAGAAAAAATTGTTTACCGGACCACACTATTTTCACCTTCCTTGAAATCAAAATAAAATTCGATGGTAAACAATAAAATGCTAATGCCCCGAGAATAGTACCAAGCGTAGATAATGACTTCCCGGTCTCCAGGAAATAGGTGCTGTGATCCTGCCATCAAACATTGGCTGAATCTACTTTAGCTGGACTGCGCACATTGACTCAGTCTAGTCTAACTTCATGACGTTCGTGTCATGGTATTTGCTGAAAGAGAGTGCGAAAGATTGTTAGTGGGGCGGGGCTATCTGAAAGATAGGTATTTTGTTGCAGTATCATACTTTTTAGAATATAAACCGAATACTTTGATCCTGCACACCGAGAGGGCGAAGGCTCGTTCACATTTTTTAGGCGCCAGAGCTGACTAAAAATGTGAATGTATTTTCGCCCTCTGGTATAAAGGGCACGGTCATTGGAGAGGGAAATTTGTCTTAGTCCTTAGTATCATTCAAGATGTAATAACGCGAGTGAGGTCAGTCACACCATAGCATGTTTTGATATTTCATAATAGAATTTCCTACAGTCTGGAGCCCCTAGGGCCTGGTGGGATCTAGAATCCCGCCTAGGGTAGTGATTTCTTAGGAGAGCTGCCTTTAAATTAGACTGTAGAAAACAGGGGCGAATTCTCGGAGTCCACAGCATCATACAGGGCGCCCAGGCCATGGCCCACCCCCGCCCTTGGCCCGTCGGGTGTAGGGGAGTCTGGATACCCAAAAGAGTAGACTATAATCCACGGTGTTCCTAGTCTTACCTCTAGAGTAGACGGACTGGGCCTTGGAAGACGACCTCACTCTGTGAAACAGTGAGGTACTTAATGCCCCTCTTGCATAAAGGGTGGTAATGATCTAGGGTGAGACTTTCTGGGTCATGGCTGTGAATAAATGAATTTGGGTATGAATGGTGGGGAACCAGAATAATTATACAGTAGTCATGTGGCGTTGAAGGAGATCTGATGAAGATAGGAGAGCGGTCTCAGACGGGGGGGTACAGGACGTATCTACATAGAACTAGCGAGCGATGGGAAACAGTGATATGACTTCTAGGATTAATATGCTACGCGTACGGAGCTCTAAGCTGCATAAGGGACTATTCAAACCGAGTGACAATACATGATAAAGTGACCACTGACCTGCGTATTGGACGTGAGCCAAAAAACGAACCAAATGATCGGATACCCCAGAATACGTTCTCTTTGAGTCTTAACCTCACCCTTGGTAGTTTTCTCCACCTTCTCTATCTCCTCCGGCTTCTCCTACTCGTCGTCTTCTCCTTCAACTGAAACCCTCAACCCTCCCACACCCTTCTCAACTTCATCCACAAGACCCTCGATATATTCTTTGTCAGCCCCAGTAAGGGTGACGGTGTTCCTGGCTTTCCCCCAGCGCGGGTAGCTCCCGACTTTCACTCCCCGCTGCGTGACCTTCTCCTGTAATTTGGTCAAAAAGTCGGCAATTTCGCTCTCCTTCATTGGAGTAGACACAAGGACACGGGTTTGCTTGTTATGGCTATCGACATTCAAGTGTGGGCGTAGCGCCTCAAGGAAATCCTCGAACATGCGTGGGATACCGGGGAGGATGTGAACGTTGTCTACGATGCAGATCGGTACCCATAGATCGGGGGAGATATACACATGCCGCACGTTTGGTCCGGTGGGTAAGAGTGCCATTCGTTGCTTTGCGGTAAGCATCGGAGAAGGGGTCTCCCAATCAAATAGCGGGTGTGTTTTGTTCGATTTTGAGAGCTTGCGCATTTGGGTCCAGGTTTCGTCGTGAAGTGTGAGTGGTAGATTAAAGGCTTTGGCGATCGATGGGTAGGTGATATCATCATGGCTACCACGTGCTTTAATTAGTCGGCGTGCGAAGGGAGAAGATTTGAAACATACGTAGGACCGATCCCCCCGGAGGTGACCACAAAATCGTAGTTCTTGCTCATGCGCTGAACAGCTTCCACGATTTCTCCTTCATCGTCGGAGATTACTTCCACTCGCTTCATTTCAACACCAAGATCGAAGCAGAATTTCGCAAAGTAGCTGCTATTCGTATCCACTACCTATTCTACGATAAGTAATCTCCTGGATTGGGGTATTAGGGCGGATGGATACCTTTCCGTTGAGCACCTCGTCTCCAATAATGAGACATGCTGAGGTACATATCGGTCTGTCGGAGCGTATGGCTTGTGGGGTAGTCATAATTGGTCTAAGTAAATGGCGAGAAAACTGAGAGAGCCGTGATAGCATACGGATATGGGTCGTAGCTTGGGTATTTGAGCAGTTGTGGTGTATCGTGTGGATTCCAGTAAGTTCTTGTTCCTTTGAGAGGGTTGTTCGGGCGATAAATGCGGTAGCGCGGCGCCATGGCATGATGATATATAACTACTATGGGCTATGACTAGTATTGCACTCAGGGCACATGCGTGCACAAGTTGGAGATGTCCTCAGGGCCATGCCCCTTCATTAAACCTCAGCCTCAGTGCTCTACTAAGTTATTGTAAATCTCATGAAATTATATGACCTTGACTAACACCATCAACCGTCTTCTATCAGCATTATTAATATGGTTATAGTCGTGTTACCTTTCAGTGCTAAGCTATGCGACCAATACGAACAGCGGTGCCTGGATTGTAGGCGCAGTGCATGCTTTATTCGCCAGGCTTGGATAAGTCAGTTACCGTACTGTATTGTAGATTCCGAACCAACACTGACAGCAGACAGTTCCTAAGAAGCTGGATCACTCCCGTTTATCTAGCACGTTAAATAAAGGCACGATAGCTTAGGCTAGGGCAGTGAAGGGAGCTTGCCAACGGCCTACTGGCTTCTATCAAATACCGGTACCGGCAACGATTGCAGTATCAGGAGCAATAGTACGGTAAGTTACCGGTAATCCTGCTGCGGATCTCAAACTGCGCTGCGCCCACAGGTGGGGCTGAGATTTGGTTTCGGGGATCTCATGACCGTCGAGGCTCAATAAACCTACGCCAGCCCTAAGACCAGGGAATACCCCAGATACAAGTACCGGTAACCCAATGCCGGTGCTTGGAGCCATACCGGTAATATTGTTATGATAATAATAATATCATCTGCATAATAGGTTCTTGCACTTGGAAATTCCCTTATGATACTTGTAGTATGGTGTCGTATCATATCGTGCCAAAGCTCATCCTAACTTCCAAGGGTTGCACCCCACCATCGCTGACTAATCCCCCTCCACTAAGGATCTGTCCTTCCATCCAAACTTCTGCCTCTTTCCCCCTCTAAGTCTGCAGACTCGTTCACTCGTTTTCAGCACCGAGCCTCTTAATTCACTACCAACATGGCTGAAAGCCAAACTAACACAGCCCGCGAGTGTTCACCTTTCTTTTCCTCACGTGCACGCCGCTAACGAGTTACAGAGTTGCTGGAGTCGTGGCATTCATTCCGCTATCTACTATTGTTGCTTGGAGTAGTAGGAGTCTTTGTTCTAAAAATTCACTCGTACATTCGAAACTTCAAGCAACGTGAGAGTGAGGGTTTAACGGCATTGGAGCCAACAACATGGGTCCAGGTTCCTGTGAAGGCGGAGTCTAAACGGTCGGTTAAAACACACGTTGCTCCAAGGAGGATAGTTGGGAAGAGGGGTTTAAAACCAAAGAATGGAAAGGTAGCGTCGGAGGTCGAAGAGGGAGAGTTCGACATTCAGACTCTGATATTTTATTCCACGCTTACTGGGTCGACTCAACGATGTGCAGAGGAACTGAGAACCCGACTATTCAGTGTTAAGGGAGAGAGCATTTATCCAACTTTTTCAATCCCCACACCATCTAATTCGCTTGTCTCGGTCCCTATTCGAAGGAATCTCTTGCCGCCAGCTGTATATAACCTCGAAGAGGTGGAATTGGACGACTTCTTTGTTACACTACCCAACGAGAATGGGAAAAAAGTGAAGTACGTCTACCTGTTGTTATTACCTACATATGAAACGGACGCTCCCATCCGCCCCTTTCTAGAACACTTGCGGGAGACTCACCACGACTTCCGCATTGACACTGCCCCACTTCGCTCGCTTGCTGGGTTCTCAGTGTTTGGCTTCGGCGACTCGTCAGAATGGCCAACGGAGGAAGGCAAATTCTGCAGGGACGCAGTTGAGGTGGATAAATGGATGGGGAAATTGACAGGAGGAAAAGGAGGAACAAGAAGAATATTCCCTGTTGGCATGGGAGATGTAAACCCGGCTGTGGGACCTAATCGTGCGGAGAAAAGCTTGGACGAATGGAGAGTCCATCTAGAAGATGCCATGCGGGAATATGCTGCTACCGGGGCTCTGGGTGATTCCGCTGATTGGCGGACGGCAATTGAGTCTGGAGATGAAGATTCTGATTTTGAGACTGTCGATCCTGCAGAGGATATGGTTGATGTTGAAGATCTCGGAAATGTAATTCGAAAGAACCCAGCTGTTGCTAGAAAGGGTAATGTGGTAAAGAAAAAGGCTCTCCTACCTGTGGATTTCACCACACCAGCAGGAAGGAAGGCTTTGGAGGCCGGAGAAGGACAGAGCGCGGACCGCAAAGAGATGGTACCAAAGGGGGGTGTTACATATGAAGCGTTGACCAAGCAAGGCTACACCATTGTTGGTTCCCACTCAGGGGTGAAGATCTGTCGATGGACTAAATCGGCCCTAAGGGGACGAGGAAGTTGTTATAAGTTTTCTTTCTATGGAATCAAGTCACATCTTTGCATGGAAACCACACCATCCTTATCATGTTCAAACAAATGTGTTTTCTGCTGGAGACACGGGACAAATCCTGTTGGTACTACCTGGAGATGGAAAGTAGATCCACCAGAAGAGATTTTCAAGGGTGTTGTTGAAGGCCATTACCGCAAAATCAAGATGATGAAAGGAGTTCCGGGGGTCCGGGCAGATAGGTTCAGCGAAGCCTTCAAAATCAGGCATTGCGCATTGAGTCTAGTCGGCGAGCCTGTCTTTTACCCATATGCAGGTTTCCATAACTCCCCACGGAAGTCTCATACTAACGAGGGGTTCTTTTTTTATTTCTAGATCAATGAATTCCTCCATCTCCTCCACTCCAGTAAAATATCATCCTTCCTCGTCTGCAATGCCCAGCACCCGGCCCAGCTTGCAGCACTCGGTCACGTAACCCAACTTTACGTCTCGATAGACGCCTCCAACAAAGATAGTCTGAAGAAAATCGACCGCCCGCTCCACCGTGACTTCTGGGAGCGATTTCAACAATGTCTCGACATCCTCCGCGAGAAGCGCAACCAACATAGGACGGTCTTCAGGCTAACCCTAGTAAAAGGCTTCAACATAGAAGACGAAGTGCAGGGCTATGCAGATTTAGTCGAGAAGGGACTCCCCTGCTTCATAGAAGTCAAGGGAGTAACGTACTGTGGAACTTCGACAGCTGGAGAAGCAGGCCTAACCATGAAGAACGTGCCCTTTTACGAGGAAGTCGTAGCCTTCGTCGAAGCGCTTAATGCAGAACTTGGCAAGCGTGGGTTGGGGTATGGTCTTGCGGCTGAGCATGCTCACAGGTTTGTTCCTCCATCCCCTACTCTATTACTTACTGGTGCGATAAGCTACTAATATGCACGCAGCTGCTGCGCCCTGATCGCCTCAAACCGCTTCTTCCTCAACGGGAAATGGCACACGCTCATCGACTATGCCAAGTTCTTTGAGCTGCTTGAGAGTGGGAAGGAGTTTGGCCCAGAGGACTATATTGGCGAGGCTACGCCGGAGTGGGCTAACTGGGGGAATGGGGGATTCGACCCGGCGGATCAGAGGGTCTATAGGAAAGGGAAGGGACCCAAGGAGGAGGTTGAGGAGAGCGGTGGGTGTGGGTAGTGTATGGTAGTGGGGGGGGAGTAAATGTACAGATACTGGTTTCCAGTGAATTTGGAGCCGGACTAGATAAGAAACACTAGAAAACCCACGTAGGAACATGTACATCAATCAGGTTACGGCCCAAGTTTTTAGATATTCCCTTGGAATATAATGTCAAAAAGAGAGACTAGACAATTAAAATTTAATTTAATAGTAGTATCACTAAAACATACTCCAAGCACTAGGAATCGTGAGGTCATGAGAGAGCAAAGATACTCAACCCTTCCCATTTGGTCCTGAATCTACTCGAGGATTGAAGCACCACGACTAAGCTCAAGCGATCAATCACCCCCACCCAATCCAAACACCGTCCATCCTATTGCACCTACACCCCAAACCAATCATTAGTCCACAAAATAGACAAAACCCCACTCTCCCAGCCAGAAATAAGGGTCCAATCCATCAGAAGGTCTCCAAGTTCATTCAACATAATTGTTCAGCCCACATGTATCATGTACTCAAAACGTGCCTTTCATCACAGGATTCCCCACCTCCCCCCTAACCAGCCCACCATCCCACAAAACAGCAAGGGGCGATAGTGAATTGAGATACACACATTGAACCCGTGAGCACGCGCTGGTTGCCGCCGCAACGACTGCCGCCGGTGATAAGTATTATACCGGTACATACCAATAATCAACCTAAAAAAACACCGACCCTACTATCAGCAACCACCGGTAATCCCCCTAACCACTCCAGCAAAACCAAAAAAAAGTCAGCCCGTAACCCAAATACGAAGAAACCAAGCAAATAGAAGAGGAGGAGGAGGAGGAGCAGAAGGAGAAGGAGACAAGAATCAGAAGGTGGTGATGCAAGACGTTTGTCCACAAGCTTTTTTTGCGTTCGGAACAGGTCTGTGTCATGCTTTTATCATCATGGAGTATGGTATAAAACGGGGGAGGGGGGTGGGGGTTGTGGGATGTATTGCATAGTATCATACATACCTAGTTGGTATAGTATAGTACTCTTACGGCCGAGTTGAAGCGGGACACTTTTTGTGGGAATTTCCCACCGTAAGTGCCCGGGTTCAACTCGGCGATGTTAGTATGGTAGGAATTGTTGGGCGTGAGGGTGGTTTTGGTGCGTAGGGGGTTGGGTTTGTTGGTTAGCGGTGGTGGTGGTGGTGGTGGTGGTGGTGGTGGTTGATGTTGTGGAGGAGGGGAACCTGCGACATGCTGGAGAGATTTGGGGGGAGTCGTGAAAATTTGGGGGCGGTAGGGTTTGGGGTTTTGGTGCTTGGCGGGTAGGGAGATGGATGACGAGTGCTTTGCTGTGATGGAATATTTTTAGCGTGCTACCGTATGTATAGTATGGTGCTGTATGCGTCTTCACGGCGTATGCCCCTACTCGCCTAAGCACAGCAAAAATATAGTTGACAGTAATAACTAGATGGTTGCTGAAAAAGTCTAACTGCCGATATGTATATATATTTTAAAAAAAGTCTAGTAATTCCCTCCACATTATACTAATAATCCACCATCCCCAACAGTATCATACATTACAAATGGCATCACAATTTACTAGCAATATTGTTCTCACTCTTACCTTCTCTGCCATCCTTCAACCTCATCAGCCCCTCCTGGTAGCAGGTCGCCAACAGCCCAACCTCCGGATCCCAAATCCTCTGCGTGACCAACGCCCTCTCATCCGCTGCCCATGGCGAATCAGATTCCATGAGTAGCCATCGATCCACCCTCGTATTCAGTGCGTTGTGGAAGTAGATAGTATGGTCGAGACTTACTATCATCCCGATCCGCCCATAGCGAGCCCGGGGGTTCACTGTATTCACCGTGTTGATGAACGAGTTATCGGATAAGCATGCTAGGGCGGGTAAGTGCGCTCCCTCATCCGAGATGCCCCCGCGGGCTCGGACCCACTGTCGCTGGAGTTTGTGTGTGGGATCGGCATCTGGGGTGTCGTTTGCTATCCCAGCTCTCCGGAATTCGAAGGGGTCATTTGCCTCACGTTCCTTCATGAGTTGGGCGACCTCAGCGTCGATTCTGCCCTCGCTCAGCCATTTATCTATCGTCTGCGCACCTGTCAAGCAGTCTTCTGGCGCGGGAACATCCTTGGGGAACTTTATGGAGTGCTGAATTGTGCGCTTTAGCTCATCCGTGTCTCCCGAGACAGGACGGGTGAAGGAACATGTCGCTGTGAATATCGTCTGGCCTTTCTGTTTAGCCTGCACGCTGCGAGTGGAATAGGACCGGCCGGAGCGGACGTTCTCGACGTAATAGACTATGGGAACGGCAGCGTTCCCGGCGAGGATGAAGTAGCAGTGCATGCTGTGGATTTTCATCTCCGATGGGACGGTCTTTTGTGCTACTGCCAATGTCTGCGCAATTACCTATTGTATCCTAAAAATTAGTGGTCCAAGTTTTAACACCCGGGATTCGCACAAGTGCTCACGCAACCACCGTAAATCCCCCTCGCCCCGACCGGCTTATACAAAGCCCGTGTATTCGTAAACACCCCTTCGCCCAACCCCCCTAGTACAGTTATCTCAAGATTATTCTCAACTACAGACTTCTCGGGATTAACCAGCGGCGGCGGCTTTATCGTCGCGGTTCCAGAAACTCGCCGTTGTGCACCCATGCTTGTGAATAGCGGTAAACTCGGTGAATTGACGGGTAAGAAGTTGTAGGGTAATTCGGAAGAGCTCGATAGGGAGAATGGTGGTGGGCGATGAGGGGGAGGAGAAAAGGGGAGAAGGAGGAGGAAAGAGATCAGGATGGGAGATATTGGGAGCACTGCTCAACCTAAGTCTGTTCCCCCCTTCGTTCTGGGAACTTGTGGTTGTGGTGCCGAGGTTCGGACGTTGTTGCTCGGGGATGGTGCAGGTCACGTGTGCACGTGTGCCGCCGGGGCAATATCGGTTTTCGGAGCTTGTGAAAGTGGGGGGATGAAGGTTCTTATTGTTTGGGGAGCAAGCGACCCTTTTGGACTCTTTGGGTAGATATCATAATATTATTATGATACCTACCATGTCACAGGCGGTCTGTAGGCCCTAAGCCTGAGAAGAGCATAGGTCACTCAGTGATTAAGGGTCGCTTAGTACAGTATGCAACCCTATCCATCGCTGCTGCCCCAATTAATGATTACTGCGATAGCGGGACCGTGCCGCCGAATTCCGCGAGCCTTTGTTTGGTTTAGGAAAGGTTTCTTTCTCTTATATGTTTAGTCTGGTTACAACCCATTTATTTTAGTTATAGGAATTTGGCGACTTTAAAGCCCGGGTTGAGGTTGGTTTTTCTCGACTTGAGCAGTGAACCCAAGCGTCCAGTCTTCGGGCCTAGATGGATTAGTATCTTGGCGTCCGTCTGGATGACAGCTTGGGACGAGCTGGCGGGGGCGGCTGGTGTCTCAGGTTGCTGAATCTGCAGGGTCCCTACTCGAGTACAAGTACCGTAAAAATCCTTTAAATCCACCATCGGGGATCGAGCCCCAAGCCTTCGCAATCCAAAACAAAACACCCTGAGAAGGAATAGTGTTTTCCTGACAGAGTATAGCTTGGGG
>Ga0307513_10000346_pt1 | contig 67389 bp, 102 predicted proteins | sample 15_EM_MG_FD_202174 | JGI IMG/M metagenome (GOLD analysis project Ga0307513, IMG submission 202174) | Populus trichocarpa ectomycorrhiza microbial communities from riparian zone in the Pacific Northwest, United States - 15_EM | ecosystem: Host-associated > Plants > Roots > Unclassified | place...
CACCCTCTCCTCTCACGCGTTGTTGACCCTTGTTGCTAACAACGCCTATTGTCTACCGGTCATCTACTCCAAGTCTTGGTCATGTTTCGACCTACTCTAAGGGCTCTGAAACCAGTAAGGCCCGTCGGGAGGCGTTCTGCATCTTCAAACGCCCGCGGTGGCGTTTCTCCCGTCCTCCCTACATCAACCGTCGTCGTCGGTCTAGTTGGCGTCGTTTCTGCAGCATACGCATATGGGCTGGGTCTCGGGAAGGGGAGGATGGCAATGTCTACTCACGTCACTTCCTCATCCAAGCCGAAATACGGTGGCCCAGAGCACGTCGAGCAAGCCATAAAAGAACTCCAGGCGGCTCTTCCCGGTCAAGTTCACGTAGACCCTCTAACGGTCGAGGCCTATGGTTTCTCCCCTCACACTTATCTCCCAAGCTCACCGCATGCGGTATATGTGGCTGCTACATCCACCGAAGACGTCGTCAAAGTTGTCAACATCTCTCGAAAGTATAAGGTTCCGATCATTCCCTTCGGAGTCGGGAATAGCCTGGAGGGGCAGTTCGCCGGTGTAAGTCCTTGGTCTCTTATTTAGCCACATGTAAACTGGGTCCGAAACCCGGTGAATAGCACCCAGCAGGAAGCATATGCATTGATTTATCCGGCATGGATAGAATCCTCGCCATTCATGGTAAATAGTTGCTGTCGAGCCACTTTTGTAACACTGACTGTACCTCCAGAGGGAGATGGAGACCTGATCTGTCAGGCTGGGGCACGCTGGGATGAAATCAACCGGACCCTCGAGGAGAAGGGCATTCCACTTTTCTTCCCGGTGTGTGACAGCATTTGAAAAGTCCTGCAGTTACAATATTGACCACCAATCGCTGGTGAATACAGCTGGATCCCGGGCCGGGCTCCGTATGGGCGTTTTATCACTGTTGTGGACTGTTCTTGAATCCTGCCTCTAGACAATTGGCGGAATGATGGGCACCGGGTGCAGCGGCAGTAAGTTTCAAACTTCAACCACCTCATTTCGCCTCCAGTCAACGTTCAACACAGCAAATGCCGTTAGGTACGGAACTGCCAGGGCTGAATGGTTCCTGAATGCTGTAAGCTTCGGTCCCTCCCCTCGGATAACAGGTTTCTAGAGTATTATCGTACAGACGGTTGTACTCCCATCTGGTGAAGTAATTCAGACGCGAAGGCGAGCAAGAAAGTCATCCGCAGGTTTCGACACCACAAAGTTGTTCATCGGTGCCGAGGGGACACTCGGCATCGTCACCGAAGGTACGCTGACCTCTACTTCCTGGGTAAATATCGCCACCGATAGCTTTCAAAGCAACGCTCCGTTTGACACCTATTGTGCCAAACAAAGTTGCAATGGCACAGTTCCCCGATGTCGAACGGGCTGTCGATGCTGTCCAGGAAATCCTGAGAACGCCCTACGGGATAAACATCCGTTAGTGTGACTCTTTTCTAGATGTCGCTTTCACTAATCGCAAGCTCAGAATGTGTCGAGTTGTTGGATGATAACAGTGAGTGCAGCACCAACCAATTAACCTCTCACACTTTTCCTTGCTGAGAAAACCACAGTGATGCATGCGATCAACAAGGCGGGAACAACACAGAAACCATACCCCACACAAGATTCCCTATTCTTTAAGATACAGGGCGCGCCAGAGGTAATCTCAAAAGCAGCGGAAGCACTGGAGAAAATCGTGAAGAAACACGCTAGCAGTCGGTTCGAATTCGCTTCAACCGAGGAACACGCGAAAGAAATGTGGGAGAACCGAAAAATGGCTCTGTTCTCGTCGCTGCAGCTCGAGCCGGGACTGCGATGCTGGACTACAGACGTTTGGTTCGTTCATGTACTGCAGGTGCAACTGAGATCTGTGCTGACCGTGAGCCAGCGTCCCGGTGTCCCGACTCCCAGAGTTGGTGTACGAAACCAAGAAGGATCTTTCTGAGCATGAGATAAAGTCGACAATCGTTGGGCACGTCGGGGATGGTCAAGTGATCCACTTGAGGTACTGCCAGCGACTGACGTTGTTTGATAGGAAATTTCCACGCATTGCTCTTGTTCAAGGGGGATGACGAATTGCCGAAGGTGAAGGCTGCCGTTCATCGGATTGTAGATCGAGCGATCGCGATGGATGGAACGTGTAAGTTTATGTGTTGTTGATAAACAAGCGACACATCGCTTATGCTTTCGCTCCTCTCAGGTACGGGCGAGCACGGGGTAGGAATTGGAAAGAAGGAATTCCTGGTGCATGAGCTTGGGGTAGGAACCGTGCAGCTGATGAGGACGATAAAACAAGCCATCGACCCGGACAACCTATTTAATCCCGGCAAGGCGAGTTTGCCATCTGGAACTGCCCATTGATCTCACCCTGACCACCGAACCACCAGCTGTACGTCGATGTGGACGACGCCAAGGTGGCCGTGCACGATTAACTCGGACTGTCTGTAGTTCTACCACCTGTATCTTTCATTCTCCTTGCTGGGCAGCGTGTGAATTGAGCAGATGTTGCCATATGAGGTAGTAGGCGGCGGACTGCTTACGTGCTCCCGCCCTCCTTCTGGCCCTCAACGCCGCCGTTGCCTCCCCGCCGTCAGCGACGACGACAGACGACAGTCCGTCCTCGACACGGCTGGACCATTCGATTGTCGAACGATCGCCTCTTGCACGCGACTCGTCGTAGAATCATCCTCCTCCTCCCGCACCCTCTCTTTGTCCTCCATCCCGCCGCGTCGACGATGCAGGGGAAATTCGACCCGGTCAGAGATGCTGTTTTAAATTCTCCAGACACCCAGTCCCCGCCCCAATCTTTATCCCGCATCGAGCTCCCTAATACCTCGCCAACTCCTCAGACAAGCGCGTCGGCATTCGCATCCTTCGACCGGCGGACCGTCAGTCCTATCAACAGAAGAGCTACAGATCTGGCGACCCTTCTGAACGACCCATCTCCGTCGGAATCTCCTCTTTTCACCCCCACCGCATCGCGTCCCCCTCGTTCGTTGTCAGATCTGCTCCAGCCCTCCGAAAAGCTGTCCGACGTCCGACCAATTCACCGCCCACATCCTCGCACGACAACCGCAAGTACCAGGGATGACACACACCGGACACAGCAAACTCCATCGATATCTAATGGTCAATTCACCTTCAGCGTCCCGCAAGACTTCCCGACACGTCCCCAGTTCTCGAATCCACCTCCATCAACCGCATCACCCACCCGTTCCCCCATATTTTCCATCCCTTCTAGACCCTCTACGTCTTCGTCAGTGACTCCAGCAACCCCCAGCCATTCAACTGCAAAACCCTCCCCGACAGTTTCCGTTAGGTCCCTGAGCATTGTCGAGGACCCACCCCTACCTTCTCCGGCAGCGACTATGCCTCCTCCTCCCGTGCCCCACAAACCGACGACCGTCTCGTACAAACCCAGTCCATCTTCACGACTTGTGCCCCTTACTCAACAAGAAATCCAGTTCTACAACGACCCGGAGAAGAGTAGGAGAGGTTGGTTCAGTCTATCAAAGAAACGGAAACGCTTGCTTGCAGACCAAGGCGACAAGAGGTCTAGGGATGCTGACGCAATTATGCAGCATTGTGTGTGTTTTTCTCGATTCTTCTCAGCTCGCTGAACCTCACCCCCGCCTTAGATGATGCCCGCCCGGAGGTAGAAAGGGTTATGCGTCAAGAGTCCCCAATAATTGGCCTCAAAAATTTCAACAACTGGATCAAATCCGTCCTATTCGCCAACTTTTGTCACCCCGCACTGGCATCGAGCCCGTTTGCACAACGTTCCCGTCCTGGTCTCACAAAGGCACCTGTTACGAGGGGAAGGGTACTGGATATGGGATGTGGGAAAGGAGGCGACCTCAACAAGTGGGCAAAAGCACGTATAAGCGAATACATCGGACTGGGTGAGTCGCATCGTCATTGGTACAAACTCGCCAAAGTGACGTGCCTTTTAATAGACATTGCCTCCATATCTGTCGACCAGGCTCGACAACGTTACGAGAGCTTCAGAGGACCTCGCTTTGACGCAACTTTTGCCGCATGCGACTGTTACAGCGTCTCACTATCGACTGCTTTGGATCCCAATAAACTCTCCACACCCTTCGATGTCGTGTCTATGCAATTCTGTATGCATTACGCGTTTGAGACGGAAGAGAGAGCGCGATGTATGCTGGACAACGTTAGCAGGTGGTTGAGATCGGGCGGTGTTTTTGTGGGTACGATACCAAACTCGGGGCAGCTCCTGTGCGATTATTTGATAATCCAAAGCCAATTAAGTTTCCTGACGAGCACGATTATCGGCACAGATCTAGGTTACGGAACTCCCCTAACCATTCATTTGGCAACAACATCTACAATATCCGCACCGACACTCCTGTTCCCAGTGACAACGAACTACCCCGTTTCGGTTTCCGTTACGTGTTCTGGCTCAAGGATGCCGTAGAGAACGTGCCCGAGTTTCTCGTGCTTTGGGAAGACTTCGTTCGGTAACGTTCTTCCCCTCCCCCCTTTTGTTTAGCTTTGGTCTACCGGGACTGATAACCTTCCTAGGTTGGCGGCTGAGTACCAGCTGGTGCTCAAATACCGCAAAGAGTTCCACGACATGTTCACGGAGTTCAGCGAGCATTCTGAATTTGGACCTCTCATGACCAGGATGCAAGTCGTTGATGCACAGGGAGACAGTAAAATGGATGAAGAGCAGTGGGAGGCCGCGAGTGAGTTCAGCGTGGTGTTTAATACACGTTTAGCTGACACCATGTCCAGACATTTACATTGGGTTCATCTTCGAAAAACGATAATCATCAGCCTATTAGCTTCTGTGTTCTGCTCATTTCGCTTTGCTTTTTGCCCCTGCTGTCTTCTGCATTCCCTTTTGTATATCTTTATTACTCTTCGCATTATCGGACGCCAGCCCCCCCTCCTCAGGGCGTTATGACATTCTGCACCCATGTGTATGTAGGAGTTCTTAGACAATTTCTTCAGGTTGTATGGATAGAACCCGTCGCCAGGAAAACTGCGTCGCCCTGTACACGCGAAGTGAAATGCAGCCATTCCATTACGATGGAGGTACAAGTATGAAAACTGGGCATATAGGCGAGACCTGCATAGATAAAGACAACGAGAAGTCAAATATACACAAAACAGAGCAGCACAGCGATCAACCTCGAAAATGTGACATCTACTCTTGACCAAAACCAACGGTCTCCCTGTAGAACGGATAAGCAGATATATCGAGACATTGAGCGACATTGTACGCACTCCACTGCAAGAGTCAACTTGTTTTCCAATGTCGCATAGTCCTTGTACGGCGGGAGGTCGATCCTATTGAAACACGTGTGGCTCTTTGGAAGCTGCGAGGGATCGCCGGACTTCTCGATGGTGAATCGGCGAGGGCCGTCAGAACCCTGCAAATCCTTGAACCCGTTGACAGGGATTCTGGAGGTTCCAGTGGCGAACTGCAGCAGACGGGATTTGCGCTCGGCTGGCCAGCTCCGGACGCACTGCCAGAACCATTGGATGACCTCGTCGGTCATTTCATATCCGCGATAGTCCGTGAACTTGCTCCAGTCGTCACTGGCAGATATTACTCATCAGCGTGAAGCGTATAAAGAGGGGGTAGGCGACGTACACATCAATTTCGGACATGCCACCGATCAAAAGTTCAAGTTCTCGTTCGTCAAACACGTTGACGAGGTCCTGAGGAATAAGTTCGCTAAAGCCAGCCATGAACGCCTCAAATTGTTCGTTGACACGTTTGGAGATGCGGTATTCCACAATTGCGTCCACGTAGTCTTTCTTGTTCTCTTGCGTCACTGGTATATCCGCTCCTCCAGGCTTCAGCTCGATGGTAACCATCTCACCAAAACGTTCTTCGGTGGTGGTGAACGTTTCATCGATGACGTCTGTGATATCATTGTCCCTGTAATAGAGGTTAGGTGAAGAGCACAAGATACCACCGTTAGAAATCACGCACAACATCCATGTCAAGCCACGGTACAGTTCAGCATCTACACTCTCCAGGTCTGCGATCACAACCTTCTTCTTCAAGATCATCTTGTAGAACGCGACAATGAAGTATGCATCCAAAAATCGACGATGGAAGATGCCTAAGCCAAGACACCTTCCGATGAACTTGAAGTAGTTCAAGTGTTCAGGGTTGACACCAGAAGCAGGGTTGATCTGGAGGGTATAGTTGTCGTGGGCGGAGTATTCGAATAAACAGTAGAAGGGGTTAAACATCTCGTGGGACAGCAGGAAGAAAAATTCTCTACGACTGGAGTTAGCATACGATCCACCATAGACGAAGACGTAGACCCACCTTGACAAACCACCATAATCCAAACCATCTTCTCCGTCGAACTTAATCATCAATCGTTTCTTGAGATCGTTAGGAGTTTGCCTCATGATCTCCGCGTAGCTGTCCTCGAAAATGTGGTTACGCCTGACTTTGATCTGACAATTACCAGGCTGGGTACGCATAGCGGGCTGACTCCTGAAGTAGATGAGTTTCCTCCTAAAGTCGCGCTTGTACTGCGGCACGTTAGCATCAAGCGACGAGGGCATGCGAGGATCGTCCCATGTGGTTGTCTTGGTGTTGTGATCGACGAAGTAGACACGCGCAGTCGAGGTGAGACGCATCTCCCAACCGGATGGTAAGGGTCCAAGTTGTGCCATTGTTTGCGGCTGTAAGGATGTGTTTTGCCCATTTGGTCCCATGACACGGATCACTGTCTGGCGTCGGGGGTCCACCCAAGTTGTGGTCCTAGTATTATGGTCAACGTAGTAGGCCCTGCCTTCGGGAGTATATCGCTCTTCCCACCCAGCCGGTAGCGGTCCAGCTCCAGCGGTAGTGGAGTTGGTGCTTGCCGCGAGGGCGCCAGCGGCGGTGTTGGCGGTCGTAGTTGTGTTCCTAGCGACCTGAGGGGGATTTGAGGTTTCCAACATGTCATCAGCAAGGACGCGACGGTTGTGATTGTCGCGAGCAGCATTTGTTTCTCCGTTTTGAGTACTGTTGTTGACTGCTTGGTTTGTCGAGGGCCTATTCCACGTCGTACTCCTCGTATTATGATCGACGTAGTACGTCCTGCCGAGAGGATCGATCCTACGCTCCCAGCCTGGGGGTAGGGGCCCGAATTGGTCTTCGTGAGGATTGAAGTTTCGTTGAGGTCCCGCCGTCTGCGAGGGGTTTGTGGGTCCGTGATTTTGCTGAACCAGATTAGTGGTTTGGCCGGGGTTTGATCCTGACAGCGGTCTCGGCTGGGGGTTCGACTGAGGAGGCTGAGGCTGAGGCTGCGGCTGTACGTCATGCAAGTCGGGGTTCGGCACATGAGGGATGTTAGGCGACGGCATCTGCATAGTCGGGGTTGTTACGATGTTGGAACTGGCCTGGGCACTGGTTTGGCGTGACAAGGAGGGGTTCCCGCCGCTACCACCGCCATTGGGGTTGTTGACGGATATGGAAGAGTCATTGAGGTTCATACGTGAGAACGTCTCGGTAACCCCGGAGACTTGGGAGGGCCCAGGATTACTAATCGGCTGACTGACGTTGGTTGAAAGGTAAATTATGAGCTTGCCGTGAACGACGAGATTGTCGTTGGACTTCTTGAGATCCAGTGTGAGCATCTCTGTATTGTGACCGTCAAGTCAGGAGTGTCTGCATCGGCGCGTTGGAAGTATGCTGCAGGACGTACCATGACCGCCCAGTTCCAAATCAATAACATCTGCGACTCGAATGTTCACAACGCCGAGGAACCCTTGATCACGCTTCTTGAATTTGCGCTGGTCAAAAATCTGAACGGCGATGATGGATGATTCCTTGACATTGCTGGTTTACCAAGGGAAAGATGGTGAGAACGGATGGGTTTGAAGGGGATTGGGGAGACTTACATATCAAAGCTCTCGTTCCAATAGGGATTCAAAGTCTTCCTGATGACGCTGGTCGTGTGGGTCTGCTCTGCATCCACCGTGATGACTGCGAAGGGGTCCGGGAGACGAAAGACCTCGCGCTTGGACAGGCCATCCGCGGCAACGACTATGGAGGGAGATGTAAGGAGCACAGCCTTGAGGGCGAAAGCGGATGATTGGAGGCACCTGTGATCCTGAGCGGCTTCCTGGGGAGGGTGTGAGCGGGGTGAGGGAGAGCGCCGGGTACAGACAGCAGGGAGACGACACTTACAACGCATTCTGGGAGGACGACATGGGGCAACGATGGGACGAACTAGGCTGGGGGTGAGAACGACGGGGACTTTACACGACAGGGCCGGCCAGACCTCCCGGACAACTCCGGCCGAGTCCTGGCCATCTATTATGTATTCTATTATTATTTTTCCTGCGCAGTAAATATTGTATTTATATCCGTCCGTATCACAGGCCAACTACCACAAACGAGCCGTCCTTGGCCACAACATCCACAGCCACTCGCTTTCTACCAGGAAATCCCAGGTTCAACGTGTCCGGCTGTCGATGTTTGAGACCGGCAGTCGACCGCAGCGGCCGTAGCCCTCCAACCGCCGGCACTTCAAGGGTGAGGGAGTCGAAAAGACGGTTCCGTGGTGACTGCGAGACGGTCTTCGGGGTTCGCAGAGACGCGAGCCCATGAGAGTCGCCTTCGTCGTTTGAAAGCATGCGTCAGATCATACTCCGGAGTCTTGTAACGGGCCGACCCGTCTTCCGCGGAAAAGTCCTGAACGACGATCCTCGGGACGACCAGGGACCGAATGCTCTCTTGTGAGTTCAGGACTAGGGGCTGTCCGGTTGCGAAACGGGGGCGACGATGTGGGCCGAAAGGGGCATCGAAACCGACGAGAGTTGCTTCTAGAATGGCTGATGACTCTTCAGCGGCTGAGGAAAGCGAAGATCCTGTGGATCCCTCTCCGATTGGTGCTTGCAGACGCGAAGGGGGCGCGGTTCGAGCCGTGCGATAACCAAAATAAGGCACAAGACTGGTGAACAGGTATAACACAACGAGCGAGCAGGCGCACAACCCTCGAGCGAGGAAAAGGAGAGGTCGTCGCCAGATACAGGCCAGATCCCAGACGGCCATAGGGTCGACGTCAGGGGCTCCGAAGAGAGTGCAGGAAGACGAATGTGTGAACGTTGTGGAGACAGGGAGTCCATCATCTCGATCGATCGATTTCAACGGTGCACGACGAACGGGTTAAGGGGTGAAGATTTTCTATATTGTCTACGACGCCGCGATCGAGGTCAAGGGGCCAGGAATACGATAAGCATCGACTCGCGGAAGGCAGTAAATCAAGACAGATAGAAATGTCCGAACGAGAAACGGGGTCCCAGACAAATTGCACTCCATGCAATCGACCTTGGCGGTACGTTCCCCAATAAAAACAGCGAAAGAACAAGAGAAGAAACGATAATAGGGTGAACGGGGAAAGGTTGTTGCCGGACAGGATAACGGGGAACGAGAAACGGCGGGGAATAGAGATGGAGTGAGATGACACGCATATATGGAAACAGATGCAGGGAAATGATGGGATGAAATTGGATTACAACAGTCGTCTACGTCAAGTGAAGTCCAGGAAAATGAACAGTTTGTCAGCGTAGTTGCTTAGCAAAGCTGATCACCAGAACGAAGGACGGCTAGCGGGTGCTATATACAATCGTCCCTCTAGGAAAGGACGCGCGAACGAGTGAACACTCTGAGCGTGTAAGGGAGCGTGGGACAGTTAGATGCAAACGAGTGACATGAGATCCATGGTGGAAGTCGCTTGGCGGACTTCCAGGTCATTGGTCAGAGGGGGTGGTGAAACAACATCGGAGTTTTGGGAACACAATTATCGGGGTTGGAGCTTCTATCATCAATGCCAACGTAGAGGGTGAATTGAGAGAGAGGGGGGGGTTGAAAGGTGGCTTGTTCTCCTCGGATTGTCGCTGGAAACATACACGAAGAGAGTAGCCACACGAGTGTCACCGTCTAACGATCCAGGTACATCGGACCGTAGGTCTCGGCTCTGATCAACGGCACACGCCCAATTTTCTTGCCCTTGAACATCATGCTGGGTCCGGAAGTTCGGTTTGGGGGTGGACAGGGACTGTCCCCAACATCAGTCTCCTCATCTTCGCTATGCGCGGTGGTATTCCCGTCCTCGGTCAGGGTCGCTAAGCCGGTGTTGCCGCCGCGACGGGTGCGTGCCGCCGTCGCTGCAGCGAATAACGGGTGTTTAGTGGTTCCGTTAGAGGGGGCGGTGTTGCGCTTCTGTTGTGCGGCCAATGTCATTTTTACGCACCCGGAGAGGCTATCCCCATACGCGTAACTTTTTGTCCGCCCGAACTTGGCCTTGCGGAACTGGTCTAAGTCCTCTCGTCTCGAGGTTGCATGGTTTGGATCGTCCATCTGGACGTAACCGTGAGGGGGATCACAACGCTGAGCGTTGTCCTTGAAATAACCGGAGTAACCGCCCTGCAAGATATAGACTTCAGGGTAGTGGACCCTGGGGTACACGTGTTTGTTCATGGCCCTGTCTTTGGAGCGCAGATGTTTGGCACTAGTTGGTGTTAGAATGGAGGGATTTGGGACGCGGGAGTGGACACACAATGTAGGGGCGCGCTTTACGCTAAATTCACAGTGGAAAATGAGAACAGTCTTTCCAGAGACATCTCCGCTGATAGATGGTTTGGGTTTGAGCGCATTGACACCCAGAAGAAATTCTTCGACAGCAGCGGTCGTATTGATGTTGAGGGCGCTGGGGATGTGCCCACCGTTGTACTCATAATCAAACCTACAGTCAATGATGTGGTATGACGTGAGCTTGCTATCAAACACTCCATCTAGGAGGTTGTTTAACTGGTAAAGAAATTAAGCGCGAATTACGAAACGGGAGAGGAGCAATAGTTCGCACAGTCTGCTGGTTGATTCTCATCAGACCATCTTCCTTAACGCGGTGACAGGGTAAGATCTTTCCATGGGCTTCGTTGTCACCAAACACTGGAGCAAGCCATCTGGATCGAGGGCTGGGCTCGCTAAGGTTGCGTGGACTTTCTGCCTGCCTGGAGGGTGTGAGATGGGGAACGGGATCGGGGCGAAGGTTATCAGAGCCATCACATCGCCTCAGTGTCTTGTTCTGTTGGCGTTTGATGTATGCCTGAGCCGGCGAGGCTTCGACGGAATCAAAGCTCTCCTCGTCAACGGGAGAGGAGGGTATATCGAGGGTATTGGGAGGGAGCATGGCGGAAAAAGCGCGTCGACTAGGGAAGAGAGAATCTGTCTTCTCTAAGTTCGGGTACGCAGACTTGGTTTGAGAGACAACGCTAACAGGTCCAATTGCAGAGAGAACTGGGCGTCTCGGGCGCTTGCTGGAGGGAATACCTAGACTATCGAGTCCTGGCTTGGTGTTCCTGCTCGGAACACCGGCGCTGACGATGCGTTCCAACTTGCGCATCGATGGTGAAGATGGTGGGGGTGAAGATAGCCTCTCGATGCGGGCACGGGTGACGGATTCTGGGGAGTGAGAGCGTCGCTTACCGACAAACTCTGGGACCGGTGGAGAGGTGGTTGGGTTTGAACGAGGAGGGGATTGGGCGTCGTAGAACAAGGCATTGAAATTGGTGATAGTCGGAGTAGCAGAAATTGGAGGAGGCGCATCCCAATCCTTTACAGAGATGCTGATCTCTTGGGGATTGGTATTGTAGGACGTATCAACGTCCATGGGGTCGCTACGATCCTGTGTCGAAGAGTCAAACCGGTACTACTTGATACGAAAGAAAGTAAAACAGACCATCTGGGAGGATTCAGTGACATCAAGAGTTTGTTCCGGACGGGAGGGAGCCATCCACTCGAAGGGAAGAGCGGCTCGCTGGAGTTTCTTTCCGGAGGTGGTACCCGTTCCAGAGCTGATGGAGGAGGGTGGCTGAAGGTTCTCGTTGCTGACATCGCGTCCAAAGAGACGAGCTGAACTGGTAAACGCGCGAGGTCTTGCGGCGAACTTTAAAGGGGCAACACGGGATGGTGGGGCGGGGGAGATATCCATTGGGACGGGTGACGCGATGTGGTTGTCGCGTTCCTCACTTGTGGCAGAGTTTAGGGACATATTGGAGGCGAAGGAGAGCTCAAGGTCATCAGAGATGTCATCAAAGCCTTCAATGGGGACGGTGTTCGAGGGTTTTCTCGTGGGGAGACTTGGAACCTGGAGGAAGCGGCTTGCTGTATGGGTTGGGAAGAGGGAAGGCATCGCACTAGGTAGGAGGTGGAAGGGCTGGTCTCTCTTCGGCTGTCTGATGGGTCTTTGTTGAACTGCAGGGACGTATCGCATGGCGAGGAGGGGGGGAATGTACACAGGAGGGAGGGATGAAGGTACAGGTTGAAGAATGAACCAGGGATCAACGTGACATCCGGAGAACGGCTATGAGTGAAAACACGTACCGATAATTACAGGGTGGCCCCGGAGAAAGGGAAAACGTGATGTGTGCGCTCGCCCTGGAGGTTGATCAGTATCTGTCGGATCAGATTATGGCCCAGAGGGGAGAAACAATGGGTGGGGTCGCAGGTCACGTTGATTGTTTTGCCAAATGGAGAGGGGCCGTTGGCCGCATCATGGCTTGTTCGGGTTAGGGAGGGGAGGCGACAGGCTGGCACCGCCCATGCTTTGGCCGCACCCTGGGCTTGTTCGAATTGAAATGCTTACCGGTGGTGGCCGAAAGAATGTGGTTGCGGAGGAGGCCGTTCCTGGAGGGCGAAAGGGCAAGTCAGGGTCAGCGCGGGTCGCAACGGCGGGATTTGGCGAGGAGAGAAGAGGCCGGTGGTGACACGGTGCTCGCGATTGGCAGGACGGGAGAGAGGGAGGGGAGGGACAAACAACCAAATGTGTTGTAGTGTGGGTCCATGGGTCGAGGGGGGGTAAGGCGACGAAACTCACAGAAAACGAGATTTTTTGCGCGCAAAAAAGAAACAAGAAATCCGGCGGGTGACGCAGCGCGAAGAAGAAGAGGGGGGCTGTTTCCAGACGAATGCTACGACTTTGGGGAACAAGTTGAAAGCAAGTTCAAGTTGAAACCTCGCCAGCGCGCCACCACACGTGCTTGGTTCGGTTTGCACGTGACCTATGTGACCCACATCTCTCCGATAACATTCCACTCCTTCGCCACCGACGCCACCGGCCCGTCGCCGACCACAAGCACCCGGAGTCCCCCCACGGTACAGAACCCCCTTTTGAATGCGATGTATTCCACCCTGAACTCCCGAGAAACCACCTCCCCTCCCTCCATCTCCATCTCCAAGGGGAACGCACTCGCACCTGTCGGAGACGCTCCTCTCTTCTTCGCAACCTCCTCAGACAACGTGAACGGTGACGGTAGGACTATTCCTTCGTTCTCACCCCCTCCCTCGTTCTCTGTCTCGTCCTTGTACATCACTCGGGGTGAAGCGACCAACAACCTCTGAGCTAAACTTTCTGAGAACGAAAAGTTGCCTCGAGGCGGTGTCCCAGTTGGAGATGGCGTGCTTTGACCAGAACTCAGCGTGATTGAATCCTGTCGCGGCCCCCAAGTTTCCTCTCGTGATCGATGTGGTCCAACGACTGTCGTTCGTATCGGCAACAGGTGTTGGATGACAAACGACGGTGTTTTACTCGTCTCTCGCAGTGCCGGTCCCGATACCGTCAACCGACAAGTCAACTGGAACGGCTTATCGATCGTTATCTCCTCGTAGGGGAAGTCAGTCACCACCAAATCCACTGATATGCTTGGCACTGCCGGCAGTGTCGTCGCCGACATGGGTGGCGACATAGGCATCGTCCCAGTGCGGCCCACTCTCGGGGCAAATGGCACAGGTGACTGCACTCTCCCCGCCGGTGGTGGTGTCTGTGGTCGATACTGAGGTTGCGGTGACCGAGACCTCGGTGGCGTGTTGCTCCCTCCCAGCGATCCGCTCTTCTGCATGTGTAATGGTAGAGCCGATGCCGGAGTAGTCGGAGCAATAAGTGGTATTCTTCGAGATAGCATCTAGGATACAATCAATTCATTTCCACCCATCAACTTGATGTATACACGTACCGACGTCAGCAATCTTCCTGGTTCCCCGAATGATGATCTCCACGCGATGTCCAGCCGGCCAAGGGATATCACACTTCCAGGAGTGTGTGTGATGGGCAAATCGGGCAACACCTTTGGCGACAGTATGTAAATATACTGCCGCATATCCTGTGGCTGCATCAAAGCGTTGTCGCCCAAGAATAGTCCATCCTGTGAATCGCCTGCAGCTGTGTTTATATCCTCGACATTCCATCCGTCAGCACACTCGAACCCGATCCTCTGGAACCACAACGCATCCTGAGTCAGGTTTTGGATATGGACCTCCAGGAAAACCCTCTCTCTCTCGCTTCTGGATAAGAGCGCTGAGGGCGATCTCGGCAGATGTACTTTTGTCTTGACTGACAGGGGATTTGTCACCTTTAAACAAACCCGTTAAAACACCACCGCGATCCTCTCCGCCGGTTGACTTACAGCAAACTTGTAGAACTTCCTAAACAGTTGCATCGACGGATCTTTCTCGTTTTCCTCTGCCCGAACTGGGTGACGCGCCCCAGGCGGTAGTCTATACTGAACCGTACACGCCAGTACGTGTTGGCCCAGTTCTTTGATTTCGTGGTGAACGATTGTTTCCAGGGTGTCTCCTCCCTTCAGAACTCCGTCGGAACCGGCGGAAAATTCCGCAAGCAATACTTTAGTGGTGGCAGTTTGGATCTCCACGGTTAACTGAACGCCGGAGATGTCTACCCCTGCTTCGTTGTTCACAGCAAGGCAACTCGAAAACGTCTCGCCCAGTTGAATAGCGCCGAAGGAAGACGGAAGCGTCAACATATCCGAAGCATTTGTGAGATCTCTGAGGCTTTTCGGGTGAATAGGTAGAGGATCCTTCCCCTGTAACGAGACGACGGAGGCGGTCGACCGTGCAGAAAATGACGGAGAACTCGAGTAGAACGGTTCCCAAGCGCTAGCAAGTGCGGGTCGCTGTGTTACCAAGCGGCTGACCTGGTCAACCGACTGAGATGTGAATACCTGCGCGATCTACTCACAGAGACCCGCATGACTTTTAGGGCGAGCAAATGTTGACCCGTTCCCTCCATGGTGGATGGGTAGATCTGAATGGGAGCGAAGGGTTCTTTGCTTATCCTCGATCACTCGCTTCCTCTCTGCAGTCATGTCTCGCTATGACCCGGACAAATGGATCCAACAACTCATGCAATGCCAACACCTTTCTGAACCCGACATTAAACTACTCTGCAATAAAGTCCGAAATATTCTCATGGAAGAATCGAATATTCAACCCGTGTCGAGTCCGGTAACCATCTGTGGGGACATCCATGGTCAATTTTGGGATCTGCTCCAGCTGCTGCGGGAAGGAGGAAACGTTCCGGATACAAGCTATATTTTTATGGGACGTGCGTGTCTCTCTGAATCCCGTTGGCTGTCCGGAAAGGATAATGTTATCTTACCACTCTAGGGTGACTTTGTTGACAGAGGACATTACAGCCTAGAAACCGTATCGCTATTGTTCGCCCTCAAGGCAAGGTTCGCAAAAAGTCGGTTCCGGGCGTCCCTCCACTCATTGGATGTTTAGATACCCGGACAGGGTCACCCTCTTAAGAGGCAACCACGAGAGTAGGCAGATTACACAGGTATATGGTTTCTATGGTTCGTTCGGATCCCCAACGCAAAAAATCTCCTTGTCACGACGTACCATTAGATGAATGTCAGCAAAAATACGGAAGCCCAGCGGTATGGAAGGCCTGTTGTGGCGTGTTTGATTACCTGAACCTGGCAGCGGTAGGTGGACCTGAACACGCGAGCCTACCATTGCTGAACCCCAATACACAAGATCATCGACGGAGAAACCCTCTGTGTGCACGGGGGGCTCTCTCCCGATATACGAACGCTAGACCAGATCCGCCTTCTTTCCCGAGCGCAAGAGATTCCCCACGAAGGAGGTTTCTGTGGTAAGTTCCTCTTTTAACGCGTAGTATCTGACCCTAACGCTTTTAAAGATCTCATGTGGTCAGACCCGGATGAGGTTGAAAACTGGGCCGTAAGCCCCCGTGGTGCAGGCTGGCTTTTTGGCGGGCGCGTCACTCAAGAGTTCAATCACTTCAATTCCCTCAAACTTATCGCTCGGGCGCACCAACTCGTACAAGAAGGGTATAAATTCATGTTTGATAAGCAGCTTGTGACAGTCTGGTCCGCGCCGAATTACTGCTACCGATGTGGAAACTTGGCCTCGATTTTGAAGATCTGTGAGGACGGCAGTCACGACTTCAAGGTATACGATGCTGCACCCGAGAATGAGCGGGATAAAGGCATGCAGCGAACGAAACGGACGGTGAGAACCAAACGTGGCCTCGAAAGCCCATGTACTAAATCCGTGGTTTCACTGTTTTAGGGGAACATGCAATACTTTGTGTAACTCCATACTTCTTATTAGTTTCTACCTATAGCTAGTCGTGGAACCAAGTACACACATATGAGTGGAATTGCTTTGCCCGCCACCCAAAGCGTACGCACGCGTGAACGTTTGAACTCCGGTGGGCCGGTCACGTGTCGAAGGCTGCCATGGCTAATTCTTTGGTCGTTCATGGTGCAATCTTTGCTGTCGGTGCACTCGTCGGTGGTGGCATAGCCACTACCATTGCTCGAAAAAATGAGACCACCTCATCCCAGAGCGTTACGCGTCCCCAACAACCTGCCACGCCTATTCTCCAAGTAGGAGCGACCGGGAACGGGGTCATCATCCCCAACGTCGGTGTCATGCCCCCACCTTTGAAGTACGGGGACCCAGGTGCGTAGTCTACGTCAATTTTGGGGGGAGGTTTTTACGTTCTTATGGCCAGGGCCAATCAGTGACCAACTCGTCCGCAAAGCCTATGTAGCAGGTTATGATCGTCGGTTGAGGCACCCCGCTTGGGTACGTCATACGGTCCTGACCTATACACGGTCTTCTGACTCAGAGGATAGACAGCAGAGCACCTCACCCAATCAGTTTTGCGGAAAAATTCCGGCGCTGGGGGTTCTGACACTGGTGACCGGTCGAAAAGCAATTTCGTGGAAGATGAAAGCATACCGGCGATGTTCCGTGCAAAACTACAAGATTACTTCCGAAGTGGATACGACAGGGGACACATGGTCCCCGCTGCCGATGCCAAGTTATCCCAGGGTGCCATGGATGAAACGTTCCTGTTATCCAATATTGCACCACAGGTCGGCGTTGGGTTCAACCGTCATTGTCAGTAACTCGGTCAACTGGCTGCTTGTACTGCCGTCTAACGACATACACCTAGATTGGGCTTATGTGGAGGACTGGTGCCGGAGGTTGACTGGGTCGTTTTCCGATGTATATGTCCTCACGATCCCGCTTTACCTCCCGAAGCAGGATCCTGACGGTAAATGGCGTGTTGCAAGTGTTTTTCCCCACACTGCATAATAAAACTGCTTGACTAAATCGTTCAACAGACACACGAGGTCATTGGTTCCCCTCCTAATGTGGCTGTCCCAACCCACTTCGCCAAAGTCGTGTTGACAACTAAACCGTCTTCACCGAGTACACCGAATATTCCAGAAATCAGCACAGGGGCATTCGTACTCCCCAACGCCCCCATCTCGGATGAGGCGCCATTGAAGAGTTTTGTTGTACCGGGTGGGTATCTTAGCACCATGGCTGGCGGGTAACTGACCCGATCTGTCCAGTCGATTCCGTGGAACGAGCCTCCGGACTTGTTTTGTTTTCCGATGCCATAAAAGGCACGTCAAAACATATTTGCCAGACGACCGACTGTCAAGTCGTCGTCCGGCATTTTGACGACGCACAGAAGAAAATCGCTGGCCCGAAGGGTTCGCGGTGACCACACAGTTCCGTGTAACAGGTACAACATACGGTCGGTATTATTGATACTGCAGTAATGGGAGAGAATCTTGGTCCATGCATGGACCCGTTAATTGGTAGAATTTATCGTCAACCCAAATGTGATGCAGGCAACAAGAACTGTCAGGAGGCGGATATAACTCGTCCACGTATTCCGGTCACGTAGTTGTCCAAGGATGACTGACGAGTCGTTGAACGGAGATGAGTGCATGATATCGTACTTCGCTGTCGCTGTGGGACATCAGTTCCATGACACGGGTCTTCGCCCCAAGGTCCGTCAAGATCCTGGATGGTATATCAGTGGGGGAAATAATACGGGGAGGAGATATACTTTTTGCCTCGCTCATAGTGTTTAACGTACTGCCCAATATCGTGAGATGCCACGGCCAGGACAAGCGGATCTTGAGAATTCTTAAGTAGGTCCACCAACAACCTGTATCGTTTATGGTTTACATGACGTTTGAGGAGACTGACTCCTCCAGACGTACTTGAGTTGTTGATGGTTGTTGTCATTCAACTTCGTTGCGTTCTCCTTCCAGAACATGTCTGACTCGTGAACAGGTGTCCAAGAAAGGTGTCCTGATTGGAGTTCTGAGCTGTACTCGTCGTATGTGCTATTTCAAGAGTGGATAAGCATGATAGAAACCAATGTTTCAGGCGAAGACAACGTACGTCAGACTCTCGAATCGTGCTGAAAGTTCGTCCCTTAGGAACTGGACATCCTCCACGATATCTTCGTCGCTCCACTTTCGTGTAGACAGATTCTTGACGAACGGAAGTAGTTGTACCACGAGCATAGCTGGCAAGTTTGCCGCGGGCGCCTTGGTTACTAGGCCACGGAAAGTGGAAACGATGACCCGTATCACCTTCTCCTTGACGGCTGCCTGGGCCACATCTGTTAGGAGGGGGATGATATCGTACTTCCTACCATCGTGGAGATCAGTTTAGATACGGAGCTGGATTTGCCGAGGTACGGACTTGTTGATCTCTTCAGCAATATCCTGCTCGAAAGTCAACAGCCAAAAACAGAATGCGATCTGATAGCACATTTGAGGACTGGGCTTGTGTCTAATGATGTCCACCAAGCTAGAAACGCAGTTAGCTGAGGTAGTATCACATTTTTACTTTCGTACCCTTGGGTAATCTGGGGAATTCCCCAGACAGCCTTTCGCACTTCGCGTCGAGGAAGGAGTGCTTCCAGGCATTGAACGGCAAGATCCCGTTTGTGAGGGAAGGATGAAGTCAAAAACGACGAGAGGGTGTTGAGGAACGGCTGGAGTATGTTTGGCGCGATTGATGCAGTTTCAGATGATAGAAAAACTGTAAGAATCTGGGCAGTCCTGAGCTGGACGAAGTCGTCCTGGACGTCCAAAGCGCTGGGTATGGAATTAGAAACCGTCTACTATCGGATGGTGTGGAGCTTACCGCAGAAGGGCACCGTATGGAAGTTCTGGGTCGGTTTCGGAAGCGCGGGTAAAGAGGGGTACCCGTTCATCGTGATCTGGAGTGTTGTCAGGAAACAGGAAAGGATGGATCGTATTCCAAGGATTCACCCAGAAGAGCATCTGCGATATAGACCAGGATACATTGCATGGTATCGACCCGCTGGAGTTTGTTGAGGAGACGGAGGTAAAGGAGCGCATAGCTCTGCCCATCTGAGAGTAAGATGGAGTCTATCTTTGCCTTTGGCTGACGATCTACTCTCTTGAGAAGCGCGAGTTCATCCGTTGTAACCAACCCTGCACGCTGATAGCCCTGATTCTGCGAGTCAGTTTTTGGGTCATAAACGACGAGCGGAGTGGACTGACTTCCCAGGGCACAGGCTTTGATTGAATTTTTGCAGACTGTTCGTCCAGATATGCGTTTGAGACGAGTGAGAGAGACATCGGGATGAGCGTCAGGAGGACAGTCTTCCCAAAAAGGACTACTCATGCTACCCCGACGATCCGCCCACTGGACTGTCCGCTCCTTGGCCACGGAAGTCGGTGCCGCCAACAACTCCCTCCGCCCACCGCCGCCCACCGCGACGCGTTCAAAACATCTGCTCGAGGCGTCTGTCATCGTCAACCGTTCCCCCACCATCACCCGCTCGCCATCCCGGTTTGAAAAGACATTCTTCCAGTACCAGTCTCGCATCGCTCGTGCACTTCACAACCCATTTCCCTATGAATTCTACTTTAAACAGGGATCCCCCCTCGAGGCTCAGTTCAACATTGAGGAGCGGAAACGCGAGAGGCAGGCGTTTGGACGTTTGACGCGGACAATGTGGGACACAACTGAGGCAAACCTCGAGGCCGCGGAACTCGCCAAGGAAGAGGTTGGGGAAAGGGCTACCAGATTTACTGAAGCCGACAAGCAAAAGGATTCGCATAGTCTTGACAGACGTGGGGAGAGGAATCTCTACCTTGTCACCAGGAGCGAGGATGGCTCGTGGTCGTTCCCTCGGGCAGCCATCAGGAAAGGAGAGTTCTTACACCAGGTACGCAACCGTTGTCTCATTTTCTGCTTTGTTGAGCATCACCCTCCAGACTGCCGAACGCGTCCTCCATCCACACTGTGGGATCAATATCGACACTTGGATGGTTGGGAGAAAACCAATTGGGCTGTACAAGCCTGCGGCACAAACAGAAGGGCCTGAGGTAGGCGAGCTGTGTTTTATCTAGGTCTCAAGTAGCTGATAATGTCCCAGACTCTTGTGTTCTTCTACAAAATGCACATTCTCGCCGGGCAAGTCGAACCGACTGGCCCGTCTGCCGTCGACTTTGCATGGCTCACCAAGGAGGAGATTAAGGGGTATGTGGGAAGGGAATACTGGCACGGTGTTAAAGACATGCTATCGGACTCTTAGACAAATATCCTACCTAGTTGCATAGCTCAGTAATAATAGTCCATCTCGATCCCCGGGTCTGACGGACCGCCCGCCGAGTCAATGTGACGGATGCTTTATAAGGAAGGAACAGCTCACAGGTAACCCATCACCTCGACCACATCCACCCTCCCCCCAAACACACGACACCAACAGTAGATATGAGCGGAACCACTGACGACCGGGACAACGTAACCGTCATCGGCAAAAAATCCAAAACACCAAAGGTTACGAGGAGTGAGTCCGATGTGAACGGTATGTCGTTGCCACCAGAATCGTGTTCACTCCCACTGATTTGCCTTTCAGCCGTTCGTGCATCTCCCGTCTGATATAAGATACTTTTTTGTCTCACCCTTTGTCCTATCAAGGCTCGTAGGGTCGGCGCCGTCGTCGGAACTGAGAAGAAAGTCACTGGTGGCACAAATAAGGCCCATTCAAGTACACATCTGAACCATATGCATTCCTCGCAACCAACTCATTGGCATCATATTGCATTGCATAGGCACTGACCATCAGAAAATCGCTAAGATTGATCGTGAAAATGAAGTCACACCCCCACCGAAGGTCCCTGCCTCTGTGGGAAAGGTACGAGCCTTACACACATAGTCACGGGTCAACTTTTGACGATTCCACCCAGGCGATACAACAAGCCCGCATGGAGAAGGGTCTTTCTCAGAAGGATTGCGCCCAAAAGATCAACGAGAAGCCTTCGGTGTTACAAGACTATGAATCCGGTAAGGCCATCCCCAATACCCAGATTCTGTCCAAGTTGGAGCGGCTCTTGGGCGTAAAGCTACGAGGTACGTTTACGTTACATTGTCCGTATCATATCACCTATGCCTTGCCAGGTTCTGATATTGGAAAGAAGTTGGAGGGACCGAAGAAATCGTAGACCGTGTTCCTCCACGATCGTCACCACCTATCTGCGGCTCCTTGAATCCAGCGTTCCGATGGATCGAAACGGCAACGGCTGTAATTACAATTGGCAGTACACTGTCTACACTATTTGATACACATCTATAACACCAACCCTAGACTTATTTCACTGACCCTGATCATTCTCCGTGCTCCCCTGTTGGATTCGTTTCATCGGCAGCGTTGAGAATGGAGTGCTCATCAACTCACGTATGATATATAGTCAGCACTCTCACACGCTTTATATTCCTTGAGGAGTTCTTCAGCAGTTGCCCTACAAACCGGTTGGCGTCGACCCAAGAGCATGAGGGTGTTCTGTACCTTGCATCGTCGAACTCTGCGAGGCTATTTTCAAAGATCTTCTCCTTCTTGTATTGTTCCATGAATGCGTTACGTCTTCGTAGACGATCGAACTGATCGATCATCCGTTTGAACAACTATGAGTGCGGTGAGCTGGGGGTGATGTGTGAGGTGATTCATCTGCGTACAGAAGCTATGCTTGTGTGATTTGCGAGCATTAGTCCGCTCACTCTGTGATTTGTAGCAATATAAGGCGATTTCCTCGTCAGGGCAACTTGTATCGCAGCCGGTCCCCAGGGAATGAAATTAGCCAGCTGGCGTTCCCGAATTCGAAGGAGTGAAGTATGCACCTTGAATTGAATAGGAGATGAGAAGTTGATAAACAGCAGTCGCAGGTAACAGGTGTACGCACATCGGTCGGATCGACGTCCCCCTGTATGATGTTAAGGATAGAAATATAGCAAGCCGTCTTACTGGGGGTCGTAGATACCATCCGATTTTTAGGTTGTAGGAGCCGTCGCATAACATCTAAAACAGTGGTCCGGCGGATGGGTTTTGCCTGGTACGCCAAATTTCAGTGACCTTTGCAATAGCCAGGACCTACATCGGGCTGACCTTGTCAATTTGATCACTGGTAAAAGGGGTATACGAAGTCATCAAAAAATGGCAGCGAGGAGTTGGTATCAAAGAAGCGATTATTCCGACGAGGTCATTGTTCATGTAACCTGGATATCGGAGAGTCTGAGTACTTGCGGCCATGACGGTTGAAACCTGTAGTGACCGTTGGCTAGGGGGACTGTTGTGAAGTACAAGCGTACCTTACCAGTTGGTTGGTTTGATCAAAAGATGGCGTTTGAACGTGCAGCCTATCAGCGGCGATGCGTGCCAAAGCGCCGTTGTCCAAAACAACGACAGAGTCCGCGTGATTTGTTAGCCGTTTTAGCGTTAGCAAAGCGTTGTACGGCTGGACAACGACATCGCCTTCCTGCGCATTGGGAAACACGGAATATGTTTGTATCAACTTCTTTGGAAACTTGTCATTGAGGCGTTCCAAGAGGAATGAACCAAGGCCGGAGCCAGTTCCTCCAGCTATCGAATGCATGAGCATGAACCCCTTTGGGATATATAAGGCTGCGAGTCCTCATCACAGTTGATAGTGGGGTACTTGCCTCGAGAGAATCACTCCCCTCTGCCTCGCGATCAACCATTTCCATGACTTCTTCATATAGACGTTCACCCGCAGTGTACCCCTGGGCCCAATTGTTTCCTGCCCCACCGCCATCCTGAGATACGAAAATATTTTCTGGGTTGTAGAGATTCGCAAAGGGTGATGTGAGAATGTTGTTGATGACCTGTATCACCAACGTAAGAATGGACTCGGCACTGGACGCCAAATCGCGTACCCTGGGTTCAAGATCAACAAGGATTGCGCGAGGAATGTAGTGCTCGTCATCCGCCTGGTAAAAAAACACGTCTTTACGGTCCCCGCCCTCCGTCGCCCAGTCTTCGAGTATACCTTCACTGTTAATCCCATGTTCTGCACACAATCGTTGCCAATAGACGGAACCCACTGTGTACCCCGATAAGACCATGGATTAATACCACAGAAAAGGGCCAAGGCGCACTTTGGTTCCCACATTGGCCGAGCTGGACCGTGACGATTTCTCGAGGCATCTTTCGTCTGTGGCCGTTTCTGACTGTCCACCCGGCGTGACGCGAGGCCAAAGGGGCAGTCACATAGGTCACATGTTTCCTTTTTTGGATGAAACACCTCAACTTGCACCGCCAACATCGACGACTCACAACTGGCAACTGACGGCTGCGGCGACGACCACCATGCAGCAATCGTACCGTTCGCCTCGTCAGTCTGTCCGCACGAGGTCCAAGCCATATACTAGGCGGCAGCCACCTCCTAGGTCGGGGTCGATTATGGCGACGATTAGAACCATTGTCACCGCGCCTCTGTCCTGGTTCTCGACCACCAACGAATTCGAGGACACCCCAGGCAAGAGGAGACGAGTGCCTGTTTCCCAACCCAACGCAGACGCGTCGGATGAGCATCGCTCCGTCAAGAGGCAGAGGGTTGCAAGTCCGCTGCCGCAACCCCAAGGGTATCTCGACCCACCGCTAGCAATGTTTCGACCCCGTTCAAGTTCAAAGCGGGAAGATACACCGCATGACCCTACCTCTACCGTCTTTTCTTCCCCCTCGGCGAACGTCAATACCCAGGAGTATCACCCAGACAAGTTCGGGCGCCACAGTTTATCCGCCGTTATTCGGTCTCGCCGTGATCAAAGTCGAGAGGTATCTATGGACAACCTCCCAAATCGCTTAATCACAAGGGACGCAACAATGATCCCCCTCCCGGTCTCCAGAGAGGCATCTCTCGCGTCGGTTCCGCGTGATTCCTCTGTCGGACCAGTACGGGCTCCCTTCCGGATGCGAACCACGCTTAGTCCCATCCCCGCTGGGTCTGATTACGGGCCCAATCCAAAACGGCGAGAGCGCGATCCATCGGAGCCACCACCGCTGACCGCGTTGATGTCAAACCCGATCTTCGTCAAACCTCCACCCAACCAGCATTCGACCCATCGAAGTCAATCTGCGCAGCCGACAACTACCCTTGGCGCTCTTGCTCAAACATCTCGCGCAGTGGGTTCCCTGTTCTCACTTACGATATAGTCTGTTGTTGACTCTCTTGGTCAGCACAACCGCGTCTCTCCCAGGCAGTCAAATCTACATCTCAACCACCCGCCTTCACATGATCGTATGTGTCAAATCCCTTATTTTCCCACTATCCAGTCCGAATTCCCACCTCTTTTTTAGCTTCTTTGCGCCCAATCAACGCAAGCGAAGTCGCTCTCTCTGAACTCGCTATATACAGGACTCCGTTGTTACCGACTCGCCTCCGCGGCTCAGAGACGATCCCAGAAATGTTTAAACCAAAGAAGGTTCACGCGGTTGTCCCTATGAAGAGTGGGAAGCGCGATTTACCTCGCCTAGGAACTGTGCGGAAAAAGAGGGGCAAGAAAGAGGAAGAAACTCGCAGGCCATACGCCGCTCATGGCAGCATAAAGAAGCTACTACAGCGCAGGAAAATGGAGGAAACGGAGAAGGATCACACTGACCACGTTATGGATACATCCGATGCGAACGCGGATGACGGCGTACCCGCATCTTCCTCTGCTCCTGAAAATTTCCCCACCCCTCTTCCGGAGTCTGACACTCCTCAACATCGAGTTTATGCCCGTGAAACATCCTCACTCCGTGTCGGTCGGAGCAGGATGAATCGTCCGGACCGACCTTCCTCCGTGCGGCCGTCGAGGACCAAGTTCTCCGCTGTCTTCGAAGATGACGACCCTGTGGACCAGAAGGATCAGGATGTACCGAAGTTTGAGGCAAAACCGAAGTTTGAACCACCAAAGGACTTTACGTTTGCCCGAGATGTGAGTTGTTCCCTCCCCTTTTGGTAACTCGGGGCTAATTTCCCTCTTCCAGACAACTTCTATGGCGAATGTCGCGGCCCCAGAACCTACCAAAGAGCCGCCGATCGCTGCTCTACCGTTCTCTTTGACACCCGAGCCGCCTAAGTCGACTTTCCCTGCTCCCCCAGTCTTACTGGCGGCTCAACCCGCTGTTCCAATCATATCTCTGAGTCCCCCGACGCCACAAAAGAACGATTCTTCTGCTGGAATTCCAAATTTCTTTGCGAATTCCTCACTCCTCACCCGTACGCCGTTCCCCTCGACCCCACCTCCACCGACGGGGAGCTTTTTCAGTGTGCCTCCGGCCGAGGGAGCTTCCCAGCCCACGTCTCTGGTTACTCGGGATCAGACACCTCTCTCCGCTGGGACAAAGGGTCTTGTGACGCAATCCGGCTCGCTGGAAACACCCCAGTCAATATTCCCTCCCCGCATTCCCCCAGTAACGGATGCTTCGACAACCCCTTCCCCTGCGACGTCAGTCTTCCCCACACCCCTGGAGAAGGTTGAACCTACCCCAGCGCCAACTCCAACGCCATTTAATGGAGACTCACTGAAGGGATCATTCACACCTGGCCTTCTCCCAGGTAGCCAGCCATCGTCGAGTTTGTTTGGGGATTTACCACGCAATCCTGTTGAGTCTACGAATGTCTCGACTACATCAGCCCCGTCCACAGCCTCTACGACGGAACCTGATCCCGCCGTAACTAGTTTGGAGCAGAAGGGATCAACATCGTCGATGTTCTCGTTCGGTAGTTCGTCGGGGACGCCTTTCGCAGGGTTTGGTGCCATTAACTCAACGGAAAGTCCTAAACCGACCACCCCGGAACAATCAACTCCTACCTCATCCACAAGCGAGCCTGCCAAGCCCCCTGTGGTTGTGCAGAGTGATACACCGAAGGAGGCGAAGCCTGCATTTTCGTTTGCTTTCAAGTTCGGCGCCCCTTCTACTTCCCCTGAGAAACAAGCTGCGCCACAGTTCGGCGAACCCGCGCAAGCCACATCGAACTCGGGAACTTTCACGTTTGCGACGAGTTCCAGCACGGGTGACACGCAGAAACCTCTGTTTGGGAGCTTCCCTCGCCCAGTCACCCCACCCAGAGAGGAGGAAGAGGTTAGGATGGAAGAAAGCCCCACCAGGGTTGTGGAGGTTACGACTCAGCGACCGAACGAAGATTCATTCTTCGCTGGGCGGGTGCTTAACTTCAGTCAGGGCAATGGAAGCACCAGCTCATCGTTCGACTTTGGAACCGCGTCCGGGGATTCTAATCCTTTTGGGGGAAAGCTGGAGGAAAAGACCAAACCATCTACCGGGTTCGCGTTCAGTTCATCCGGACCTGGATTTGGCCAACCGAGTCCGGCTTTCACATTTGGAAAAGTGGACAACACTTCCCAACCTGCAACCCCTTCATCACCATTTACATTTGGTACATCGAAGCTGCCCGAGATTAATACTTTCGGCGCCAGTCAGACGACGAGTTCATCTCCCTTCAATTTCAACCAGAGGCCCGGGAGTAGCCAAGGTTCATCAGGGTTCGCGTTCGGCCAACAACAGTCACCTGTGGCCACGGGCAATCAGTTCACGTTTAGTCAAGGCCAGACTCTTGCACCTCCCCCCCCTTCATTCGGGCAACAAAATGGATCAGTCCCGAACAGTCCGTCCACGTTTAATCAACCGTTGTCATTCGGGTTCGGACCTGCAACTCCTACTTCGACTTCAAACCCCTTCAATTTCCAGAGTTCGTCGCCCATCACGGCGACGCCGTCAAACGCACCCGGATTCGCATTTGGTCCACAGCCGCCGACTCAAGCACAACCGTCGACTCCTGTATCCCCCTTCCCGGTCCCGGGGTCACCGCAGCCCACTGGTGGTTCGCTGTTCAATATAGGGGCATCGTCAACCGTCCAATCGCCGAGCACACGTGCTATCAAGAAGTTGCCAACCAGGCGTGGCGGTGCTCGGCGTTGAATATAATAGCCTCTTTCTTCGTTTGTTGACTTGCATGGGACGGTTATGCTGCCTTCTGACATTGCGTAAGTTACTTATATTAGGACCCCCTTTGTTGCCTCAACGTTCCCTATCAGTTGTTTTGAGTAGTTTAGGTAGGCTTTAAATTCATTCTCACAATCGTTTCCACCGTTATGCGCGTCGAACCAGTAATCGACATCCGTGTGGCTCCATTGGTACCACTTTGTCATGAAGGTATTAAAAACGTGGACAGAAAAGTACATGAACCAATCCGTTTGTACTCGCTCCCGAGGCAGCAATGCACGGAGGTTGGGCGCCACACGGACACAGACACTTAGGGTGACAATTACGTCTGGACCGTAGCCAAGAACATTAAGTTTGAAACTCGGGTGTCCTTCACGTAAGTGATAACACCCCCTACATCTTGACACATAGGCATGTACTATACAAGTGGCTTTCTCTTGTACTTGAATATGGCGAAAAATCTAGAGAATATGCTGGACGCGAGGCATAGCAACCGGGATACGATGGTCAATGAGCGATCCATTACGCAGAGCCGTATGTGAATATCGGCTCACCCCTTGGGCCGTACGCCCACTGCGCGCTGTTTTTCGGCCTGCTTCTTGCGCGCCTTCTCGGTGTAGTAGGTCATCATCATGGAAGGGAAAGAGTCTATCGAGAAGATATGGACATCATGCATACCCAGGAGGGCAACAGACGAGAGAGCGCACCATCAAACTCTCCACCAGAAAGCATCGCAGATGCCTTGGAATAGAAAGGAAGAGAGAGGGGAAGGAAAGGATTTGCGGAGGTGGTCGTCGCCCTTTGTTTATGTACTCTTGTTCCCTTGATGCGACGTGACGCACGACTGTTCATCAGCGCTCGGCATCGCCTCTGCTGATCGGTCGGCGCCCTCGTTCAGCAAATCCCTGGTGCGAAATGGTCTCCGCTCACCTTGTCGACGCCATTCGAGACCCGTCCGCGGTGATCGTGGGCCTCTACAATGAGGGCAGGAGCGCAGAGGTAGACTTCCCCGCACAGGTCACGTCCCATTTCGCCACCGTCTTTCATACTCAAGATTCCATCCAACAGGTAAGCGTTAGTTTTGTATGCGACCGCCCTAGAGACTTTGTACTCACCCTTGGATGAAAAGATCCCGCCAATATCTCTCAGCTACCCTCCAGATGCTCACCCCGATAGATCCTTGGTCCGTTTCCATGCGATGATTCAGGACATTCCTTCTCCGGAGATGTACCTCTCCAGGCTCCCGGAAGGTAGATGTGGTGGCTGGAACCTCTATCAAGACCTCGGTGCTTCCACTTCCACCGATATCAATTTCCACGACCTCCAGGAATGCTCTGTATTCTGGGCCATCACCGTTCCAGGGGAATCTCAGTGGCACGCTGAGCGGTTGGAAGGGGCTCTGTTCGACCAAGGTAGCATCTGCCGCCCATTGATTCCTCTCGTTTTAATCGTGGGGACTATAGTTTCTAAAATACCTCTGAGAACGCCTTATCTCACCACCCATCGCCATAAGCTTCCTAATCCCCAATCAGCAGACTTTGGCATTTTGCTCAAGGCGAGGTCTCCCACTCCACACATTGGACCTTTCTCATCCCTTCTCTGCAGATATACGACGAAGGTCTGACCAAAGATCTCAAGCCCATGGCTACCGCTACTTTTGTAGGGATCTTTGCCTTGGAATCGTGAGTAGATCAGAAGCTCCCTTAGATTTCCTCCCCAGAACTCGTCGGGACGTCAGGGTTGTATCTGAAACAGAAGCCGAGGCCGCCGTCGTTCCCGTTCTTCACGTCACACTTGTGCAGATGTCGACACCTGACATCCCGTCCGAACCTTTTGGAAGTGCCATGATTGCGGTATATGAAGACCTTGTTGACTGGGTTTCACAAGAGGCACTGGCTGGAGACAGGGATGCAGCAGAATTGATCATATTGTGTTCAGTAGCAAAGGTGTAGGTGTATCCCTCCTCGTTCGTGGTCCTTTCCTCAACTCTATCCTAGCCAATCAAGAAGTCCTCCCATTTTTCCTCTCTCGCTCCAACTCACGAGATTTCCCCCTCCAAAAAATGGGATATCCACCCCTGCGCTCTCCTTTGTCCTATCAAAGCTACTACCACTATTTTCCGTCGTGCAGCTCTCGTTGGAAACCTTGAACAATGACCGGTTTGTTCCTGAGAGCAACGGAGAAGATCTTTCTTCGGGGTATCTTCAAGTACCTGCTGGATCTGTCATGCTCCTCACGGAGACTGGGGTTCAGGAAGGGAATGTTATCGAGAAAGGTATGCTCGCTTCGGTCTTAACTTCTTCTACTCAACCACTGGTTACCTCAGGTATGCGCAGTCTGAGGGACATCCAGGATGTAATGAGCAATCAGAACCTGCGATACGCCTTCCCATACAGTCAGTTTTCCTTCAACACGGAAATCGGCTTCATTCTGCTGGTAGAGGGAAGGTGGAGTCCGTTTTTTACGGTTGGATCCTCTCACAGAGCCGCACGCGCTCAACGATCTGACCGACACTCGTCTTACAGACAGACCTTTCGTTACCACTCCAACCTCGAAGCAAGGATACAGCTCCATTGTATAAGAACGAGTCTGAAATCAAAGTCCCGGATCAAGAGCAACTTGACGCTTTCCGAAGCTTATTAACCAGCGCGAGGCGGAGGGAAAAGCTGAGGGTGCCAAAGCAGTTGGCAGAGGTAAAGCAGATCAACTAAAGGGTGATACCGTGAGCTTACCTCGTAATCACCAGCTCATTGAAAACGATTTTGTGGAAGAACGGAAACGCGACAAGTCGGTTACACAACACGACTTGACGATGAAAATTACAATTGCTCGGTACGACAGACTCTCATTAGCTCTGTGTCTCGCTACAATGACCGCCATAGGCTCCTGGGTCTACTGTTCCAAACGGACGAACTCGGCGTTGAACTGTGGCAACGGGCGAAGGAACTTGAAGCCAGACGGAAAAAGAGATTCCGGGCCTAGGGAACGTCACATGGCAACCACCCGGCCGCTACCCCAACTCATTCGTCACTCATCTATGAGCGCACTGTCGGGTTGGCCTGGTTCTCGTTCGTGGATCGCCTCTGGAATGATCTCCTTTCCAGCACGTACGCGTAATCCCCGACCGTATAACATGGATAGTTCAGTGGTCAACGTTCTTTGCGGTTGAAAGGAATATTGTGCTGTGGAATGAGTGGGGTAGATAGAATATACATTGTTCCATCCATCGCCCCTGACGGTCATCATCCTACCTCCGATTTTTTTTTCTTTCCGACCACCACCGTTCTTTTGAGTAACGGCTTGTTGTTGACGAACACACTCTCGCCTCTTCTGCTCTCACCGATGACTTCGGTGGAAACTGTCCCATCGTTTCTGCAAGCCGCTGTGCCAATCTTGCAGCCATCCCATTTGGAGGGTGATCCTACGCTCGCTACGGAGATTCTGCCTGGTCCCCCATCTTTGCTCTCTGTCCAGCAGTCAGCAGTCAGGAAAGATACCAAGAAGCCCAGTTTCGCCCTTTCCTACTTGCCAACCTCTGACCCAGGCTCAACATACTCCGTGCTCGGTCTCGCTCATACGCCAACCGTCGTGAGTATGGGAGTCGACGGCCCTCGAAGGAAAAGGCCACGCACGAGCAAAGTGTGCGTCTCCCTTCCTTTCCACCACTCTTCTTGTGCTAACCCCCGTCGTGTTCTTTTGCTTTCCTGATCGCCGCCGCTCCCAAAGTTCTCCTATGTCAACGCTCCAACCAAGAGTTTCAACGCGGGCACGACATGCGAACAGTCCGGCAATCGTCGCGACAGCAAACAGTCACGAAGTGGCGACAACTTGGTCTACCCTCCCTCAAGACATCACCGTCCGATCCTCTCCGCCCCTCGATACGGATGAACCCATGGCTTCCAGGTCAAATTCAGTGTCAAATATGGATGAAGTCACCCCTCAAGCAGAAATCCCAGACAATGGAACGGAGAGATCCATTACTCGAAAAGACAAGGGAAAGGGCAAGGAGAAGGAGAAGGGTGGGGCGAATGGGAAAACAACGGAAGAGGCTCTTGCCATCACGTACAATCTGAACGAGTTTGGCCCTCCACCGGTGCGTATTGCTATTCTATCCTCTATTTTCGTTGTCGTCGAGATTGTATATTGTTAGGTGAACGAAGACCACTGTTCGTCCTGCCAATCTTTCGGTTCTTTGGTCTACTGCGATGGATGCCCTCGAGCATTCCATCTCTGGTGTCTAGATCCCCCTATGGAACCACAAGACCTCCCAGAAGGAGATAAGCGATGGTTCTGTCCAGCTTGCATAGTACAACGGGTAAATCAATGCCGATTCCTGCCGTTCCTGTGGAGTTAAATGACAATCTACCAGGAGTCGTCTTCGAGGTCCACCACACAGGCCGGGTTCATGGCACCTCTACTCCAGCAATTGGCTAGTAGCATACCCACTGAATTTCGTTTACCGGAAGAGATCCGTACGCACTTCAAAGATGGTATTCGCCCCACCGTGCCATTTCTTTTCCCTTCTGATTGTCTTTTGTAGTTGGAACGAGCGCAAAAGGGGCATATGTGGATACATCCAAGATCAAACCTCCTCGCCTGAAGTACGAAACACCTCGTTCTGTTATAATTGATCCTCAGGTCTGATTTGGATAGTCGTCACGGTCAACTCGAAGACAGAGACCCGCATCGTCTTAAAGATCGGAATGGTGATCCGATATTATGTTTCCGTTGCGGGCTCTCCGCTCTCCCACACCACAACCCACACGTTCAGCTAAAGCGACCAAGAAAAGTCTCACAACGGCCAGAGAACGCAGAGGGCTGGAAAAGCATCGTGTCGTGCGATTACTGTGATCTCAGTTGGCATTTAGACTGCCTAGACCCTCCTCTGGATAGCATGCCCCTCTTTGGAATCAAATGGATGTGTCCGAACCACGCAGACCAGGTATATGTGCGTCACTATCCACATCATTCCCACTATTTCACGGGACTGAGCCATGGGTCAGAAACCAAAACGGCGCGTTCCAAAACAGCATGCTGGGTTCATCGAAATCACTAAACCCCGTCAGCGGAACAACGGTAACGTCGAAGTTGTGCAGAGCGACTACCTTACTGCAGAGGAGCAAAGGGTTTTGGTTGATGAAGTTACGATCAACGGGAGGAGGTACAGAATCCCTGAGCGAGTGATAAGGCTCGACTTTTGGAACAGGATCAACGGCGTTCCTCTGGAGTGAGTTGTTTCTCCTTTGTTTATTCCGGAATGATCCAACATGTGCATAGGGACCATTGCGACGACTCCCCCGCTTCATCACCTTTGACTTCCCTAAGTTCGCTCGATGACGGAAGCGAACTTTCGGACCAGAGTACAGACGATAAACTCTATTCGATCGCTGATATCGAAGCAGCACAGGTGCCGTTTCCTTTTAGACATGAGGGGATTGCAATTAAGTGTATCCTAGGTCTTATCAGTATTTCAAGCGCGTGATGTCGGCACACCCACAACTTCTGAACAGATCATCCAGCCGCATGACGACTTGGAGTCTGATCCTTCTCCACGGCCCACCCCGACCTCAGCGATTGCTCGATTGGGCCCTATCGCAAATGGCTCGCGACCATCGAAGCGCAAGGTCAGTGGGCTTGTTCGTCGTGATGATTTTACTCATGACTCAGATCCCAGGTTGAAGAGGATACATTGCCAGAAGCCCGTCCCTCTTCAAAGTCTCCGATATCTCGTACCGCAGCAACGCAGAATCCATCCGTGTCTACCGGCCGTAGGCGGAGTAGCAGGAAGCCCGCTCCGAGTAAGAGGGTGAAAATCGAAGATACAGGATCTGTCGACAGCCCGTTAACCTCCATCAGTCCACCACCACCCTCAAAACCACTCCGGTCAAGACCAGGAAGGATTTCTACACCGGCACACTCTGAGAAGTCACAGTCAGTCCAGCATGATACCAGCCCAGACGACGACGCGAAGGATCGGAGCACGACAACCCTACAGCCAGCGTTGCCAAAAGGCGTTCCCAGTTCACCGACCAAACTGCTATCGTTGACCCCATCGAAGTCTGAGTCCAGCGGGACCTCCGTGTCCCTCAAAATTCGCCTGCCAAGTCGGGTGAATCCTCTGAGTTCTATTTCTGCAGCTTCCACGCAGCCCACCTCTAACGCTGAGACCGGAAACGGGGTGAAAACGCGAAAAGCAAAACGGTAGCGTGAGTGGACAGGGAATCCTTTTTATGTTCTCTAGATTATACTACTTCATACGTGTAAAATCCCGCGGGATGCTACTTAAATGTGTTGGGTCGATATTTTTGTCTCGACCGGACCTCGTGTGATCTGAGCGACCACTCTTGGCACCTACGATCACCCATCACGCTAAGTCACCCACAGCGATCCCCGTTATGACCTCCTTAGAACAACTTGTTCAAGAATGGCTTGACATGGACAAGGTTCGTATCTGTTTTGCTGACAAGGATATTGTTCTCCTTCATTACATGTGTAGTCGGAAACGACAAGGTCCGAGATACAACGGCTATGGGAATCAGGAAATCACCGGGAGCTCGAGAGCAGGCTCAGGTATGTATCTACCAGATCATCTTTTGTTATCTGGCGGTGAGATCTTGTTCAAAGGAAGAGAATCGAATTTGGGACTGCAGGTCAGGTTGATCCTTGGCCTATCAGCCGGTGTGGTCGCTAATCGTGAGCATAGGCCTTCGGGGAAGAATGGAAGCGGGGTTCTCGCGTATGAATGATCTTACGGTTATCCAAGCTTCACAGGTTAGAGATCTCTCCCTCCAATGAAAGTTTCCTCAAGGTTGATTTGTTCCAGGGACTGTGCGCATATGTTCTCAAAACCGTGAACAACGCGGCTCACCGGGGAGTCGTTGTCGGTCATGACCACAGACATCACTCGGAGCGTTGGGCGGCTCTCACTGCTGCAGCTTTCTTATCCAGGGGCATGAAAGTTTACCTTCTTCGCGGGTTCGTCCATACACCACTGTATGTTTTCCACACCACCGTTTTCCCCATTTCAGGTGTTGAACCCCACTTTATAGCGTGCCATTTAGCGTCGGAACACTTGGATTAGCATGTGGTGTGATGATTACTGGTATACAAGTTACATTCGATACTACTGGTGTCCCCAATTTACCCCTTGTTTTCATTTTCCAGCAAGTCATAATCCAAAGGTAAGCCACGGCATCCACAAAAGATCCATCTGGCTGGGAGACTTACGCACCCCCCAGCAAGATAATGGCTACAAGGTATTTACTGGTGATACACTTTCAAGCCTTGTTCCACCCCTGGTTCACGCCATCCAAGGTTTATTGGGAAAATGCGGTACAGGTCTGCCATGTCCCGTTGATGTATTCTGTAGATTCCTGATCTCTTCCCAGATAATCGAGCCGCACGATTCAGGTATTGCAGGTAGTATTCTATTGAACTTGGTACCCGACGAAGGGTTGTGGAACCCCGAAACCCTCCTTGGATCAAGCAATTGTGTCGATAGGACCGAAGAGCTGACGCAGGCGTATTTCGAATACATTTCGGAATTGCAGACCAAGTGTGTCCAAGACATATCACATGAAGCGGAAATCGCTTACAGACCTCATCAGAGACCACTGTTTATCACCACCTATCAAATTCGTGAATACTTCTATGCATGGTGTCTCCTCACCATTCATAAAGAGGGGGATGCGGGCTTTCGGGTTTCCTGACCAAGCGGTCGTTGAAGTGGTTGAACAAAAGGACCCTGATCCTGAATTCCCGACTGTAGTATTTCCAAACCCAGAAGAGAAAGGCTAGTCCGCTGTGTCCATTTCGCTGCAGACTTAATTTACACTTTATTTGCTACAGGGGCACTTGCGAGTTACTCTCCCTCGAATCAGTCAACTTATACCGTCTCATCAGACTCTCCAGGACCTTGCACTTAGCACTGCAAACCGCCACCAAATCAGATACGTCCTTGCCCAGGACCCAGACTCAGATAGGTTTTCTGCAGCTGAGAAATCGTATGTTGAGGATGGATAAGTCCGATCTACCCTCTCTCATATGTTCATGCTAGCGATGATGGAACCTGGAAAGTCTTTACGGGAGATCAGCTGGGTACAGTATTTGCCGCGTGGGTTTTGCGCGCGTGGAAATCTTCTGGGAAGCCACTTGGTTGGTATGTAGACTGTGATTTCAGCAGGTGTTAACGGTCTCGCGATAGAAAAACTGGCAATGGTTGCCTCAACTGTAAGCTCGAAGATGGTCCAACAAATAGCACGTCAGGAAGGTTTCACATTTGTCGAATGCCTTACTGGTGCCGGCCTCTGTTCTCAGCTTTTGGTCAAACATTGACATCGCATCGCAAGGGTTTAAATATATTGGAAACACCGCTTTGGATTTGGTCGCACGAGGACTTGAAGTGAGAATGCCAGCCTCTATACTTCAACCTCATTCCGGTTCTCCAGTCTGACCGAATTCCATCAGGTCCCTTTTGGCTACGAAGAAGCCATTGGATTCATGTTCGGGTCACAAATCAGAGATAAAGATGGGGTTGCAGCGACGGTTAGCCCCTCCTGTGGCCAGGTCGTTGCCCCGAGATCTTACCCTGTTCCCAGCTCGTGTTTGCGGAAATGGTTGCCTCGCTACACCAATCTGGGCAGACATTACGAGGGTTTTTGGATGAGCTTTACCAAACATACGGATACTTCCAGGTAAAACGTATTGTCACAACGGTCAGCCTTGACCCTAAGCACCTGCCAGACAAGCAATAGTTATTTCATTTGCTACGATCCGGCGGTCGTACAGCAAGTCTTTTCGCGACTACGCAACTACAACGGAGCGGTAAGCTGGCCTAACTTAGTTTCATAACTGACGGTATTAATGTGGCTTGTGCTAGGCGAACCAAGAGAATCCAGATTACCCTTCCGACCTAGCCAATCTCACGGTCACTAGTGTTCGAGATTTGACCATCGGTTATGATAGTTCAAATCCACCGTCATTCAAGCCGACCCTTCCCCTATCATCCGGAAACATGATTACATTTAGGGCGAAGGACGAGGTTGTCGGACAGGAAGTAGTGTTGACGATCAGGTATAGTCATAGTCCCGCCTTCGTCGACGAGCGCTCATGATTCGGTCTCCACTCATCCTTCATTAGGACAAGTGGCACAGAACCCAAGGTTACTCCGTGCTTACCCAAGGGAGTTTATCTTAAACTAACAAAGGACGACACAGATCAAATATTACTTGGAAGGCCAAGGGAAAGATGCGGCGTCGCTGACTACCCTGCTTGAGAAAGTCATTCGCGCTCTCCAGGAAGATTGGCTAGAAGCGACGAAAAACAACTTATTACATCCTGTGTAACCTGCAACACCTGGGGTTGTTCCAGTGTGCACCCTACGTTGTTGCCGGTTCCATTGAGCCGTCCGAATGTACATCCTGTTTCGCTACCCATATCCTCCCTTTCTTCACCGCGAGCTCCTTGACCTTGGCCTCGATCGAGTTCTTCTTTACCCTGTGATCCTTCAGTTCTTGATACAGTGTCTCCACTATAAGAACGATGCTCCCCGTCGCGAGTTCGTTGATTCTTGTGACGAGCATGGGAACATGCGCCTCTGGGAACGGGTGTTTCGGACCAAGTGGGGGCTTTTTCACTATACCAGGAGTGCTCGTCTGCAGCTCGTTCGAAGCAGAGTGGACGTGTTCAGGGATAGCGGGTACGAGGAACGATCGATTCAGAGCTGTCGTTTCCGGGGTTGGGACATATGTAAATGGATCTATCGGGCAAGGGTTGTCTGAAGAAGACCATGTGTGAGAATCAGGTACCAAAGGTGACCAACAACGTACCATTAAAGAACCGTACACGGAATGGGGTGAACACCCCTTCCACAGTATTGGTGATGGCAGGGTCCCAAACAGGTCCCTTGACAAACGGAACAAGAGGGACCACCCTCCGCCTTTGATACGAATTGCCCGCAGCACTTGCTCCTTCCAAACGGCGCTTTGGGAGGGGCAACACATCTACTCCGCCCACGGGGGCGACAGCTTCTACATCGTCGTCGTCTACAAGCCAGCTATCAGCATCAGAATCATCCCCAGCATCCCCTTCTTCATCGTCGTCGTTGTCGTCTGCCACATCGTCCGCATCGCCGGGGTTTTCCTCCTCCCATTCTTCGCTACTGTCATAGGAGTAATCGACGGCAACGACATCACGGGCAAACGGTCTACGGGACCTGATCGTCGGGGAAATACGAGTCCAGGTTCCGAGATAACCCGGCCGGGTGTCCTCATGGAAGATGAAGATCTTAGCAGGGATGGTAGTCCTATCCCCAAGGAGATCCAGAAGGGATCGGGTGGTAGGAACATCCCCCGCGACCTCAGCTTCAGTGAGTTCGTTCAGAATCGTGCGGACAGAGTCCCTGGGGTTGGAGTTGGAGTTGAAGGTGGGTTTCCGATACCCAGAAGGGTTTGCGCGCAACAGTGAGGTGGTTATATCGCGAAGGGGACCTTACAGTGGGAGCTTAGTGGGAGTGCGTTATGAACGGGAACGTGGTTCACACCTGATAAGCTGACGGGGAGAGACTGCGGCACGGGGGCAGATGGTAATGGCAGTAGGTTTTCATCATCTAACACGACGACGGTATTTTCTTCCACACCATCTAACGATCCTCGATGTGTGCCAAAGTAGCTTATTGGCGCTACCTCGACACCCTTCCTCAAGGCGAAGGGTTTGAATACCTTATCAAAATCCGTGGACTCTGCAGCCTCCCTATACCCGGTTAACGGTATCGATGGCCCGGCCGTTGACTTGGCTAAAAAGTTGGCCATAAGATTCTGAGATCTAGTCCGGGACTCCCGTGCCTTCAGCTGTTTCTCCAACTTCGTGCCTTTTGGTTTGAGTCTTTCTTTGGGCTACAGAACTTAGGAAGGATGAAGATGTCTGTGGCCTGAAGCGTGTACTCACTTTCAGGTGTTTCTTACTAATAGCCTTGCCTGGCTTCCCCGGTCCCTGAAACGATTTCGGCATCACCCCAGGGGGATTGGGACTTTCGGGGGAACGACGTGCTACCGGGACTCCTTGTGCGGTACGGACTTCCGAACGTTCTGGCTGGTCAGTGGCTGTAGGAAACATCTCCTTGTCTGCATCTAGTGTGAGAGAGTTGGGTGTTGTCATATTTTCAGATTCGAACGATACGCATAAAAGTGCGGCGACGTCGTCTTTGACCTGACCATACACTCAGGACCGGTGTCATACCAGAAGAATAAAATAGACAAACCTGACGACGTTCATACAGTCTGTTCCTCAATTTATCACGAACTGTCTTGGGTAGCCAATGGAAATTTTGTTCATCCACCTCCCATCTCCAGATACACAGGTGAGCAGGAACTTTAGCCTGATTCGGCATGTTTTCAGCACCATAGTTAATCCGGATAGCCACATGAGTTATCGCAGATTCCACACTGCATGGAGGAAGTTGTTCGCTGACGTGACGGCCCTCGTTGTCTTCTTCGTCTTCGTCGAGATCGGAGGGCAGTAGCTGAGAACGTATGTGCTTGACTAACGCTTGGAGGGTTTTGTCGCTGTCCTACACGTTATGAGACTGAAAAAGCCAGAATGGGCCAATGCGGACCTCTCATGGACCAACTTCGCTATGAGTGGGTTGTATGCCTCTGGGATAGTCCCAAGCGAGGGTGCGTTCTGTGTTATCCGGGTCTCGAGCATCTCGCGGAATTGCACAATCTCTGGGGGATATCGTGAGATAAGCTAGGGTGACAAGCCACGATGCGTACCCTGCATCGTCTCAGACGATTTCTCGAGGGAAAGTGGTTTCTGGCGGAAGACGAGTTTACCATTCTTGAGCTCGACCAGGGACCGTTTGTCTGTCCACGCGTGTCAGTGCACAAACGCGGCACCATACAAATCTAACAGAGGCTCACCGACGGAAGGATGCTTGTCCGTCATCTCAGTGGGTGTTGATGTGTACCACTAGCACCTGCCCGCCTAGAGCGAACGGAGCGGTACGTCACGTGGCACGTGACTAAATGCTGACGCGTTACGCTGGTCACGGCCCGCACCGACCATCCACAACCAAGATGTTTAGCCATCAGCAGAAGAGCGTCCAGCAGCCGATGAATGAACGGGATCAACCTTGGGTCGAAAAATAGTTCGTCTCTCCGTGGTGATGTGTATTCACCACTAACTCGTTGTTACAGTAGACCAAAAACTATCGACGACGTTGCCGCTCAAGAACATACAGTATCCGTGCTGCGAAAGGCTCTGACATCCACAAACGTATTTGTCGGCTTTCTACCGGATAAGTGTCCCCTCCTGAACTAACTCCTCGGGCAATAGCTTCCGCACATGCTTTTCTACGGTCCGCCGGGCACCGGGAAAACATCCACCATTCTTGCCCTCGCAAGACAGCTATTCGGTCCAGACAACTTCAAATCCCGCGTTTTGGAATTAAACGCATCCGACGAGCGCGGAATTAGTATTGTCAGAGAGAAAGTCAAGAACTTTGCTCGACAGACACCCCGGGCACAGGCCATCGCATCTGATGGGAAAACATACCCTTGTCCACCTTATAAGATAATCATACTGGATGAGGCTGACTCCATGACCCAGGATGCCCAAGGTGCCCTGCGTCGTATCATGGAGACATATGCACGAATTACTCGATTTTGTCTCGTGTGCAACTACGTCACAAGGTCTGTTCAAATGCCACTGCTTTAGGGTGTCCGGTTGATGTATCCCTCGCAGAATCATCGAACCATTGGCGTCTCGCTGCTCAAAATTCAGGTTCAAACCTCTTGATACGGGCTCCACTTCTGCCAGGCTCGCGCAGATAGCAATCTCTGAGCAAGTGCAAGTTGCGGATGAAGTCATCTCAGCTCTCGTTTCGACCTCTGCTGGCGATCTCCGTCGGTCCATTACATACCTTCAATCGGCATCTAGGCTTTCCTCTTCGACTGTCCCACCGGCACCAATCACCCCGCGGGATATTCAAGAGATTGCTGGTGTTGTCCCTGATGAAGTCATGAACGATTTTGCGTCATCACTAGGAGTAGATACGACCCTGTCAACGTCTTCCAAACTCAAAAAGCAAGACTTTGATTCAATCAGACAACAAGTTAAATGCATTATGAGGGGGGGGTACTCCGCAGCCCAGGTTCTGTATCAAGTGCGTTCCCCTCCTTGGGCATGGGTACTGCAATTGACCTAACCGTAACAGCTTCACGACTGTGTCATCCAACATCCGGTTTTGACGGCTCGGCAGAAGTCCGCTTGTGCTCTTGCCTTCGCTGATGCTGACCATGCACTATGTGATGGTGCCGACGAAGAGCTTTGGGTCTTGCAAGTAGCCCTTAGAGTGAACAAAGCAATTTCATAACATCCACCTAAAAATCCGTACTGTAACGCATACCATGCATTGATCGTTCTATATTAACAAGCGGAATCGAGGAAGAATACAATATAACAGGACACCGGCCCACACTCTCACGCGCTACGGACCTGCAAATCATCGCATGCCAGCAGTGGCCTTTTGCAATGCCCGCTTGATGCCCAGCTGAGCCTTCCTGAGTTCGTCAGCGGTAGAGTCCTCGATCTCGAGCTTCTCCAAGGCGCGGGCAAGTTCAGCCTCCACTTGTGCTTTGGCTCCGCGTTTGAGCTTCATGCCAATCTCAGGAGAGGTGATGGTGTTCTCCACCTGGTGGACGTAAGCTTCGAGGTCTGACTTGGCTTCGTGGCGAGCGGAGAAGTCCTTGTCAGCCTGCTTGAATTGCTCCGCATCCTTGACCATCTGCTCGATCTCAGCCGAAGAGAGACGACCGACAGAATTTGTGATACCTATGGTAAACCCCAGCATCAGTGGTCGTTTCTGTGGGCCATACAAGGATTCTTACTGATCTGAGCCTTGCGGCCGGAGGCACGATCTTGTGCAGTCACCTTGAGGAGGCCGTTTGCATCGACCTCGAAAGTAGTGACAAGTTCGGCCTGTCCACGAGCCATCGGAGGAATGCCATTAAGCTCGAACTCCCCGAGTAACCTATTATCACGGCACTGGGTCCTCTCGCCCTCGTACCTGTAAATGAGTGAGTACAACGGACAGAAAGTAGCTTTCAAGGTCGTACACGGGGAAGGTGACGGTGGTCTGGTTGTCCTCAACGGTGGTGAATGTTCTGGACTTTGTGGTGGGGATAGGGGTGTTGCGGGGAACAACGACGCCGAAGATGTCACCTTGCATGGCGACACCAAGGGATAAGGGAGCAACATCCAAAAGGACCAGGTCTTGGGTCTTCTCTGATGTCTGGCCAGTGAGAACGGCGGCTTGGACAGCAGCACCATAGGCGACAGCCTCATCAGGATTGATCGACTTGTTGAGCTGGCGACCACCGAAGTATTCAGACACTAACGACTGGATCTTGGGGATACGGGTGGAACCACCGACGAGAACGATATCGTCGACCTTTTCGCGGGGCATCTTGGCATCCTTAAGGACGCGCTCGACGGGGTCAAGGGTAGATTTGAACATGACAGCATTAATTTCCTCAAACCGAGCCCTGCTAATGTTGGCCGAGAAGTCCTCACCCTAACCGATTCAAGGAGCGTTAGCAAAACAACGAACGATTTCTGGAAAGAAAGCGAGGGACCTGGTAAAGTGAATCGACTTCGACCGTTGTTTGAGCGACACTGGACAAGGTCCTCTTCGCACGTTCGCAAGCGCTCCGGAGACGTCTGATGGCACGAGGGTCATCAGAAATATCCAACTTAGTCTTTCTCTCGAACTCCTTCTTGAAATGTTCCAGGAGCGTGTTGTCAAAGTCCTCTCCACCCAAGTGGGTGTCACCAGCAGTAGCCTTGACGGCAAAGACTCCACCGGTGATGTTGAGGAGGGAGACATCAAAAGTCCCTCCTCCCAAGTCGAAGATGAGAACGTTCCGCTCTGCTTTTGACTGGGCGTCGAGACCGTAAGCAATGGCGGCAGCAGTGGGTTCATTGATGATACGGAGAACCTCGAGACCAGCAATGGCACCGGCGTCTTTGGTAGCCAAACGCTGAGAGTCGTTGAAGTAGGCGGGCACGCTGAAAGGTGGGAGATCAGGGGACGCCGAGGGAGAAGGTAAAAACACGAACGTCACGACGGCCTTTTTTACGGTCTTGCCCAATTTGGCCTCAGAAATCTCCTTCATCTTGGAAAGGACCATAGCGGAGATTTCCTGGGGGGTGAAGGTTTTTTCCTCGCCAAGGTAAGAGACCTTGATGAGGGGAGACCCATCCTTGTCAACGACTTCGAAGGGCCAGTGAGTCATATCCTATGTGAGATCAGTGTGCGGCGGCTTGAGGTGTTACGAAGGACGAACCTTTTTGACATCGGGATCACTGGCGAAGTGGGAAAAAAACGAGAGTTTATGGTCCCGTCAAGAGGAATCGAGGGTTTGGGTTTACTTACTCGAACCTTCGGCCGATTAACCGTTTGGCATCGAAGACGGTATTTCGAGGGTTCATAGCAGCCTGATTTTTAGCGGCATCGCCGATCAGGCGCTCCTCTGCGGAAAAGGCGACGTAGGATGGTGTCGTGCGGTTTCCCTCTACAGAGAGAGTAAGTCGTGTTTCTGTGGTAAAAAAAAAGAGAGGGACTGACGGTCATTGGCGATGATTTCTACTCGATCGTTCTGCCAAACGCCAACGCATCTTTTGGGGGAGTTATGAAAGGGTGAGATTGAGAGATGGGAGAACATACGAGTAAGTGGTACCGAGGTCAATGCCGACAGCGCCGTCAAAAGCATCTTCCATGGTGACCGTAGACGGATTTTTTTGGTGGGGGGGGGAGAGATGAGGGATGGGAGAGAGGGAGAGAGAAACTGATCAATTTTTTTTCTGTATCGAGTGCATCCCAAATCGGGTAATACCCACTTCCCGACGCTGGTCATGTCCACCTCAGTCGTCCGCCGCGCACTTGGGCGAGATGTCGCTCGTTCTGTCTCTTCGGCCAGACGATTCCACACAGAACCGAGGGCCTTGGAGACTCCGGAGGACTGGACGGATTTCCAGCTCGAACGTGCAAACTACAAGCGGTTGAGTGAGTACGCAACAACCGTGTTCACCGCATTCACTCACCCCTACCTTGCAGTCGACCACTTCTCCGCATTTGGCTCAACCCAGACGAGGGAGAATACTTTCCAGCCACACCATGGCCTCCACCGCCCTCCTGCTCCTTCCCAACTCTCCTTGTCCGCCCTCCTTGCCTCTGGCGCGCACTTTGGGCATTCCAAGTCTCTCATGAACCCGAACTTTATGCCACATGCATACGGCGTGCGAGCCGGAATCACCGTTATTGACCTCGACCAAACCTTACCCTTACTCCGGCGCGCTGCTCAACTCCTCCGTTCCGTTGCTGCCAAGGATGGAATCATCGTCTTCGTCGGAACCCGCCCGGACCTCCGTCCTATCGTCCGCAAGGCCGCTGAACGGATCGGATCGCAAGGTTATCATATCAGCGAGAAGTGGCTGCCAGGAACTCTAACCAACAAACTCGAAATGTTCGGTCCCGAAGTCGTCAAGAATGGTCGTGTAGTCCCCGACCTCGTCGTTTTTCTCAACCCTATCGCCAACATTCATGCAATCCGTGAATGTGCCATCGAGCATGTTCCCACCATTGGTATTGTAGATTCAAACGTGGATCCTCGGGTCGTTATGTACCCCATTCCGGCAAATGACGAGAGTACGCGGACAGCGGAGTTGGTTGCTGGAGTATTGAGCATCGCCGGTCGGGAGGGTGTGGTTCTTAGGGAACGCGAAAGAGCTGTCCAGGACAAACTGAGGAGTCGTAGGATAGCCAAATCTTATGGCGTATCACAGCAATAATATCCGCACTATATACACACTTAGATGTTATACGTCGTCAGTAATCTAATCACCTACACCCCCTCTCCGAGCAGAGAAGGTCTGATCTCGCCTGTGTACCCCTATGGTTGCCGATGTTAATCAAGAGGTCAAAGGGTTCTGAAGATTGTGCCAGAATTCTGAGTGAGATGATGTCAGTGCCTGAAACAGAGCCTACACGATGGTAACTGTTCACCTTCGGCAACCTCCAGGGCCCTAACGTTTCCTTTCAGTTTGTTGACAGTCTCCATGTACTCATCGTATTCGACACTGTCAAATACGATTCCTCCGCCGGCTTGTAAATATACCTTTCCTTCTTTGAACACCATAGTCCTAATGGCGATACAGGTGTCCATATCCTTGCTGGAGAAGTCAAAGCGGCCAACGGCACCAGCGTAGACCCCTCGACGTTCCTGCTCCAACTCGTAGATCAGCTCAATGGCTTTGATCTTTGGAGCACCTGACACCGTTCCAGCGGGGAAGATGGAACGGAATGCATCGAACCTATCCGGGTCCGGTTAGCACATCACGTATGGTGTATCAAGGAACCCAAAGAAGTATTACCTGGTTTTATCTTCCCGAAGCAACCCAGTGACTTGAGAGGTCAAGTGTTGGACGTGGCTGAATTTCTCGACGGTCATCAAGTGATCCACCTTGACCGTGGTTGGCTGACATGAACGATTGACGTCGTTCCTGGCGAGGTCAACCAACATGATGTGTTCAGCACGATCTTTCTCTGATGCCAATAATTCGGCTGCGAACACCTCGTCCTCTACAACAATCATATAAACAAAACATCCACCTTGGAAGGAAGGCCGAAATCGTGACATACCTTCTTTTGTACGTCCTCTTTTAATTGTACCCGCAATGGCGTGGTTATATACCTTACCATCCTCGACTTTGCACAGAGTCTCGGGACTAGAGCCAACAATCTGGCACTCGCCGCAATCGAGGTAAAACATATAAGGGCTGGGGTTAACCTGCCTCAAACGCCTGTACGCATTGAAGGGATGGAGGTCTGTAGTGCGAGTCAAACGCTGGGAAGGGACGGCTTGGATGATGTCCCCTGCAACGATGCGCTTCTTGAGTTGAGTGACGAAACCCTCGTATCCGCTCTGCCCGACGTTAGAGACTGCTTCGTGTCCGAGCCTGATCGAAGGCTGGGGGACCTCGGGAGTAATAGGGCTAAGGATAACCTTGGCCAAGCGGCGAACTTTGGCAACGGCAGTATTATAGATAAATGCGAGGTTGTCCGTAGGGGTGTTGTCGGGGCAGAAGACGTGTGAGACGACCTTGAGCGTTTGGAAAACGTTGTCGTAGATCAGGAGTGTATCAACAAACATGAAGACTGCCTCTGGTATTTGGAGGGTATCTTTGAGTGGCCGGGCAGTCTTGGGCTCGAAGTGTTGGACGGCATCGTATGATACGTAACCGATCGCTCCGCCAGTGAATGTAGGGACTTCGGGGATCTTGACGTATCTGTAATTGCTGAGTTCCTGCTCGAGGACTTGCATGGGATCGCCAGTGATATCGTGTCCGGGGCCTGTCTTGATAACCTTAAAGGGATCTGGGCGGGGAGGGAGATGAACTCCGGATCACAAAACGACCAGAGAGACAGACTCACCTGCACCAAGGAAGCAGTAGCGGTCGGCATGGCTGGAAGCGACGGATTCCAATAAGAAGCTGTACTTTGAGTCCTTCGCGATCCGGAGGTAGGCGGCGCACGGAGTCAGGAGGTCTGCGGGAAGCTCGATGAATACCGGGACGCAGTTTCCCTGTTTCTCGTCGATGATGAGACTCTGAACAGAAGACAACGGTGGGAAGGGCTTAAGCGTCTAGCAAAAGTTGGTAGCATGAGACGTGGGTCGGCGAAAATGGGGGGAAATGTATAGTGACCTGGACGTCCATATCGAGGGGAAGGGAGTTCTGAGTGAGGGTACGACGAGAAGACGGGCAATTTGTACGAGTGGCTTTCCTCTGAGCTCATCAAATCTCCAAGCTTCAAGCTTTATGTATCTTACAACCCTCGCTTTTACGACGGAAAGAGGGAGGAAATATTATCTCCGCTAGCCCGCTCCTCCCGCAACGGATACATCACTGAACGGGCTATTGTTAAGGAAGGCGGGCTGCACACCGCTGACACCACAGTCCGACCTCTTCGCCGTCCGCAATCACACTCTCAGAGATGGGAAAATAAAGGGCAAGTATCCGAATTAAGCTGCAGTGAAATCAATGTACATGTACGGGGATACTGTGCAACCGAAGGACAGAAACAAACTGTTCAAGGGAACTAGACTCCTCTTACCCGGTCAGCGACGTTCCCTATCGGGCAAAACATCAAAACCGGACTGGCCGAGGTCCGCAGGAAGCCTGGCGGTCTCGTCGAGCGCATCATCGCGGAGAAGGGCCCTGGACTCTGGATCTGTCTCTGGTAAGGAGAAGGCAGAGGCGGGGGGATCGTCTCTCAGCAAGAACGGCAACGGAGTGACTATATCATTAAACATGAGCTATAGAGGGTGTTGTCAGTGTGAGCGCGTTGATGGCGAGTCATTTGCACATACTGTTCCATAGCTAGTAACAGCGATCACACAAGATTAGGTGGTTTCCTACAGAGGTGAACAATAGAAGACGTACACCAATAGACCGAAACCGGCGACCTGGAGAAGTGAGACAGGGAACACAAACTTTTCCCAGCCGAGGCCAAGGCTGACGAGCCAAATGCTCAACGTGCGGCAAGTATCCTAGGGGAATGAGTTGAAACGAAAGAGAGCAGAATGCAGGGACGTACGGTAAGAGACCTGGAACTCGCAGAGACATGCCTGGTAACACTGAGACCAAAGAAGTTGAAAAAGGCAATGCTTAACGCGATAACGACGCCAGACCACAAAACAGTCGGATTGTCGATCATCTGGTGCCAACCACGGGGGAGGTCGAAGAAGGTAGAACGGGAAGCCCATGTAGCCAGGAAGGGCATGAGGGCAATAATGGTGGTCGCTCCAAAGAGACCTTCGAGACCGACAGCGTAGAGGGGGGTGATGGAGTACTTTGCCATGATCTTTTCTTCCACGACGAACTGGGTTGCAGTGCTAATAAGGGGGAGATTGAGGTTTAGTCAGGCGCTGATGGTGACAGAAGGGGGACTACTAACAAGAGTTGAGCGAACAAAACGAAAAAGATGCCTGCTCTAGTTTTAGGAGGGGTGTGGGCTGAGAGTTCAGTAGGGTCGGACTTACCGAGGACAACCTTGGTGGACTCGGAAGTCTCGGTTGTATTGGGGTCAAGGAAAGTCATTAGGTCGTTCTTCGCGGCGTCCTTGACGAGAGAGCCACTGAAGCCGACGAGAGAGACACCTACGATAACAGTGAAAAGGGAAAACCATCTGGGGGGCTGGTCAGTGGGAGGGGATGAGAATAGGATTGTGGGGGAAGGGACGGAACTGGTATAACCAAAGATGGCGGTGGAGGAACAAGACGCTGAGAACACCGACGAATAGGACGAGGGATCCACGGGTCATCTGATAGATTGAGACTGGTGTGTAAAGAAGACCGATGTTCATCAACTGACGAGAAGATGAGAGAAGACCAATGAGAGGTGCAAGATTTAAACGCACGGTGGTCCCGGTCAGGTCACACAGGGCGGGGAACCAAAGGAGGGTGCAACGCCAGCCAGCGAGAGGCTGTAGCTTGTGGGCAGGGTGGTCATCCTGGATTTGGGGAGAGGGAGGCTGGCTGAGCGACCGAAGGAAAGTGTACAAGACAGGTAAGAGGCCTTGAATTGAGAAGAGGAATTAGCCGAGAAGAGTGCACGAGGCGATGTGGGACTTGCACAACATCTCGCCGGCTGTAGCACATGGTTGGTTAGAGGCGGGAATGTGGGGAGATTGCGGGAAATGACGCACCGAACATCTGGAGGGTCTGCCAGACGGGCTGCTCATAGAACACGGGGTGGTCCGTGTCGCAGTCCTCGACGCACTGGAGGTCCTGGTACTTGGACCAGAGGGAGTTGCAGGAGCCCTGGAAAGAGTGAGGGCTGCTCGGACTCGGGGCGGGGGCGGGAACGCACGGTGAATATCATGCCTGCTATGAGGAACGGGACGTAAAAGGCTGAATGGCCAGACATGGTGGTGGTCGCTGATGTAGAGGTGGGTGTCCGGGAGAAGAGGCCCTCCCTCTCCCTCTCCCTCCTCCATGGTCCTCTCCCTTCATTCTGCCCACGGAAACACTGGTTCGCGCTATTTCTCGTACTCTGGCTATCTCGCCCTCACTCCCTGCGCAGTCCAAGGCTGTCCGTTTCTCCCCCTATTTTTCTCTCATTTACTCACTCCCGCCCAGTTGTCAAGGTCAAACACGAGGAGGAACTCAAGCCTCTCCCCGCCAAGGCTCTCACTGTAGCCGTCAGGTGTTACGAGTCTCGATTGGGTCGCGTCAGTGTCATCGCCACCAATGTCGTCGTGGACCAAACGCTCGTCCTATGGGAAAAGTCTCCCACCTCTGCCTCGGCAGTGATCCCTGATGGCGAATATCCCTTCAAGTTCATAATCCCTCCAGACACCCCAGGCCTCACCACCACCCTCTTCCAGGAGTACAGGGCTTACTGGCGTGTCGAAGCCATTCTCGAACACCTCCCCATCTTCGGCGTTGGCAACCGTCTCGTCAAGCACTTCGAGTTGCCTCTCCTTCGTTATGACACCCCTTTTCATTTGCCTTTGATCTCACCCCCCCCTCCTCCTCCAATCCCAATCCCGATCCAATCACCCAAGTCCCGTCTTCCGATATACCACTATACATTCTCCACCCCCTCTCCCTCCTCTCCCATCGGACCTGGTGACATTGTGTCTACCTTCCTTCGGCTCCAGCCAATCGACCCCTCCTTTTCTGTCCGTTCAGCCACCATGTCTATCGAACGTCGCCTCGACCTCCGTCTCCCCGTCGACAATCTCTCTCCTTACACCCCATCACCCACTCCTCCCGATGTCTCTACTGAAAGTTTTTCTTCTCTTGCTGACCAGTCGTCTTGCAAATCTACGTCGACCACAGTAGTAACGTCAGAGGCACTTGAATTTTCGTTTGATTCTACTGGTGCACTCTCCAAGACCATCACCGCTCAGTGGCCCCCAAGGAAACAACACAGCTGGACCATCGGTGAGACAATGAACTCTGACTTTGTAACTGTCAGATTCTACATACACCTTCGTGTGAGTGGCCATATACCCCGCCAGCCGCCTAGGTTTCCCTGACATATTTGCCCCAGTTGTCCGTTTTCTCCCCGCAGACTGGCCCTGAGACTATTGAAATCGCAGAGCGTGAGCTGATCGTCGTTTCCACCAACCAATCCGAGCGACAGGCCGCAAAGTCCAAAGACAAGGCCAGTTCCTTACGATCCAAGTCCAGGTCTCCCCACCGTAAACACACCTCCGGACCAAGTTCCCCTAGTTCTCAATCAAGGCTATCCACACCAGCCGCCCCTAAACCAACCAAACCCTCTCCCCCTCCAGCTGGCCGACCCCGCATGAAACCATCGCGTCGGCCGCATACCTCTGCAGGTCCTAGGGATACTTCTAACCTCCCATTCCACTCTGGATTTGAGTTCGAGGAGAGGAGCATCAATCCCGGCGACCGTATCTTCCCTGCCACTACTCCACTCCCCAAGAAGACATCTCCTACACGGCCAGTGTTGTGGGATCCACCCACTTCGGCGAAAACTCGCACCGTTATCCATCACGATGGCAACAACCAAGTTATCTTCCAGCCAATCTCATTGGCTCATGTTCGGGATTGGGAGGAAGAGCTGGCCAGGATAGAACTAAGGTCTAGAAGAAGTAGCGCCGACATGCTTGGATTCAGAAAGAGGTAGGGGGGTCGGCTGTGGATCTTATGTTCGTGATTTCTCTGCTGCCCCCATCTCTAGCTCTTAGTCTGCCTCTCCCTTGCACGTTTTCGTCCACTTTTACCAGTACATTGTATCAGAAAACCTCATTCAGTAAGAATCAGTCGTGCATGTAGATATATATCCGTATTTGCCGCCACACGATGTCGATTACAGGTCCAATCATATTAGTCTATCTTTAACTTACGAGCGGGGGGTTCAATGAAAGTTACCTGAGGGGATCGTTAGTCGCCAGATAATGGAAGGCATGTGTTTACACGAACGGAAATGAGTTTGAGCAGTTCGTCCAGCACAAGGACTGGCGCGCTGAGACACAACACAGTTTTCCATTCCTCCCAGTTGAGTGGTGCAGTAGAAAACACCTCCTGTAGTGGAGGTCAGAAACCAGAAAAGGTGGGGCCTGGGCTGACTTACCGTAAAGACCGGAATATACAGAATTCCAGAGTGCAACAGCATACTGAGGACTATGGAGCCGACGAGGAATGGATTTTTCCACACTGGGAGTCTTAATAGGCTCTCATTTTCCGATAGTGAATTCATCGCATTGAACATTTCCACCGTGACAAGGATTGAAAGACTCATTGTAGTCGCAGTCCGAGACATTTCGTTCGCAAACATCTCACAACCGACCTCTGGGAAAAGCGAGGGACACTGGTGGAAGTGTGTCTAAGGAGATGGAGCGTAATCGGTCAGCAAGAGAGGACACCAGAAATGCACACCTTACCAACTGGTAAAAACTGATTTGCGGCCCGCCGCTGTACCAAAGGAACCACCACGCGTATCCAAAAACTGTTGCACAGCCAACATATGTGCCGACCAGAAGGTATCTGACAAACAACCACTTCCCCACTAACGGTTCCCGACCGTCCCTCGGGGGAACGCGCATGATTGAGTGGTCGGCTGGATTGAACCCGAGGGCGGTTGCCGGAAGGCTGTCTGTCACCAAGTTCACCCATAAGAGTTGCACGGGTATGAGTGCTTCGGGCATCCCGAGAAGGACGGTCAAGAATATGCTGAAGAACGAGGTATCAGTGATCCAACGTCGGCAAACTGTAAGCGTTTTTCGCCAACCTAACAACCTCTCCGATATTTGATGAAACTGTGCGGCATGATTAGTTTTCGGGGACGAGGCCAAAGGTGGGCACGGCCTCACTGAGATATCGGATAAACTGTTTGGTGTTGTTATAAATCAAACGCCCTTCTTCAACGGCCTTCTCGATGGTCGCAAAATTTGAATCTGCGAGGACCATGTCGGCCGCAAGTTTCGCGACATCCGTTCCGCTGCCCATTGCAATCCCTATATCTGCCTTTTTTAGTGCTGGAGCATCGTTGACGCCATCCCCAGTCTACCAAATTGAATGAGAATTTACTCCGAACTGTGCAAATATGCGGCATACCATAGCGACAACCATGCCTAGGGATTGGAGGAGATCGACCAGTTGACTCTTGTGACCTGGCTCGGCACGGCTGAATACGCTCGCGGTGGTGACCGCCCTAATCTTGTCTTCGTAATTCAACTCGTCAAAGTCACGGCCGGTGTAGCTCTTTCCCGTCAGGTCCTCATCCTCTTCGAGGATACCAATCTGACGGCAGATTGTCTCTGCCGTACTCTTGTTGTCTCCGGTTATGCAGATCACCCGAATGCCCGCCGCTTTGCAATTTGCGACCGCAAGTTTCACCTCAGGTCGAGGCGGGTCCAACATTCCGACAAGCGAGACGAATGTGAGATCACGCTCGAATTGCGCGTAGCCTTTGGTGTCCTGACATTGATAATGTGCCGAGTTGATATCCTGGACATCCACGTAAGCCGTGGCGAGAGTACGAAGACCTTGGGAGGCGTAAGAGAGCGTTTTATCCATGATCGTGGATCGAAGGGCCGGTGTCATTGGAACCAGGTCACCTCCAGGGACGAGTACAGATGTGCATCGATCAAGAATGGATTCTGGGGCCCCTTTGGCAAATAGAGCACCGTTATTCCCAGTGTTGACCAACACAGACATCATCTTCCGATCACGGGAGAATTCGAATGTCAAGAGTCGGGGGAAGCGGGCCTCCAAATAATCGTTGATCGCACTCGCCCGTTCAGAAGGCGGCATCGAAGACAGCCTCTGGTTGAGTTCAAGATCCATGCTGGGTAACTTCTCCACGAGGACCTTGAGAGCTGCTTCTGTGGGCTCTCCAACATTGGTGTAGAGGTTGCGGTCCTTCGTTGAAACGTCAGCGCGTGAGAAGGTTCTGTGGAGAAGGGCGTAGAGTATCTTACAGAGTTAAAAACAATCTTTGCGTCATTGCAGACGGCACTGATTTCAGCCAGACGTTGAATGGGCTCTGAACGGAGCTCAGCATCGACCTCCTGGCCATCAAGAGATGTAACCAACCCATGGGGTGCAAAGGTGGTCCCTTCGACAAGATACTCTTTGGGCATGTCATTTTCAATCACGAAGAGCTGTCGAAAAGGGTCGTCAGAGATGTGGAACATGGCAAAGCTCTTGGCTACACGGACCTGGGAGACACTCATCTGGTTGGTGGTCAAAGTTCCAGTTTTGTCGGAGCAGATTACATTCGTACAACCAAGGGTTTCGACACTAGGGAGGTTCCTAACGATTGCGTTCTTTTGAGCCATCTTTTTGGTTCCGAGGGCAAGGCATGCGGTGATCACGGCGGCGAGGCCCTCTGGGATAGCAGCGACAGCAAGTGCTACGGCGATTTTGAAGTAATGGACAGCGCCGTGGACCACACCTCGGTGGGTTGGATCCCAGAAGTTCCTGAAGTTGACGATCCAGACGAGGATACAAATGACACTGATGACTTTGGCAAGCATATCTCCAAAGTCATCCAACTTGCGTTTAAGAGGTGTCTTCTCATTGATTTGAGATGCAATGGACTTGTGGATATCACCAATGGCTGTCTTCTGGCCGGTAAAGACTACGATGGCCTGGGCGTTACCATTCACAACGGTCGTTCCCTGGGTGAGAGAAAGTGAATGGGTTGACAGGGGATGGAGAGGAGAGGGACAAACAGAGAATAAGAGATTTGTCATGTCTTGCTTTACGGCTTTGACGTCCGGAACGACGTCGGTTGTCTTGCGCACGCTTTCGCTCTCCCCGGTGAGGATTGCTTGATCGATGCGGAAGCTACTGGAGGAGATAGAGAGCAGTCTGCAGTCCGCAGGGATTTTATCACCAACGGAGACGGAGACTATATCGCCTGGAACAAGTTCGGAGGCGTGGATACGGACAATCTGGCCAGCTCGAAAGACCTTTGCCTCGTCGGGGGAGTATTCCTTGAGAGCCTGGGATGATCGAAGTGAATAGAAGCAAACCGGAAAAGATAGAGGGGGCGCATACATCTATCGCTTTCTCTGCATTCGTCTCCTGAATGACACCGACGGTTGCGTTCGCGATAAGAATGAGAAGAATTACAAGGGGCTCGATGAATGCACCGAGAAGAGAACCACCTTCCTGCGTTTCGACAAGGGCGAGAACGAAGGAAACAAGGGCAGATGCGAGTAGTATGAGGACGAGTTGATCTTTGAATTGTTCAAGTACTAGCTCCCACAGAGGGGTCGGGGGGTCATCGGGTAGTTCTGGGGAGTCGCAAAGGATGATGATTAATTTTCCTTTGCATAAGAGATAGTAACGAGTGTGGTCACCGTTTGCGCCATAGATTTCGGTGTGCTTTGCGACTTGGGAACGGGAAAGGCCAGTGGTGGGATCAACTTGGAAGTGACCCAGGATCTGGTGAGGCGTCAGCGTCCAAGGATGGTCCATGCGGGAGCCAACAGTTGTGTTGGCTGTTACGGGTCGGGTGGGCTTAAGTAAGTACCACGTCGGCTCAGCGTCAACTCGGGTCGGAACAGTCTGATCACGTGTCGACACGCCATTCGTCGGTTGAATTCCGGTCGACGAACACAAGGGTGCCGCCCTTGAAGCTTGAAGCTTGAGGCTTGATGTCCTCCTCGTCTTCGTCTTCGATCTACAGGATCCCCATCGTAACGACTACAATCTTCGACCCCTCTGCTACATCTTACGCACAACCAGCCAGCGACAATGGTCGCACGATCATCCCGATAGGTTCAATCGTGGGTGGTTGTCTCGCGGGCATCACGCTCGCAGTAGCTGCAGTCGTCGGTTGGCATCTCTGGGGGAGGAGCATCAAACAGAAGGAGGAAGCAAAGCGCAAAGAAGCCGTCCGTTCTCCCTCAATCTTATCCTTCTTGATCCCACCTTACTACGCTCTCCCATCAGATATCATACCACACTACAAAGAGAAACACGAGGCTAAACGCGTTCGCCTCTTTCCCACCCTCTTACACCCCCTCTTTCCGGGAACACGCCCAGGATCGCAAAGTCAAGTTTGCCGTCCAGACATCAAATACCCAGTCCGACAAGGTCAGCCAATTGCCCCCTCTTTATCATGCCTCTCTGCCTACACGGTCGAGCCCCCTCTCAAAATCGGAGGTTATGATTCAACAGTAGTGAGATTCAGCTGAGACATTCCCTCGCTGTTTTGTTGCGTTTTCGGTTCTACTTAGATTGTTTGGTGCCGACGAGGTCATTAGTTGGCGGTTTTACGGATTCATCATGAGCTGTGTGTGCCATACTATAATATGCTGGCTGAGATGATCATCTACTGTCGTAATGAGCTAACATATTTCTACGAGACTTGGCTCAGCGTGCGTTCGCGGTTGTGTGGGTCAAATAAACATCAGATACTCACCTGTTCTTCCGTCGCCACTGCCGACTTGAACGTTTCGACCTCACGCCAACAGTCCAGCGGAGTTTTATGGTGGGATCTGGGTGAGAGCGTATTCAACACACCGCGATTAGCGTGGGCCTTGACTCGCATACAAACATCTTACCTGTAGCATTCAATAAGCTCTTGGCTCGACTCGCTCACAAGGAAGTATCCACTGATATCCCGCTTGGCATGAAACCGGTCGACCTTCTTCTGCACCTCATCCAAGGCGCCTTGCACGGATGAGGTGCTGTCAACTCCGCCTTCTACTTCGTCACCGGATGTCCCTGTTCTCTGCTTGCTAAGGTTCTCTTTTTCGAGTGCAGCTTCAATTTGCTCCCGCACTACCTTCTCCTCTTCGCGTAACCGCACAAGTTCTGCGTTGATCCTTGCCCTGATGTGTGTATCTAGGCTCGACTGTCGTTCTAGGGAGGGACCTGCGGACTCTCCCGGTCTTTCTTGCAAGTGGTCAATCACTTCTTGAGAGAACTGTCGGTGGCAAAATGAGTTTGTCACGTGTGGAAACGAGAAACTATTGGCGCACCTGGATTGGGGTCTCGTTGTAGAATACTTTGTCGCTGTCGGACTTTGACTGAGATGCCCCCATGTCCTCAACGTTTAACGTTTAACAGTCGACGTTTCTACTCGCCGGGTTCCCACGGTTGCTCGATTGATCGACGTTTGTTTGTGCCATTCGGGTAGATGCGGATGGTGTTTATCACTAACCCATCTTACTGCCTATTTCTAATTGGATATATGACTATCTCTGAATTTGTACCCATGTTCCAATAGCCTGGCGGAGTGTTTATTTTCTTCCATTGCCTAACATGTGAGGGTGCACGTACCACTCCGGTTCTATCTCAGTCAAGACCCGGATTCTGACATAACGCTCAGCTATCTGCAGAAAAGACTGGCTGGGACATAGGAACTCACTGTCTTTTCTTGGTCTCCTCCATTTCGTGGTAAATGACCCAACCAGATTTGGGTTTCCGTGTAAACAAGACGGAGTTTGGATGCACATGCAAAGCCTGCAACGAGGGGGCGATTACGCATGGAAAAGGGACAGAAGACAAACGTACAATATCCCCATGAACTGATGCGTATGTCCCATCCGCACACCACTGCGCACTATTTCGCCAGTATCCGGTAACTAAGCATTGTCTGAGACGGCGCGCGTCCCCGTTGCAGCTCTCGATCGGAAGGTGGAAGCGGTGCATGTACTTCTTCAACTGCGAACGAATGGATACCGCCCGAGACATCGCGCGGAAGGAAAGCGCATGAGACCGGCACCAAGACGACGATTTTCCGTACTTGGTAAAAGCATTGTATGCTGGTTAACAGAAGTGAGTTTCACATCCGTTCCCTAGGGAAGCGGCGGTAATACCATTCAACAGAGTGAGATGATCCTGAGAAATGTGAGTCGCGGGTATTTCCGGTCATAAAGAATATGATCTTTCCGGTGCGCTTACCCCTTCTTCCGCCGTAAACTTCCTCCGCTCCAGCTCGGCCAATGCCTCGGGGGTACCGTCTGGAATCGTAAAAACATCCTGCGTAGATACATGAGTAGCAAGCAGCAAGATGGCTCGATTCATCCCAACCTGGACAGTTGTCATTGCCGCGATGGATAGAACCTCGTCCCCACACCTGAAATCTTTGGAAGCAAACAACTGTATGGAGTGGTCCGTAAGGATGGGGTAGTCACTGAGGAGTTTCACCATCTCACCATCCGTGCGATGTTTACTTCGACGGGACATTCCGAGACCTTTTCCCCCATGTCCGTCAAGCGACCGTCTGCGTCAAGCATACCTGACGCCACCAACACTTCTAGAGCACGCAAAACACTCTCAGCAGGAGGGCTGGTTACCCACTCAAATTTCATGAGGTCATCTATCCCCAATGATTTCAGTTGTAATATCGGAGTAGTTAGGTCTGTGCGAGTTAGTTCTGGGGATGTGGCGACCGGCAGAGATTCAAAGACAGAGGAGGGATAAAGCCGATAGCATAATCCAGAGGAGGTTCTTCCGGCCCTCCCAGCACGCTGGGCAGCGGAAGCAGCGGAAGTCTTGACTGTTGATAAGGACGAAAGAAGGGTTGTGGGGTTATACGTCCGGAGCTGGGTTTGTTAAGCGTCGGTGGAGGAAAGCGCATGGTCGGATTCACCTTAACGAATCCAGAGTCTACGACATACTTGATTCCGTCGATCGTAACACTCGTCTGCACGTCAAGTTAGAGACCAGCGAAGTAATCCCTTCCGACTCACCTCTGCTATGTTGGTGGCGATTATTGCCTTCCGCGTTCCCGGCTGCGTCGGCGCAAACACCTGAAGCTGCTCGGCTGTCCCTAGTCCTGAATAGAGTGGGAGAGGATTAAGTGCTGGTGAATTCTGCAGAAGTCTGCCCAACTATTAGTCGTTAAAAGAGGCTAGGACTCCGTATACTCACTTAGGGACCATCTCTGATAGATGCTGAAGACAGCGTTCTATCTCCTCACGACCTGTAAGGAAGACCATAATATCACCCGGACCGTTCTGCAATCAAGAAAGTAAGCACACCCAAACCCAAATAAAGTAAGAGCTATCCCAAGGCTCACACGTGTGTGTATGTTGTTCACAACCTCTGCGGCCGTTCGAACATAGTCTGAGGTTGGGTCACGCAGGTAGGCAACCTCCACAGGGTACATGCGACCCTCAAGGCTAGCGACTTTGGCATCACCAAGGGGGAAGCCAGAAGAGAAATACTCGAGGAACGCAGCCGCGTCGATCGTTGCAGAAGAAACTATCAGACGAAGTGCAGGCCTCTTGTGCCTAATTCTGTTTCGAATATCAGAGAAATGTCTCTTCCTATCGTAGAACGTACTTTTTGATGACGCCGAGCAATAGGTCCGTGTAGACACTCCTCTCGTGGGCTTCGTCTATCTTCTATGCCTGTGAGTAATTCAGGGCCTCAGATAGACGTTGAGTGCCTGACCATGATGACACTGTATCGGCTCAGGAGAGGGTCAATGAGCGTCTCCCGGAAAAGAACACCATCCGTCATGTAACGGATTCGCGTCCGGTTCTTGTCGCTGACATCTTCAAAGCGGATAGTATAACCGACCTGGACATATTCCACGTTAACGTAAACCACATTACATTTTGAGTGATTCACCTCTTCCCCTAAAATTGAGCCCACTTCCACTGCAACCCGGGTTGCAACGGAGGTGGCAGCAACACGTCGCGGTTGAGTGCATGCGATGACGCTACCTCCAGTAGCCCACCCAGCCTCGTACAGATATTGAGGTAACTCTGGGGATACAGTTACCTCACATTTAGGAGCAGGAAAAAGAGGGGGAAATACGAGTTGTTTTTCCACATCCTGTTTGACCAACGACTATGAGGACTCCATGTGTCTCAATCGCGCGCAACAGCTTATCCCCTATTATAATGCATCAGTACAGGTACTCTGCACGGAGCTTGGGATTTTACTATGTTTGAATATCGGTAATTGCTGCCTCTGGGCCTGGAGGGACAATGCCGTTGACCTAGGAGCAGATGATAGGACCATATCCTCTGTCTCGGACGCTCTGTCCAGCAGACTTCCCGGTCCAACCGTCCCTGGTTTCCAGAATTGCATGGTTATCACAATATTCTCAGGGGTCGAAAGGGTCCCTTGGTTTTGTGACGTCCGGTGTGGTGAGGCTCAGAAAATGACGGATAGTTCAGGTGTGGCTCACGTGACTAGGGCACGCCTCTATACTGGACAGCCAACATGTCGGAACGCAAAGGTGAGCATTGGCAGACCTACGCAGCTGACAGGATGCTGATATTCTTGCTCCAGTCCTCAACAAGTACTTCCCTCCGGATTTTGACCCAGATCTCATTCCAAGGAGATCTGGTCCACGTAATTCGCAACAGGTTGTTCGACTGATGGCGCCGTTCTCTATGCAAGTGTTCTTTCCATGATTTTATTTTCTGAGCCGCTAACCCGTGTACAGGAGATGCAATACTTGCGGCGAGTACATCTACAAGGGGAAGAAGTTCAATGCCCGGAAGGAGACGGTCGATGGAGAGGACTACTATGGGATAAAGATATTCAGATTTTATATTAAATGGTTGGTGGCATGCTTTCACTGTCATTCTTGAAGAACATTGACCTCGAATCTCCTGCAGTACACTGTGTTCGGCAGAAATAACTTTCAAAACTGATCCAAAGAACACTGACTACGCCGCGGAGCATGGTGCATCGCGGAATTTTGAACCATGGAGGGAGGAAAAGGCGGTTGAGGAAGAGGACCGGCTCGCAAAGCTCGAAGAAGAAGAAAATAACCCGATGAAGGCACTGGAGAACCGTACTGTCGACTCGAAGCGGGAGATGGACAGGCTCGACGCCTTACAAGACATGCGGGCTCGGAATGCGAGGAACGAGAGACTGGCGCAGTCCGTGGATCTGCTGGCTACGCTCGGAAAGGAGGAAGTGGAGACAGAGGAAGATATGCGAAAGCGCAAGGAGGAGGAGGAAGATGAGAGTATTGTTCAGGGGGTGTTTTCGAAGGTGACTCTGCCTGGGGGCGCAGCCCCGCTGACTGTCAAACGGAAAGCAGAGGGTGAAGAGCCGGGATTGTCGAGTCTGCTGTCGGATTCCACTCGGGCGGTGATCAGTTCCAATCTGGCAGGGACCCACATCCAGAAGAAGAAGAAACAGTTGGGAATCAAGATAAAGAAGAAGCCGTAGATGTCCCGTGACGTGATACCCATCGTCTTCGCCATCCTCCACCATGATCTCATACGCATCCTCCCTGTTTTCGACCCTCTTCCGCCTCGGCGTTTTCGTCTTCTTGCGCATCGTACGGTCCCTTACTCCTCGACGGCCCGTGTTGGCTCATATTTCATTGTCTAGATCCCAACCTCATTGGCAACAGTCATCCTCCCAACCTTATATAGTTTGTATATCTCTGCTCTGTACCTTTCCAACAATGAGGACGAAATTCCGAAAACCGGTGAGGAAAAGCCCACGAGGCATGACAGTTATGTAGGTGCCTTGTGTTTGTCCCTCAAAAGATATTCTCACCAGAGCCACAAGTCACCAGCCTCACGGTTTGCTATCGTCTTCCTCACTCTCCCAACGGGTTCGCGCCAGTTACGCTTGTTTTCACTTTTCGTAAATTCTTTGCTCCTTCTCGCATCTATCGAATTTGCTGTAGAGGACTACTTTTACGATGCACCCGACGTTGTATTCACCAGGCTTGGAGCCGTCTACCCGGACAGGGTAAAACTCGCCATACGTTACCCACACCACAAGGATCCGATACATGTCGTGTGGCGGAAGGTCCGCGAGTCACCAGACCCTCAAGCACAACCTTGGACCTTTGGACCCCCCATCATAGTCTCCGAGGGGGGTGATTGGGTCAACTCAACAACGATTTCGCCTTTGTGGCCGGACACTATGTACGAATGTAATCCGTTAACCTTCTCCGCCTTGATGGTTTGTTTCTTACATTCGATCAGATTCGTTGGCGACCGCGGATAAACAATTCTTATCCTACCCACCGATTCCTATTAGGTTCAGAACCTTTCCCGACCCCAGGCTGTCTCACTCCGCTTCATTCCGCTTCATCGTGTCTTCCTGCATGAAGCCCAACTTTCCTTACGCCCCTTTCAAAGGGGATAGGATCAAGGGGATGGATCTTCTGGCCGATTATCTGTGGTCACGCGATTCAACAGGCATAACTGCCCCTGCAACGACCCCAGCGACCCCGTTCCAGCACCAGGACAAGCATTCCGCGAATCCTCCGGACAGAACGACCCCATCGATTTCAACAGCATTTATGCTTTTTCTTGGCGACTTTGTCTATGCAGACGTCCCGTACTATTTTGGTGATGATCTGGACGCATATCGGAGGCTATACCGAAGGAACTATCAAAGCCCTAGTTTCAGAAGGGTATACGAGCGATTGCGTAGGTCGCAAGTCTCTGCGGTTTATCTCCTTTGTTCATTCCCAAGCTAGCGATACTCTTCACCTACGATGACCACGAATTTATCAACAACTATGCCGGCTCTTCTCACGACCACGGTCCATATTTGAATGGATCGCGGGCATTCCTTGAGTACAATGCCCAAACGAATTTCGATTCCCCAGATGAAAATCAGTTTTACTACGAATTCTCTTACGGCACTGGAGCTGCCTTCTTCGTCCTGGACACTCGTAGGCATCGCTCTACAACCGGAGTAGAAGCGGCGAATCGTAGCATGCTTGGCGCAACACAACTGGAGACTTTTTTACGGTGGTTATCTAAGGTTCGTACGGTGCTGCCAACAATTGATGTACTTTACTCATCATGACCCAGGTGAATTCCACCTCGACGTTCAAGTTTGTTATCACCTCTGTTCCATTTACTTCCTTGTGGACGCACGATGCGGCAGTGGATTCTTGGGCTGCGTATGCAGCAGAAAAGTCTTCGATCTTAGATGCAATGGCGACCGTTCCGAACGTTATAATCCTTTCTGGTGATCGTCACGAGTTTGCACTTGTTGAATTCAACCATATCAATCCAACCGGCCATCGTATACTTGAAATTTCTACAAGTCCGCTAAGCATGTGCGTTGACACGTTGCACATTCTACACCCGCTGCCATACTGATCCTCTAACGCTCAGGTTCTATATTCCATTCGTGAGGACACTCTTGCCTGCCAGTACAGGAACCATTTCTCGGAAATACGTGCATTCAGCCGTTCACGAAGACGGGCATGAGGTGGTTACAGAGTTTGTTGAACAAGTTCCCCGTGAGAGGGTCCTAGAATACCTGCCTATCGGGAATTACAAATGGTGTGCTTTGTTACCCCCTCCACGAAGAGCGGCCTACTCACTCCATGAGAAGGTCTGTCGTTGAGGTGGATATCTCCAACCCTGAGTCCCCCATTGCTCGGCTAGAAGTGGTTATTGACGGGGAGACAAGCTACCGTCACACGATTGAAGGATCTCCCATCCCACGATCATCGATATCGATGGAATTAGGGTCACTTGTTCCCGCATTTAGGGACTTGCTATCGAAGATAGGAATTAAACCTGGTGCATGGTTCTAATTCGATGACGTCTATTCAGCGGTAATATACGTCCTACTGGAGGTGTTGTCCGAGAATAATCTCCGAATGTACGCATAATGTTGCATTTCTGATTCGGTAACACTTGGTTTAAGCTGAGAAAGCGCCAAGTCAAAATCACGTTGGGTCACGAGGACTTGGACGTCTCGTTCAGGTGCCATCTCGGAGAGATAGTAGTGTGGAGTGATAGGATATGGGTGGTCGCTGGTTTGCGCCTGGTTCAAAATGGCTGGGTGGTAGCTCAGAAAGGCGGAGGAAGTATGAAAAGTGGAATGAACTTGCTTATTGTTCGGTCAACCTGTTCCGCTTGTCGAGACATTGCCATAAGCATTGCGTCTGAGCAGAGAGCATAGAAGTCTGCTCCGGTAAAATGGAATGGACACTTTGAGACAACTTCGAGCAACGACAGTGCTGGATGAAGACGGAATTTCCGTGTCAGGGCATGCACGACATTCATCTGAGCTTCGTTTGAATCCGGGACACCAAGATAGAGCATTCGATCGAATCTATAGCCACACGATTCGTTGAGGTGTTACTCTTTTGTTTGTACGGTGTACTTACCTTCCAGGTCGAAGGAGCGCTGGGTCGAGTAGATCGGGTCGGTTTGTTGCACCGATGACGAAAACATCCGAGTGTTCAGTTCCTGAGGACATTCCATCCAGCTCGGAGAGTAGCTGGCTGACGATGCGGTCCATGACTCCACCAGAATCTCCGTGATTTCCACGCTTGGGGGCGACAGAGTCTAATTCATCGAAGAAGATAACGCAGGGCCTCGCTGCTCTTGCGCGCTGGAAGACTCTACGGACATTCGCTTCTGATTCTCCGATATACATGTTCAGAAGTTCTGGTCCCTTAACCGACAAAAAATTTAGGGAGCAGGATGTCGCAACTGCCTTCGCAAGTAGGGTCTTCCCCGTGCCCGGAGGGCCGTAAAGGAGAATGCCTAGTCGTAGTAAGGGAGGTGAGAGATGAAGTGCGTGGTAAAGTAACCGTACCAGATCGTTTCTTTAGGCCATCCGCAAAAAGCTCAGGACGCTCCAGGGGAAGTTGTATTGTATCCAGGATATCAGACTTGACAGACGAAAGTCCTCCTACGTCATCCCAGGTAACATTCGGAATTTTTGGCGCGCCGATAGCTTCCGCGTAAGAGAACCTGGTACCGTCCAGCGCTGAGGTCAGATCCCCATCACTAAGGGGGACATGGCCACCAATTATGCTATGGGAGTTCAAGGACATTGGATAAATACGTTCCGAATCCAGTGACCGCAGAACCTCGAGTGTTCGCTCTAAGGATCTAGAGGTCGCCACCTGTACCAGACTGACGATGTCGGATGGCAATAGTCCTGCGGTGTGGATCACGAGTCTCGACACCTTGACATCCGGAGTGAGTAGTTTACCGTCTAAGGACTCTCTCCAGATTTGGGTACGTAGAAGTTCATCCGGGGGCTGGGCGTTTTAGGTGAGAACCGGGTGATGAGGGATAGACAATGACCCACCTCCATACTGATCTCGTGCTTGAGACAACCAAGAAGACCCGGAGAGCATTCCTGAGTGGTACCTGTGGTTCCAACCACAACCAATGGGTGTCCTGTGAGCCTCCAGGACTGTGGTAGCTCATCGAGGCACTCCTGTAAAACGTGTACAATGCGTGGCTCTAGAGGGAGTTAAGCTATCAGTTACCAACATATTGTTGGCTGTCCTTGCACCTTGTGTGGGGTCTTGTGGCTGCGCGGTGTACATGAGAGCTTCAAGGTGTCGAAGTAAAAGGACGCAGGGGGAAAAATCCGTGGCACGAGAGAATACGCTTCTTAAGGAATTCTCGGTACGGGTGCTATTTTCTTGTAGCAGAGTGTAGCAATCAACCTGATAGAATAAGATATAAGCTTGATTAATTGAATAAACACTTCTACCCGACCTCGAATAGATGAATTCCCAACGTATTTGCGACGGACTTTGCCATCGTGGATTTACCAACCCCCCTGGGGCCTGTGAGTAATACGGAGACAGCGAGGTCGTAACACGGAGCTGAATGCATCAGTGTAACTTGAAAGATTCGGTATAACCTCTGGTAACTACTGCCTTTGAAATGGCTGAAATGGCCTGGAACCCGGTGATAGGTTCCTGAAAATTATGAGAAGGGATAAGTTCGATGACATGGAAAAACTTGCCGATATCCCAGCAACCTGGTATCCGGGATTGATCGGTTCCTGTCTGAAGTATTCGAGAATTCTGGCAGTCCACCCAGCACCCAAGTTCTCCGGCAGACGCGCCGACATAAGCGTCAAGGGTTGCGCCCTGGTGCGCTGGGATGATATCATACTCGACATTTGTGATGAGGAAAAACAGGTTGTGCTCAAAGCAAGATCCAGTTGGGTGTTTTCTGTAAGTGTATAAGCCCAAGCTACAGAGTCCCTTAGAGCCCTCACAGGTTACCGCTGGAGACGTCCGAAATGTCCCTAAGAGTAGTAGTGATGTGAATTGAGAGTGGATCCGTTTCGATGGGAATAACCAATACGTCGCCACGTTTAACTAGTCGTAAATATGCTTGGAAGTATTCTCGTAGCCCGCGGAGAAGTGAGGGGCCAGGGGGATTGCTCGGAGCTGGGGGGGATATTATCTGGGCAACGGTGATAGAACGAGCGGTAGGAAGTGGCGGTGGGAGTGGTCCGAATGAACTGGGAATGATAGAGACAGAGGGAGCATCGGATCCGGAGGTAGCACCTATATTAAACGAGAGAGCAGGATTGCAAACAACCTCTCCCCTAAGAAAATTACACATTGTCCACAGTCGCATCAGGTGGTGAAACGTACTGTCCAAGGAGAACATCCTGACAGGCAGCTACTTTGACTAGTCGTCGCGTTTGTGTGTCTGCCGTACAGATGATAGCCTCCGAAATAATAAGTCTATGGGTCCACCCTTTTTGATAACAACTTACCCAGTCCCCGCTGATCAGCCCAGCTTTACTGAGATCCGAAGGCTTGAGGAGCACTGTGTAGTTGTTCGGCGGGCTGACCCTGCTCCGTGTACTATCGACAAGGGCGAATGTGTACTCGTGAGAAGCCGGGATTGAGTCTAAACAAAATGGTTGTGTGAGTTGGAATGAGGGATGAAACGCGCCACCAACCAATTGAAGGGAGAACAGAATTAGCCATAAAATTCTGGTCAATTTCTATGCATTCATCGTCTTCGTAGGCTGCTCCAACCTTTCCAGCGGTGTGCTGGGCGGGTTTGGTGTCGTGGCAAAAAGAAACCGAGATTTCTGTGACAGAGGAGAGAGCATACCCCTGCGCAACAGGCTCCGAGAAGATCACAGAGTACTCATGAAAAGCACCCCTGGCCTCTGAGTCGTAATACGGCAACGGTAAGCGATAGGCAAAACCGCTGCGCAAAATTGGCTTTTTCGAAAACAACCACGTTCTGAACAGGGCAGAATTGCTGGCAGAAAATTCATATCCTTTGCTGGTCCGAGCAGAAAGGACCACCTTTGTTAGGGGTAGAAGGGAAACTGGGGAAATTTGACACGCGAGGTTCATGATCGATGGCCGCTCAACATACTGCAGTGATGAAGCGGGGAGACGCAAGGTACACCCATGCTATGAGATAGGAGTGGATCATACATCAATAGTTCGACTAGAGGTATCTCTCGTCCTACCTTGCTGTCGTGCGGCACCACCCAGCAGATAAGACCGGTGAGCAGGAAGGTAGGATGGATGGGCTCTGCGGTGATGCTGATCGCGAGATCAGAGGACGTCCCGGGAACCAGTCTCTTCAGGTCGTCTGAACCGACGTTGACACGGTCAAAGAAGGGGGGGTTGAACTCGTCGTCATCGACAATCTCTACCGAAACTTGAGTGGTGATCGGGGGATAGTGGTGGAAGAAATCCATGTGAATAGGGCGCTGATCCCCCGATCATCAAAAATAAATCCTCCCTCTGTCAGTCTCGCAATGAACCGTGGTAACGCAAGGGGTGGAAGGGGCTACCGAGGCGGTAAGTTTAGCACTCTAACTATGATATGGGGTGTGACAGATCAGTTGTCCCCAGCAAGGGGCACAGGAGGTCCAGGGCGGGGAGGATTTGCATTCAGAGATGCAGGACCGCCAGACGTTGTTCTAGGTTCTTCACGCTTTCCCTGCCACTGCATCTCCGTATCTCAAACAGTTTTTAGAGATGGGAACATTCGTTCACGCAGTGGAGGATGAGATGTTTTGTGCCTCTATCAGCCCAGACAAGGTGCCGTGGTTCAATGCCCCGATCTACCTTCAAAACAAGTCCGTGATAGGAAAGGTCGATGAAATCCTCGGGCCTATCAACGAGATGTTTTTTTCGGTGAAAATGAATGAAGGGATGGTTGCTGGGAGTTTCAAGACAGGTGACAAGGTCTACATCGCCGGGGACAAACTCTTCCCGATTGACCGCTTCCTGCCTAAACCAAAGGTCGCGGGGGGTGAGGGCATAACAAGTATAGTTTCCACTTGATAGGTGTGCCGATAAACTGATTATTTCTTATCAGAGAGAGGGCGTAGTGGAAGGGGGGGACCAAGGATGAGAGGAACATCCACGCGTGGTAGGTCTCATCCAGGGGCAAACTCCCGAGGGCGAGGCGGAGACCGAGGGAGAGGTTTCGGGAGAGGTTTTTCACGTGGTAGCAGAGGCAGGCATGGTGGTAGACCTGGATGGGGGGGGATATAGCTGGATTCCAAAAGTGGCAGGTTCTGCCAGTAAAACTGTTATTTGCATCCCAGTGGAGCAACCCATTTGTGAAATTTGCTTTTAAGTTACCCCATTGACTTGGGTGTATATCAACCCATGTTCTTCATCAGAAAAGCAAGCTCATCCATAATGTGTAAGGCTGGCAAATGGTAGAGAGCCTGTTGGAAGGTAGCTTGTGAGGATGCATGAGGATGCACAAACATGTGACATAAGAGATTAGATATTTTGGTTTGAGAGCAACACCCCTCTTTCCCTCAGTTGTTTCGCATCACAGCTGGGGTCTAACTCACAATGTCGAGTTTTGGAATCAATAGTGTTGAGCAGGCAGTGGTATATTCTATCTACCACATGATACTCTGATCCTTACCTGAGGGGAGAGGGTTGGTGTTGCAGATACTGGTTGAGAGAAGAGAAGTGGATGATCATTATAGTACATATGTGAGGGTATATATACATGAGGGATGTAACGTGTCACTAGGCTATACAGTGTGACGAATGTCCATGATGGTAGCTTAGGGCCATGCATACTCTATGTACTATTCAGTGCACAGACCATGTGACATATACTATGATGTAAGTCCAGCGCTACAGTTCGCTTATAGCGGTAATTGTCTTCAGGTCGCTTATAGTGTTACCTGGTGATCTGATTGGGTGTTAGAACCACTCCGTTTCAATAAATAGCTTG
>Ga0307513_10000347_pt1 | contig 67241 bp, 74 predicted proteins | sample 15_EM_MG_FD_202174 | JGI IMG/M metagenome (GOLD analysis project Ga0307513, IMG submission 202174) | Populus trichocarpa ectomycorrhiza microbial communities from riparian zone in the Pacific Northwest, United States - 15_EM | ecosystem: Host-associated > Plants > Roots > Unclassified | place...
CACAGGGAAATGTGGAGGTGAAATTTATCCTGGAAGTGGGTATGGCAGAGGCATATGATACCCTGGTTGATGATGCGAGGATGTGGCTAGAAGGTACTGAGACCGTTTCTGTTGTGATGCTAGTAAAGATGGAGGAAGACCCGCCTTACCAGAGCCCACTGCCCTCCTACCTAAATGGTGATGAGTGTTCCCAGCCTGAGGGCGATATTGAGGAGGAGGAGGTAATTACTGAGAAAATGGTTTCGCTTATGGGACCCTATGGACCCGCAGTCCACAAGGGAGTTTCTTGGGTGGGAACCATCACCGGATTTACCGAAATTTGGACACGAGACCCGGTGTCTCACATAGCAATTCGTACTCCAGCACCAAAGGTAAGTTACTCCTTTAGATATATAAAGGAAAAGTGATTCAAGCTAAGGTATATAGAACCACGTTCACTTAGGCACTGGATTGTTTTTTAAGTTCCACCTTAGTGACTTCATTGATGTTACCAACAAAGACGACGACCAGGAAATAAAATTTGACTGGGAGGGGTATCAGAGGAATCTGGGAGTCTACATCAAGGAGCTGGCGGTGTATCGATATCGTCGCGCGATGATTGCTCGGGAGGGACGCGATAATGTTTTAGATCATGATTTTTACCCCTCCCCTTCCCCCGTTTCCCAATAGTCCCCTATTGTCCTTCCTTGCAGTAGAGGGAATTGCTTTTTAAAACTTTGTTATGATATATCCTTTTTAATAAAACCTCAGCCCACTGGTTTTACTAAGATCCCTTCTTTTTGAGAAATTGGAAAAATTCAAATAAGGTCCAACCCCACAATTGTGTACTAACAAAGGTATTGTTCCTAACAGTATGGGGGGGAGTATCTATAGGGCCCAGTGATCCTTCCACGGTAGAGGTTAGGACGGACTATAGGACAGGCAGCCCCTGGCTCATACCAAGCGCGCCCTACAAACTGAGCCCGCTACTCATCACACGACCACTCAACCACTTTCTTCCAATGTAGACCAACACGCCAATTTCGATCGGCAAGCATCCTCAGGAAGTAAAACCTCTTGATATATCCCCTTGCGTTCACATCAGCTTCAATCAGGAGAATGACAATGTCGGCATCACCGATATCAAAAGTGAAAAATTGGCAACATCGATTGCTGCGAAAATCCGAATTCCCTACCTCTCGAGTGCCACCATGACCCAAGCGAAAAGAGCGGTTAGCAAGTGTGCTGGCTATATCAATGGAGCCAGAATAGGACCGTAGTCCCCTTCCCTGTCTCTTAAAAATGGGAGGCCCGTTGGACATTTTTTCTGGTCCTTAGTGGATACCAATCTACCTATATTTCAACTGAGGTAAGTGCGCTGCCTCTAAAACATCACCCTGTTGGAACACGGTGGTGGTGGAAGAATGACTTGATGTTCTATCTACGACCGAAGGTCTACATATCATACCTACCCGTCCAGCCACAATCCTACGCGAGCCTGAGGGACTAAATGTACCGATCCCTACCGATCCCCTAATAGCACTATCAGATAGCGCGCGATGTGGGTGCGAGGCTCACGGGTCATGGCCCGCGAAGGCCGGAGTGCTCAGTGGGCACGACCTCTTCACCCAGAAGATATAAAAGTGAGTATGATATGAGAGGAAGAGTTCAGAAAATTCTCCCAACACCAGAGCAGAATGCGCGGAAAACAAACAGCAGCTTGAGGGTCGTGATGTGTGACGGTATTTGCTTCATGTATACTATAATCCTACGAGGAGTGGTGCCCGACTTATCATACGCACCCCACTCCACTCCGAGATCTGAAAAGTCCACCCGTGGGCCCACGATCACAATCTGTGAGCTTCCTCGTACCCAGATATGCCGGGATATCTTACAAATCGGGGACCGCCGATCGAGTAACTCTCTCACAGGACTCTCCCCCTCGGAGATTCATGCAAACCATGGACTCGAGATTAGGCTATCAGAGTGCATTTCTTGTCGATGGGAGTGGTTGTTGGGTATGCTAGGGGGTGTCACTCGCTTTGTTGATTCGGTTCAGAGCTAGGGGGAAAGACGGGGGGGGGTCTTGATAGTGATCGGTGGAATGGGGAACGAACGGAGACCAAGCAAACCCGCGAAATCCTGTATAAAGCAGGGAGCTCACCCCAAGAGGCAATTCAGCTCGAGGCAGCAAAAAATTAACAATAGAAACAAGGAAACAAAATATAGGCAAGGGTTTAGAGGCTAGACGAACATAAAACTCTTCGACTGAATCCATCCGCTTCTCCCCCCACCGCCGGCCCCTTCCTTCAATCCCCCTCTCCCCTTCATGATCTCTTCGTCAACACCTCACCCCATTCAAAATTTCCTCTTGCTCATCCCAAAAATGCTCTATCACCAGACTAAATCTTGCTCTCTTCTGAGAAAATAAACCTCCGCTCCCCTTGACGCTTGCAGCGATCCCACCACCACTTCCAGCTCCTGAAAAAGTGAAATCCTCCTCCAATCCACGATTTCCGCATCAGAAGCCGAGCAATGGGGATATAAGAAGAGAGAATTATCGTTTGTTTGATAATTCCGCCCCCTCCCTCCTTTCCATCCATCCAACACCCCCCAGGAGCCGGTTGAGGTGACAGGGCAGGAGCAGTACTGTGTGAATCGCCTTACTCAAGATAGATCCTAAATTCTCATGACCACCCTTTTCCCCATGCCAGCACTCCTCCGTTTCCGCCTATTCAGCCAGTCGCAGTAATGACGGCAGAAGAAGAAGAAAGCAGAAACGAGTTTGTAGCTAATTCAAAAGGATTCATTTTCTCCGCAAGCCAGCGTATCATACTGAGAAGGTATAGTACGACTGGGGAAGTTTCAAGTATGATATTCGCAGTACGGTGAGGGGACTCTGAAGCCGGGGCTGGCGGATATTCATTCTAGCGTATCATACTAACAGTATGATAGGTTAATTTACCAAGACTAGCTATGTGATACATTCCAGGTTAAGGCCTTGGCAAGTATGAGTGATTTCTCATGATTACAATCGGTGAAGGACAAATACGGGGGGGGTTGTTGAGTGTATGAGTGGAAGCGAGTGGTATCACGAGTTCAAAAGAGAGCCGTCTCCAGAGTAAGCGAACAACTTGTATTACTAGTTGAACAAAGAGAATAATATTAAGAGCGAAAATAAGAGAAGAGAGGGGGAAGAAGGAGGAGGGGTGCAGATATTGAGAGGGGACGGGGGTGAGGCAGACGGTCACGAGGTGTCACTCGTGACCAGCAACAGAGAAAATGAGAGCACAACCGTGACCACAGTTTCCAACATGGGCACTTTGCTGCTTATGATAGTATTGTCCCCCTAGGCCCAGAGACCCGAGGAATCACCAGTCTGCTTCTACCACTACTTGTATTCAAAAGGCTTGTATTCGTAACTAAGCACCTGCCGGACTTGTGGTTGTTGATTGGGCGATAAAGGGGGTACGGAGAGGTGACGGAGGTGAATCGGGGATGGGTGTAAATCCTGCGATGAGCATACAAAGGGGTCTCGTTATCCGGACTAGAAAACATGCCCCGCCAAGCTTAGCAATAGTATCACGCCCGACTTCCCCTCACCCCCGAGCACTAGTACTGTAGAAATCCCATACAAATTGGCTATCTCAGCAGTGCTCTTGGGCTCTTAGAACCCTAGCACTCAGAATTCCTAGGGTGCTTTCTGTCACCTAGTGTTCAATTATGTGAACCTTCATGTCAGGCTGTACTATCTAGAAAATGGCTGGATTTTCCCAACGTTACGGCGGTAAGTAGGCACCTTCCGAAACCGAGCATTTTGGGTGGAAACCCCGGTGGGGATCAGTTTCCTTTGTCGCCAAGATCGCACAGTGCAAGGCGAGTATGGCTCTACTTGTCGATGGGCATGGCACGAAGAAGGGGGATTTTTCACTTCCTAGATAGTGAATATATGGCTGTGCTCCGGCCCCCTCTAGTTCAAGTTTGGAGTTCAGCAACCTACTCATGTTGGCCTATGACTATCAAGCAACGCAGCGGGAGAGCAGAGACAAAGAAGAAAAGTAAGAGAGAAAGGAAAAAGAGTAAGGAAATGATCTGAGTTTAGTATGTTTATGCTACCCAGCCGATCCTACCAAACCAACCGACCAACCCAGCTCGCCCAACAATAATACCCAATAACGGAAGAGAGAGAGAAAAAAGCAGACCAGAAAAAAGGAGCCAAAGAGACGTTCAAGGTAAATATAAAAAAAAGGCGAAGGAGAAGTGAAGATGGGTTATCGTTTAGCCCCGGAGTCCTCTCAACTCGCCCCTTTCGCATCCCAAGAGTCTTTCGCCTTCCTCAGAGATACCCTCCTCCCCTCGGGTAGTTTCAACGCCTCTAAATCCAAGTTCCTCATCCTCGTCACACCATCCCTCACCACCAGCAACCTCCCTCTCCCATCGGCTGACCTCGCGGTCCTCCTGCGCAAGCGAGCAAGGGGCACAGAAGAAGTGTCTCCAGAAATCATCAACACATCCACCGGCACTATCCATACTCTCAAACATCCTTGTCTTACCAGGCTGGCCCGAAGTAGAAACCGGTGAGACAGTCCCCTTGGGCAACGAGTGATCGATATTAAGCCTATTACGGATGTCGCCTCGCTGCATGAATCCAAAGATGAACTCGGCACCGGGGAAGCAGGACATTACGAGGCAGTAACCCAAACAGGGCGTCGAGATGACTGGCGTGGGAGTATTAGGAGCGTGGAGACGATGGCGAGTTTGGGCATACGAAACGCAGGGACAGCAAAGGGCCTTAGCACCTAAAGAAGAAATTCCGTTAGCTCCGGTTAACTCGTTTCGGGCAAATAAGGCTGGCGTTAGCGAGGGAGAGATTTCTCGGGAGCCTACCGGACGCAGGATCGACGAAGCAGTCAAACATTCCGCTCATCCAGCCTTTCTTGCGAGGAGTGTATGACTCTGGGGTAGTTGCGGTGTAGGACATCGTCGGCTGATCAGTGAAGACGTTGCCATCGCCATAGACGGGCGCGGAGTTGGAGGAGGTAGCGTCTGTGTATGAAGGTGGGTCCGAGGCTACGGGAGCCGCCTTAGCGCCGGTGGGGTTCTTGTTGACGGACATGACTGTTTGTGTGGTTCGTTCTTTGTTCGGAGAGGTTCTTCGAAGTCTGTTGGAGCTAAAGTGGAGGTATGGAGGAGATGGAGGAGAAGAAGACGTGAGGTTGGTTGTTGAGAGCTCTAGTGGAGAAAGACTCGCAAGTCTGTTACATAGGCTCAGCCGCTCTCAGGGTTAGGGTACTGGGGCTGATGGGACAACCTTGTAAGTGTTTGAGGTTGCGCCGTATCAAAGTCTTGTCCCCTACCATCCGGGCATATTGTAGAAAGTTCCCCATTTAGACCTTTGAATTATGCTTTTAAGGGGCTTGAACTGGGAGCATTTCATGAGAGCTCTCTATTCTCCCATCAACCCCTCATGGAGAATCACTCGCGTCGCATTTAATCACTGCACAGTACTTTCGAAGCTCGGATAGAATATTATCCGAGGACCACGATTCTCACGCTCTTGGCGATTCAACCTGACGCGCAAGCTTGCACAGTGGCTTAAACTTGCGATAAAAGCGGGTGATTGGGCTGTGTAAGCCCCTCGTATTAAAGTGTTGGTATCACATTCCCCGACTCGTTGCCGAAGCGTACCGGTGCTGGTCCACTTGTGCATCGCTGATACGGCACCAGCAACAGTGGTAGCGAACCCTAGCCACGAGTAAGCTTCAAGAGAGAATACTCGTACTTGCACACATGCGCCACAACCCAAGGTAAATACCAGCCCATAAAGTTAGGACGCATCGGCACCGTATCCTGAGACTTCTGGTATGATGGTGTCTTACACTTTGATTATCCCGAGGGCCCACAATACAAGTAGATGAATCGGTAATACTATCATGCCTCAACCTCAACCACTACCGCTCTGAGATTTTCGGAAAAATCTGAGTGGTAAGTTTAATGAAGCAGGGTGAAACCTAAGTTAAATATTACCTAGTGTTTGGTTATTGATCCATGGCCGTTGGAAATGAGCCGGGGTGACAAGGTTAATGAGGTTTAGGGTGGACGAGGATGTTGCGACTAGCGCAGCAGATAGCGAATTCTTTCGAGTTCCGACCCCAACTACCCCACTCAGGGGTCAGGAGAATAATAAGACAAGAAGTGTGGGATATCTGAACACCATGAGTCCTTTATTTTGAGCACGTGATGAGGGGTTTCAATCTTTCTCCTGCTCATACCAATATCTAAGAAAATGCGCCGAATGCAGGATGCCTTTCCCCACTGTAGAACAACACAGAAAGTTGATTTCCGGCCGCAAAATTTTCGGGTAGGCAGACACCCAAGAATCTATCCGGTGGTCGGAGTTGGGGTTCCGCTTTCTGCAAGCTAGCCATCCTACCCGTGATCGATACTGCTCGTCCAGCAGTCGGAGACTATGCCATTCACGGGCGGTGGTTTGTCCATTGGAGTGAGTCCGGCTGCCCTCGGCAAGGCAATCCAGAAAAAGCCTTTGAAGGGAATTGTTTTTTACCCGAGGCATGGGTCCCTTCTCCCCCGCACCCCAACTACGCAACACCCCGTCACTTTGGCCCCCCGCTGTCAGTTGGCCGGGCAGCATAATCATCACCTATTATCACTCGATTAGCCCGAAGAAGAGCTCTTCTGAAAGGGCAGATGCAATTGGCGGGGGAGGAAACATTGATTAGCCGACGTTTGTTCAGGATTGTTTCCGCAAGTTGGTCGTTGAGAGGATGCGAAGTTGTTAAGGCAATATTGGCGCCAAAGACGTAAGCTATCCATGCCAAGCACTGCCCATAGCTGCTAAAAATAGGGAGCAAGCGATGCATATTATCCACGGTCTCCGGGAGTCCAAGGGGAAAGGCTGAGTACTAGTACAAGCGTCCTAGCTCTCTCTTTCGGGTTGAGCATCGTGCATACTGCTGGGAGCTAAGAATGGTGCATCCTGGGCCTTTTTTTGTTAGATCCTTCAACTGTTTCTATTTATTGTGAATTTGCTCGTTGGTTATGGCGTAGCAACATACCCGGCGAGGCTTAGGATGATGAGAGCTTAGAGGCACCACTGGGGCCAAGCAGGTGGTCACCGATAAGGGGCCATCCACCATGGACGCTGAATCCAGGAGGGTTTTTTTCTTCGATTCCTCCGCCAAGTCTTCAGCAACACACACGGTCGCCACACTGAGGCTGAGGCGTTGACCAGCCTTAGGTTCGAAATGATCGGGATAGCAGGATCTACAACGCTACCCACAGAGCGAAGTAGACTACTTGTATTATCCCGACCTCTACCGTACCATTCCAGCATGTCCGATATATTAATCTACTTTACTACCCTCAGAACCTCTGCTAGGATCCGCATCAACTGCGCGGGGAAGTTGGTAGACAAGATCTGGGAGCCTCAGAGGGGCCACATCCGCAGCATAAAACCGGCAACAAAGGTCTGTTAGGAGTACCTGAACTAGCGGGTCACGCAGTACACCATAAGTCTTAATAGAGTTTATATTTCCGCTGAAGAATTCATAGAACGATTGTGGTCTAGTTTGGCGTCTATAATGGTAGCTATCAGGCGTATTGGACGCGTTTTGAGTCACCTCGAGATCTCCCCATAGAACAAACTTAGAATATAGCTTATGCTACATTATCTCTAATGAAGAAAGTGCAAGTACCATAGGCTGTCATGAGCTGCGGTCGTTCTCGTCTACAATAGGTGGTAAGAATGTCCGAATGGGAATTGACGGAATGGATGCTGCTGGGAATGAATGGGGTGTTTACGTGGGAGCCAGAGCCGCCGTCTGTTAGGTGTAGAGCTGCATGACTTGCGTCGCTGGAGTATTTATTACTGGTATGCAGTACTAAGGGCTTATCAATCTGCTCTCCGCTACGCCCCTGGGCGTTATTATTTATATGTGCCCCGCATATATGCTCTCTCCCGCGGGGAACCCCTGTTCGCTTAATTTTCAAGAATTATCCAGAGAGAATTAGGTTTGAACCGATTCCGTCCAATGACTCACTTGAAATATTGTGCTTTTGATGTTTGAATTGCTACGAGCTCAGCATGAGCCGACTTCAATGATTAAACAGGTAGTGAATGAGATTTAGGCTGAAGTCTAATAAAACATCACAGCGCTCGAAGGAGGAGAAAGCACCGGAATAAAATGAACTATTAGTGCAAAAAGAGGGCTACTAGGAACTGGGTCTAGCTGGCCAAGCTGCGTCTCCAGAAACGAAGCTTGGGGGCATTGGGAACACCGATCAAGGCCAACACTGGGAGGCTTACAGGATGGATCATACCTTATTAAGGACAGTTAAGGTCTCACACACACCCCGTTTTCAGAAAAACCCCTTCAAATGCCACGTATAATACCTTCAGATGCCATGGCAAACATACTGTGCTTTGCAAGTTTTGCTATAAATAACCAGTTTTATATTTTTCATTATATCACACGCGCTCTGAAGCTGTGAAAAGAAAGAACTCGCAAAAAAAAAAAGAAGCAAAAAGGTGAGGGGTTCAAGCACAGAATCTGCAAGCAGTGAGGCCGTACATTCCTACCAACTAGTGACTAACTTAGAGATTATCAACAAGTAGCAGCGTCATGCCCAATTCCCTTTAAGGTCGAAGATTTCCGCATTTTATCGGCCATCGACTGTTGCTCCTGTGGGACCTCACGGAGCCGCATGCGCTCTTTTCTTGGTTATCTTTACGACTTCCTAGTAATCGGAGGCTCAGCATGCTCGCTAATTAACAACCTCAGGGGCAGATGCTACTGGTATATTATTTGCCTTAGCGCCGGGAATATCAACAGGCGGAAGGTTCATCCATGATGATACAAGTTACAGTAATATAGAACCCAAACACTTGAGTCCGAATTTTTGTACTTGCGGTCAGATATGCATAGACAATTTACCATATTTCTCTTTATCCCATGTTCTTTCCTGTACCAGAGGATAGTTACATCGGGGATACTAGCCATGGAATTCGGGGAACATTTGTCCTCTGACAAAGAAAGCGAGAGTTTCGGAGGCAGAGCACAGATAGATATACACCGGAACCCCCCCCCCCCCGTTCCTCGTTCTACCGATATCATGAGAGAGTACTATGATTGGATCCTGAGGTCCTTTTTCAACCAAAGATAAAGTATCAGGTGCCTGAACTGTCTTTTTTTTCTGAAGAAGCAGTTAAAAGATCAAGAAGAAAAGAAATTATCGGCCAGTTCCTATGGTCTAATGGCTTAGGAGACTGGTCGGCTAATTTGAAAACAGGGAACCATCATGAGTTCGGATCCGGGGGACAGTGGAGTAGTTGAGCATTAAAAAAAATGCTCAGCGAACCACTTTTGTACCGGGGGGTAGGTCTAGGGTTGGTAATGCCCTTGGGTCAATTCCCGCCAAATGTTGCGGTGGGGCTGCTGGCTAGTGTTCTGGTACTATATGCCCGTAACTTGTATGATATATTGCATCGATATACGGAAGGGAGGCACTTGTAGATCAGGTCCGAGTGATATTTCGTGATTGGAGTCGATCTCTTTCCTATTGACAATATTCCTGGAAGGGCTGGTGAGTTGCGATAATGACAGCAATGCTCTTCGGCTGGGAGTGGGTAAGATGGAGTACAGATATTGTATGAAACCCGCTCAAGTCTTATTGTTGAGAGCTATCGGGAGGAAGGAGTGGAAGCGAGTAGTTCCACAGGTTCAAAAGGAGAGCGGTCACCGGAGATAGCAAAAGACTTGTATTGCTTATTGAACAAGAAGAGAATTAGAAGAGAAAAAGAAGGAAGAGAAGACGAAGAAGGAAGAGAGAAGAGACGAGGATTTGGAGAGGGGGCAGGGGGTGACGCAGGTGGTCACGAGGTATCACTCGTAACCACAGAAACAGACAAGAAGAGAGCAGGCCCGTGACTACAGTTTTCAACACTTATAGTCCAGGTAAAGTGTTAAAGCTACTGAACCCCACTCCTACTTGTGCCTAGTGTCGTCACATGTGAGTTCACGACATATGTCATTCCAATATTTTTCGTTAGTCAATTGGTGTCAACACTTTTAAGGCACTACCCATCACTTGGATTTGACACTATGCTTTCTCATTTTGTGTTTGTAAGTTGCAGGTGCGGCGGGGGCTTAGGGGACGGAGCCAGTCGGTTCCATCCTAGGTCGGGCTCTTATCTATTGGTGTCTACAGCGATTGGGCGGGGACCCTGGCGACCGACGGAGTCTGTATGTGTAGCTTAGGCTCGAGCCTCTGGTTCTTAATAGGTTTAATCTCGCGAGGGGATGCAGGGTTGGATAAGTTATCATACTATCGTAGACAGTGTTTTTAAGAACAATATGTGTTGAGCTTCACTCGTTTTCCGAAATAATGGTTTTTGTCTGGTCACTCTAGTCCACTGGATTACATATGGTAGAGAGCGACCGTCAACCCGATACACATCGTGCTAAACACCTACTGCTACAACTGATACTCGAAGGTTCCCCGCCCGGGCTGCAGGCCCACCTTCCCTATCCATCCACCACCTCTCCCTTCCTCCTCTCCTCACAGTGGAACGCCTATTCGGGACAGTTCGTCAGCTGAGTGGGGCTGTAGTAGTAAGCATTAAAAAGCCTATGTTGTCGTAAAGGCGCCGGTTCGAGAAGCTCGAGCCCGAGTGACTGTGCGTGCTGTGGTTTATTCCCCTGCTTACGTAGCACCACTGGAAGAAAAATTGTAGGCGAGGAAAGGGAAATATTTCCAGTGGGGGGGTAGGGGTGGGTGATGTGTCCTTTAGAAGGAACTAAAAGTTCGGATATGTCAAGCAGGTTTCCGCCGGGCCCTACACGAGGTGCTCTTGGGGGCGGTGGGGTTGGCACCGGGGTACTCTTGCAGGGTAAAGTGAATCAGTCGGACGATAAGTCGGGGGTAACGACCCATTATTGAAACCAATGACACCACCCGTGGAACCAGTACCACCATCCGGCAGAAGCAGTATTCTAATAAGCTATCCCCCTCTCGTCGAATGACTTCTCGGAATACACCTCATAGCTGGTGGTCGGGTGCCGCTGACCGCAGAGGTGGATCCGTGCGATCGCCTGATCCTCCCTCTATATCTCCCAATCAGGATCGAGGGGAATACATCGGAAGACACAGACAAAAGTGGGAGCTTCCCCCGTTGCCCCGTAGGTTCCCGTTAAAACTCGAGGCTTATCGGCCTTCTGAAACTCCTCAAACATGCTCGTGCGATCTTGTGGGTCCGCTGCTCGGGCGGGACTGACAGAAATACCCCACGAATCTAGGTACTGAAAATGGCGGGAAAGCGTTATAAGAGTGTGGTTGTGATGAAGGAGTAGGAGGGGGCCATACTAGATAAACGCAGTATAAGATGATGGGAGAGAAGGAAAATACAAGGAGCTTTTCATCGGTGGCCTCAATACCATCAACCGATGGAAACCAATGCCACCGTTCAGTGCGTGGCATAGCTCATCATCCCTTGAGCCGAGCGTCCCGAATGTGGCCCACGCCAGAATCCAATGCACAGATTCTCCTGTGCCTCGAGTAGATTTTCACACCTAAAGGCTATTTCCTCGTTCTCGGCGACAAAGTGCGTCAGTAATATTCGTATATTGCCGGCTACCCTATTGATCTGCCTTAGCACATCTCCCAACCGGTCCGTAGGGTCGTATCGAGGAAAACGTTAAGATTTTGCGGGAAGGCTATCCCCACTAGCCCTACCGGACTTCTGTACAAATCCTAGAAAGTCTTGAAGTTCCCGAAAGTGATATACCAGCCGCACATTAGGGATGTCAATTCCCACACCTAGTCTGGATGCCGGGGAAATGGATTTGCTGACACTGAGGCCTCGGATAGCCTGACGGTTAAATGCTTTGGCTTTCCTCCAATGCTTCAGACCAGAGTGATATGGCCCACATCTCGATGCCCAGTCGGTCGCCTCCGCATCACGGTAGCTTGGTATAAAATAACCCTGGTGCTAGAACTCTTCTAGTGCCGGGGCGAAGCAGGGAGGGCGGCGTGCCGTACCTAAGGGGGCGGGGGTCGGCAAGACCGATGAAAGGGCAGATGGGCCTAGATGGCTGATAGTGCCTGAGGAGAAGAAGGTATGTAATGAAAACGGGAAAAAAAAGGTGCCAGAACGTCTGAGCCCGAATTTAGTGCTGGCGGTCAAACGTGCACAGATAATTCGCCATACAAAATCTTGATCCCTGTGTTCGGGTGCTCGTATGATAGCAGGAAAGTGCTCGATAACAGGAATTCACAAAATATATGGCGAAAAATCCGTGCCTATCTGAGCGCCATACAAACTCGCGACCCCTGTTTTCGGGTGCTTTTTGTTGAAAAAAAAAGCCCCCCCCGTTTCAGGCTCTATCGGCTATCTAAGCGCGTTAACCCTTTCCTCGGCCCTACAGGGCTTCCTTACCCTTCCCGCTGTTCTCGAATGCTTCTTGCCTAGGGCGGGTATATGGCAAGAAATCCGTGCATAGTATGATACCGGATACTTGTGTTCGAGTAATTGCCTCCCACAGGATTCTATCCATGTTCAGGGAAGCAAAAAGGAATCTATGCACGGTGTATTGGTGGACAGCCCTAAATTAGATTTCGCAAGGTAGATGCTTCTACACACAGATTCGGTCCCGCAGTCTTTGTTAAGAGAGCTCGGGTGATGGTCAGGGACTTTATTGACTATATTATTGTTGCTTCAAAGGCCGTTAGTCCGTCGGTCCTACAACTTTCTCAAAAAGATTTAAGAAAAAATTATAAAAAAATTAATTATAAAAAAATTAATTATAAAAAAAGTCTCTAGGAGTTCGGGCTGGAGAGGTAAAAAAATCTCTGAGAAATTCCGGCACTGACGAACTTTTGGCAATCGATAATGCCCTCGCAGGCCTATTCGTAAAATGGTGTCTCAAGGCTATGTTCATAAAAGCCCGGTGCATTAACGGTTACTGTGCTGAGTGCATGGATTCTCTAACAGCCTCTCGCGGGTTCTCTCTGCGATAAATCCTATAGAAGGAGACACGGAGGAAGTGTTCTTGCATTATACGGAAGGAAAGTTGTTTCCCTAACCCCGATACATACAATGCAAAAAGATTCCATAAGAACCATTATAACCATACCAGTAGTAGTAGTACTAGAGCCCCAGGAGGGCGAGAGCAAGCCTCGTAAAACGGATTTTCAGTGGGGGGATTGAAGTCTTAACTGTGCTGTTAGGACTTCTCATCAAGGACCAACAAACGATTAAAAAATTGTTGGGGTTCCGCACACCTACCCTCCCAGGCTTCTCGCACGTATTTAATCGTATATCGAGTTGGTGATCACCCAAACCATAGCTACAGTCATCCAATTTGTGAGTTCAGAACTGGTAATTAAGCAAAAATCAAGAAGCATACCCCGACAAAAAATCAGCCTCCGGCAGGCAAATAGGCAGCCCCCCAGACTACACTGGGGCCGGGCTGAGGTGGAAGCCGTTAGGTCGCTCTCCTAGAGAATTCCAGTAACACCAATCCTACTGGATTCTCCCTCCGAAACCCACAGGTCAGTATTCGTCGGGGTAGTCTGGTAGGCTGCCTATTGGAAAGGCTCACTTGGGTTGAATGGCGAGAGGATGGGCGGTGTTGGTGTTCTGAACGAAAGACGGTAGTGATAAGGAGACATTTTGTACGGATCGGTTACGGGATCAATAGGAATGCGGGCTGCCGATCTTTGGCCAGGGGCGGTTGGGCCGCGCCCTCCGAGTGAGAGGCAAAAGGAGGACCAACGAATCTCGGTGTGGCACAGAAAACTTCACGCTCACTCCCGTATTATTTACAAGTATTTCCACACCAAGAAAAGGACACCCCGATCCATAAGGCGGCCATGAGAAATATCCTGCGCTGTAATCGAGTTGGTTTGCGCTTGATGAGCAACGATCGTAGCTGAAAAACGGCACATCGAATCTTTTACCATCATCGACCAGATCAAAAACAAAAGTAACAACGTCAACTCTTATTCTTTGAGCAGAGGAGCGTTGTGAGCATCATACCCAATCCACGGGCAACACAGATGCACGTTGACATGTGATCAAAGCCAGGGGTCCTCCAGCATGGTAACTTATCATGTTGTGTGCATTCCTTGTGATCTATGGTCCTCCCGTCTCATCTAATGAATTAGGCTTGTTGATTTCACTATCATCTAGATGGCCGAGTACAGTACTGGAGTACTCAAGTACTGGTGCTAAGATAGCGACTCCTCTAAACTGGCTTTGTGGTGTCTGCCGGGACAAGAACTCTTCCACTATCGTCACTAATCTTCTGACAACTTTACCTGATCTTACTGGTCTGTTTTTCCGCCCTTTTTGGCCACGTCCGAAGTCGAGCACAGTCGGGTTCCTGCGGGATGTTTGATCGTGTTGGTTCAATCGTTAGTACTACATAGTTCAATCTATTCGTGTACTTGAGTACAGTATATGAGCTCCTAAAAGAATTGCCCCCAAAACTTTGATCCCCTCTCCTTGGACCTCTATTTGGCCCTACAGTCTTAATAAAATCAGCAGATACATGGACGATCACTCATCTCAACTACCGGCACTCCAAGTTTGTGGCGTCCTGTAACATCCCTGCCGGTATTTTCCACCAATGCTAATCGATCGACCCTCCTAATCCTTGTCTCTTTCCGCCCTCTTTCACTCCCGAAAACGGGTTGAAAGGATGATTCTTGATCCCAGGATTTCGGATCTAATGCCTCAACACTCAGGCTGCCCATACCTTGGGCGGGTGAAATAATAGAATTCGTTGCCAGGCACGCCAAACCAAGGGTAGCTGCCATATGACTGTTGTTAGTAGTAGGAAGGTCGCACTTTTCAGGCCATAACTAACTCAGCACATCCAGAGTTTCTGAATTCTCAACGAATCATAGGGTCCAATTCATTCCGCTCCAGCTTAGCCTATCCGGTAACGAATTTTACAGTTTCACGCAGCCCAAGGAATAGAACGAGCCCGCATATATTCACCAAATTAAGGGTTTGCATTATCACTGGATCTTATAGGACAGGGTTGGTACGGGTATCAGTAAGCATGCCGCTGCTTTTGAGGTATATATCTGTTTCTATATGCAATTCTTGATGCACAACATACTTTTCGAAGGCGAGATTGCCTGTAGTGGACTATGCAATTGCTCAAGGACGCCCCTTGTTCGGTTTTCATCCCCGGTGGACTAGCTGTGTTTCCTATAACTGCCGTAGAAATCCCTGGAGCCTGTGGATTAAGTTACCGGCATCAAAGGCCCATCAACTCGAGAAATTCGGGGTTTCCGAGTGTATCAAACACGGCCCTAATTTCAATCGCATTTGGCGTGTCGCAAGCATGGAGTTCTTCCTGCCTCTCCCGCGCCTCTGACGCAATAAAGAACAGCTTAAGGCTGCTCTCTCGCTAACCCAAGGGACTCGCAGCCCGACCTGCAGGCCCTCGATGATGATTGATTTTCTGGTTTCACCAACGGTCAGCAGGGTTGCTGTTATCTGGTATGGTTTGCTCTCATTTCCCTGGGGTTGGATGGGTTTGAGTTGAGCAGGGCGAGCGGCGAAAATTTCACTCTCAAGGGAGGTACCGGTACTATCTTATTATTATTGTGGCGTGCTGGGCATGGTCATGGCTCCTTCCACTTTTGATAGGAGAAAGAAACGGAAAAGCGAAAGCATCAAAGGCTAGGAAAACGTTATCTTGTGACAGCCTGCATAATATAGAGCTTTAAGACAAACTGCACTAGTACTACAAACTGCGCTAGTACTGTGCTCGCGCCCCTGGACGACGGTGTGATACGCTGACCATATAGATCCAGATCTAATGCAGCCGACTTTAAAAGACAAAGCCCACACAAACAAACCTATAGTGGCAGTGGGTTAGGCTATATTATTCCGTTAAAAGAAAACCCCTGAAAGGGTTTCGTCAATTATTCCGTGGCATACTATGTATACGATGGCCACTCTCAAAGGATTGGTGATGCTATCACCTATCATATATCACGATGTCCAATCCTCATGATAGGCCATGATATACTGCCCTTTTTTTGTCGTGCCAATCCTACCCACTAGAAAACCCGTGGTGATAGTTATTTGACTAATGTTTTTTGGAGGAATACTGGATGAGTTGCCGTGGGCGTAAATTTCTAGACTTATAAACCTCAGCCTCCTATAGAATAGCAAGTATGATACTTTCACCTTGAAGTGGAATGATAATTCTTGAATATCGGAGGCAGTGCCTACAGATATTGGTGAAATTTTCAACAGGAGCGGTCTTTTGGTGTGGAGATATGGCCAGCCGTAATTTGAGAGAAGGGCCCCAGGCCCTGCGGCGAGCCGCCCACCGCCGAGCACCATAAAGGACGCGAGCAGAAATTGCAAAGGTATCAGTTTCTGCGACTAGGGTAGGTAGTGTGTTCCGAGTAGAGTCTAAGGATACTGGTGAACAAGGGATCATACTGGAGCACCGGTCTCGGCCCACCGAAACGTAGATCGGGATAGCTACACTTAGTCTACACGTCGCTCCACAGCTCTCCCCTGGGTTTTCCATGAAATTTAATGATATCTCGAGGGGGCGATTTGGTTTTCATCCCACGTTCGTTTTCCGGGCGGTGGTGGCCCGTTTGGTACGGTACCACGTTCTGGAACCCCATCTACTCATGCCGAGTGCCACCACGTGAGATCCCTTGGGAGCATCGGCATGTAGTATTTCCCTACCCCGAGTGTTGTCCAGAGTGTGTTGCGCTTGTTGGAACGTGGAATGATTGGCGTTGCAGGAATGGTAACTGGCACAATGGAATGGTGGAATGCGCGGCACGGTTGGGACAAGGAATGACAGTACGTGCTTGAGAATGAGAACTGGTATGAACAGAGGAATGGATGGGGTCCTGATGGCTTCGCTGGACTTGGAAGTTTGTATATATAGCCTGTTATAAGTTGATGCGGATGAGAATAGGCAAGCGAGGCAGAACGAACGAATACTGTACGATTCTATTTAGGGTCGACTTCTGATTTCACCGAGGACTGCAAAGAAGCGAGTGAGAAAAAGTGACCACTAGAACACGCATGGTACCCGCGCCCTGGCCCTATCACAGCAAGTCCCAAGGCTAGGGACCGCAGCAGCGGCATATAGACCGCAACGCGGCGCAGGTACAATTACTGCCTTGGTGCCGGCAAAACCGTTATAGTTACCTTTCAGGATATTTTTCCGAAGATTCCTCTGACCCGTTAGATATCTATTGGATCTTAATAAGGTCTCCCTTGTTCTTGGAGAAATGGCTCAATTGGAGCGGCTGTTTAATAGGAGTAAGGTATCGGCACTGTAACACATTCAGAGATTGTGGGGGGGGGGGTACGGTAGTGATGAGTGACAGGCACATTTCCTGATCCATATGTTTAGTCCCGGGGGGTCGTGTAAAATCAGATTCTGACTCACAAGATATCCCCGAAAGGAAAAATTTGTTCGCAGCATGAACGTCACGGGGATCGAGGGTCGAGAGATGAGAGATTTTCCGAGATTCCGTGCCCATTCCGAGTGCAAGTATCAGGCCGCTTATCGGTAATCCGCACCCTGCACGAAGAAGAGTGTTGGCGCTGCACTAGTACTAGTCCAGTTCTATACTTGACCGGTCTCAAAACTAACCTGACTTTCCTATTTAGGAGAAGCAACTTTTCTCACAGGATTCCTGCAGTCGCCAACACTACGAGTACTGGAGAGCCACCTCTTGTGTCTTAGATGTGGCAGGTGTGCGCGTAAGCGGCTTAAATCCTTTGATTGAAAGAGCCCAAGAGAGCCTGGAAATGTGACCCTTGCATGTCTCTTTGTCCTCAATCAACCGTGGACCGCTTCGCGTACTTTTTCCCGTCCTTCCGCACATACGCAACTTATCAACCATATCGTGCTCAAGTATCAGCACCCGCATCCTACCCATAATTCATCGACGGTTACCTTTGCCCTCTATCCCATCGAGATAAGGCGACTGCGATTCGTTGATTCCCAGGATCCAGTTACCGGTATGACTTTCCCCCATTCTTCCACTGCCCGTTTGTCGCGGCGCCACCTAATTCTAGCTATCAGTGTCGCCCCATTTTCAATCCCCCAGGCCTTCTCGCCGTCTTTGCACCGACTTCATTGAACACTCGCTCCCTCTGCTCTGGAAAGTAGTCCAGATCAGAGAATAAATAAATCCCTCGCACTGGCACAAGCAAGTGGTAAACATCCCCGCAATTATCCTCCTGCCCGCCCCCTCTGTTTCTTTGCCCCCCCGTCTTCCGCCATAGATATCACTTCCATCTCCACCCCATGCCGCAAGTCAGTTTATGTGCTTGCCCGCCAGGCCCGCCGCTGAAATGATACCTGATACTCGGCTTCTTTGCCCCTCCTTCTCTACTTCTCTCTTGCCTCCCGCCTCGCTGGTGAGGCTTCCTGGGTTGCCCCGGCCGGACTCCCCTTCCCTGCTCCCCCTTCCACCTAACCTAACCCCATTCCGCCCCTCCACACTTACCTCATGTCTAGAATCAAGCCCCTAAAAGTAATCATAATATTAATAGCGATTAAATCAACAAACAAGTTACCTTTTTTTACCCCTCATCCTCCCACCACTCGCCATCCCAACCATCATCTCAACCATCATCCCTTCCCATCCCATCTTTTAAATCTTCTGCAAAGGTGAAGCCCCCCACCTCGACTCTCTCCTCCTTCGTCTCAACTTTTCGTACTTTATCACTTGCCGCCGCCTTCAGTGTTGCCCTTCTTCAGTTCTTCATCAATCCCTTCATACCGACACCAACTCCCCCAGATTTGAAGGGTAGTCCAACAAGAGCGGCAAGGTTGGTGGCTGGTGATATATTCGGGTGTCAAAGTACAAGTGCTGCAGAGAAATTTGTACGGAGTAACGCAGTTTGCCCCCGAATTGGTCACGAAGAACTTTTCTTGAGGGAGCGTTCGTCGTTGTCAGGGTCTTCTGGGGAAGAGACTCTGGGCGTTGCGTCGCCAAGGAAACAATTTGAGAAGGAAGCCTCTGAAATTGAGCCCTCTTCATCTACAAGCGAGAAGTCACACGCTTTCTCTTGGAATCCTGACGAGATTTTTCCTGAGTCTTCGACTCTATCTGGGAGCATTTCCTTGTCTGAGTACACTTCCAAAATCATCACTACACAACAAACCCCAAACATGTCACTTGTGGAGAAAGCTACGAGAATTGCGGAGGAGCTCGAGTACTCCCCCGAGCAAGTTCGTAAGGGCGTTAAAGAATTTTTGAGGTTGATGGGTGAGTTGGTTGTTTCTGTCTGATTTGATTTGATTATTTTTTTTGTCCGCGATTGCTAATAGCAGGATAGATGATGGGTTGCAGAACGATGGAAGGGATATGACGATGATCCCAACATACGTCACTAGTGTTCCTAATGGAACAGAAAAGGTAAAACCCTCTCCCCAAATTCAACGCCTAGGCCCAATCAAATGCTTGGTATTCCGATGACGCCTTGTCTCATGTCAGAATGTCAGAAGAGATCGCATTTTTGGCTAGCCCCCCCGCCCAGGTGCGGTTTGCAATTCGACTGGCGTGTGCATCAAAATTTTATAACGCCATTTGATCTGATCTGATAGCTAACTAGGTATAGGGAGTCTATCTTGCCGTCGATCTTGGTGGTACCAATTTTCGTGTTTGTTCGGTGATCCTAAATGGAGACACTACTTTCACTCTCACTCAGTCGAAAGTTGCTATCCCGAAAGCATTGATGGTTTCGGACTCCCATTCGCTCTTCTCGTTTCTTGCCCAGCAGGTAGCCGATTTTGTCAAAGAGCACCACTCAGATCACTTCTCCGAGGATCCAAGCCACCATTTACACCTCGGATTCACTTTCTCCTTTCCTGTTGACCAGAAAGCCATTAACAAGGGCTATCTTATTCGGTGGACCAAGGGCTTTGATATTCCCGATGCTATTGGCAAGGATGTCTGCGCGCTGCTCCAAAAGGAAATTGATGCTCTAGGCCTCCCTGTCAAGGTTGCCGCCCTGGTAAACGACACTGTTGGAACCCTCATGGCTAGATCCTACACTTCTCCGGGCGAAACCGGCACACTGCTTGGTGCCATTTTTGGAACCGGGACTAACGGGGCCTATGTAGAGAAGTTAGATCGCATAACCAAGATGACTTCTGCGTCTGCCAAGGATGTCGGCGAATACGACGCTTCAACCGGCGAGATGGTCGTCAACACTGAATGGGGAAGTTTCGATAATGCTCTAAATGTTCTCCCCGACTCGCCTTATGACAGGGCACTTGACCAGAACTCATTCAACCCTGGGATCCAAATGTTTGAGAAGCGTGTTAGTGGAATGTTCCTTGGTGAAATTCTACGAAATGCAATCCTTTCGATGAAGGAGGATGCAGGATTGTTTGCTACCTCTGCCATTGCGGAAGATTCAGTTCTGAATACCCCCTGGGGTATAGATACCTCTTTGCTATCTTACATAGAAGCAGACTCGACGAATGATTTCTCTGCCACCAAGGAACAATTGCAAAAAGACCTAGGAATATCTGCGTCCACCATTTCCAATGATGAAGCCCAGGCAGTCAAAATTCTTGTTCACGCGATCGGCAAACGCTCGGCCCGTCTATCTGCGGTGCCAATTGCAGCTATCGTTATCGCGACGGGAAAACTCTCACCGCATACCCAGCCTCCAATTGATGGTCTTAACTTGAAGGACCTGTCACTTGTGGAACAAGGTATCGAAATCTTGAAGAGCGTAATTAGAGGACCATCAGCTACTCCATTGGCTAATGCACCACCACAAAATACCGAAGAGGAACCTATCGATATAGGTGTTGACGGGAGTGTTGTGGAGTTCTATCCTGGTTTTGAAAAGTACGTTAGAGAGGCCCTGAGAGATGTTCCCGAGCTTGGTGAGAGGGTCGAGAAGCGGATTAGGATGGGGGTTGCTAAAGACGGCAGCGGAGTTGGGGCTGCCTTGATTGCATTGGTGGCGAAGTCGCAATATTCTCAGTGATCTGAAAAGGAAATTATTTTGCCATTTCTTTGCTTTTCAGGATATTTTCACTTCCTCTGATTGTGTAGTGGTGTATGTATTATTGGTCTTCTCACCTTTGGTGGATTCACGCCGTTTCAATCAACTCTTTGCTGTTTACCACAATGGTATGTACATCAAGTTGCGAGTTACTACCAGTTTTTTTCTTTTCTCTTCCTCAGTTACCTAGAGTGTATAAGTTTTATGTACGGTTATGTTAGGTATGCGAGATCTGGTTATCCTTTGAGCATGTCTGTTGGTATGTGAGTGTTGGCCATCACCATTTAACTCCGACCACCACCTGAATAAGGATTACAGTTGTATAGTACTGCACTTTCGGCCTCCGCCAACTGACCACATGGCGTAAACTATAGACCTAAGCTATCAAAAGAATACAAGGATCATAAATATAGCATCCACAACAGTTTTTCCTGCTGCACCCTCTAGTATCCAGTCCACCCATGATTGAACATACCGGATCAGCTGCTGTGGAACGGTGCTACCTTTCTGGACGGCATACCACGGATCCCCTGGGAAACGTTATACCCCCTTTAAGCCTGGGAACCTCTAAGGACATTGGAGTATATGCTGCTGGGCTCTCCCCAAACCCTTCAGAAAATTATTGCACTTGTGCGGGAGTTGTCCCAAATTTTGATCACACTTTGGTAGACTAGTGAACAGGGGTTGATATCCCCGCGGTGGGGCTTGTGGATGCAGGAGGACCAGTATTAGCGCAGGAAACATTTTGTGGAGGTAGGAGAGCGTGAGGGGGGCTGTCTTTGGAAGAACAGTATGGGAGCACTTTTATAGAGGCGCTCCCGGAAGGCAGTGACTGGATGGGGGGGTTGGGGCAAGAGCACATCTGCACCTGCCTATCCGAAAGTATTGGGATCGTATCATAGGTCTCACCCGACCAAAAGTGAAGGATGTATGATACTTCAATCGCCTATTTCTCACTCTGGCAATCTCTCCCTAGCCTATTAGAAGGCCCAGCATTTCCCAAGCCCCATTCCGATGTGGGCGGACGAGTTTGGCTTCCCCCCCGCCAGACACATTACCACTAATCGCTACAGCTCCATTCCCTTACTTGTAGACGGGAGAATGGATGAAAGGTGAGTATGTTAGGTTTATGTAACCTACAGTTGTCTAGCTGACTCCGATGGAGTTGTTGAAACCAACTTTGAAATCCTTTTAAGGCTGTATCTGACGGGGTAGTGATAGTAAGTAGGGGACACTACTATCTCCTGTAGTGTTGATGATGCCGAATTTTCATACCGTAGATCACCTTAAAATGCAAACTAAAAAAGCTAGCTTCGCACATTGCCGGAATTGTCAAACCAAGTGATATCAAAAGCCTTAAGGTCAAGTTACGATGCTTGAGTAATTACTCATACAGGTCTTTTTCCGTCAGCAGGAGCACTAAACCCGATATGGAAGTGATGTTACTAGTAATTGTGAGGTAATGAACCTGTCAATATTCGCTAACAGGCATTGAGAGCCATGTAGTAGCATTACACATCTATGAGGCTGAATCTGCTAATCAAGGAAATACACTAATTCACGATGCAGGGAAATTCGGCACTATCAGCACTGCAGGAAATAATCACTGGGACCAGCGCCATTTCTAACATCTATTGGGAATACCGTACTTGGGCTACTTGTAGATAATACTTTACTTACAGTTTTATACTGGGGAGCACAAGTACAAGTGAGGCCAGCATCTCACAGAGGGAGAACAACTCGAGGGTAATTATCGGGGAAATAGCTTAGGAAATCACCACTGATTCTTGAGTATAATAAGTTATCTGACTTGAGGGTAAGGTGGTTGCGCCAGTATTCTAATGAGTGGGTGAGCTTCTGTGAAGTACCTGATTAGTAATGCGTTTCCACAAATGAGGTCATACCATAGCCACATAGGGCAAGCCGCATCGGAAGGTAGCAAAAAAACTCAACCCCCGAAGAGCCTCCCCATAGAGAAAAAAAAGTTCACCCGTTACCCAGTATCTTCTTCCTAGCTTTGTTTCCCATTTCCAAACCCCCATTAAATGTTCCGGCAGCAGCAATCATAACAATCCCCCTCCGCCCCTCCTCCATAGTTAAGAAAAACTACAAATCCTCCTCCCCTCCTCCCCTTCTACATGAACGCCCACATACCACGGTCCACCTGTTCACCCTCACTACTGCTAGTCCTCTGGCGCTCGTCCCAGGCACCCCAATGCCGGCGACTTCCCTCCTCTATCCGGGGACAATGCATGGTCTCCCGGAGGTGCCATTCTAGTACCCTGCCCCCAATTGCCCGGCAACGGCCAACAGCAGCGACGGTGGAAGCGGGGTGCTCAAGGCCGTGGGTAACTAGCTCGAGGATGAGCTCGAGCATTGTGGAGGTGCTATTTGGGAAACGGGTCAAGAAGGGATTAGAAGGGGAGGCGGGGATTAGTTCGAGATATTTGGACTCCGGGACTGAAGACGCTATTCTGGGACGGAGCCTGCTGCACAAGAACCACAATGATGAATTCTTGAGGTGCACAGAGTTCGATCGGGAAGGTAGGGTTTCTTCCTTCAATTCCTTTGGGGAGGTACTGATTAGGTTGCAGGAAATGTTACGGTGGTGTCTGGGGAGTTTAAGAAAAACGAGCTGTGCGCCAAGGTTGGACTATCTTTCCAGTCTAGGGGTTAGGATGCTAAATTGGCCGTGGCGGATAGCACGGATTAATGCCTCGGGATCTCCGGAAGCTTTGGGTGCCCAGTATAATCGTACCACATATTCTCGTCCGGAAGAACTCGATCCTCGTCAACCTATTACACATCCGAGCACTGATCAAAGCGGATACAATCTTGCTGTTTGACGTTTATGGCTCGACCGACTCCTACACACAATCAGTCTTTATGTACGATCTCGAGGGGAAACTGCGGCAAGGATCAAAGGCCATGGGCGGTCTCCCATACGAAATGCGGGCACTGGAGGCGATCTTGATCTCCGTCACGGCTGCCCTAGAAGCTGAAATGAAAGTTTTGCAGGAGCTTGTTATCACTTTACTCGGGGAACTAGAAGAAGATATTGATAGAGACAAATTACGGCAACTGCTGATTTACTCGAAGAAGCTGTCGACTTTCGAACAGAAAGCTAAATTGATTAGGGATGCCATTGAGGAGATTCTGGAAGCGGATGACGATCTGGCGGACATGTACTTGACAGAGAAGATGTTAGGGAAGACCCGGCCGACAGAGGAGCACACGGAGATTGAAATGCTGCTTGAATCGTATCATAAGATATGTGATGAGATTGTTCAAATTTCAAGCAACTTGGTCTCTAGTATCCGGAATACCGAGGAAATGTAACCCATCCACCTCATACCCACAAAGAATTTAGCTAACAATCTAAAGTGTCAATATCATCCTCGACGCAAACCGTAACTCTCTCATGCTCCTCGACCTCAAATTCTCCATCGGGACCCTGGGGATTGGTTCGGGCACCTTCATAGCCGGTCTCTACGGTATGAATCTCAAGAACTTTATCGAGGAGTCCGATCTAGCTTTCTGGGGTGTCTCCGGTTGGGCATTCATCTTCTCGGCGATAATATGTGCTTACGGGCTCCACAAACTCCGCCGAACCCAACGCCTAACAATGTGGGGCGAGAGCGGGGCGAAAGAGGGTAAGCGCGGCTGGCTGAGCCTCGGAAATAAAAAGGCCGGCGGCAGCGCGGCCGCGAAGGCCAAATTAGCGGGCCGATTCGATGCGCTTCAGAGACGGCGGTTCGGCAACGTTGAGAGGAGCCCGAGCAGTTTTCCGCCTTTGCAGTTAGCTCCGGCTAAGAAGAAGTAATTCGTGTCATGGCGCCAATCTGTGTACGATTATGATCTTGTCGTTTGGTAATTCCTTCTATTTCCTACTTATCTATTGTACTCTTCTCAGTCTATATATGGTTGGGGCTTCTCATTGGGCTAGCCTGGCGTTTACTTTGTTTTTTATCTTTTCCTTGGGTGGGCTCTTCTCTTTCTTTGGGCACGGTAATGTCTCGTTCTCCCCAAAATAGGCTTTTTCTCCTCTCTATCTTCATTTCTCTCATTTGTTGATTTATGGCGCGAGGGATAGATACGTGAATCATTGTAGAAAATGTAAAGTATATTGAATTATGACAAAGGCTGTTGGTGCCGCACAAGTGTCAAGCGAGCATCAAGTAGAAACGCAAATGGTGTAGGAAGGGCTCTCGTGTACAAAAACTTCCCTCGTAATTCTTTCCTTCCATCTGATTATATTCTTCTTCTAATATCACCTAAATTCCGACTTTTGGGTGGAAACGCCCACAAGATTTTCCTTCAGCTAGATAGTGATAGGCTCAGCGAGTGATATATAGTGAATCAGATGGACCGCTTAGACCCATCGTAGCCAGTCGCTCTCCACGTTAGGCTACACAAGCTTCCTCCGAACGGTAAATATTACCCCAGAAATTCCCCGAATCCTTACGACAAAACCCAAAACGTTGACCGACCACTTGGAATCGGCGGAGCAAGTTTCATGCTCGACTATTCCGGCAACCCATGATACACTCGCTGTCCAGAACGGTCAGAAAATTACCCCCTTGGGGGTAAATCCCGACATTCCACCCCTAACCCTGAATAGTCCCTTCTCTCACTCACCTCAAACCAACCCATTAATAAATAAAAAAACGACCTTGTGACATTTGCACTCTCTTCGCCCGATACCGGTATGTGCTGTACCAAAGCTAAGGTTGTCATGGGATGGCTAATCCCAGCCAATTCTCCATCAATCTGGCATACGGTACAGCTACTTGTACCGGTACTTACACCCCGCTTAACCGAGCCATGTCTACCCTATGATATACATATTCCGCCGCCTATAGGGGGGAACAACTCGAGCGTGAGTGGTCGGCTGGGAGAGATGGCGAGCACGAGAATAACGGACGTGTAGTTTAAGGATTTTTGGCACGTTGGCTGCGGCGTGGTGGGGCAATGGGGTGATGGGATATTTTCACTTTGGCTTGTTGATGGAGTGTTCTGCCATATATTAGGGGGGTTAGAAGTTCAGGATACACCCACCGTGTACCGTGCCGTAGAGTGCAGTGCCGGTACAGCGATATTTTTCGACCCCAAATCGGGTTTCAAGTTGCCAGCCAAGGTATACTAGAACTCTGGGTTGCAATAAACACTATCTTGGGAAAGTAGGGCGGGGAAAAAAATCTTCTTTTTGTGAAGAAAGCTAGCTGTTTTACGAGTACAGTGTAAGAGAACTCTGAACCTCTTGTGTTACCGTACCTTATGTACTATGCTGTGCTGTAGTACCCCGGATAGCCTTAAGTCAGATGGCCGGCTTTGCGGTGTGTAAGGATGCGAGAGGAGAGAACGAGAAAGAGAGAACGAGAGAAAGAGTAACTGCGTAGGCGAAGCCATACTCGGGAAGCCCTTCCTCTTCCTACTCCTATCGTACGAGGGAAATGGTGGCTCACGGAAAAGTGCTTGCAGAGAGTTCATAGTTCACTGCTGCATTTCACCCCAAAAGTGTCATGTTTTGTCACTTTAGAACACAGCCCACTATTCAATTGTTGCGGGATCCCGCAATTAGGAAGACCCATCCATGAAAAGCAGCACATTGAGTGTTATCATGCAGATTGGGATTGTACGAGCATATGGGCAAGAGAAATCCCGGGTGCCCTCACAAATCTCAAGTGCTTACCCTGGGATTTGAAGCCCCCTCAGCATAGACTCGCTTATGCCAGAATACCCCCCTAACTTGATTGGCAGGATAAAGCCTAGGCTTTGAATCCCCGGATTCTTAGTTACCCGTGGATGTATTTGTGTAATAATTTATGGGAGGGCTGATATGGGAAAATCAAAACCAAGAACGGCAGTTTCCTACAGCATTTTTGGTGTGGCCTTGCTATTGCTATGTGATACCGGTACAGTGCTTGCCCGACGATGAACCGTGATTTTTCCAAGAACTAACCCAGGAAATACACCTTGCCCCCATTCCAGTCGATTAATCCCAGCTGCATGCGCAGTATATACAAGTACGAGTACGATATTGCTAACCTTAACCTACTATGATACCACACCAAGAACAGAGGCTCCGGGAGAAAGAGGCAGCAAAATTAGACCCCCCCCCCCCCGCCCCAGACACGCTACACATCAAAGCCTATATAAGTCAACCTATGATAGTATCATATCCGGGCCGCCCGATTATCCCCCTTACGACAAGCTTTACGGATTAATTTATCCTGTTTGGACGAAAATTAATTTGCAATTCCCCCCCTGTTTTGGGATAAAGGGCAAAAATAGGTGTAACGCTGTTGAGGTTCTCGTTTCAGCGAGCTGCGCGGTTAAACCACATTAACCCGACCAATCGGATACCTTCTTGGCGATTAACTATTATTGAACGCCACGCGCGGGGGGGGGGGTAGGAAGAGTTTCAACGGCTGGGGGGAGTTCGCCAGTGACGATTGGAAACATTGTAAACAGGGAAAGGGCTGGGGTGGAGGTGACGATGCCGCTGTTGCGGAATGGGTGGCTCTAGCTCGTAGAGAGAATAGACTGGGATTGTTCCTTGGGATTTATACATATATATATCTACTGGGTTTTCCCTCGGGTTTTGCTATTTCGTTGTCGGTCTTGCTGGACATTTCACGATCGTCGGATTTCTTATTCTTCTAAAAAGTTATCGCTCTTTGTTTTCTACTACCCTTATAATATTATTATAGTTTGCTGTTGTAGGATACATCCTTGCTTTCTTTATTTTTTTCTTTATTTTTTTCCCCTTCCTTTTTTTTCCTTCCCAGTTCCAGGATGAGGGTTGCTATTATCTCAACTTTAATCGCATTCCAATTGCATGCAGTTATAGCGGGGCCCCTTCAGGGTAATCCTATATTGTGAGTGCTTCCATTTCGTCCATCATCTCTTCGGGGCATGTTCTGACAGATATCAGAGAACCCCGTCAGGATCCCCCGTTATATATCAACCAGCCAACAACCACCAGAACCTTCAGTCATATTGCAGAGTCAAAGGCCCCCGTAGCTGACCAGCCACCCTCAGCTCCTGCCGCTGGGCCTTCGTCCTCTTTGAGACTCCCCGTGGGCACTAGGACAACTTCGGCGCCATCAAGTTCGGTCGTGAGCTCAGCTACAAATGCACCAGAAACTAGGAGCTTCAAAAAACTGCCTGCAGATCCGCCGAAGCGGAGCTCGGAGGCTCCGGCCCCATCCGCTCCAACTCCTTCTACTACACCTCCCTCCTCCACTCGAACTCCTTCCACTCTAGCTCCTTCTACTTCAGCTCCCTCCACTCGAGCTCCATCCACTCCAGCCCCTTCTACTCCGGCCCCCCCCCCCCCAATCCCATCTGCCCCAGTCCCATCTGTGCCAGTCTCCTCCAACTCATCGGCTCCCACCCGTAACCGCACGTTCACCCGCCTAACCCCGCCTCGGCCCTCAGGCTCAGCTAGGGAGGGGAATCCCAGCCCACCTGGCACTATTACTGTAACTGTAACTGCATCCGCCCGGCCCCCTGCTGCTGCTCCTACTGCCCCCGCCGGCCCCACCACTTCTGCTACCCCAACTACGCCCGCCACTCCAACTACCTCTCAGCCGGCAAGCCAAGCACCCTCCGGCACCCAACCCCCCTCATCCACAAACAGCAACGCCGCTCTCGCCATCGCCCTAAACAAGAAGTTCGCAGCTCTGACCGCCAGTTCTCCTTGCGATCCCAAGAACCTCTCTCAACTCCATGCTTGTATCGCCGGTGACTTCCACACCTGTGGTAATGACGGCAAGTACGCCAAGGTAGTTGACTGCGTAGCGCCATTGTCATGCTTTGCCCTCCCGTTGGAGAATTCGGCCGGAGCGTCCGTGGCCTGCATAGCTCCGGCCGATGCTGCGCTCAGAATGGGATTGAGCAGCGAGGAAGAATTACGGGGCGCTCTTGGGAAGAGGTCCTTGGCCAAACGTGAAGCCATGAGCGGGCGTACCCCAGAATCCGGCCGCCTTCAAGGCCTGCCTCGGCGGAGTCCTCGGCCGGTGCGGCCAGGACAGCGGGCCCTATAAAGTCCTTGACTGCCAGTCCCCGAACAACCGCCTTGCGCTCCCGGCTGATAATGGGATGTTTACGCTGTGGACTGGACTGTTCCCAAATTTTTCGCTGTGGAGGGTATGCGGTTCGCGAGTGCGCTAGTGCTTGAGGATACGATTAGTGGTTGCGATAGGGCAGGGTGCCCGCGTTTAGTGATTTTGGGGGGGGCTCCTTTTGTTTAGTATTTTGGCGTCCGGTTGTATTAGAGATTGGACGAGTCGGGTTGGAGGAGAAAGGAAGTTCATGATGGTTCTTGTTCTTCGTCTCTTTTTTTTGGGGGGGGGGAAGGTTGTACAATATCTATAGTGGACATGGAATTTCCTTTGTTTAGCATTTCATCTCTGGTATCGCAGCGGCCTAGTCCTTGAGATCCAGAAACTATAGAAGTCAGTCCACAACTTGTCACCGATTAGGGTGTACCGGTGGATCATGACTCCCGAGTCCCAGTTGTTCGGGAAAGGTATAATTTAGCCTACCGGTAAAGCACAGTCCAGTACACCGCCCGAAATTACTCGTAGAGGGGAAAAGAGGGAGGGACGGTACTGTACGATCGTACTCTACTCTACAACTCCCCAAGACGTCCCAAAATCCAACCTCCCCAATCATTGGCCACAACACCGCCCTCCCAGAATCCCGTAGGACATCCTGACACACACACACGAACTCGCCCAAGTCGTTACCCCACATCCACCGGCAGCTTCCGTTATGAATTAGTAACCTCCCGCCCAAGATTCATAAGCCGCAACTACCGGTACTCGTATAATCCACTATCTCCGTACGGTATGCGGGGCTACCTACCTCCGTCAATCCCTGACTCAGCCCACTCTGAATGGGTATGGTAATCCACCACGTGACACTTACACTCCAACTCGGCCCCTCCCCGCAGGGGAGGCTTAGTAAATGCCGTAAAATCTCCCGGAAAACCACTACCGGTATCGGCTCCCGGGCTCCTAGCCGGGGCAAAACACCCCGAGCAGGAAATAGCGTTCCCCAGACAGGCATACAGGTGTAGTTTTTTGGGCTTACTAGATCTCATTAAATAGCATTCGCTATTTTGTTAACCTACTCTTCTTACCCTATTCTGGTTCAGTACAGCACCCGATAGACAAAAGTCGGGCCCGGTAACACAAGGAGCCTTTGCTCGAGCAATACGGTACACTGCCTGAGTGTGTTTGTGCTACCGGGCCCTAAATACCCTTGCATCCGAGAGCATGATAGTGATTCCATGGAGCACCCTATCTATATAAGCCACCATTAACCCTCCCAGACTCCCGAAATCCTCCTCAAGCTTCGCAATTCCACTCCAAACGCCCCCTCGCTCTCGCTGCACTCACACCGGTTCTTGGTTTTTACCTCTACTACTCCAGTTGACACTCGGCATAGCAACACAGCCCGACCTGGCCCAACGCATACTAAAAAGGCTTTCTCGAGCTACTTCATCTTGGGCTGCTAGAGTTGCCATGGCTGCCTCTACTTCCACCGCTACTGCTGCTACCGGGCGTACACCGGTATACTTTATTTCACACGGAGGAGTTCGTCACCGCCTTCCAAGTCTATGTTACGTTATTCCGCATTCACTCTTGCTAACTCCCTTTCCCCATGGGGAGGAAAAAGCCGAACATAATGTACGATGTCGAGCATCCAGCCTTCCACCAATTGCAAGAGATTGGGAAGGAAATCACTACAAAGGTCAAGCCAAAGGCTATCGTGGTTTTCTCGGCACATTGGCAGACGGCGGCAGCAGCAACAGGGAGCAAGGTTGAGGTTAATACTGCAGAATTCACGGATCTGATATATGATTATAATAACTTTCCGGATCATTATTATAAACATAAGTATCCGAATGTGGGGTCTAAGGAGCTTGCGGAGAAGGTTCTGGGACTCCTGAAGGAGGCCGGGATTGAGAGTGAAGGGGTGAAGAGGGGGCTTGATCATGGGGTTTTTGTTCCGTTTACCTGCAGTATACGCCCTTTCAATTCTAGGTTGGATAGGATGGGTGATATAGGTAGCTAACCGCAGTAGTGTTTAATCCGGAGGATAATCCACTGGGAGTCCCGTTGGTGCAAGTTTCGTTGTTTGGCCAGGAGGATCCCGATATGCATTATGCTCTCGGAAAGGCTGTTTCCAAACTCCGGGATGAAGGGGTAGTTATCATCGGATCTGGAATGGCAGTACATAATCTTCGGTAGTGTTCTCCTCTACTCTGGCTTCCCCCTTAATTCTAACGACGGATTCAGTGACTTCCGATCTGCGAGGATGTCCGGTGGGCTGTTGGACTACGTAGTTCCCTTCGACAACGCTATAAAAGAGGCAGTGACAAGTGTCACCTCGGGCGAGGAACGTAAGATAAAACTAGCAGAGCTCCTTCGTAGGGACGATGCCAGAAGTGCACACCCCACCTTCGAGCACTTGCTTCCCGTCCATATCGCTTCCGGGGCTGCCGGGGACGATAAAGCAGTTCAGTTGTGGACACTGCCGGAGATGAGTATGAGCTGGGCGCAGTATCGGTTTGGTGAAGTTCAAAGTTAGTTTTTTCTGCAGAGTGTCATGTCATGTAGCATAATGTGTTGCTAGTCGTGAGAACGTAGATGTCCTAAATCGCGCCTGATATTGTTTGCGCAATACTGCTCTATTTCCCCATCTCTAGCTCTAAGCAGTGTCCTTGACAAGCGCCGAAACTTTGGCTTCGATCTCCTTGTCCGATAATCCTGCGATTGCGTATTAGCCCTTATCTCTATAACCGTAGACGGAAGCGTAACGAACCAGCCAGACTCTCCTGCTTCTCTTTACCGAATTCTGCATGCCCGTCAGGGTTCCATCCTAACTTCTTTCTCGCCCCTCAATTCAATCGGGATACATACCGTACCTCGCGAATACCCTTGGAGGGGTATCCAAGGCCTCACGAATCAATATCGGCGTATGAGGATGCTGCTTCTTCATGAGTGGGTATGACTTCTGCACGAACGCTCTGCCCCACCTCATCATCATCAGCTCCCATTCCTTCATTCATCGGTTTCAAAGCAGATTAAACAAACCTAACAGCAGCGCTCCCTTCCCCGGTCTGACAGAAGAGGAAACGCAGTTCCTTGAGTGAATTTCCGAATGCGAATCGTGCAGCCATAGTGTTGTACCGGCAGTGGTTGTTCGGAATTAACGATTTCTGTTGAATTGGAGTTTGGCGCGCCCGCTCAACTTACACCGCTGAGTCATCAGGACCAAGATCCCCCCCCCCCGAAGGACCCGTCGCCATGTCAAGGGGAACAAACTGGGCGAAACACAGAGTTGATAACTTCAACCATAACGAAGCCGAACCTTCAATAAACACGACCAACATGGCCGCTCAAGCACCAGCCCAAGCAGCCAAAGTGCTGAACCCAGCCTTCAATCCGAGAACTGTTCACTTTTGGGTATCTTTCTCTTTGTCTCTTTTTCTTTGGCGGAACTATTGTTGTGCAAGTTTCGTCAGCTAATGTACTGCGTGCTGTACAGGCTCCTGTACTCAAGGTATCACCCGCGCCCCAGAACCTCTACCGAATTGAACTAACCCGAAACCAGTGGGGTCTCGTCATCGCTGGGGCCAGCGACTTCTACCGTCCCGTCGAATCCCTTTCCGTCACCCAGAATGTCGCTCTATTCTGCACAGGCACCATCTGGACTAGATGGTGTCTAATCATCCACCCGAAGAACATCCCGTCTGTCTACAACTCCAACTCCGAGATGTAATTACAAAATAACCACTAACTGTGAACAGGTTGGCTGCTGTTAACTTCTTTTTGGCCGGTGTCGGGAGTGTCCAGTTGGGGCGTATTGGATTGTGAGTACTCTGTAGGCGTATATAGGTAAGCATAGAAGCTGATGGTTTGGGCAGACACTATCAGAACCTAAAGAAGCAGGAGAAGGAACGTCCTGTTATGAGCGAAATTGCGAAAAAGGCCACCAGCAGCTAAGCTCGGCACCCATAGCTAAAAGTTCGGCGAGGAGTCAATGGAAGTGGTTAGACTAAGGGTGCGGTTTTTTCCTGTATTCTATCACAATCAAAATTTCCCTGGTGTGTGGGTTCTGGAATCTCACGTAGAGCGGTAACGTTACCCTTAGAAATTGATATGATTTAATCCCTTGGTTTCTCTAGATAAGAATTGGCTGAGGTGATAACAGGGTCACCAGTGCCGTTCGTGAAGTTTCCTTTATAGCATAAAACCACCCGCTCTTCCTGCTATTGGATGAGATCCTCTAACACAATGAAAGTTCATTTCCCCTATGCCATACCGAGTGAAAACCTTCAACCACTCTAGAGGCAATCTCCTTTAAGTATCAATGGTGACTCGATTTCCCGTTACCATACTATCCCTATATATCCTTTAGCTCCTAATATCCCCCGCAGTATTGATAGTGCTGAATTTCCCTACAATGGCAATTGAGAGATACCAAAGGCATTTCAGGTCAAGTCATGATACAAGCCTTTTCCATCAACACTGCCACCAAACCTATTATGAGAGTAACGTAGTCGTGAGGTACGGTACAACTTTTGCACCGGCAAACCTGTCGATATTTGATGACCAACACCCGAAGTCATGTGAGAGATTACACCTCTATGAGGTTGAATCTACCTCTCAAGGAGACACGCTGATTTCACAGAGTATGCCTTTTTGGCACAGGGTAGGGAAATTCGGCGCTATCAATACTGTAGGGGCACCGCAACCTCAAGCAGCAATTCGGTATCACAGCCAAACTCCGTCTCGTTTGGCGCAGGGGACACTGGAACAAACCGCAATACTCGAGTGAGGGGGCGTGATGCGGGGGGAGGGACAAGCTGACTCATGCGGGGTCAACTTGGATTTTTCTCCCAACGCAGTTCAGCTCAGCCCATCTCATCCCATTCACTTATCTTACTTCTCTACAGACTCCCGTCCCCTGACTGTTTTCCTTCCTCTCACACAACCAATCCCTACGCCACTGCACCATAGAACAAGCGCAAGCAAACAGATCCACCGTCAAAATGGCGTCCACCACTGCCACCACCAACCTCACCCCAGACAAAAAATACGACCTAATAACCAGTAACCTACAAGAGGTTCTAAAGCCAGACATTATAAAATCCGCACTAGCCGAGAACCGCCCTCTAAAGATCTACTGGGGCACCGCACCAACGGGCCGTCCGCACTGCGGGTACTTTGTCCCGATGGTGAAGCTTGCTCACTTCCTACGCGCAGGGTGCGAAGTCACCGTTCTACTAGCAGACATCCACGCATTCCTGGACAACCTGAAGGCCCCTCTGGAGCTGGTGACGCACCGGGCGAAGTACTACGAATTGCTCATAAAGTCCGTGCTCCGCGCCATCGGCGTCCCAATTGAGCAGCTGCGCTTCGTCCATGGGTCCTCGTACCAGCAGGGGGCCGCGTATGTCATGGACTTGTTCCGCCTTAGCTCTATTGTTACCGAGCACGACGCGAAGAAGGCGGGCGCGGAGGTTGTCAAGCAGGTTGCCAGCCCTTTGCTTAGCGGTCTGATTTACCCCCTCATGCAGGCGCTTGACGAGGAGCACTTGGGCGTCGACGCACAGTTCGGCGGCGTGGATCAGAGGAAGATATTCACACTTGCGGCTGAGAATCTCCCCAAGATTGGGTTCAAGGAGAGAGCGCATCTGATGAATCCTATGGTCCCTGGCTTGGCGGGGGGGAAGATGAGTGCTTCTGATCCGAATTCTAAGATTGACTTGCTGGACAGTGAGGAGATCGTTGGGAATAAACTAAGGAAGTCGCATTGCGCTCCCGGAGAGGTGGAGGGAAATGGGGTTATCTCGTTCGTGGAGTATGTACTTTTTCCCATTGCCGAGTTGGCAAATGAGAACGGGAAGGGGGAGTTTGTCGTGCCTAGGGATGAGAAGTGGGGGGGGCCGGTCACTTACTCCTCTATCGCGGAGCTTAAGAAGGATTACCAGGAGGACAGGGTTCGCCTATTCCCATGAGATTCACGCCCAAACCATGAGCTAATAGAATCGCAGTTATCCCCAATGGATCTAAAGAGGGGAGTCGAAAAAGCCCTTAATAGGCTCCTCGACCCAATTAGAAAAGACTTCGAGAAGGATGAGGAATTCAAAAAAGTTGCGGAACTGGCTTATCCACCCGAAGTCAAAGTCAAGAAGAAGAAGGAAAAGAAGATTGGAACCGGATACAAGGGCAAGAAAACCGCTGCAGAGGAGGTTGTCGACGGTGACCTCAATTCCCAGGGAGCGGTCGAAGTTGCAGTAGGCACGAGTGCAAAGGATGCTCAAGACAGACTCGCTGGAAAGACAGAGTGATGGGTCGTGATCGTAGCCGCGAAGCACTAGAAAAATAAAGAGGACGCCGGTGCTACACAAAAAAGACATTTCACTTCTTGTAGATAGATCTTAATATGGTGTAGCTCCTATGTCATCGCATTTCCTCAAAAAAACCCCCCAAAAAAAAACCACTACGACAATAAACACCACAAACCTCTCCGGTACAGCCACCACCACCAAACCCTCTCCCCCTCTAATCCCGAAACCAGCCCCTACCCACCGCTACACCAACCGCATCCGACGTCGCACTCCGAGGCTCAAACAACTTCTCCCCCGGCTCAAAGCCCACCCCAGCGTCACAGGATCCCCGCACATCCCCCGTCAGCCATACTTACAGCGCCCTAGTAGCACTACCCAACAGCGGCCTTACCCGCGCGGTACGTCTACCGCGCCACCCGCCCGCCGACCGACCCCCAAATATACCACCAGCGCGGACGGAAACGTGCGCCGCCCGCAGCATAGACTCTAACAAGCGGTACCATAGTCTAGTAGCGGAAAGTGGGAGGGAATTGATAGAAAGTATATCATTAGTGCTATAACTAGCAGCAACAGCAGTCCGGGGAAGTCCACGCATTAACTTGGAGGATCCAGCCGGGGGGGTGGGTGGGTCCTGGGAGTACCGGTATTCTGGGTGTATCGTGTATGGCGCTGGGGTTAAATATGTGTTGGAGGGGAGGTGTAGATCTACGGGTATCTGGGTAGGGGGATGTAATAGAGCGATTGGGGGATGTATCATGGTAGGATCTGAGGCTACGGGAATACCTTAGCAAGGCCGCCTGGGGCCCTTGTTTACTCCATTGGAACATCATATGCACTCAAAAGTTTCGACGACATCAATTCAAACTTATTTCCGATCGTAGATCCATTCAAGAAGCCCGTAACATACTCGAGTACGACAAGGATGGCGAATAGCCCTACCAAGTTTAGCGTTTGCCACCAGATTGTTTAGTTTATTATTCGCCGTCTCCTCTATTCGCTGCCCCTCCCCAGCGTCACTATACGATCGCAGTAGGATAGCAGCAGTAATAGCCCAGAAAACGCTAACTTATCATAGGCTCACGGAATGAATTATTATTGTAAACCTGGGCACGCCTTGCAAAGGCATAGGGTATCGCGCTGTAGTACTCAAAAGCATCTATTACCCAACCTTCCCCTAGACCCCGTCAGTAAATCAAACCCGATCCGCCTCCAATGCTCCACCGAACCCGTCATAACCATTAAGCAAGCATTAAAAAGAATATAGATAAGGCGCCAACATTCGCAGTCTAGAAAATTGTTCCAAACTGCCCATCCCCTTTGTTATTATACGCTCCAAGGCTATCAAGGTTCGGTTTCTTGTGTCTATTGGCGGCTGTTAGTCCGATACAATATCTCCGACTGTTGGAGGAAGTTATACTTGAATGTGAAGCCGACAAATGCGATTTTACTCATGGAGTCTTTCCTCTCCTCCATGGTCTCCAGCGCAGTTTGTTTTTCATGGACCTCTTTGTATTTGGCCATGTCGGCTTCATTGCTGAAGTCATCAAAGTATCCAGCATCCCTATCACTGTCAAGTTCGGGTACAAAAGGCGGCTCCTTTGCACGGAGGTCGCTCCAGTTCACTTCCGAAAAGTAGCCGTGTGACTGAACAGACTTGAAGTCTTGGAACCTCTGATCTCGAGCTGCGACAAGGCTATTGCACCCAATCCTCGTTAGTGCCACGAACAGAAGCCTGGTTTAAGAGACTTACTGAATTATGAGGTCCCAGGTACGCTTGGAGAGGTAATAATTTGGATTCTCATATTCGGGTTTATGCAACACCTTTTTCCAGTGCTTAAGGTTGTGCCAAGTTTCTTGTACCGACGCCCCCGCAAAGGGCGGATACCCAGCCAGCGCTTCGTAAAGCATGCAGCCAAGTGACCAATAGTCGACAGTAAAGTCGTACTCTTCCGTGCCCCTCAAAACCTCTGGGGCCATATAATCCGGGCTTCCGACTACTGATTTTGCCTAAGATCTCTAATGTTAGTTCAATTCGAATAGGAGAAGAATAAAAAACACGGCTGATGCAAGAGATATCAGAAACTCACATAGTTAACGTCAGTTTCCCTCAGAGTCTTATAGGCCCTCCTTCTCTCCATTGTTGACCTCTCCGGTATATCCATGTCTTTCACTTGATCGAGCCGCATCTTCATGCTCTCCATTCTGTCTGGACTTAGTTTTCCAGCACTTAGTCCAAAATCTGTCAACTTAATATGCCCAGAGGAGTCGATAAGAAAATTCTCGGGCTTCAAGTCACGATGAATATAACCTAAGTCGTGAAGAGCATTGACTGAGGCGAACATCTCAGCAATGTAGAAACGGGCATGGTTAAAATGCAAGACACCGGTGTTATTTAATAAGGTACGGAAGTCACCACCGGGAACGTATTCCTGGAATTTTGGTCAAAATCGAATAAAACTATTGGACTAAGTTGTGCACATACCATGGCAAGATAGATGCTATCCTCATCCTGGAATGCGTAAAGCAACTTCACTAGCCAATCACTTTTGGCAGCTGTCAAGATATCCCGCTCAGTCAAGACGTGCCTGATCTCGTCCAACTTAAAGAGCAGCTTCTTGCTCATAACCTTCAAAGCGCATACTTCCTTGGTCTCCTTGTGCTCCGCAAGAAAAACCTGACCATAGCCACCCTGTCCAACCTGTGTCAGTACCTGAAAATCGCCCTTGCGGAGCCTTGTACGGCGTTTCCGGAGAGCAACACGCTCCCGTCCGGCGAATCGTGACCAGGCTGGCTTGAGCTCTTCAGTACTGAGATGCTCATGCTGAGCTTTCCAGTCCTCTGTACGCTTTCGCCGCGTGTGAACATAGGTAACTAGGTTGTAATAATAGTCATAAAAATCTAACTCCGTCGGTTGCGATTAATTTCCTATTCATGCGAAAAGTGATTGGAGGATTAGGGGATTATTAGGGCGGTACTAACATAGATGAGCAACGTCTTTCAGCCTCTTAACTTGTGGTTTGGACAGCTTCTCGATCTCGTCGATAGTCATATCTCTGAACGGATCATAAGCTCGTCTGCTCTGGGCATGCGATCTCTGTAATCCCGGGCCTGCATTGGCCCGCTGTGAGACTTCTGTTGCTTTGGAGAAAGGTGGCGCATTTTCTTTATTATTCTTCCTACTCGGCCTCTCATCGTCCATTCTCCCGACACCCACGCCGCCCCCGTTTCCATCCTCGTCAATTACCTGGAGCATCCTCTTGGAGGGCGTTGCTTGTGGTTTTGTAGGCGAAGAGTTAGGTGTGAGCTGGAGGGATCTGTCAAACACCTCTACTAGTGCTGTGTTCCCCTTTGACGGGGAGGATGAAGGGGTAATAAACTCCTCAGAGGATGGCTGTGGATCCCATGATTCATTATTGGAGCGGGTGTGAAGGGGCGGTGGGGGCGCTAAAGGGAAAGCCTCGTTGATATGTTTTGACGGCGAGGAAGCGGGTTGCGATTGGTGCGTGGGGTTTCGGGGCGGGAGGCGACGTGGGGAAGAAGAGGGGACGTCCATTATGCAGAAGTGAAGTGAACTGTATGGACCAACTAGGCTTCGGGATCCTCACAATTGAGAGACCTCAAGAAGTATGAACGGAGGAGAGGATGGAGACTAAATCGAAGGGTTGATCATGCAAATTAGTGGAAGGACAGCTGAGAGCTTAATGGAGAAGAGGGGGAGAAACACAGGGGTGTGTTGGTAGGGACCGTTGCTGCGGCAACGCCTCCTGGGGCATGCCAGCGTCGGGAGGTATGTTGGGAAGAGACATACACAGTGCGCGTAGGAACTGGAATTAACATTTGACGTCATTCTAAGTATTCCAGTACCCACTAAGGTATGATACTATGAAGTAAAGTATACTTCCCCTGCGTATCTGCATTCTCGACATACCCCCGAACCGAGTGTCTACTGCGTAATTGGCCTAGCTCAACGGGGTATTTACGCCCTGGGACCCCTTTCTGACGGCCGCGTTTCTCCTGACATCCTACTTGTACTATACACCCCACATATGATATCAAGAAGTACAACCACCAGCAGCATGGCCCTCAACCTCGCCCGCCAGCTGCGTTCCCATACTATTAATGGTCTCCACTACTAACTTTACCTTCCCGTAACTTCAGCACTGCACAGGCAAGTAAAACTCTCAACCGTAGTTCGGTGAGATATGCTAAATTATTAGCTCTATAGAACTCATAAGTAAACTCATTCCAAAGTCCAAAGGTGTTAAGAATATACCTACTAGCGAGAGGTTAAGTGCCCTCAAAACAGTAAAGATCAAACCAATCAGTTTGGCACATGCTAACTAATAGCAAAAAAGAGGTGGCCATCCATTGCAAAACTACCACAAGAATAATCGGACCCGAGACTAAGACGTCCGAAATTCTCGCTCTTGAATAGCAGTGCGAGCGCACAGCAAAAACTGACCCCTCAGCCCATGCTTAAGACAAAATAAAAAGAAAAAAGAGCCAGCCCGACCTTACCAGCAAAGGCAACTCCAACGTCCTAGCATGAGGTCCAATTATCCGAGTTCCCACAGTATTGACGATGGCTTTGCAAGGATAGAAGGCTGGACCAAAACAATGGTCACCTTCGGTCTCGGAACTGTGGTGCTTTAATTAGTATCGGTAAGTTTACCAGTGCATTCTAGTCTTCTGAGCTATTCCGCTCACATCGGTATCTACAGCTTGCATACAAAGTGCTATCGTGAAAACCGAAATAATTGAGAATGGCGCTAGGACGTCCAGAATTTCTGGCCTTAGATTAGGGGGACAAAACACGACGAGAAGATTCCCTTTCAGCCCTCACTTGGGACACAGACCTTACTAGGAGAGGCAACTCCAATGTCCTAGTGAGATTCTAAATTACTCCAGTTTTTATGGTAGTGTATGACATTTCAGCTACCGAGGCGACTAAGGCCTATGTCGGACAAGTGGTTGAGAAGTCTGAACAGAAAACTCAGCTCAGATCGGAAAACCTGCAGCTTTGGACTGACTCTGAGCTCGAAAAATGGAGGCAACTGACTAAAGCTGAGCTTAGAGAGTTGAGACGTTTGAATGAACTAGCTATTGGAAAACATAAATAATGGTACTAAGGGTAGGGGCGAAGTATTAGGACAAACAAGAGTAGCAGGGGCCTTGGAGGGAGTATCAAAAAGTGAGGTGGCTACTAATTCGAGTAATTCCATAACGTCCCAATATTTCCCCCTTCACCCGAGTAATTATTATACGAAGACGTTACCTCTAGACGAGACTAAATGTTTTTTTTGTTTTCCCCCCCCCCCGGCTTCCGGTGGTGGGGTCCTTTCTGGTGTTCTCTTTGATATTGGCCTCCGGTGGCGCGGTCCCTTCTTGCCTTCCCTCCGACGCTGGCCCCTGGTGGTGAGGCCCTTCCTTGTCCCGCTATAATAGATTCAAATAAATAGAGCCCGCTCACCAGTATCCCAGTACTAGTATTTAAAACAAGAAATCCCCCTACAGTGAAGTGATTTACTCAATCATGCAAGGTACCGCATGCTATTAAGGAGGGTTCGCTCTATATTACCAGCTGCTGGATGTGTATGGCTGAAGAAAACTGAACAATTCTATAACACCCCACGTCCGAAGACCTCGCCTGAATACAAGCACCAGGGATGTTGTATATTCAAATGCGCCCCGAAATTTTTAAATACCAAACGACAGGTCTAGCAGCGGGCACAGCGAGGAATAGAAGAACAAATTTGAAAACAACCCGTCTCCACCGCAAGCAACCACGATACCGAATCTATCAAAACAACAGTTTCTGTCTCGAAAGCGGCAGGTATGACAGCATCTGCTCCCGGGCATTGATATATTTCGGAGGTGGCGGGGACTGTAAGAACCTCCTTTCCCACAGCTCCTCGCAGGTAACCCCATGCGTAGGCCATGTTATCTCCCAGAGGTGGCGGATCAAGAAGGCATACCTCGGGAGACCCGGTATGTCAAAGTTCTTGAGATCCGCAGCGTAGAAAGTCATCCTAGGAAGAGCCCCGATACTCTCATCAACAGCACCCTCTCCGGCTTCGCGGTCGATCGTCCTTATTCCTCCGGCGGCCTTCGCTTCTTCCAAGGCTTCCATCCTCCGATTATTGTAATAAGGCAACATATCCAATTCCTTAGGAACAAGCTTGCAACTCCCGATCTCTGCGACATAAGAAAGCTTTGCAACCGGTCTCTTAACATACAACCAGACATATTTCGTGTATTCGTTGAAGAAGAATTTTCGGTAAAGGTATCTTGTATGGCCTAACAGGATCTCATCCATTTCTCCTTCTTGGATGCATGCTATCACATCTGCTGATGGGATTCGCGCGGCTCCACGATCGGCTGACATAGTTCGTCGAACCAACGGCCCCCGCATGGTTACAGCGGATTCCTCGTGGGGTTGCTCGCTGAATTGCTCACTGGATTGCCCACCGGATTGCCCGCTGGACTGCTCGCTGGATTGCTGAAGTGATTTCTCATTGAAATGTGGAGCCTTAAAGCATCACCAATTAAAACAAAGTAGAATAAATTATTAACACAGATTTCATACCTTCGTATTGAATGGTCGTATCCGAATTGAATTTGCGGCGGTCAACCGGCATCCCGGAATTCGAATGCGCCGTGATATCGCTGAGAACATGGGGGAAAAAAAATTGTTGATGCGAAATATAGTGGGATTGGTGCTCAAGAAGAGGTTGCCGGAGTTTGCCCACCGCACGGGTACCGGTATCGTGAGAACCTTTTTTTTCTGAGTTTAGGGTTATAATGTGAGGGCACGAAGAATTTTGCCTGTAATTGATATCGGGGCAAGTGACCCGAGGGCAAGATTTGATGTCTTGGCAGAGCACTCTCGGCTTGGCATTTATTCGAGTGATGTCGTGTGTATAGGTCTCAACCAGCAGAGGATAGGTAACCGGGCAAGGAGCCCACCTAATTACACCCTCTTCAGGGACAGCAGTGACCTTGAGGGGAAGAAACTGATCTCTCTATATCTTTCATCTCCAGTCCATCCCTGATCTCTACTTTCCTCCAAGAATAAGCAACCTGGGGGATATTCATTTAATATTTCCCTCTCTCTGATCATTTCCTTGCCCCAAAACCACCAAAAATAAGCAAAATGTTCTTTTCGCCGGAATATCTAGTCTCGCGTCCTTACGGAGTGGGAACCGTCTGGTAAGAACCCACAAAACCCCCCCACGAGCGGATACACTGACACCAACCATAGGCTAGCTGCAACTGTTGGCACACAAAATGTTCATCGCAAAATCAGCCGCAAAGATATCATGGCTGTGCAAATACCCGAGGCATGTCAGTCGTTCATCGAGCCTGATGTACCCTTAGCACTGCGCTTTCAATCAAATCTTCTTTGCGGTGTTGCCCGGTGGGTTTTAGTCATGAGGATAGCCTAGCATTTATAGCTTTGGGAACTAACTAAGATGCGAGAGTAGGGTCTTTGGCGAGCAATGCAGATATATGTTGATTGATACGAATCAGGCGGTTAGCAACATAAGGCGATCTCATACTTCTGCTCAGGCGCGCGCGATCATTGACGATATTAATTTGACTCACGGGAATCTCAGGTGGGTAGCAACTCTTTAAACAGGGAACGATACTAAAGTCTTTGTCCAGGTCAAGGCCTCTAATTCTTGAGAACGACCCAGCGTTTGATGCCGACCTGGTGGATGACGTTCGAGTGCTTTACCAAGATAGTTTGAATCTGGTAGATGACAATTCCGCCATGATCGGATCGTTCCTTTCTAGCAGTAGTAGAAATGACCCGCTTCACCCTTCATCTGGTTTTAGTTCTACGTCTCGTACCATTCGTGCACCGGATGAAGCGGGTCAGAATTTCGCCCCCGAGACCCCCGGCGCTGTGCTATTGGATGACCTAGGATTCGAGTTTGATCAATACGGGCAGATGAAAGAGGCCTCATCTCCTCAGCTACCCCCAATTATTCCAGACCACGCTTCGGATCTCGGGGATGGCCCAAGAGCGAGGAGTAGACAGAGAAGTAGCAGGCTAAATAGTCTAGATTTCGCCGGAATCGCGGGGGTGGAACATCAGGAAGGTCGTGGTAGGATTGTAAGTGCTCTACCTCCTACTAATCCAACACACTAACACCCCCCCAGATTGCCAGTTCTCAAGGCCCAGGTGCCTATGCCCCTCTCTCGAGGGAGGCTTCCCATAATTCTTCCCCCCAACCTGGGGGTTCTCCCCAAGCGGAAGTGGAATATGTCCAACCCGAACCTCCTCAGCCAGCAGGAGACGAAGCAGAGCTAGGAAACACCGGGAAGGGCCGTGGCCGTGGCCAACCCAAGGGGCCAATAATTGATAACACACTGGAAATCAAGAGCAAAGAAGTAACACTATGGACTGAGCGTTATCTTGAGAACATGGCAGCGGCTCTAAAAAAGGCTCGAGCTTCCAAAGTTTCCAGACTTGCGAAGCAAAACGCCCATACTCTCATTTTCAAATGGAGTGTGTTTGGAGAGTTGAGACATCCCTTCCTACAAAGCATGTTTTCAGGAGAGGCAATTCTAGAGGCAATTCAGAAGGGGGGTGGGTCGATTGGAAAACGCAAGAGGGAGATTGAAGGCCAGGAAATCGGTGACGAAGAAGGAAGAAGAGTCAGGGCTAGATCTGAGGTTTACGAAGAGGATGATACGCTCTTACCGCGTTCTGAGACTGGGCTCGGCCTCCCAGAGTCAGAAGTCGGGAGAAAAGGCCCGGATGTAGGGAGCGAAGGCTATCACCCATCCAGCCAACACTCATTACCCTGGGCAAAAGGGGACATTCCTGGATCTAGGCGCGATTCCCGGCAACTCTCAATTGGCGGATTTCCCTCGAGTTCCTTTGGGGGTGATCTTCAGGGCTACTCCTCTGTCCGACCTTCTCGCCAAAACAGCCCTTTGGCAGCTAAATCCATTAGGCGGATGAGTATTCTCCAATCCCCAATTGGAGAGAGAGACGAAGATCTTGATATGCCCGAAATTGACGCTGCCGAAGGTTTGGTCGATATGGCAGAGCAATTCGAATCCTTCAGCCTTGCTGCCAACGATGAGGCGGAAACCGCCAGTTCTGTAGAAAAAAATTGTCTGAATTTCTTCAAGTTAGTCCCCACTCTTGTTACCTCATTCTGTCAGCCTTATTAATTGCTCGATGGGTTTAAATAGTTTTCTCAAAGATGAGATTCGTAAGCTGGATAGCCGCATCGCCGATGAAGATATCGTGGGCCATCCCAACCTTATAACCCTCGAGCATCTCCTCGAACCAGGGAGTAACAAACCCGAGGCAGCAGCCCATGCTTTTTCACATTTACTTTTGTTGGGTACTAGAGGGTTAGTTAGTCTCAGCCAGGAGGAACCATACGGGAGCATCCAAATTAGCATTGCCTTGGGGTGATGTCACGACAATTTTATTGTTAATCCGGTAGGTAGGCGCGAATAGGGTTAGCAATTGATATAGATAGGTAGATTAGCAACGCCAAATAAGAAACTCTTTGAGAAAAGAGATATACAGTTGAAAAAAGGATCCAACCACTGTAAATACAGAACCAACGGCGCCCACGCTTTCCCCTGCGATATAAGAACGAGGTGAAGATAGCGGAATATATAAAACATAAAGAACACCAACTCCGTAGATCAATCAAGCTTCCTCCTCGAGCTTCGATATCTTTCCTAGAAAAGGACAAAGGGAAGGGAGGGAGAAAAGAGAAGGAAAGAAAGGCAAAAAAAGACCACAATTACAAAGGAATATCCACCCCCATCATCTATCGAATAGCAAAAATATAAACCAAAAGAGACAACAGAGGCAAGAAAGATAGCCCCCATTTACCAAAGAAGAAACCCTCCCGTAATCATAAAAGCATAATTCATTTCCCAACCCTCCTCTCGAGAGCATCAACCCTAGCCCTAAACCCTTTGACAATCTCACCAATCCTTCGAATCTTCAGGAATTCATTCTGCAGCTCATCGCACTGCCTAAGCACATCCCTAAGCGTCTCTATCTCGACTGTGGCCGCATCCACGACACCCCCCGCTCGCCGGTGAGACGCCTGCGTGCTTCGGACCGTTTGTGCGGACAACTATATAATAAGCAACCAACGGATGACGAAATTAGCCCAAGGTCTCCCTCACTTTCCTCCGCCCCCATCCCCAACGGGAGCGCGAGAGAAAAAAAGAAAAAAAGGGAGGCAGAAGTAGAAGGGATATTTTGTACCGTCTCAACCCGATTCGTAATCGCGGCCAACAACGCATCAAAATGGTTCGATAGCGCAGCGAGCGCCTGAGGATCTAGGCTCAGTGAACTGCCGCTATTGGCGGTGTTTGTGGTTGAGGAGGAGGATGGGGTCGATGAGTGGTTGTGGTGACGGTGGTGGAGTCGGCGTTGGGTTGCTGTTAGGTAGTTTAGGTCTTCGCGAGAGATGTGTAGGGTGTGGTCTGCTGGGGGGTCCATTGGTGATTACATGTGCTCTTCTTCTTTGTCTCTTTCGTTCGTTCCTCTCGGGATTTGTCGATTGAGGTATGTTGGTGGGTGGGTGGATGGGTGCGTGGCTGCGCAATTCAGCTTTATTGTTAAAGCTATCTGAGATAAAAGGATACGGTAGAGAGGTACTGTAGAGGGTAGGTAGGTATGTAGGTCAGAGGTGAGGTAAGGCAAGCTCTTTCTCTCTTGAGCGTTAGGTTAGGCTCGGTATGTGCAAGTTGGCATAAGGCCTTGTCTTGCTAAAGTGTAGGTTGAAAGTGTATGTGTAGGTTATCCAGTGAGCGCGTGTTTTAGCTTTCCAATTGTAGGTTATGAAGGTGATGCACTAGGGTAGATTGGAAAGGGAAGAAAAAACAAAAACAAAAAGGCCCCTTCCTGGTTGGTGGTGAGATTGAGTTAAGTTAGGCTAGGGGAGGGAAAAAAGGGAGACGATTGGATTTCGTCTGTTCTAGGGGGGGTTCCGGTGCGTCGGTTGAGGAGCGAGCCACAGACGTTACATATGGTACATCCAATACGATACTTCTCCCTCTTATGCAGCAAGCAAGGAGGCAGACAAAGTGAAGGATGGATGCTGTGCAATGAGAGAGAAAAGGGAAGGATGGAAGGAAAGGATGCGGGGCCCCTTGGTACTGTGGCTTTTGTGGCGGAGTGTGGAGATTTTCCCTTTCTTTATTGCTTCCCTCGGGTTTCTTGATTGGGGGGGACCCTGGGATTAGCCGCGATAGTCAAATGAGAGGATCTGAGGATGGGAATGGATAGGTGGATTCATTCGTACTGTATTATACCTAGTCGTGCTGTATTTATTTTCGATGGGGGATATTGCTAGTACAATCGAGAGAACGAGAGCTTCGGGGGGAGACAATTCGGGTTCGTAGGGCGATAGCGATGGTCTTGTTTTGTGATTCCCGGGAAACATTCTTACTCGCTCACTAGTCCAAACATTTCCCCACTCTTTTTCACCGTTGTGCTCCTTCACTCGCCTGCCCTCCCTTGCCTCTCTCCCTTCTCCTTACCTCTCGATCGCCATCTCATAAGTGTTGTGGTAATACCCTACATCCTAAATCACAATTAACGACAAAAAAGCTGTGGTATCATAATAATAATATGATAATAATAATAATAATAATATGATACTCATAATTCCAGTCAAACAAAACCCCAACCCACCTACACGTCCCCCTGTTCTCCCTCACAAACTTGAAACTTCTCATCATACGGTACGGTACCTCGTTAAGCCCTCGGGGTTGGATGCTTCCAAATCACTTTCTTATTCTGGAGGTATGACGTTCTTTTAGCTGGGAACCCCTTGCGTGGGTGGCCAGGGCCTGGGAGGGCCCCGGCGCCAGGGTCACCGATGCTAAAAGGCTGCAGAGATAGTATTTAAGCAGATGTGGGGGTGACTGGGAGTGGCGGACCCGGCCTTTATTTCATCTGGAGGTAAGGGGAACCTAATGGCTGGCTGAATGGCTGGTGGTTGTTGGTCTTACATGTTTACCTTGAGACGCTCGAAAGGTTTTCAATTGGAATGTTGAAGTGGCGATGGTTGGTAGTGCAGCTGGTGCTTGATGTTTGTGCAGCGGGATGATCTCATACTGCCTTTTTGTGCGGTTCAATTGCTCAATTGGGTGTATCAGGCAATTTCTTCGAGATGCAGCAGCAACCTCGAGTCCACAAAACTGTTTCTGTGAACGCCAAACTGATATGAAGTCGGGCTATCATTACTGGCACCCAACAAGGGCTATAGCTGACAGAACTAATTTCACATGGGATCACCGTCCCGTGGTGATGTCAAACAAGAGAGTTCACACTCTTCCGCATCGCTAGAGGGTGGAAATGTCAACAGGCCGTTGGATATGTATCAGAATAAAAAATTAATATTAACAAGAAATTTAGGCTTCCTTCTCCAGTTCGAGAAGAAGAAAAACGAAAACAAAAAATCAAATACCTCGCCGCCCAAAAAAACAACAATAACAACCAGACCAAGACAACCAACAAAACCCCGGCAGCAAAGCAAAATAGGACCGCAGCCACTCATTCATCAAGGTTCAATTCCCGCAGAAACTCCTCTAGTGACTTGGCCTGCAACAAGAAAGACCCCTTGCGCGAGGGTCCTATACCGGTTCGGATAACGGCCATTATTGTTTGCTCCAACATCTTGTTCTTCCTCTCCAATGCCAAAACACGCTGTTCGAGTTCCATCTCCTTCGCTGATGCCGATAACGCCGATATTGTCGAGCAAGTACCTTCTGTAAACGAGTTGCTAGGTGGAGTCGGAATGGGAATGGTGGTGGAGGTGGGGGATGGTGTAGGAGTGGGAGTAAGGATGGCTGGTCGAGAGTTCTGTGGTAGAGGTGGTGTGCTCGGGGGAGTGATAGCTTTTTCCCGCCAGCTCTCGGAGTTCCTCTCGCCGCTGTCGCATAGCTTCGCTTCAAGCCTCTTCTCTCTCATCATACGCGCCTGTTGTATATCCCTTTCCTTGCGGGCCTTGACCCATTCCTCGCGTGACTTACGCTTCCTCCAAATGGCCTCCCGTTCACTCGCCGAACGGGACAGTTCTGACTCTAGTTGAGGGTATGGGATGCCTATAGGACATCCTAGCGAATGACGGTGGCTAGAGGTGTCCTCAGCGCTCTTCCGGGGCCATTTATGTAGCGGATCACGAGGAGGCAGTGGTGGAGGAGGTAGGTCTCTCTTCGGCGGTGGTCCAGGTCTGGAAAGTGCCCTTTTTCCATTTGTTCGCGCTGCTGCACCTTGGTTTTGCTCCCCGTCTTCTACCATATCTTCTAATAGTTCATTCGCATAATGAACCGACGAGCGTGCTGAAGAAAGTCTCGGTGACAATGGGATGTAAACGCCGCTGACGGGCCTCGGCCGACGATTAGGGAGGCTTTTGGATGCGGACATCTCTATAGTTTCAAGAAAACCAAGATGGGGAAGGAGAGTGCGTGATCAGGGAGAAAGTGCTGGGGGGCAAGAAATGGGGGAGAAGAATTATTATAAGAGCACAGATCGGAAAGAAGGCCCGGCTGATAAGCGGAAGGGTAGGGGGCTGCAGAGGCGCGGATGCAGAAGCGAAAGGCAGAATCAAAGGGCAGATATAGTGGAGAGAAAAAGAGTTCCTTTGATCTCAGATGCAATGCAATGCAATGCAATGCACGATTAAGAAATAATTCGCGCCATCAAAATGAGAGACGGGACCCAGTCATTGGGTGTGTACCCTAGGTTGGGCTGTGAAGGGGCAGTAAGACAGGGTAGGCAAGCAAGAGCCCCCGAGAAGCGAGGTGTTGAAGAAGGGTAATTGGACGCATGCAGGGACTGGGGAGAAAACTATATTACTGGAAAAAAAGTCTAGGAAGGGGCCCATCAGGTCACCCCCCCAAAGTGGTAGGGGTTAACTACGGCATTGAAGGCAAGGGGAGGGAAGAGCGGAGGGGAAAAGGGCAATTGTTAGCCAACTATTGTACGAGTGTCAGACCGGTACTGGTAGGGGGAGGAGGAGCAGTGTTACTCGAGTAGTGCATGCCTGAGCTTTGACATTTACTTGGTTGTCAAAAAATATTTATACCGTATGAGAGGTACTTCTGGGTGATGCTAATATTGTTCCTCTCCACCATTTCGCGGTGGATAGGGAGCGCTCCCCCCCCCCCAAAAGGCTTGCACGGCTTGAGCCTTTCATTTATTGCCTTCCGAAATTTGCGACGGACCCTTACCACAAATACCGTACCCTCTGCCAGTACCGTACCGATAAACGGACGAGTGATTGTCAGAGTCGGAGAGAATGTGTGTGTGGGCGAGCATTACAAGTACTTGGCTGACAGGCTGCCGTGATTTAAGCAGCAGGATCACGAATATCACACATAAGGCTTGATTTACCCCGCGCCCCGCCTCGCAATGCACAAATTACTCGAGTACAGTTAAATTATATCTCCCTTATTATTGTCATCTTCATAAAACGCCCGAGCACCTCCAACCCCGGGCTTTCCCAATTCGAAAGACGTCAAATATTGACTGGACATGAGTTTCTTGGGTGGGGGGGGGAGGTGGTCATCGTGCCGATACTATTTGTAGAGCGTCAATGCGACCAGCAAAGAGCCAGAAATCACCCATCCCATATCTCAAGCCAAACCGCTTAGCGATAAGTTCAGGCAACGCCTTCCCAGGACCAGATACCGATTGAAGCAGTGATCATCAACATACAGCTGCCACATATCCATCCAAGCAAAAGGCCGCAGGAAAGTTTCTCAATTCAGGTTTGGGTGTCCGGGTGGCTGAAAGCGTATCCAACCAACCACCTTTCCGTACCGTACCCGCAAACGGGTGCAGGAAAACAAGGTATGTACTCGAGTAAGCGAAGTGTCAACCAGCAGAAGAGCAAGTCAGGCCGTCCGGTTGCTCGCTCCGCTACGGTACCGTATACCCCCTACCCTACGTACGAGCACAGGCACTCACTGGGAGCACAACACCCAAAACATGATCAGCAAAATGTCGCCTGGGAATGAATATGTTTGACAGAGGACGTGAGCATTTGGCGATCGGTAACGCAAGTTCCGATGGGCCATGAATTCCCCCCTTTTTCTTTTTCTTCTTTTTTGTTTTGCCTTCCCTTCGTCCTTTTCCTTTTCGTCTTTTTTCTTCCTTTTTTCTCCCCATTCTTTCTTTCTGTGATCGGCGTCCAGGTATTACGTTCTTTATGCTACAGTGCTCAGTACTCGTAATTCTCTGACGTTTTTGAACACGACTGTGCTACCAAAGTTTTGAGGCTCCGGCCGGCTCTTTGCCCGTATGCAATAGCAGTTGTGTGTTCACAAACGTCAGAGAATTATGAGTACTGTGACTGTACGAGTACTTGCCAGTATCGTACTCGACGGTGGATATCGATGCCGTATACGTCCTGGTACAAGTATCATATCGTAGCCGCAATAGCTAGTATAGTAAGTTACATGCGAACCCTTGTGCGGACAACTCACTTTTCCCCTCTCATATTTTTTATTTTATTTTTATTCTTCTTCACAATCCAGCAGAGTAGCCTACCGGTACTCCTACTACTAGTAGTAAAGTGCTACGACAGCCTACCGGTGCTCCTACTAGTAGTAGTAAAGTGCTACGATAGCCTATTTTTATGGCTCACAAGACGGCGATATGATGCGTTGGAGATTAGGGTACCCTTTTTTTCTTCTTTTCCCTTGTCTTCTTGATATCATGAACCTTGTGATAGGTTAAGTGTTACGGTATGATACATGTCTGGCCCCCGTCCTGCTGTCGATCGATGGAGTTCACACTGGGCCCCGCATACGGTACAATTGTCCTTGCCTTGGCGTCTACAAAGTACGGTACTTGCATCTGGCACAAGGTATCTGATAGTGAGACAGGGCTTTTTTATATATTATTTTTTCCCTTTCTTCCTCACTAGTTGGGGTGGTTGTGTAAGAATAGTCATATTCTCAGGTATGATAGCTACATGTACTTGTGATATTGTCCAGAGACAAGTACCGTGCTGCGCATGAGGTTGAAGACAATGCCAAGCCTTCGCGACCCCGGTAACATACGCCTTACGATCGACCGACGGTTGATTATCGGTGTTAGGTTTAATTTATCAAGTCCCTTAAGAGTAGGAATTCCCCTCCTCCTAGGATCTATTGATTGTCTGTCTACCGCTAAGTCGAACCGATATGGTATAACTTACCGGTATCATAGATATGATTGAGTGATTGATCGCCGGCTCCAGAAGATCATCACAGAATTACGGTGTTAGACGCATTGAATCGCCTATGGTAGCTAATTTTTCTGGTAATGAAGGTATGACGTGTTTTCCCATATCAAGGAATGGTGATGCGATTTTGCTCCAAGCGTCGAGAAGGGGAAATCCCTTTAAAAAGTGAATCACATGGTTACTGGATTGGGATCTGTTGTATCGTTTGATCGAATGTTTGAGTTTCTCCACTACGAACATATCTTGGATCAGGTCAGGTCGGATCGGATCAGATAGGTCGGTAGTCATCTTCCCGCCCGCGCTCTCTGCATTTACGCGTTCTCTGCACTTTTGCGCTTTCGCGTCTCCTGAGACTCTGCAAGTTCCGGGAGGGTCGGGAAGACATTGGCTTGAAACATACATCAGCGAAGCACCTGGCGTCGACTGCGCATTCTTATAGCATGGTGGGCAATGGCAGCACGGTAACAGCACCAACAAGCCTCGAAGCCCCTCAGTTGATTTATTGTAGATGTCAATCAAGGCAGGCAATCTTCTCTAGCACCGGCTTCGAATCTTGGAAAGATATCCGGAACGTCTCCTAGCCACTGAAAAGCGCTTGTTTAGACCTTTCGACGAAACCATCTCGACAGCCTTCAAGAACCCAACTCCGGAAAGCATCCTCTCGATAGAACCCTACCCTAGCGCCACCCTAAGGGCTCCCGAAGCTCCGAGGCAGGGGCGACAAAGGCCTTCGAAGTTTACCTCTCCCACCGGTGGCCCGGTGGTCTCCGGGATCCTCCCAAACCTCTGATGCGCAGGGTACTGTGATCGTTCAGCACTGTCTTGCGATGACCCCCCAAAGAGAGCAGGTCTCCACGCGCATCACACAGCGGTACTCGGCGAGGAGTTGGGCGACGGGGACATGAAGGAGAACCACGTATGGGTGTGCTGGCGCCTCATGCAGTCCACAAATACGGACACTGGCGCTGGCGACCGGAAACGATTCGCGGACCAGTCACGAAATCCGAATACCGACCGGCGGAGTTGGAATTTTGGAAAGGCACTGTCTCACAGCTGTGCGTTTCCTGTCTCACGAGTTCCTGCTGGAGCTGTTGGGGCTCAACATGGGGTATGAGAGTTTACCGCTGCACCTGGTGATCGTGATACAGGAATTGCGGGAGTCGAAGCTAGACCCGCATTACGCATTCTGCACGTCTCCACTGATAGCAGTCGCAGCGGGGCCATCGGGATCCACGCGATGACAGAATACATCAACTCCCACCGCCCAGTGGGACGCAGCATGCGCCGAGTCCAAGCGGGCAGATGGCCTATCAGCCACACCAATCCCACCCTCCTCCCTGGTGGAAAAGCGATGAGAGCCCGCCCAATCCGCGCCGCTTGCTGCGCCAAAGCCAGCTGGGTTGGGACATGTATCCCTAGCGGTCACTCGCATTTTTGCAGATCTTTGCGGAGTTGCGGTCGTCGTGAGGGGCATTCCCGAGCAGAGCCGGCCCCTGGAAGAGGTCTACTGAGTACTAGGGAGGGCGTGTGTTGTGTTTGGGGCCTTCTCTACAGATGAGGTGGCTGCGCTGCGGGAGTGGATTCGGGGATACCGGTAGGCCACGTGCCATTCAACTAGGAGTTGGGTGGAGGGTGGAGGAGTACGTGCCCTTTATCCGCGATGGGGGGGCACGCCTGAAGTACCGTATGCTTTCCAACTAAAGTAACCAGCCCCTCCGCTCCGCGCGAGATTCGAAAAAAAAAAAAAAACTATAGTACGATACTCACTCTCCCCCAAACTCTCATAGATCTACTCTCGCTCCTTCAACCACATCTCACAACTGCCATCTTTAGATAAAAGAACGGGAAATCTCCTATACCTACTATTTTCGCACCCCCCGAACACGCTCACTCATCTTCCCCACCCCGCAGGCCGTAACAGCACTCAGAATCCTCCGCGCTATCCACAACTTCCACGCGCAGACTGGCCTATGCACTGGCATGGCCGGAATCATCACGTCTACCGTCTCCTCCGACGGCGTCGTACAATATCCTCCCCCCTGGTCTGAGTAAACAGGATTAAAAATTCACCAATCGCCGATACCCACAACCTCCGGTCCTCCGAGTAGGATCTTCTCCCCGCCGGTGCGTGGTACGATGGGGTTTGTCGTGAGCGCGTATCGGAATGAGCCGCTGTTGGTGGGGGTCTTGCGAGTACAGGGGAGGATCGAGATGGAGTGGGGGTTTGGGGGGAGGTGGAGTGTACTTGAGTAGGTGTTTGCATGCGGTATGGGAGGTCCGGGCGGGGGGTACGGTAGTGGAGGGATTGCGCTCGCTAGGGGGGTTGTACGAGGGGGGGGGTGAAGTCTGTTGTCGTTAAGGTTGATGGGTTGATGGGATGTGATGATTTTTTTGCTTTTTTCCTTCTATTCTTGGTTGGGGGAGGGATGACGAGGGATAATATTCTGGGAAGGCGGGTTCGGTCCGGACTCCGGAGTGAGTGGTGATCTTGAGATCTCATACACACTCACACCTTGCTGTTCCGGATCTCGATAATCCGGATCGTTCGCTGTCTCTCACTGCCCCGCACGAATCTCAGCAAGTTCTGAACCCCCTACACCAAAGTCTGACCTGTTGTCCCGGATCACTCGTTGTGTCGGACAGATTCTTCGGACTTTGGCCACCCGGGGTAGCGGGGTGTGAGTGTATAAATATACTCTCTTTGGTGAATTGCCAAATGTATAAATACTAACAGCTTTATGCATGCATGCTCTTCGCACTTACCTTTTATATTGGTCATTCTCTCAATTGTAAACTGCTGCAATTCTCCACGAGGCAATGGCCTTGGTAAAGTTACCGGAAGCCAGCTCCCTCCCCATCCCACACACCCTCCAATGCTTTCGAACGGATTCACAATCAGATTCACATAATGAACAATGAGAGCGAACAACCAAGATTCACCCAGACCCCAATTTTATTGAAGAAAACCTGAAAAACAACAATACCCCCCGTTTTCCCAAACAGAACTAAACGCTGAGAGCCATGATGGAATTGACGATATCATTGTCATTGTCCTTGAGCGCTTTGACAGCTCTCTTTCTGGAAACGGTTGCCTGGACCTTTTATCAGCACTGAAACTCGCAATAGGCACAACATGTAGCTATGGTTAGGAAGAAACTTACCTGGGCCATAACAAGTTCAATGTCCTTATTCTCCAACCCTTCCTCGTTGACCTCCTCGCCGTCCTCTTCCTCCTCTTCCTCCTTCTTGAGGGCCTGCGCGTCCTTACCTTTATCACCCACGCCGGCTCCACCGCCAGCCGCAGCCGCCGCAAGTTCCGCCTCGATACTGGCAGCGCTCTCATGTTGCTGGAGTTGCTGTGCGGCATTGGCCTGGGCTTGGGAATTCAAGTCCTCTATTTTTGCCTCGCCGAAGATGCTACCCACACCTCAGCAACTCCGACCATGCCAAAGAGGAGAGGGAGGGAGAGAGGCTTACATCCAAGTATTGCTGGAGGGGGATTTGTACACATCTGGCTGATTGATCACGAATAGAATCTGTCCATCCCCACATTAGCACTACCCGCTCACTCACTGACTCCTACCGCCCTCATTATGCGGGCTTTAGAATATACATACATTCTTCGGACGCCTCAACGTAACCCTAGTAATACCGGGGACGTGCTTCAAGCCCAACTTTGCAATCTGCTTGCGAGCCTTCTTCTCATTCCTGCTGTGCACCGCGACGCCGCTTCCAGCCGGGATGCCGCTGGCTTCTCCCGCATCTCCTGCTCCTCCCCCTCCGATGAGGTCCCCAGCTTCGGAATCATCGCTGGAGTCGGCGTCTTCGACTTCGGCTTGCTTGGTCTCCTCCTCCGTTACGTCTTCAATTCTGGGATTGGACATTTTTTTTGTTGGCTCCTCTGTGATTCTATCGGTTAGTTTTTGATGTTTGGTAGTGGTTGTGGTGTTGGTAGTGTGGTGGTGGTGGGTAGATGGGAGATTGGAGATAGCGGGGGGATGGAGGGGCAGACAGGCGGGAGGGAAGCAGAGAAATTTCGTGGCATAAGCCCTGTCTAATAATAAAATGAGGAAAAAAATTCCCCTGGAATTTCAGCAACGTACCTTTTGTTTTCAGTGTTTTTTTTAAAAAAATTCTCTTTCGCGCCTTGTTTTGATTTTTTTTGTTTTCACCGTTTCTTCCACCTCAATTTGTGTTTATGGTAGTTTGGCGGCGTGAGGTGAAATATGTAGGCGTGACTGCTGAGCACTCCTTTGGTGCGGCCCGGTTTGAAATTCCGCCCGGGGTGTTGATACCGCACAATATGGGACAGTAATGATTTAATTGCGAGTTTTTTTTATACCTTTCTTTCTCTCTCTTCTCTCTCCATCTCTCTCTTCAACCCGTAATTTAGGGCACAGGGCCGTATTGTAGACTACATACCCTTTCCAGCAGGGACAAGCTCACGCAAGGAAATGGTGATCGTAGTCTGGATCAGGTTTTTCGAGATCAATTCATCTATTTGTGTTTCTATATTATACGGATCCATATCCACATTTACTGTGAGGGGGGAATGAAAAATGGAAAATGGAAATAAAAATGGCGGGTGGCGGCACCAGTTTTAATTGAATTCGCGATCACTCAAAGTACAGTATACCACCGGATATTGTGGGGATCTGGGGGGGGCGGTACCGATACGTTGTGGAGAGGTCTCTTGAATCCAGGATACCGAGTGGAAGGGATAAATAGATGCCCCTTCCCAACGGCCAAAGTGGGACTCGATGGTGAATGGTACTGTACAGTATAATACCACAGAGCATGCTACAAGAAAGTCCCGGAAAGCCATGCTGGCTTATGACTTCTAGTACTGTAATGCGGGGCTGCCGTATGTCGATTGAATACACATATATAAAAGTATGCAAACAGCCTTGCACCTGAATTTTGCTAAAATACTCGCTGCAGAGTTTTTTCACCTGGGTTTGGCGACCAAATTTTGCTGAAAAGAGAGGGAAAATCTAGCACACTATGGCAGCAGGAATATCCCTCCACTCTTGTGAATTCCCTATTGCTAGTGTTAGGCATCAATTGGCATTTCCAGATTTCCATTTTTTTCTTTCTTTCTTGATGCTTCCCGACTGGTTCGCTTCACCATTAAATTTTGGCCCGGTTTCATGTGACGCCCTTCTCAGACCAAAAGCACCCATTTTCACCACCCTCTCTCAGGGCACAATGGCGATGGGAATCTGCCAAAATTTGGTAGTACACGGGCAAGCCTGTATCATAGGTGGCATGAGGGATATCACAGAATTTTTAAATATTGTGAAGGAGTGGAGAAGATGTCATTTTGGTCCATTTTGGTGCAGTATCAACTGTCAAGTTTGATACTTTTTTGTATGGAGGCCCATGCAAAATTTTACATGACCTTCACCCCGGTTGACAAAATTGTAAAGAATGGGCACAGCTTTGATTCCCTGTACTTCCACCTCTCTAGGGGTTCAGGCGCACAGAGACTGACTGACTGATGGGGAGATTTAAAGTGGTTTCAAGAGGGTAGAGTTGGGTTTTGTGTATTTGAAAATGTTGATTATTTGCTAAAATTTGATATAAAAACTAGTGCCGGACGAAAAGGTTTTGGCAGGGTACTTTTACAAGGCTTGGGTACAGTGTCCTGGAGAATACAAACTGGGCCCTCCTGTCTGTTTCTCGCTCATGGTGTATCATATCATACATAACTCTTGCGCCGAGCATCCTGAGCGACATTCTTAACCTCCCAACCTTATCACGTGAGATGCGCCTTCAACATCCCAATGGCGGGGGGCACGAAGGGCTGCAACCGCCGGTATTGTTTTGCTTCAGGTCTGGCATCCCACGGCGCCTTGTGCATTACAGCGCTCGTACAATGTAGTTCACACCGGACCATACTGCCTTCAGTTCAAGCGTAGCAGAGACAGTATTAACTTACCGTCCTGAACTTTGGAAAGGTATGTTATGTTCATGCGGACATCCCTATCATTTTACCAGCACTTACTGTGACCTGGAGAATGAAAGAAAAACAAGGCGCTTTTTATGATATTTGTACAGACACAGCCCACATTTCCCTCATTGCTTGAAGTTGACCGACGAAGAAAACCGTCGTTTTTTTTGTTATTTGATACCTCCCGGCGGCGAAGAAAGAACCTGTTATACCAAACAATTTTTTAAAGGAGAACATTGCACGAATTACTCCGTCTCAGGATTAGCATCCTCAGCATCCTTCTCCTCTTTCTCGTCCTCACCCTCCTTTTCCTCTTTATCGAAGCTTTTCCCTTCAACGAGGTCCGGAATGTCATCGTCATCGTCGGACTCACCCTCCTTCTTTTCGCCTTCCTCGCCCTCCTTCTTCTGAAGCGACTGGTAGCTCTCGGCTAATTTCCTCAAAGATGCAAGGGAGTCGGGGCCGAGCTGGTTAAGGATACCAGGAACGAGCTCGGTGAGCTCCTTATCCTCACCATTGCCGTAGATGGCGAAAGTATTAGCCGGGACAGAGGCGTGCACTATAAACCGTGAGAAATTCAGTAATCACTCCAAGCTCCTGATGATATCCCGGCCCATGCGTTCCAGAACACAGGGTAACGCTTGCCACACTAACCTTTTGGTGCAGCAAAGTGGATAACATTTCCGTCCTCCTTAAACATGTTGACCTCCTCAATGGCCTGAATGGGTTGAACGTTTAACTTTTTGAGAGAGGTTTGAAGCTTCTTGTCATCGGTACCGGCATTCTTGTGGACCTTCTTGACCTTTCTCCTGGGTGTACCCTTCCCACTACGAAACCGTCGACCATCGTCAGCGCGCCGTACCAAAGTGTTAAAAATCTCAACCGCCAAAATAAAACCAATGCATCCGTGGGCCAGCGGGGCAGGAGGGCAGATATTTACCCTAGAAAATAGAAAAAAGACAGTTAGTTTCCATCCCAATGGGTTTATGCTGCGCAGGCACGAAAGAGGAAGAAGAAAGAAAAAAAGAAAAAAAACACATCCAGTTCCAACAGAATTACCCCTCCCCCGGCCAGCCTACATTTCGCACTCATCCACCCCGCATAACAAAAAGAATCAAAAAATTCACACAATGGCGAAAAGCAAGGGAGGGAAACATACCAATTCTAACAGATGCCTGAAGCCTAGCGAGTTTGGCTTGATCCATGATGTGCAGTGTGTGGGGAAAAAGTGTTGGAAAGTTTTGAATGTTAAGTTAGAAGGCTAGATAGATAAATGGAGTTTCACCCACCGCCAAGGTTAGCCCCACCAAAGGAAAACAAACTAAGCCCCAAGCCCAAGCAACTCTGGATGAAAGGGAAGGAAGCAGTAGAAAGAATCTAAGAGCAGGAAGCAAACCTCAAGGTCCCCGTAGAAGGAAAGGAAGGAAAGAAGAAGAAAATCCTGCGTTTGCGAATCCGCAAAAACGTGCGCGGGAAAATAATGAAGGAGATAGACAGATAGGCCGGGTGTGGTATAATAGGGATTTGACTCGGCGGAGTGTCGGCAGGTCAACTTAGGTCAAACTCGCAGCAACAACTCTTCTTCGCATCGTTAGGAAGTAGTTTACGGGTTACGGTGGTGCATCGAATAAAGTTATTGTGACTGCTCAACTATCCAACCCACGCACAAAACGGCAGAATTTATTTATCTCTCTGTCCTTTTCTCCCCCTGGTCAGAGGCAAGTTAAGCATGATTCGGGCCTTATTTATCTGTTTCACACGACAGGGGGGGGGTGCTTCCTTTTTTCCCACATTTCCGACGTCGTTTATCACCATGCTTTTTTTTTTTTTTTGGTCTGTTCGGAGTATGATACCAGGGGAATTTGTGGACGCGGGTGGTCACGGCGGGGATGAGTGGGAAGCATAATAGTTTACTACTGTGTAACATTGTTAATAGGATGGACACCCGCACACTTGGAAACCGGATTTAAGTATGATAACTTCCTTGATGCCCGCGCACTAGCTAGCCCGTGCACCATTAATTTGGATCCTCGAGTGATATGTTGTGACCATGTTCTTTAACTGTTGGCTGGAGTAGGTTTCAGTTTCTTGAAAAACCAAGACACGAATCTCATATCCGAGACATGGGGCGTAGAGTTTCTCTGAGCTACGGTACCGGTAAACTGCATTCCGTATCGATGTGATATGATATCCACCGTATCGCGAGGCTGTACTAGTACAAGTGTGAGGAGAGATGTTTCGCACAAGGCAAGGGAAGTTAACCAGCAAAATACTGTAGTCCCTGTCTTGTACGAAAGGCGTCCCCTTGAGCACTTGTAAGTCCCGTTTCAGCTTATCCCTTAACATAATCTAACAAGCGACGTAATTTCAGCATAACTGGTTCCTCACAAACCGACGAGAAGGAGCTGGAGGAACGCTGTACCTCCCATACTGTACTCGAGGCCCACTCGTGTCCGCAAACATCTAGCAGTGCCCGAAGTATATCTGGCGGTGTCTCAGCAGCGGAGGTGAACTCGAGCACAGTATGTACGACCCCTGGCAGCTACTAAGTTTCGCAATAATAGCTGCGTATTTGTACAATCCTGAGGTGTTGTGCGAGTAAATTGTTTCTACAAGTTAATACCAGGGCACCACTACATATACCTCGGGCATTATGTCCGGGTGCGAGAACCTTACTGGCCCAAGAACACACTGCAAACCGTCAAGAGTATCATATGTATCCCTGAATTTAGCAGCCCTTGATTCCTCTCTGCGCCTCCCATTTCACCAGCCACACAGCCACCCAGAGTTGAAAGCCCAACTTTACCGTATTCCTTGGCACCACCCCACCGAAACTTGTGCCACCAGATGACACCCCCCTCGTCACCGATGACGTATACCACCACAACCCTATCGCCGTCGTCACTACGGCCAGCTCGCCTTACTTTAAGAGGACAGGAAAAAGCCTTCCCCGAACTTGGAGCTTATAAAAAGCTTAGAACTAACCCTCCTCGCAACGAGAGAAAAAGACAAAACAAACCAAAAAAACAGAAACCTCCATCCTCTTTCATACTACCGTACACGCTACCGCAAAACGAAAGCCCGCGCAAACCCCCCTCTTTTCGCTTTTCACAGCTTCAAACTGCGCGATACGATAAACAACATGCCTCTCGTCGTTCCTGGTGTCAACTCGAAAGACACATCCGCTCTGGATGCCAATACCGTAAACCCGGTTATCCCCTCGGAGGAGACCATCAAGGCTGGTGTTTTTGATGATAAGGGGAAGAAGGGTGAGGAGGGAGATAAGCCCGAAGCTGAGCACTTCCAGTCTATGCCTGGCCCCGTCATACCCCAGGATGCCTCAGTTCTTGGGGAGAAGGCCAATCGCGAGGAGCTGCATGCTAGAGCTCAGGAGTTGAATAAATAGACAATGACTGGAGGAAGGTAGAGGTTGCTAAGGAATGGGAATCATGGCGGTGGTTTTGGGGTTTTAACAGTGTCTTTGTTTTTTTCTTCTCTCCCCTTCTTCTGGATGTTTGGGGGATGTTACTGGATTCCTACTGTATTGCAACTATTATTACTTTGCTTCTGCTGTCTTCATATCCACCAGACAAACAATGGAATAAACTTCTACCGTCACAGCGGTCACGTGAGGACAATATGCCTACTTTTGAAGGCACCCGATACTTGCCATGGTCTACTTAAATGATGAATTTCTATTCAACCAGTCATGTCTAGTGCTGCAATCAGAGATAAGTTGACCTTGAAGCTAGTAGAACACCCTCTCTAAATATCTTCTTTTATGAGCTTATAGGAGGCAACTTGGTGTGCAACCATTTCTCCATGTCCGCAATCTCCTGGGGATCTGCGCTGTGCTCAAGCTGAGGGTACGAGTGCCACTCTACATTGTGGCCCAAGTCCTCTTGCAAAAGTTCCTTGGTACGCTCGCCCCAATGGTATAGAACCGTTTTGTCCGACCCCCCATGTGCTTGGAAGATATCGGTCCTTTTGTTCTCCTCGGAAACTAGAGACTTAATCTTCTGGCTCAAAGGGAGCCAAGTGGAGAGCCCAACAATACCACCAAGCTTGTGTTTGGAAGTAAGACCAGCCTTTTAACAGGTCAGCAATTCGTATCGGCCACCTTTAATAGGAGTAGGGTGAAGTGGATTACTAGAAGGGCAAGTGCACCGCCTTGCGAGAATCCACCAAGAATAATCCGCTCACTGGGAATCCCTTTGTTAATCTGCTCCTCGATGATTGCATGGATACTCCGGGCACTCCCCAGAATCCCAGCTTCGTCTTCAGAAGCCTGAATATTTGTCAGAGAGGCCTTTGAGGTCATTAGCTATCACTCGTTCAAGGTTTGGCAATCCGCTGACGAGTGGCACTAACAATGTCGAACCAGCCAGGCATTCTCATACCCATGTTCTGAAGAAAGGTTAGCTTACTAGCTCGCTATAGTCTGTAGTGTTGGACTGTGCGGGGTCTACGAGGGAGTAAAAACTCACCAGAGTAATCGGAATCATCGGTGCATGCGGAAAAATGAAAGAGCATTCGTCAAATTTCCTCCGGAGACGAAAATTCTCTGAAACCGAAGACCTAAGCACAATAACTTCTTAGAAACTACTAATCCGTGTGTCGAACGAGACCCCGTAGGCAAGGGTGGCAGCGATTTATCGCAAGGGGCCTAGGAAGACGGAAGCACATACCATCCGGCACCGGTGTCACCGAGGCCATGAAGAAAGATAAATCTGTAAGACGATAGATGTGAGACATCAGAATAGTGATTAGAAGACAGGTGGAAGTGGGTGGAAGTACGTGGCAGTGTGCCTAGTGGCAGCCGGAACCACGATGGCTGCAGCACTAGTCATAACGATGGATGCGGAGGTGAATGCGGAGATGGGGGTTGTGATTTTCACCTCTTCCAATGGAGAAGTATGGTTGATTAAAGATAGCGGGGTGAGGATGGAATGATAACAGATGCAGGAGGAGGCTGCCAAGATTATGAGTGGAAGAAGGTAAAAGAAGTCTACGGGTACAGTAGATACGGAGGGGAGGGGCATCGGCTGGGAGAAAGGGGAAAGGGCACAGATAAAGAGGGTAGTGCTAGAACCAGGAATTCTCCGCGCACCGAGAGAGAAAAAAGATCACGGTAAGTTAGAGGCTAAGTTACTACACTCATATGGACTACTGTATTCTACGCATGGCGCCGTATCTTATGTCACAAAACGATAAGTACGGTAGGGCCCTGCCACGAGTTTTTCGAAATATCGGAATCTAAGGAGAAGCCTTAGGCTGCTGCTATATCAGTTGGGGTCGCAAGTACTCCTTCATACGGTATGGGTACTGTACTAGTACGGTACTTGAGTGTAAGTATGATACAAGCACTAGCGAGAAAGTTAATCAATGGTTAATTTAGGTTAACCTGCAAAATGATCCTTGTCCAATTGAACGCAAGTTACGGTACAGTACAACGATACACTCACTACATAAAATTGTCTCTCCTATGATATGATACTTGACTCCATCCGTTATCAAACCCTATCATAACATGGGAAGAAGCGACAAAAGAGTCTTGGCAGCCGCCTCAAACCTAAGAAACTCTAATAAGCGACTTAGACGGAGCCAGCGGAGCCTCTTCCGCCTCCACATTCCACCTCATTTCATACTGTATCTCTCATTCTCAACTAACCTTTCCACCGGTTTCCATCATTTAATTCGAATCGTATTCACTCTTGCATATTACTATTTCAACCATGGCTTCCCCCTCCTCCCCGTCCACTCCTGTCCTCAACAATCTACCCCCTATGCCTCCTTCGCCAACTCACTCGTTCGCCTCGACAGCCTTCCCAACGGCTTCGTTGAATCTTCCACCACCGCCTCCCCCGCTGTTACCGAAGAGCTTCCTGTCGAGGGCCGATGTGGCGGCTTCGATAACGGCTTATGAAGAACTTCTCGATTCTGCAAAAGCCTACAGGAAGTCGCTAGCTACTGTTGCGGCAGCCGCATCGGCATTTGGTGCAGCATTGGAATCGTGCGCAAAATGTGATTTTATATCCCAGGAATAACAAAGAATGCTACATCCACTGACACATTTTCTTCTTCTTTCATGTTCAGGCAAAGGAGCAGGTGACACTGCCGACGGCCTAATGAATGCCGGGGGTCTCCAATACCTAATAGCCAGCAACACGCACATCCTATCGGAGAGCTTATACCGAGGCTTTGAAGTTCCGCTGCTTCACGAACTGGATAGCTACAAGGAAAAAACAACAGAGAACGAGGAGCGGTACAAGAAGGAAGCAAGCGAGAAGAGCAAAGAGCTGCGAAAGCGAGAACAGGAGCACCTGAAATTGGCAAGACAGAGAAAAAGGAGTGGGTACTCTCGATCCCTTTTTTTTGAGAAAAAAATGGTGCAACTTTCAATGTGGAGCCAGCCAGCAGCAGCTGATGCACACGAAGACCTCTCTGCGTTTCGCAGCGCTCTGGTGGACCTCACACGCCAGATAGATGAACTAGATAATCTCAAGTACGCACACTACCGGGAAGCGTTAGCTCTCTCGCAGGAGACCTCCACACGGATACTGGACTCCTCGGCACTTGTAGTCCGTGCGGAGATCGAGATCTTCGAAAAAATCGCGCAGAAGGGATGGGATTCCTCCGGTGGTCTAGACGACTTGATATCACGCTCCGCAGATCCATTCGCACACGAATCCAGCGGGGGTGTCAACGGTGAAGGAGAGATCTTCTCTATCCTACCGAGCCAAAGCATCCTACCAAGCCCACACAGTCCAGGTATGAGCCGGCCCGACTCCATAAGCGACGATCATAGCGGCGGGGGTAGTGGCACCACCACAACCGGCACTAGCGCCACGGAGGGAAAATACCAGAGCCTGACAGGTGCCCTATCCCACCACGGCGACTTTGACGACTACGATGACGACGACGTGAGGAGTATATTCTCCGGCGGCTTTTCTAATCCAGGATTAGGCGGGAATGGCAATAGCAGCAGCCTCGGCAGAGGAGCAGGGAGAGTCGGAATACCACCCTTCTCACCACCCGCTAGTAATGCTGGCTGGGGAACCAGAACTGACTCGGCATACACCGACATCATACCACTGGACTTACCACCTACACTTCACGAGGAGGAAGACGTAGGGAGGAGTAGGAGGTCGACTACTACTACGACTACCACCCTCACCGGCGGACATAGGGAGGACGACGACGGACGCACGGAGAATGAAGGTAGTGTGGGGGCTGATACTACCGTATGACGACGATTACTTTGAACTGTGATGATCTACAAAAAAAATGAACAAATGGGTTGCTTCCCATTTCTAGCGGGACGGAAGGGAGTGATTTGTTGAGGGCTCGTTCGGAAAAACCAGTACCCACTGGATCATATCATGTTGTCTTTTCCTCTTTTTCCCATTCGGTGTTATGGAGTACTTGCTATTTGGGCAATATGGGCTTGTTCTTTTCGGTTTCCTTCTTTTCTTTTATATCTCTCATCATATGCATCCCCTCTATACGCAATTACTCTCGCACGAGCAACAAGCGAGGCAGGAAGGAAGGAATTTCATCATAGCTGTATATTTTGCATAAATGAACATGTAAAACTCCAAACCGCCTGACTACGATATTGGTCGCCATCAAATGACGTTTGTGGGCGCAATTGCTGTCGCATGCTACGGTACCTACCCTTTAGTTCTAGTCAAGTTCGACCGTTTGACCATCACGCGATTAATCCCCCGCAACACAATAGACATCCACCACAAACATTCTTTGGATGTTTCTCCATCCCCCTTACAACATTCACAATGTCTCTCAAGCTGACCACTAGACTTATCGCCACCAGCACTCGCCTCCGCATGGGGGGGATTCATCGCAGGCTCCACTCTACAAAGGTAAGATATCGATCGACTGATAATAGCTTTACTGACCTGTTTGCCCAGCAAAAAAGAATTCAAGTTGACGGAGACTCATTATTCACCGGGAACCATCATTCTGGGGACCAACGTTACCGGTAGGTAACCTTGGAGGGGAAAATTGAAATCCTGGGGGGGAAATTGGACACTCACTTTACTCACTTGGACACTCACTTTGCTCGCCTCATTGAGGTATGATACGTTTTGAATTTTGAGCTCAGGCAAGGTTACTAATCTATGATAAGCAACAAAAACGGATTCAGGAGATGATACTTTGGGATGCCCAGCTCGTGGTTTGAATGTCCCGCACGATTTCCCGTATATGTTACTAACATTTGGCAAAGATGGCCATATGCGTTGGGTATTTGCTTTTTTGTTAAATCCCTGAGTTTATTCGTAAAATACAGGAAAATCCCGGCAAGCACCCTAAAGTACGATCAATGTTGCAATGAAGGGGGGGTTCGATCAAAAAATGATCGAAGGCTAGGAACGCGCTTTTTCGAACGGGGGGTTATAAGATAGAACCCCTTCTAACAAATCGGTAAACCATGATATCTGAAGGCAGTTGGAAGCAAAGAAACAAATGAAATGATAGGAAAAGAGGGCAAAATGTAGCAGAAAAGGCAAATAAACTAGAACTGGCACTCCACTTCCCCGGCTTCTGAGCAATAAATACTCGCATATCTGGGTTAAAGGTAGAAATTCCCATCAGAGTCCCGATTCAAACCCCCCCCCCTTCTAACCCCCCGGGTTCGATCATCAAAGGCCTTCTTTGCAACACTGAACTGTACGATATCCACAAATAGAGATTTTTCTGTGGGTCCCAATCGGGCTACCTGACTGCTCTGACTATCCTACCAACTATCTCATGGCACACCGGTATCTTTTATCTCTTACTGCTAAACAATGCAAAGAAATTGAAAAAAATGATAGAAAAGATAAAGAATTACTTTAACTCTCCTAGTATTTTTCCAGAATTTCCCTACAATTTATTTGTGATTTTCTAGGGATTCTTGACTTAAAAAACCATCCCACAGAAAGCCATTCTAGTGGTGGAAAAATAAATATAAGACATTGACTTACATTCACACCTATTTCACTTTATTTGTTAATTTTTTTCTTTACTATGATATTTAATGATGGCCAAAGGGGGTAATGGTTCCATGCAATGGTTTCATTTTTTCGATGATATATTTCCAGGTATGATATGATAGATGGTATCCGAAAGGGTTGACCGCCAAGTGCATGGTATTCTGAAGGGTTTCTCCGTAGTTTACTAACTTCGCCCCTGTCATGGTATATCATGGTATTTTAAACATTGACCCCTGTTTTTTCCATGGTATTTTACACGATCACTCGATACCTTTGGATATCATGGGTTGTTTCGCCGAAGCTTAGTCATGAGATTGTCTTCGCTGTCATTGGCTGCGGACCTCCCTTATCTTCTTTGCTCTCTCTTCTCTCCACCGCGACCCGCATTTTGCTTCTCCCGGTACAAGTATATTTTGAATGTCCTGCATAATTTCCCGCATGTCACTAACATTTGGCAGATTTTTGCCGTTTTCGGAAAATTGGGTTATGACGTTCACATTGAGGAGAAGGTGGCCAAGTGCCGGTAGGTTGGTTACTTGTTACTTCGAGGAGTTTGTCATTTCGGGGAGTTTGGGGGGGGGGGGGGGTGGGGCCCCACCCAAAAAAAAAGGTATTATTATAAAATTTATTAAAAAAAAATACTGAGAAAACA
>Ga0307513_10000348_pt1 | contig 67217 bp, 71 predicted proteins | sample 15_EM_MG_FD_202174 | JGI IMG/M metagenome (GOLD analysis project Ga0307513, IMG submission 202174) | Populus trichocarpa ectomycorrhiza microbial communities from riparian zone in the Pacific Northwest, United States - 15_EM | ecosystem: Host-associated > Plants > Roots > Unclassified | place...
TTACCGAGGCGCTCGCCAAGGCCGGGCGCGGAACGCGGGAGGTCCTGCGGTTCGACGGCGATTTCACCTTTGAGGCGGGGTGGGTCGCCGGCGCAGCCTTCCTCGACGCCAAGGAACGCCCTGACGCAGTCGTCTGCTGCAGCGACGATCTTGCGATCGGCTTCATGAAGCGGGTCCGGATGGCGGGCGTGCAGCTTCCGGAGGAGGCCTGCGTGGTGGGGTTCGACGGCATTGGGGTAGGCGCCTATGTCGAGCCGGCCTTGTCCACCATCCAGCAGCACCTGGTGCGCATGGGCGCGGCCAGCGCCCGGCTCCTGCTCCGCGCCCTGGCCGACCCGGAGGCGAAGCTGCCGATGCGGACCATTGTGAAGAGCACCTATCTGGAGCGCGCAAGCACGATCGCGCACCTGGGCAAGGCGCGATCCGCCGCGCCGCAGGCGCGCGAGACCTCGTGACGTCGAAGTCCTGAGGGCGGCGGCGGCGCAATTGACCGGCTGCCGGTTCAATTTTGGCAAACGATTGCATAATAGTTCGAAGGTGAAGATGCCAGATCTACGCGGCAAGACCCTGGTGGGGCGTTTCTTTCACGCGCCGACCTGCGGAGGCGTCGAGGCGCTCGAGGAGGCCTTGCTGAAGATCGGACAAGATGGCGTCATCGAGGCGCGCCTCCTGCAGGCCGATGAGGCCTTTTGCGAAGAGGTCGAACGGGCCGAGCAGGCGGGCCTTCTCGTTCGCGTCCCGCGCTCGGGCTATGTCCTGCCGGGCTTCGTCGACCTGCACATCCACGCGCCGCAATATCCTCAACTCGGAACCGCGCTGGATCGTCCGCTCGAAGACTGGCTGCAGCGCTACACCTTCCCGCTGGAGGCCCGCTTCGCCGACCTGGCGTTCGCCCGCCGCGTCTACACCGCTCTGGTCGAGGACCTGCTCGCCCATGGCACCACCACGGCGCTGATGTTCGCCAGCATTCACCAGGAAGCGACGCAACTGCTGGCCGACATCAGCCTTGAGAAGGGCCTGCGCGCGCTGGTCGGCAAGACGGCGATGGACGATGCCGCCGTCTGCCCGGATTTCTACCGCGATCCCTCTGCGGGCGCAGCGCTGGAGGGAACCGAGGCTCTGATCAAATACATCCAGGGCCATCCGGAGAACCGGGCGGGCCTGGTGCGGCCTGTGGTGACGCCGCGGTTCGCGCCGAGCTGCACCGAACCCTTGTTGCGGGGCCTTGGAGAGCTGGCGCGCCGTTGCGGCTGCCATGTCCAGACCCACTGTTCGGAGAGCGATTGGGAGGAAGAGTATGTCCAGTTTCGAACCGGCAGGCGCGACGCCCAATACCTCGACGACTGCGGGTTGATGACCTCGCGAACCATCCTGGCGCACGGCGTGCTGCTCTCCGGGACCGACATGGACCTGATCCAGGCGCGCCAGGCCGGCGTCGCCCACTGCCCCTTGTCCAACGTCTATTTCTCGACCGCCGTTTTCCCCTTGCGGGCCGCGCTGGAAAAGGGGCTTCGCGTGGGACTTGGCACTGATATCGCCGGAGGGCCGAGCGTCTCGATGCTAGATGCGATCCGAATGACGGTGACCGCTTCGCGGATGCTTGACGAAGGCGTGGATCCTGCCTTCCCGCCGGACCGGCGCGGCCGCAAGGGCGCGCGTCAGGACTGGCGCGTGGCCTTCCACCTGGCCACCGCCGGGGGCGCCGCGGCGCTCGGCCTCAATGTCGGGACTTTCGAGCCGGGCAAAGCCTTTGACGCCCAGCTGATCGACCTGGATGCGCCTGGCGGATCCATCCGCCTGCTCGACGACCCTGGCAGCCTGGAAGCCCTGCTGGAGAAGATCCTCTACTCCGCGTCACGTGCAAACATCACCGAAGTCTGGGTGGCGGGAAGATCGGTCTCAGGGGCGCTGAGCGGATGACGTCGGGCGCCGACATCATCTATGCCTTGCGCCCGAGCAGTTCCGCACGCCCGCGCCGCCGCGGGGCGTGTGGCTGAGGTTGACCTACACTTTGGGAGCGGCTGAGCCGGGCGCCGTTGTCGGGAGTGTCCGAAAAACTGAGTAAGCGGCGCTGTGGGTCAATGGTCACGCTCTCAGCTAGCTGAGAGCGTGAAGCGGTCGCCGAACAGGACGGCAAACTGGCCCATGGCGGCGGTCCATTCAATCGGTCGTCGCCAATGGACTCCGGCGTTCTGGATGGCCAGGTAGAGCAGTGGTCTGCCCCCCTTGAAGTGATCCATCCCTTATGTTGGTCGAAGGACCATTTTAGATGGATGGAACGATGGCAAGGAAGCGCCACAAGCCCGAAGAGATCGTCGCCAAACTGCGTCAGGTTGAGGTTCTGACGGGACAGGGCAGGTCGATCGCCGAGGCGGTGAAGACGATCGCGGTGACGGAGACGACGTATTTTCGCTGGCGGGCGGAGTATGGCGGCATGAAGAACGACCAGGTCAAACGGCTCAAGGCGTTGGAACTGGAGAACACCCGGCTGCGCCGCGCGGTATCGGACCTGACGCTGGACAAGCTGATCCTGACCGAGGCCGCCCGGGGAAACTTCTAAGCCCCGCCCGTCGCCGGGCCTGCGTGGACAAGGTCCGATCTGCACTGAAGATCTCTGAAAGGCGGGCTTGCGCGGCCCTGGGCCAGCATCGGTCCACCCAGCGCAAGCCCGCCCGAGGGCGCGATGATGAGGCGGCGCTGACCGCATCGAGCTGGCCAAGACCTACGGCCGCTACGGCTACCGGCGGGTCACGGCTCTGCTGCGCCATGCCGGCTGGGCGGTGAACGCCAAGCGGATCCAGCGGATCTGGCGACAGGAGGGGCTGAAAGTCCCACAGAAACAGCCAAAGCGCGGCCGACTCTGGCTGAACGACGGCTCGTGCGTGCGCCTGCGCGCCGAGCGGCCCAACCACGTCTGGTCCTATGACTTCGTCGAGGATCGGACCCATGATGGACGCAAGTTCCGGATGCTCTGCCTGATCGACGAGTTCACCCACGAGGCCTTGGCCATCAGGGTGAAGCGTAAGCTCAACTCCACCGACGTGCTGGAGACCCTGGCCGACGTGATGATCCTGCGCGGCCCGCCGGCCTATGTTCGGTCGGACAACGGCCCGGAGTTCATCGCCCTGGCCCTGCGAGAATGGATCGCCGCGGTCGGATCCCAGACCGCCTACATCGCCCCCGGCAGTCCCTGGGAGAACGGCTACTGCGAGAGCTTCAACAGCAAGCTGCGCGACGGCGAGATCTTCTTCAGCCTGGCCGAGGCCCTGGTCCTGATCGAGGCCTGGCGGCGCCACTACAACGGCGTGCGCCCCCACAGCTCCCTCAATTACCGACCGCCGGCGCCTGAAGCCTTCGTCCCTCGCAGCGGCGGTATCGTGCCGTGGGCGACCGCGCCAGCTCGATCGGAAAGCGCGCGATCGCCCACCCCAACCGTGGCGTCAGAAACCGCCATGCACTAACATTGAAACTGGATCACCCGCGGGGGGCCGGCCACACTCCGGTAGGACTTTCATGCGGGGTGGAGGAGCAGGGGGTCGCTGCGGCTCGCGGCGATGCCCAGTTGCAGGCTTTGGGCGATCATGGCCGACTTGGCCTCGAACAACGCTGCAGCTTCGGGGGGACATACAGTTCGGACGGTTTCCCTGAACAGCTCCAGCCACCGCGCGAAGTGGGTCGGGCTAATCTCGGGCAGCGCTGCATGAACCGTCATGGGCGAGCCCTTGAACCGGCCGCTCATTAGGATGACCGACGACCAGAAGTCCGCCAACTTGGCGAGATGGGCGTCCCAGTGGTGGCCGATGGCCCTTTCAAAGATAGGTCCCAGCAAAGGGTCGCGGCGCACCTTGGCGTAGAAGCTGTGCACCAGAACCGCGATCATATCTTCCGTGACGCCGACTGCGACGCCCGGTCCGACCGGGGATGTCGCGTTCATGTTGCGGCCTTCCAGTTTGGTTCCTGCGTCACATGGTGTGGGCAAGGCGCAATGGCCCCCTGCGCCGATCCGCCGAGTTCGTTGGCGAAGCAATGGTTGACGTCGCGGTGATGGGCCTCGTCGGCGCGCACCACCTCGACAACGTCCCGCAAGGTCGCGGTCTCGGCCAAGTTCCAATATCGTTTCGCAAGCGCCGGGGCCGGCGCGTTGACCGAGCGGCCCTCATCGATTTCCGCAAGGTAGAACGTGTAGCTGATCACCGCCTCCTCCTCGAAATAACCCACGACCCGATGCGCGGTCTTGGGTGAGATCAGGTAGAGGCCAAAGAAGATCAGATAGAATACCCACTGCACCGCGACGACGACGAAGCGTTCGAAGGGCGTCGGCTTGCACACCTCGATGAAGGTCATCAGGTGCATGCGCTCGTTTTCGGCCTCATCCATCAAGGTCTTGATCCAGCCCTTGTCGTCGCACATGCGGCGCAGGCACCGCAGGTGGTTGAGGGTGGCGCCGACCATGCCGGGCACGGCCGCCACGGTCTCCAACACCACCGCGCGGTGGCCATAACGCTTGGCGAAGAAGGTGTCGGCGCAGAAGCGCAGCAGCTTCACGAAGAGATACGCTATGCGATCGGACACGTCGGCGGGCCGATGGTGGGACAGAACGACGGGCGGAACGGACATGGAATTTGAACCTCTCAACGCGCCGACTCTTTGCGGCCATTGGGAGTCATAGGCCCGAGGCCCCGCCGACCATATTCCGGCGGCGCCCCTACGTGGAGGTACGGAGGTCTTGGTCGATCGGCCGGCCGCCGCCGAGAGGGTCACGTTGATCAGGGTCAAACTTCCAGCGGCGGATCTGGCGTTCTCTGCGCGCGGCGCCCTCGACCACCAATGTGGAGACAGTCAATGCTTATGATGAAAGCCGCCGTGTTCGCCGAACCCGGACGGATCGTCCTGGACGAAAAGCCCATACCCGACGTCGGTCCGCTCGACGCCCTCGTGCGGATCACGACCACGACGATCTGCGGTACCGATGTCCACATCCTCAGGGGCGAGTATCCGGTGGCCCGCGGCCTGACGATCGGCCACGAGCCGGTCGGCGTCATCGAGAAGCTGGGCTCGGCGGTGCAGGGCTACCGAGAAGGTCAGCGCGTGATCGCTGGCGCCATCACTCCGAGCGGCTATTCCAACGCCTGTCTATGCGGTCAGTGCTCGCAGGATGGTCCGACCTCTCCCCACGGTTGGAAGGCGTTGGGCGGATGGCGACTCGGAAACACGATCGACGGCTGCCAGGCGGAGTACGTCGTCATCCCCGACGCCATGGCCAATCTCGCCTTGGTGCCGGATCACCTCACCGACGCCCAGGTGCTGATGTGTCCGGACATCATGTCGACAGGCTTCGGCGGCGCGCAGAGCGGCAAGATCCAGATCGGCGATACTGTCGCGGTCTTCGCGCAGGGGCCGATAGGCCTTTGTGCGACAGCCGGCGCCAAGCTGCTCGGCGCGACGAACATCATAGCCGTGGACCGCATTCCGGGCCGGCTGGAGATGGCCCGCCGGATGGGCGCCGACCATGTCGTGGACGCCAGCATCGCCGATCCGGTCGAGGCCATCCTCGAACTGACCGACGGCCGGGGCGTCGACGTGGCGATCGAGGCGCTTGGAACCCAGGCCACCTTTGAGGCCGCGCTGCGCGTCCTGCGCCCCGGCGGAACGCTTTCGAGCCTTGGCGTCTATTCTGCCGACCTGAGGCTGCCGCTCGGGCCCTTCGCGGCCGGCCTTGGCGACCACACGATCGTCACCACCCTGTGCCCCGGTGGAAAGGAGCGCATGCGGCGCCTGATGGCGGCCGTCGCTTCAGCTCGCGTGGACCTGAGCGCCATGGTGACCCACCACTTCAAGCTCGATGAGATAGAGGCGGCCTACGACCTGTTCGCGAACCAACGCGACGGGGTGCTGAAGGTCGCCATTACGCCCTGACAGTGGGGAATAAGGTGAGCTTCACGTTAGCGACCGGTCGAAACCTGGACGCTCGCCGCCATTGATCCGCATCAAGGCCTGCCCGACGTCCCGCCGCCATGATTGGGCGAAGTCATATGGAGGCGAAAATGTCCAAGAATATGCGCACCGCCGACGGGGGCCTGAAGGCGAAAATCCTTGAGCTGCTGGACGAACACCGCATCGCTACGGTCGCGACAACCCGCCCGGATGGCTGGCCGCAGGCGACGATGGTCGGCTACGTCCACAACGATCTGGACATCTATTTTTCGGTGGGTCGCAACAGCCAGAAACTGGCGAATATCGAACACGACTCACGCGTTTCGATCGCCATAGGGCATGACGGCCCGACAGCCATTCGCGGTCTCTCGATGGCCGCAGTGGTGGAAGAGGTCAGCGACTTCGGAGAGATCGCACATCTCAATGCCTGGATTTCCGAGCGCTATCCTGGCCTGAAGGTCTTTGCGCCGCGCGAAACCCTCTGCGCTGTGATGCGGGCCAGGCCTACCGTGGTCTCCGTGATCGACCTTGCGAAGGGGCCAGGCCGTCCAGAACTCGTCGAAGTCGTCAGCGAGACCGCAGTCTACCGAGCCACCGGCTCCTGAGCGTGGCCACAACGGCGGCGCTACTCGCTCGTGACGCCGTCGAAATGCCAGTCGGCGAAGGCGTCCAGCGCGGTATGGCGCACCACTCCGTCCCGGTGCTCGAGCGGGCCGTAAGGCGAATATGCCTTCAGCGACCGCGATCCGGTTGGGAGGCAGAGGTCGATGCATTGCCGGCGCTCTGCTTCGCCCCACTGGAACTTCCACGCAACAAGCGGTCCCACAGCCAAAGGGAGAGGCTCGTAGACCCAAGGGTGACGATGAAGGTGATGAAGGCCGCCACGACCATTCCGAGGAAGATCATCTGAGGAAGCATCATTGCCAAGCTCCGGAAAACGACGCTGAAGCTTCATCGACTTCGCACTGCGAAGCTTTGATCGGGATCAATGAGACCGACGGCGCCTCACTGCAAAACGGCGAAGCGCCCAGGCGTAACGCCCAAGCCGCCCGCAACGAGGAATCAGAAGAGAATGCCCAGGACGCTCGCGCCCGAAACCGTCACGATCGTAAAATCCACGGCGCCCCTGCTCGTGGCCCATGGCGTCGAGATCACTACGCGGATGTATGAGCGCCTGTTCGTCGATCCTGCGATCAAGGCCCTGTTCGATCAGGCGGCGCAGCCTCGGGCGAGCAGCCGCGTCGCCTGGCCGCGGCGATCGTCGCTTTCGCTCAGAACGTCGACAATCTCCCCGCGCTCGGCGCGGCGATCGAGCGCATGGCCCGCCGCCACGTCGAAGCCAAGGTTCTTGCCCGAACACTACCCCGCCGTGGCCAACGCGCTTTTGCCTGCGATTAGGGACGTGCTAGGGTCGGTGGCGAGCGACGAGGTTCTGCACGCCTGGGCCGAAGCCTTCTGGTTGCTTGCCGACGTGCTGATCGCCCGCGAAACCTCCCTCACCGCCGAGCCGGCCTGACCAGCATGGCGCGCCGAAAGGCCTAAAATGATCCCTACGCGTCTACCCTCAGAAAGCGCCTCGCCGCCCCCGCCGTTCACCGGCTTGTCGATGTGCGTCCGGCTCGCCATCCTCGCGACGATCGCGACCCTCGTCGTATCGACCGCCGCCTGCGCTCGGGGGGAGCATGGCGACCGGGAGGCGCCGAGCCGGCTGGTCTCCGCGGGCGAACATGTTGCCCAGCGCAATTGTGCCGAGTGCCACGCCCTTGGCGACGTCGACGTCAGTCCCCTTCCCGAGGCGCCGCCCTTCAGCGTCCTGCGCACCGCCTACTCGCGCGCCGTCATGGAGGAGGTCATCAGCGAGCGGATGAAGATCATTCACCCCCGAATGCCGAAACTGGAACTCGACGTCGATGAAGTCAGCGCCTTCCTGGACTATTGGGAGAAGCTGAATCCTCGCCCGGGTCCAGCGGCGCCGGCGAGGTAGAACCCGCGCCAAGGGCGACCGACGGCCGCCTCGCCGCAAGCTCCACCTTTCGCTACGGCCCCGGATGGACGACCATGGCCTTTCCATGAGGCCGCCACCGAAACGCACGCTCTTCCGCGCCCGGCTACCGGCGCCCGGACGCGGCGTGGATGCAACCATCGCCGGATTCGAGGATGTTCGCCTCAGCCCCGAGCAAGCTGAGGATTTCCTCGTCGCCACCGCCGAGCGTCTGGCCGCGGCGCGACCGCCGTCAGCGCCGGCCGAGTTCAACATCCTGGCCATCTCCGGCGGGGCGGCAGGCGGGGCTTTCGGGGCGGGCGTCCTGGTCGGCATGACCCGCGCCGGGACGCGACCAACCTTCGCCATCGTCACCGGGGTCAGCACCGGCGCGCTGATGGCGCCCTTTGCGTTCCTCGGCTCGGCGTGGGACGAACGCCTCACTGCGGCCTATACTGGCGGGCTCGCCGCCGAGGTCCTTGGCCTGAGGCGTCTGGCGCCCGCCTTCGGCGCCGGATTGTTCCGCCCTGAAGCGCTGGAACAGTTGATCGATCCCTTCATCGACGAGGCGCTGATCGCCGCCGTCGCCAATGAGCATCACCTCGGCCGCAGGCTGCTCATCACGACCACCGACCTGGATCGGCAGAGGAGCTGCATCTGGAACATGGGTGCGATCGCCTCCCGGCGCGACGTCCGGGCGGTCACGCTCTTTCGCGACATCCTGGTGGCCTCGGCCAGCCTGCCCGGCGTCTTTCCGCCCCGCCGCTTCTCCTGCGAAGCCGAGGGCGTGGTCTATGAAGAGATGCACGTCGACGGCGGCGTCGCTGCGCCGCTGTTCATCATGCCGGAGGCTCTGCTGCGCTGGAAGAGGCGGGGCGGCGACCTGCAGGGCGGCCGGATCTACGTGATCGTGAACACGGTTCTCGAGCAGGCTCCGCGCACCACCGCGACCAACCTCGCGTCCATCCTCCTCCGCAGCTTCGACACCATGCTCCGCTTCTCGTACCGCAACGCGCTCGGCCATGCGGCGACCTTCTGCGCCGCCAACGACCTCCCCTTCAGCGTCGCGACGATTCCCGAGGACCCGAGGAACGGCCACATGATGAGCTTCGACACCGACGGCATGCGTCGGGTCTTCGACTCGTCTGTCGAGCGCGCCCAGCGGGCGGGCCTTTGGGTCACGCCTGTGCCCGACGCCAATGCGCAGGGTGACGCGCCGGACGCCGCCCTCAACCCTGTCTGGCTAGCCTAGCGCCATCACCAGGGCCGCGGCGGCGGCGGCGGCGATGGCGGCGGCGGAAACGCCGGCGAACCGAAGCGCGAAGGTCCTAGAGCCGAACGACCAGGCGAAGATCACCCGCTGCACGGCGTTGGCGGCGAAGGCGATCAGGATCGCCGTCGCCGCGAAGCCATGGCTGACGCCGTGCTGCGTCGAGCGGGCCATGGAGAGGGTGATGGCGTCCACATCGACGAGGCCGGAAGCCGCGGCGAACATATAGCCACCCGCTTCGGCGCCGTATCGGAAGATCCACGCGCCGAGAAACGTCACGGCGGCCAGCAGAGCGCCAAAGCCGAGGACGGCGCTCAGCTCGAAGGGAATGCCGATCTCAGCGGCCGCAGCCGGCTTCGACGCCGGGCGGAGCAACGGCCAGGCGCCGCTCAGCCCGAACACTAAAGCCGCGGCCCCCGCTGGGACGGCGAGAAGCGGGCCAAGGGCCGGCTGTAGGACGCTCGCTAGGATGCTCGCCCGGCACAGTGAAACCATGGCGGCCAGCGCGACGCCCGATCCCAGCCCGCGCGAATCCTCGACCCTCCGGCTCAAGCGCGCCAGCGCGATTGTCGTGGCGGTGGAGGACGCCAGGCCGCCCGCCAGACCCGCGAGCGGCGGCCCCTTGTCTGGCCCGGCCACCTTGAGCGCGATGTAGCCGCAATAGGAGACCGCCGCGATGAGGGTCATCAGCAGCCAAAGTTCGCGTGGGTTGAGAGAACCCAGGGGATCGACCGCGCGATTGGGCAGCAGGGGCAGCACCACGGCCGTCATCGCGAGAAGCAGCAGGCCGGACCGCAACTCGACCCAGGTCAGGCGGGCGACCGCGCGATGGAGCGGCTGGCGGCTTGCCAGAATCCCGGCGCTCACCACGCCGCCCGCCGCCGCCGCACGCATATCCCCGCTCGCTGCAAGGACGCCGAGGACGAAAACCAGCATAGCGGCCACGACGCTGGTCACGCTGTAATCCTGTTCCGCCTGGCTTTGGCGATAGCTGAACGCGGCAAAGACGGCGGTCAGCAAGCCGAGGCCCACGAGCCAGACGACCGGGGTCGCCGCCTGCACCGACAGCACCCCGCAAATGCCGCCAAAAAGGCCGATGAGGGTGAAGGTGCGCACACCGGCGGTGCGGCCGCCTTCGGGTTCGTCGCGCTGACGCCAACCGCGTTCGACGCCCACGATCAAGCCGATGCCGAGCGCCAAGGCCAACCGAACCGTCAGGTCATTTTCGATGTCGCGCGGCTCCTACCAGCGGCGGACGCGGCCAACGTCCACATGGACGAAGTTCGACTTTGGATAAAACCCCACACCGCCGGCCTGGAGGGTAAGGGCGGCGTCCCGCAGCCGGGTCAGGTCGACCCTGGGGATGCGAATGTCCAACGCCATGCCGTCCATGTGCAGGCTGCGCGCCGCCACGCCGGAGCTCGCTTCGTGCAGGGCGGTGTTGGTCTTGGGCGAGCGGTAGCCGGAGATGATCTGGATCGTTTCACGGGCCTCCAGGCGCCCGGCGAGCGCATAGGCAAGGTCCAACAGCGCCGGATCGATGGCGTGCACCTCGCCGGTACGGTGGTCGCGAAGCACGGTGTTGAGGGCGGCCAGCACATCGGCAACATAGACGCCAGCTTCCCAATAGACCGCGCTCAGCCGTTCCCCAGTGTGCAAATTAAGAACTGAGAGGCTGCGGACGTCGGTCGTCGCACGCCCTGGCGTCGGCGTGACGAGACCCGCGCCGCCGGCGACGACGGCGACAAGTCCGCCAAGCGTCCTGCGGCGGTCCACCACAGACCTCCTAGGCCCCGCGTCAATCATGAGTGGCCGCCGAGCACTCGCTGTCGAGCCTGGGCGCAAACGTCGGCTGCGCCGCCGCGGCGCTGGCGAGCGCCGACAGCAGTTTGGCGTCCCAGCCGTAGACGTCGGGCAGGAAGTTCAAGGCGCCCTCCTCGTCTATGAAAGCTGTGCGGTAGACCAAGTATAGCGGCTTTTTTGGCTGCACAGCAACGCGACGCGTCGTCCCAGCCTCGATGGCTCCGTCAATCTGGAAGCGCGTCCAGCCTTCCGACGCCAACAGGATCTCGGTGAGTTCGCGCGGTTTCTCCAGACGGATGCACCCATGACTCAGGGTCCTGACCGGGCGCGCAAAGGCCGCCTGTCCCGGCGTGTCGTGCAGGTAGACTCCAAAGGGGCTGGGAAAATCGAACTTCAGCCGGCCCAGGGCGTTGCTCGGCCCTGGGCGTTGCACCAGCCGTCCGTCCCGCCGTTCGAACCCGTTGCGCGTCAGGTAGCCGGGATCGCGCGCCGCCTTGGGCAGCAATTCTTTGCTGGCGATGGAGGCGGGCACATTCCAAGGCGGATTGAAGATCACGGCCTCGACCTGGGTGGCGAACATTGGCGTGCGGTGACCCGGGTCGCCGACCACCACCCGCATTTGCAGGCCGGGCGTCCCGGCGGCGTAGGGCGTGGCCTTGGCGGCGGCGATGTCCACCTCGATCCGATCGGCCGGTAGATCGCGCGGCAGCCACCGCCATCGCTCAAGATTGGCCTCAATCTGCGCCAACCGCGCCTTGGCGGTGAGATTCAGGGTTTGGCGGGTCGCCGGACCAAGAATTCCGTCGGCGGACAATCCATTTCGCTGCTGGAATAGCATCAGCGCGCGCGACAGGTCGGCGTCGAACCGTTCGGGAGTTGCAGTCGCCGTCAGCTCGTAGCCCTGCCGGATAAGGCGCGCGCGAAGCTGCAGCAGGGCCGGATCTTCATCACCCGCCTTCAGGGGCCGACCCGCACCGACTTGCGGCCAGCCGCCGGCCTCCACGAGCTGGAGGTATCGGCACCGTTCGGCCGACAGGCTCCTATAGCCCGCATGGGATGACCGAAGCCCAGCCAGCCACTGGCCCACCCCGCCGGATGCGTGGGCGGTTGCGAACTCGGCGACAACGTCGCGCACCGGCGGTTCGATGGCCCAGACAGGATCGATCTGCGACGGCCTCACTCGCTGACCCAGCTCGGTGTGCGCGTGGCGCAGCACCGTCGCAACAAGCGCGCCGTCGTCGACGCCGGACAAAGGGGCCTCGGTTTCCTCCTCGCCCTGCTCGATGGCGCTGAGGATCTGCCGCCGCTCCGTCTGGGTCAGGGACTGCGACGGGGCCGATCCCGAGGCTGGCGCCTCCGCGCACGTGCATTGGGGCGAGGTGGGCGGCGGGTCGGTTTGAGCGATCGCCGGAGCCGCTGTGAGCCAGGCCAGGAGTCCCAGCAGAATGGCCGGTGCGGACAGCGACCGCATCAGGAACTGGAGACGAGCGCGCAGGAACATGGATCGATCACCGCTATGACGTCGTTGCTCTTGGAGCAACCTACGGCGCGAGCCATGATCTGTCGCAAAGCTGCCTGCCGCCATGGCGGCTAGAGAGCGGCCTGTGGCGTTCATGCAGCTGGAGCTTCCTATGTCCGCCGACCTTGATACAACCGCGCGCTCGGCGCCCGCCGCGGGCACGCAGCTTCAGCGGCTGATGCGGATGGCCGAGACCCAGCCGCCGCTGCGAACCGCAGTCGTCCACCCCGTTGACAGCCTATCGCTGGCCGGGGCGGTGGCGGCCGCCGAGCGCGGGATGATCGAGCCTGTCCTCGTCGGCCCGCCGGGCCGTATTGCGACCGCCGCGAAAGAAGCTGGCCTCGACATCAGCAGATTTCGGCTGATCGAGGTGCAGCACAGCCACGAGGCCGCCGAGCGGGCCTGCAAGCTGGCGGCGTCCGGCGAGGTCGCCGCGATCATGAAGGGCGCGCTGCACACCGATGAATTGCTCGAAGCCGTGGTATCGGCCGCCTCGGGGCTGCGCACCGACCGGCGCATGAGCCATGTCTTCGTTCTGGACGTGCCGACCTATCCCCGTCCGCTCCTGGTGAGCGACGCCGCGTTAAACATCGCACCCGACTTGGAGACCAAGCGCGACATCGTTCAGAACGCCATCGACTGCGCCCACGCCATGGACATCGTAGAGCCCAGGGTCGCCATTCTGTCGGCGGTGGAGACCGTCAATCCAAAGATGGTCTCCACCCTCCACGCTGCCGCGCTCTGCAAGATGGCCGACCGCGGGCAGATCGTCGGCGGCCGGCTCGACGGTCCCTTGGCGTTCGACAATGCGATCTCGCCGGAGTCCGCCAAAGCCAAGGGGATCGACTCCGACGTCGCCGGTCGCGCCGACATCCTCATCGTGCCCGACATCGAGTCCGGCAACATGCTGGCCAAGCAGCTCTTCTATCTCTCCAACGCCCAGTCCGCGGGAATCATCATGGGCGCGCGCATTCCGATAATACTGACCAGCCGGTCTGATCCGGAGGCTTCACGGTTGGCGTCCTGCGCGCTCGCCATCCTGGTAAGCCAGCACAAGCCCGGCAAATACGTGCGATGATGGCCTCGCGCCTGCTGACGCTGAACGCCGGTTCGTCCAGCCTGAAGTTCGCCATCTACGACGCGACGCCCGAGCTCTCCTTACGGCTTTCCGGCCAGGTGTCGGGCCTGGACGGAACGCCGCGGCTGCGCGTCAGCACTGGAGCCGGCGGCGCGGCGGTCGACGAATCCTGGTCCGGTGAACTCGGGCTCGACGCGGTGCTTGAAGGGCTGTTCACCTGGCTGACGAAAGCCGGCTGGACCAAGCAGATCGTCGCCGTCGGCCACCGCATCGTGCACGGCGGGCGGGAGTTTCGCGGCCCTGCTTTGCTCACGGCCTCGGTCATGGAGCGGCTGACGCGCCTGGCGCCCCTCGCGCCCCTCCACCAGCGGTTCAACCTGGCGAGTGTCGGCTCCGCTCGCCAGCGCTTTCCGGACGCGATCCAGGCCGGCGTCTTCGACACGGCCTTCCACGCCGGCCAGCCGAACGTCGCCCGGCTCTACGCCCTCCCGCGCGACCTTATCGACGAAGGCATATTGGCCTACGGCTTCCACGGCCTATCCTACGACTATATCGCCGGCAAGTTGCGGGACCTGGAAGGCTGCGGGGCGGGCGGTCGATGCATCGTGCTGCACCTCGGCAGCGGCGTTTCCCTCTGCGCTCTGGACCAGGGCCGAAGCATCGCCACGACCATGGGCTTCTCGGCGCTCGAAGGTCCGCCGATGAGCACGCGCAGCGGCTCCCTCGATCCAGGCGTGGTGCTCCATCTTCTGCAGGCCAAGGCGATGAGCGTCGAGGAGGTCACCGACCTGCTCTATCATCGCTCAGGGCTGCTCGGTCTCTCAGGCCTGAGCGGCGACATGGTGACCCTGCTTGCAAGCACAAAGCCGCAAGTCCGGCAGGCGCTGGACGTCTATGTCTATCGGATCGCCCGCGAGATCGGATCCCTGGCAGCCGCCTTGGGCGGCCTCGACACGATGGTGTTCACCGCCGGCGTAGGCGAGAACGCCGCGCCGATCCGGGAGCGCATCTGCCGCCTTTGCGCCTGGCTTGGCGTGCGGATCGATCTGGAGGCCAACGTCGCGGGGGCTCGGGAGATCAATCTGCGGGATAGCAAGGTGAAGGTCCTGACGATCCCGGCCGACGAGCAGGTCGTGATCGCCAGGGGCGTCGCTGACATCATGCGAGAGCGGCTGGGATCTGCCGGCGGACCACCAGCCTAGTTCGCCGCTCGCGGCGCGGCGAACCGGCCGACGCTCGAAAGACCCCGCAACGGAGCAAACCACCCGCCCGCGGCCAGCGCAACGCCAAGCGCGGCCAACAGCAGGCCTGGCGGGGGCGCAGCGAAGCGAAAAAGGTTGGCGGCAGCCGGGACGAACAAGCCAAGCGCCACGGCGATCATGGCGCCTGCGCCGACGAGCCAGAACACCCGCCGATGGGGATCGAAAAGCCGGACGCCCGCCGAAGCCGAGTCCGCCAGAGCCAGCATTAGATTGGCCAGGACGAGGCATGCGAAGGCGGCGCCTCTCGCTTGCGCTTCTGGAACCTGCTCCAAGGCCCAAAGGTAAAGCCCGAACACCGCGACCAGCACCACCACGCCCTGCAGAACGGCCAGGGCGACCTGCCGCGCGCCGAACAAGGCCTCGCTCGCGCGCTTCGGCGGCCTGCGCATCGCGCCAGCCTCGCTTGGTTCAGCTTCGAAAACCAGCGAGCAGATCGGATCGATCACCAGTTCCAACAGCACGACGTGAATCGGAAACACCATGGGCGGTAGGCCGAAGAGGATCGGTAGCAAGGCGAGCCCTGCGATCGGCACGTGGATGGCGGTGACGTAGATCAGGGCCTTACGGAGATTGGCGAAGATCCTCCGACCAAGCCGCACGCCGCCGACGATGGAGGCGAAACTGTCGTCGAGCAGCACCAGATCGGCGGCCTCCCTGGCGACATCGGTGCCGCGTCGTCCCATGGCGATCCCAATGTGGGCCGCCTCCAGCGCCGGGGCGTCGTTGATCCCGTCGCCCGTCATGGCGACCACCTCGCCGTTGGCCTTCATAGCCTCAACCAGCGCCAGCTTTTGCTCCGGCCGAACCCTGGCAAAGACTCTGACTTGGCGGACCCGTTCGCAGAGCGCCGCCTTGTCGAGAGCGGTGATCTCCTCGCCGGTGAGAACACCTGAACCTACGTCGATGCCCGCCTGCCGGGCGATCTCCAGGGCCGTAGCGGGATAGTCGCCCGTGATCATAGCGACAGCGATCCCGGCCGCTCGCGCTTCCAGCAAGGCAGCCGGTACGTCGGGCCTCACGGGATCGAGGAAGCCGACGAGCCCCTGGAATACGAACGTCCCGTCTTCCGGCTCATCAAATACAGCGCCAGCGTCGCGCGCCGCCGCGACCGCCAGGACGCGCAAGCCATCGGCCGCCATCACATCGACGGCGTCCCTCAACGCGTTCACCACCTGCTCTGGCAATCTGCAGAGGTGAAACACAGCCTCCGGGGCGCCCTTGGTCGCGGCGATCGGTCCCTCCGGCGCGTTCCACCTTTGCACCACCGCGAGACGGCACGCCCGGAGCGGCCACACGCGCTCGAGCTCTACGCAATCCGGGGCCACCGCCTCGAAGGCGCGCAGGGCTCGGTCCATCGGATCGGTCGGCCGTTCAGCTGAAGCCAGGATCGCTGTCTCAAGCAAACGCTCGGCCGCCGCGGGCAAGCGAGCCATTTCCCCCGGGGCCGCGACCTCGCCTTCGGCCCACAATCGGGCAAGCGTCATGCGGTTCTCAGTCAGAGTGCCGGTCTTGTCGACACAGAGGATGGTTGCTCCGCCCAGCGCCTCGATGACAGCGCCACGACGAACGAGAACCTTGTGGCGGGCAAGCCTCCAAGCGCCCAGCGCCATGAAGACGGCAAGCACCATCGGGAACTCTTCCGGGATAAGGGAGATGGCGACGGTGACCCCGGCAAGAGCGCCCTCCACCCAGTCGCCGCGCAAAAGGCCATAGGCGACGGTCACTAGGCCGCAGAACAAAAGCGCAAAGAACCCCAAAACCCCGACCAGACGGCCTGCCGATTTCTGAAGCGGCGTCGGTCCGCCCTCGATCTTGGCCAAGGATGCGCCGATCTGGCCCAACGCGGTGCGAGCGCCTGTATTTGAAACCTCAGCTACGCCTTGGCCGCCGACGATGAGAGTCCCGGCGAAAAGCTGTGCATCGACAGATTCCGTGGCCGCCGCGATCGCCGCCTGCGGCGTCTTGGCGAGGGGCGCGGACTCGCCGGTGAGCGCCGACTCATCGACGCTGAGTACTTCACCATCGATAAGTCGGGCGTCGGCGGGCAAGCGCTGGCCCTCACCGACAAGGATAATATCGCCGGGAACCAGTTCATGGATCGGAACCGTTCGCTCCGCGCCCGCACGAACGACGCGGGCGTCCGGCTCGGCAAGTTCGCGCAACGCCCTGAGCGCCCGCTCGCTGCGCGCTTCCTGAACGACGACGAGGGCGACCGTCGCAAGAGCCGCGACGGTGAGCAGGACACCCTCGGCCAAGTCCCCCAGGAATAGATACAGCCCCGAGGCGCCGAGCAGCAGCAGGAACATTGGCTCGCGCAATGTACTCCTGACGATATGGCCGATGCTGCGTCCAGACGTCTCATCCAGCGCGTTGGGTCCGAACTCCGCGAGCCGACGAGCTGCCTCCGCATCGTCTAGCCCCGCCTTTGGGTCGACCATGGCGTCGCATCACCTTCCAGACCCGAAGCTCGGCGCGTGCCGCGTCGAACTCCCGTCGAAATCAAGCTCTCACAAGACGGCCTACGGCGAGGCGCCCCGCTCAGCGTCCTTTGGATGCGCCTATTACATACGGCATCCGACCGCGCTGCGCCTTCGTAGACCGCGGCCCCCGCGCTCATTCTAGAGCCGCGCGGCGCGCAGACGCAGGGCATTGGTGATGACGCTTACCGAGGACAGCGCCATGGCCGCCGCGGCGATCTGCGGCGAAAGGAGCCAGCCGAACACGGGATAAAGCACGCCCGCCGCGATCGGCACGCCGGCCACGTTGTAGATGAAGGCGAAGACCAAGTTCTGGCGGATGTTACGCATCACCGCGCGCGACAGCCGGCGCGCCCGGACCAGGCCTTGCAGGTCGCCCTTCAGAAGCGTCATGCCGGCGCTTTCGATGGCCACGTCCGAACCCGCGCCCATGGCCACGCCCACTTCGGCCGCCGCCAGCGCCGGGGCGTCGTTGACGCCATCGCCGGCCATGGCCACCGATCGGCCTTCGGCGCGGAGCTTCTGAACCACCTTGGCCTTGTCCTCCGGCAGAACCTCCGCCTCGACATCGTCGATACCCAGACGCCTGGCCACCGCCAGGGCGGTCGTGCGGTTGTCGCCCGTCATCATGACCAGCCGCACGCCGTCGGCCTTCAACGCCCTCACCGCCTCCGCCGCAGATTCCTTGATCGGGTCCGCGATGCCGAGCACGCCGGCGAGCTTGCCGTCCACGGCGGCGAAGATCGCTGTGGCCCCTTCCCGCCGCAGAGCCTCAGCTTCGACCTCCAGGGCGCTCAGATCGACGCCCTGCTCCGTCATCAGGCGCGCCCCGCCCAGGACGATGCGTCTGCCGTCGACGTTCCCCAGGACTCCCTTTCCAACGGGCGAGCCGAAGTCCTTGGCCTCGGAGAGTTTGTAGCCCCGCTCATTGGCGGCGCGCAGGATAGCGTCAGCCAGGGGATGTTCGCTGCCGCGCTCAAGACTTGCCGCCAAGCGCAGCAACTCGGCTTCGTCGAAACCCGGCGCGGGCCGTAAGGCGGTGACGGCGGGACGACCCTCCGTCAGGGTGCCCGTCTTGTCGATGACAAGGGTGTCAATCTTCTCGAAGCGCTCCAAAGCCTCGGCGTTCTTGATCAGGACGCCCGCCTGCGCGCCGCGGCCAACGCCCACCATTATCGACATCGGAGTGGCCAACCCCAGCGCACAGGGGCAGGCGATGATCAGCACGGAGACAGCCGCCACCAGGGCGTAGGCGAAGCGCGGGTCCGGTCCAACCGCGACCCACCCGAGAAAGGCGATCGCCGCGGCGGCGATAACGGCCGGTACGAACCAGGCGGAGACTTGATCGGCCATGCGCTGGATCGGCGCGCGGCTTCGCTGCGCTTCCGCCACCATCTGGACGATGCGAGACAGCAGGGTGTCGGCGCCGACCTTCTCGGCGCGCATGACGAAGGAGCCGGTCTTGTTGATCGAGCCGGCGATCACCTTTGCGCCGGGCTCCTTGGTCACCGGCATGGATTCGCCGGTGACAAGCGATTCGTCGATCGAGACCCGGCCTTCGATCAACTCCCCATCGACCGGGACTTTCTCACCAGGCCGGACGCGCAGCCGGTCGCCGGCCTGGATGAGGTCTAGCGTGACCTCCTCGTCAGTTCCGTCCTCGCGGATGCGCCGAGCGGTCTTGGGCGCAAGATTGAGCAGGGCCTTGATGGCGCCACTGGTCCGCTCTCGCGCCCGCAACTCCAGAACCTGGCCCAACAGCACCAGGACGGTGATGACGGCGGCGGCTTCGAAATAGACCGGAACGGCTCCAGACGGGTCGCGGAAAGCCGCTGGGAAGACGTCCGGCGCCAGCACCGCCACCATGCTGTAGATCCAGGCGACGCCGACCCCCATGGCGATCAGCGTGAACATGTTGAGCCGTCGGGTCCTTAGCGACGCCCAGCCGCGCACGAAGAACGGCCAACCGGCCCAGAGAACCACGGGCGTCGCCAGCGCGAGCTGGATCCAATTCGACGTCTGACGGCTCATCAGCATCATGAGCCCGCTGAGATGGCCGCCCATCTCCAAGACGAAGACCGGGACGGTCAGCGCCAATCCAAGCCAGAGCCGGCGGGTCATGTCGGCGAGCTCGGGGCTCGCGCCGACCTCGGCCGTCACTGTCACAGGCTCCAGCGCCATGCCGCAGATCGGACAGACGCCGGGGCCAACCTGGCGGATTTGTGGATGCATGGGGCAGGTGTAGATTGTCCCCGTCCGCTCTGGCGGCGCCGGTCGCCCGGACGCGTTCACGCGAGGACCTGCGCCGCCGCGACGGGCTCGGCGTCGCCTAGGATACGCTCCAATGCCTCCAGCAGGCGCTTCCTTTCGGCTTCGCTCGGCGCATTCTCCAGGCGGTCGTTAAGGCGCACTAGGAGATCGGCGCGCGCATTGTGCCAGTCGAGCGTCGCAGCCTGCCCAGGGGCGAGCCGAGGCGATCCGTCAGAAACCCAATGCGCTTCAGTTGGCGTCAACTTGAAGGTCTGATCCAGCACCGGCGTCGTGATCTTGTTCGGATAAAGCCCTGCCATTTCCAGGCGCTTAGCCAAGGCCTTCAGCGCTTCGGGCTCCCCATGGGCCAGAAACACCTGACCCTTTATGGGCTGGCGATCCTCGGCCCACCGCACGAGCCCCTCGGCGTCGGCATGGGCCGAATAGACATCCATCGTGCGAATCCGGGCCTTGACCTGATAGTCGTCGCCCTGGATGCGCACCAGCTTCCTGCCCTCGACCAACAGCCGGCCAAGTGTGCCCACGGCTTGGTAGCCGGTGATCAGCACTGTGACCTCCCGACGCCAAAGCAGGCGTTTGAGGTGGCGGCGAATTCGGCCGGCGTCGCACATCCCGCTGCCGGCAAGAATGATGTGCCAGTCGCGCAGCTTCTCAAGGCGGTCGCTCTCTTCCGGCTTCATGAGATAGTGCAACTGTGGGGCATGCCGCAGCGGCGCAAATGGATTGATCTCGGTATCCTTGTTCCAGCCGCGCTCCAGGAAGACATCTGTGGCCTCTATGGCGAGGGGAGAGTCCAAGAAGATTTCGGCCTGAGGCGCCTCGCCCGATTCCATCACCGCCAGCAGGTCGAGCAGCAGCTCTTGGGCGCGGCCGACGGCAAAGGTCGGCATCAACAGCGGTCCGCCGGCCTTGTGGGCTTGCCGTAGTTCCTCTGCGAGCAGTCGCCGCCGCTCGGCGGTGTCCACGCGCTGCCGTTCCCGATCGCCGTAGGTGGATTCCAGCACCAGATGATCGATGCCGACCGGTCCCGTGGGGTCCGGAAGGTAGTCCTGCCCGCCCGCGCCGAGATCGCCTGAAAACAGAATCCTGACCGGGTCTTCTCCATCCCCGACGATCACCTCCACAGACGCCGCCCCCAGCATGTGGCCCGCGTTCCAAAACCGCGCCCGCAGGCCAGGAACGATGTCGATGATCTCCTCGACCTTCACCTTCTCGAACAATTCGATGGTCTTTCGCGCATCGCGCTCGGTGTAGATCGGCTCGACCAATGGTCGGCCGCGATGCTGGTTGCGGCGGTTGAGAAAGCGGACTTCACTCTCCTGGATGCCGCCCGAGTCGGCGAGCATGACCGCGCAGAGATCGCGCGCCGGAGCGGTCGCGTAGATCGGCCCCTTGTAGCCCGCGCGCATCAGCTTCGGCAGCATGCCCGAATGGTCGATATGTGCGTGGGTCAACAGGACCGCATCGATCGTACCGACGTCAAAGGGGAACGGCTCGTAGTTCAAAGCCTTCAAGGTCTTGGGACCCTGAAACATTCCACAGTCGATAAGGATGTCGAATCCACTACCGCTCAACCGAGCACAAAAGCCGGTCACGCACTCGGCCGCGCCGTGGAATGTAAGGCTCAGGCTCATGACTACTCCCGTGTTTTCAGCGTCTTGTGCGACCCGGCGATCTTGACGCCGCCTCGCTGCAACTCCTGCCTGATCAAGCCTACCCTGTACGCGGCCGCCGGCCGCCTCCGTAGGAACACCTAGGGTGACGTCCTGAGTGCCGGGCTGCGCGTTCGCATCATAGGGTTTGCGTATGTTGGCGCTGACGACACTTCTCAGGATCGCCGGATCCGCCCTTTCGCTATCGACCGCGCCACACCCCGCTGCGAGCGAACTCTGCATGGCGCCGCCGCCGGCGATCGGCGCCTCCCTCCACGGTCCGGTTCTGCACGTGCTGGATGGGGCAACCTTGTGTGTGGCCCTTGGTCCGACACCGGATCTCTGGGTTCCTCTCAGACTGGCCGGTGCGACTCCAGTTTCTGCGTCACAAAAGGAGCCGCCGACGCGCGGAACACTGATGGCCCTGGTCTTTGCCAAGAACGTGACCTGCCGTGTTATCGGCGATGCCGATGGGCGGGGTTTGGCGGTCTGCGAACTTGATGATCGCTCAGTAGCCGACCAGATGCTCGACCCTGAGGTGATCCGCGCCGGGCGGGAGTGGCGATAATCTTCCATGAAAGAGCGCAAACCGGCGCCTGCTGACAGGACTTTAGCCTTCGTTGTGGGGCGCCTGCCCACGGGAAGCCACTTGGAAACGACATGAAGACGTGGATTGACGTCAGATCAACGAGACCCGCCGAACTCCGTCCGGAGCCGGACGAACTTCGCCCCGCGGTAGCTGATGTGGCCTGGCGCCTGACGCACGACCTGTCAGATACGCCTGACGACCTGCGAGACGCCCTGGCGTTCGCCCCTTTGGCGGCTGTGAAGGCCGTGGCGAAGGTCGCTGGCTTCATGGCCGCAAGGCCCAGGCGAACGGCTGCTGCGGTCGCCGGCGCGTTCGCCATGCTGCGACGCCGCCGTTAGTTTGTAGGGACTGAGCACGTCTCGCAAACATCCAAGCGCATAGGCGAAGAAGCCATCTGATTGCGGAGGACATCATTGGAAGATCCGGACGATGGAAGCCCCCAGACAGCCTCTCCCTCCTACCGCTTAGCTGCACTGGACCAGGCCTTTCTCCTAGGGGATTCCATGCGAGGCGTGCGTTTTCTTCTGGAGTTCGCAAAGGCCGACGAGGCGCTGCGGGCATGGGGAGTGCGCTCCACCATCGTCGTTTTCGGCAGCGCTCGCGTTCTGGAGGGTGGCGACGGGCGGCATTCCAATTGGTACGATGAGGCGCGACGGTTCGGTCGAATCGCCTCCGAGCGCGGCGGCGCCATCCGGCAGACGAGCGACGTTCGGGACAATGTGATCGCGACCGGGGGCGGACCTGGAATCATGGAGGCCGCAAATCGCGGGGCAGCCGATGTCGGCGCGCCATCAGTCGGCTTCAATATCACCTTGCCCCGCGAGCAGAAGCCGAACGCCTATTCCACGCCAGAGCTGACATTCCGGTTTCACTACTTCGCCATGCGCAAGATGCATCTGGCTATGCGCGCCAACGCCTTGGTCATCTTCCCCGGCGGCTTCGGCACGCTCGATGAACTGTTCGAGATTCTCACATTGCGCCAGGCCGATAAGGCGCCACGCATCCCTATAGTTCTTTTCGACGAGGCCTACTGGCGTTCTATCATCAACTTCGAAAAGCTGGTCGAGCACGGTATGATCAGCGCCGCCGACCTTGAGCTCTTCCAGTTTGCTGAAACAGCCGAAGCGGTCTGGGCCGATCTTCTAGCTGGTGGATTGCGGCCAGGCGACAGCATTGATCTGGCGCCCGAGCAGACCGAGTTGAAGTAACCGCGGCGGCGCGCCTGTCGGCGGCCACGAGACTGCGCTCGGCCGATCAACCAGGCGATCGAACGAGGACATCGTATCGATGATATTCTAGCTTATTGTGGTCCAGCGAAATGGTTTGGTCTGCCAGCTGGCGCTGGCGCTCTGATGTGGAACACCGCTCCGACGCAGCACTTAAGTTTGGATGGCTCCCACCAGCTGCAAAGTTGATCCTGATCAAAGCTCGACCTCTGTCGTGGCTCAAGATGAGAAGAAGCAGGATCACGCCGATGGCCAACGCCCATCCCCAGACGACGAAATTGCAGGACGCATTTCATGGCGCTGTGGAGCTATTCGCATTCCTCGGCGCCAGCGCATATGCGGTGATCCTGTTCTGGATGGGGCGGTGGCCTGAAGCCCCTCACATGCGAATGCGTCGGAAGGCGATGCGCGCGAAGGGTGAAGATGTTGAGAAGGCGGCTCCCTTGCCGGCGAACGACTGGCCGCGCGCCAAGTAGCCTGCGCTAGGCGCCATGCGCCCTTGGTCGCGTTGTTAGGATCACGTGATGCTCGAGTATGCAGTCCAGGCCCGCCGGATCAACGCTCATGGGAGCATGGCGACAACCAAGGACGCCAAGCTCATCCTCGACACCGACCTCAAGGGCCGCCTGGACGCTTTCAATCCCGCCGAGCTGCTGCTCGCCGCAGTGGCGGCGTGCATGATCAAAGGGATCGAACGCGTCAACCTCATGCTGGAGTTCGAACTCCGCGGCGTCGAGGTGAAGCTGCGCGCGGCGAGGCAGGATAGTCCGCCGAAGATCATCTCCATCGACTATGAATTGATCGTCGATACGCCCGAGAGCGATCAGAGGTTGGAGTTGCTCCACAAGAACGTCCGAAAGTACGGGACGATCTACAATACCGTCGCCGCGGCCACCGCGTTGGACGGGCGGATCACGCGGTTCGGTGGTGTGTAAGGGGCAAGGGAGAGAACATGGACAAGGATTTCGATCAGATCGCGCACGACGTCATCGCCGGCGGGGCATCCTCCGGCAGGGCTCCCCAGAAGCGATGAGGGCCTTCGGAGCTCTTTCCAGCGCGGCACTGCGGCGGAAACCATTGATACCAAGACCACGGAACTGATGGCGCTTACGATCGGCATCGCGGTCCATTGCGATGGATGCGTCGCCTACCACACGAAGATGGCGCATCAGCGCGGCGCGACCAGACAGGAAGTCGCCGAGACCGCCGCACTGGCGATCTATCTGGGGGTAGGCCAGCGGCCGTTTACGGCGCAGATGCGCTTCGGACCTACGATCAGTTCAGTGAACAGAGCACCAAGTAGGCGAGAAGTCGTGTGTTAGTGGGAGATTCTGATCTAGAATTCCGGAGACCTTTGTCTTGGTGTCTGCCCCCACGACCATTTATCTCCCTCGCTAGGGCGAGGTGATTTTCCCGCCCAGGCAATGGATCCGCGAAGTCCGCAGGTTCGGCGGCTGCGAGCCTGCACGCCAGGCTCTCCTGAAGCCTCATGCCGCACTTCGGGTCATGCCCCTGTGCTATGAGCGCCCGATGACCGACGACCCGAACGACGCCGAAGGCGAGTCGCCCATCGTGCGCGCCCTGCGGATGAAGAAGGCGGCCCTCGACGCCAAGCCCAAACCGCCGCGCGGCGGCAGGTTCCAGCGCGAGCAGGCCGCGCGTGTCGCCTCGGGCAAGGCGAAGCCCTGGACCAGCAGGTAGCGGCGCCTTCCGCAGCCCTCAGCGGCCAGGCTCCGTCATCGCCGGCGGATCGCTGGCGGGGAAGCTTTCGTCCAGGGCTTCGTCGAGCCGGGCCTCCCGCTCGGCCAGCAGTCGGGCGTTCAGCGCGACGCTGGCCTCCATCCTGGCCAACTGCTCGGGCGAAGCCTCCGTCTGGTGACGGGCCTTCCACGCCGACTGCGGCATGCCGTAGATCGCCTCGCGCGCCTGGTCGCGGTCGAGCGCGCCGCCGGAGGCGTCGCTGACCCAGTCGGCCAGGCAGTTTCGGCAAAAGCCGGCCATCCCCATAAGGTCGACGTTCTGGACGTCGGTGCGCATCCTCAGGTGCTCGACGAGGCGATGGAAGGCCTGGGCGGCGAGGCGGTCATCGATCTGGGCCATGGGGGTCTCCAAGCGACACGGGCGATCCGGTTGCAGCCTACGCCGGCGCAGAGCCGTCGCCCAGGTCCGGGGCGGTCGCGTCGCCGCCGTTCAGGGATTTCTGCAGCCAGACGATGTCGACCCATCGCCCGTGCTTGAAGCCAAGGCTTTTCCCCACGCCCTGCCGGATGAAACCGAGCGACCGATGCAGGGCCAGCGAAGCTTCGTTGCCGCTGTCGCCGACGACGGCCATCATCTGGCGCATGCCAAGCGCGGCGCAATCGTCCAGCAGGCGGGTCAGCAGCGCCTTGCCCACGCCTTTGCCGATCGCGTCGGGGGCGATGTAGACGCTGTCTTCCACGGTGTAGCGATAGGCGGCCCGTGCGTTGAACCGGCCGGCGTAGGCGAAGCCGAGCACGGCGCCGGCTTCTTCGGCCACCAGATAGGGCAGGCCCTGGGCGAGCACGGCTGTGCGGCGGGCGGCCATCTCCGCAGCCGAGGGCGGCGTCTCCTCGAAGGTGCCCAGTCCGTGCAGGACGTGGTGGGCGTAGATCGCGAGGATAGCCTCGCCGTCGGAGTCTTGCGCGGGGCGGACGATCATGGGGCCGGGGCCTCCCAGCCGCGGTCCAGGGCCCAGACCGCGAAGGCGTAGTCGAGGGCGATCTCCTTGAGGAAGTCGAAGCGCCCCGAGGCGCCCCCGTGGCCGGCCTCCATGTTGATCTTCAGCAGGATCGGCGCGTCGCCGGTGGTGTGGGCGCGCAGCTTGGCGACCCACTTCTGCGGCTCCCAATAGGTGACGCGGGGGTCCGACAGCCCGCCCGTGGCCAGGACCGGCGGATAGGGCTGGGCGCTGACGCGGTCATAGGGGCTGTAGCTGGCGATCAGGTCGTAGGCGGCCGGGTCGGTGAGGGGGTCGCCCCATTCGGGCCACTCCGGCGGGGTCAGGGGCAAGGTGACGTCGCTCATGGTGTTCAGCACGTCGACGAACGGCACGGCCGCGATGACGGCGCCCCACAGGTCGGGCCGCAGGTTGGCCGCCGCCCCCATCAGCATGCCGCCGGCCGAGCCGCCGTAGGCCGCGATCCTGCCCTTGCGCCCATAGCCTTCGGCGGCCAGGTATTCGGCGCAGGCGATGAAGTCGGTGAAGGTGTTGGGCTTCTTGTCCTTGCGCCCGTCGAGGAACCAGCCCCAGCCCTTGTCCGACCCGCCGCGGATGTGGGCGACGGCCCAGATCCAGCCGCGATCCACCAGGCTGAGATTGCGGATCGAGAAATTCGGCTCCATGGCCATGCCGTAGCTGCCGTAGCCGTAGAGCATCAGCGGCGCCGAGCCGTCGAGCGGGGTGTCGCGCAGCATCAGGACCGTGATCGGAACCTGCTCGCCGTCCTTGGCGGTCGCAAACAGGCGGCGCGCCACGTACCGGGCCGGATCGTGGCCGGAGGGGATCTCCTGGGTCTTGCGCAGAGTGCGCGCGCGGCTGGCCATGTCGTAGTCGAACCACTGCTTGGGCGTGGTGGGCGACTCGTAGACGAAGCGCGTCAGGCTGGTGGCGTATTCGTAGCCGCCGGAGAGGCTGAGTGCGTAAGCTTCCTCGTCGAAGGCCACGACGTGCTCGCCGCCCGCGCGATCCATCACCACAAGCTGGTCGCAGGCGTTGACCCGCTCGGCGCGCACCAGATGCCCGGCGTAGGCCGCAAAGCCGGTCAGGTAGCGGCCAGGCGCGTGGGCGACCCATTCGGTCCAGCTCGCCTTGGCCGGAAAAGCCGTCGTCGAGGTCACGAGCTTGAAGTCCACGGCGCCGTCGTCGTTGGTGCGGATCACCCAGCGGTCGGTCCAGCGATCGAGGTCGTATTTGACGCCCGCCCGCCGCGGTTCGGCCACGACGGGCGCGGCCGTGGGATCGGCGGCGGGGATCAGCCAGCTTTCGGTGGTCTCCTGGTTGCCGACGGAAATGATGATGTGGCTGTCGTCGGCGGCGACGCCGACGCCCAGGAACATGCCCTCGTCGGCCTCTTCATAGACCAGCACGTCCGGGCCGCCGCGGGCCGGGCGGCGGAAGACCTTGGAGGGCCGGGCGTTCTCGTCGCGCCAGATCCAGAACAGCCATCGGGAGTCGGGCGAAAAGGCGAAGGCCCCATAGGCGCTCTCGATGGTTTCCGGCAGGGTCTCGCCGGTCGCCAGGTCCTGGATGCGGATGGCGTAGTATTCCGAGCCCTGCTCGTCGACGGCCCAGGCGTAGAGGCTGTGGTCGGGGCTATGGCTTGCGCCGCCCACCTGGAAATAGGCCTTGCCGGCCGCCAGCGCCGGTTCGTCCAGCAGCACCTGTTCGCCGCCCGCTTCGCCGCGCGGCCGGCGGGCGTGCAGGGGGTGCTCCGCGCCGGCGTCGTAGCGGATGTAATAGTCCCACGGTCCGTCAGGGGCGGGGACGGAGGAGTCGTCCTGCTTGATGCGCCCCTTCATCTCTTCGAACATCTGGTCCTGCAGGGCCTGCGTCGGCGCCAGCATGGCCTTGGTGTAGGCGTTCTCCGCCACCAGGTGCTCGCGGACGTCGGCGCGCAGCAGGGCCGGGTCGCGCAGCACCTGCTGCCAGTTGTCGTCCTTCATCCAGGCGTAGTCGTCGGTGCGCGTGCGGCCGAGCTGCTCGGTGGTCTTGGGCTGGCGACGGGCGGTTGGGGGCGTGGGCTTGGTCATTGCCGATAAATGCGCCGGGCGAAGGCGTCGCTCAAGGCGCGGCGCCCAAATTGCGGCAGTTGGCTTCGATTGCGGCGGCGGTGCGGCGATCCATAGCCAAGCACGGTTAATAAGTTTTAACTCTATTGACGTATGACGCGTCAATTCAACGCGGTTCGATCACGAACCTTCGTCTTGTTGTTAAGAGGGTGTTGGCCTCAACTGACAGCGAGAATCGAGAACGCGCGAAGACGCGAAGGGTATTTAGTCGGGGAGACCTTCAATGGTCTGGGATCTCTCGGTCGAGCTGATCCATGCAACTGTGCAGCTGGAGCAACCGCTGGGCGACGGAACGCGCACGGTGGGTACGGGCTTCCTCATCGAAGCGCCTGATCCGCAGGGGCGCCCGCGCACGGTTCTGGTCACCGCCAACCACGTGCTGTCGAAGATGCCGGGTGGCGATGCGCGCATCGGCTACCGGATCGAAAACCCCGACGGCAGCTGGAGCTATTCCCCCGAGAAGCTGAAGATCCGGGACGCCAAGGGCGATCCCTTGTGGACGCACCACCCGTCGCGCGATGTCGCCGCCATCGTCATCAAGGCGCCGCCGGAATTCGCCAAGGCGGCGATCCCGGTGAACTACCTGGCGGCCGATGAGACCTTCGTGGACCACAAGGTGGCCGCCGGCGACGAGATGATGGCGCTCGGCTTCCCGCGTGGGCTGTCGGCCAACCAGGCTGGCTTCCCCATCCTGCGGGCGGGTCGCGTGGCGTCCTATCCTATTGCGCCGGCAAAGATCTTCCCGACCTTCCTGCTCGACTTCGCGGTCTTCCCCGGCAACTCTGGCGGCCCGGTCTTCGTGACCGATCAGGTGCGCCGCCGGGCGGGCGTCGCCGATGAACCGCAGACGGAGTTCATCGCCGGGCTGCTGACCCAGCAGGTGGAGCTGAACAGCGAGCGGCTGGAGATCGGCATCGTCACCCACGCGAAGTTCATTCGCGAGACCATCGCGTTGATCGACGATCCGGCGGCCGAAACCACCATGGCCAGCAGCGACACCCTCGTTTCCGGCGCCAAGGCGGCCTCCGCGGAAGAGGCCGTGGCGCCGGAATAGCTTAGGGGTCAGGCCAGGTAGAGCAGGGTCAGGGTCTCGGCGACGCAGGCAGGCTTGTCCTCGCCCTCGATCTCGATCGTGCACTCGTTGCGCAACTGGACGCCGCCGGAGCGCGGTTCGATGGCCAGCAGCTTCTGCCGCATGCGGACCCGCTTGCCGACCCGCACTATGTTGACGAAGCGGACCTTGTCGGAGCCATAGTTGAGGCCGCGCACGACGCCCGCAATGCGCAGGAGGTCCTTTGAGAACATCGGGATCAGCGAGAGGGTCAGGTAACCGTGGGCGATGGTGCCGCCCATCTCGCGGTTCGCGCGCTCGACGTTGACGTGGATCCACTGATAGTCGCCGGTAGCCTCAGCGAACTGATTGACGCGCTCCTGCGTCACTTCCATCCAGTCCGAGACGGCTTCCTGGCCGATACGGCTCGGCAGGTCCTCGATCGCGATGGCGTCCATGTTTCGGCTTCCTTGATTTGATTGATGTGGCCTCGGTCTAGCATCTGGAGGCCGGCTCGCAAGTCGAGGCTGGGGCCGATCAGACGGTCTTGGAGTCCGCCTTGCCCCAGTAGGCGTCGCGGATCAGCCGCTTATAGAGCTTTCCGGTGGCGTGGCGGGGCAGTTCGGCCATGAAGTCGAGGACGCGGGGCGTCTTCACGTGGCTGAGGTTGGCGCGGCAGAAGGCCAGCAGTTCATCGCGCAGCGCATCGCCGGCGTCGGCGGGGTCGGCCGCCTGGATGACGGCGATCACCTTCTCGCCCATCTCCTCGTCGGGGCCGCCCACCACGGCGGCGTCGGTCACCTTCGGGTGGCCGATCAGCAGGTTCTCGATCTCCTGCGGGTAGATGTTCACCCCGCCGGAGATGATCATGAAGCTCTTGCGGTCGGTGAGGTAGAGGTAGCCTTCCTCGTCCATCCAGCCGACGTCGCCCAAGGTGGTCCAGCCGTAGCGGTTGGTGCTTTCGGCGATCTTCCCGGGCGCGTTGTGGTAGTTCACCGTCGGGCCGTTGGCGAAGAACACCTGGCCCTCGACGCGCGGGGCCACGGGTTCGCCGGCGTCGTCGCAGATGCGCACCTCGCCCAAGATCGCCTGGCCGACCGTGCCCTTGTGGCTCAGCCATTCCTCGGAGGCGACGGCTGTCAGGCCGTTGCCCTCGGTGCCGCCATAGTATTCGTATATCACCGGCCCCCACCATTGGATCATCTGTTCCTTCACCGGGATCGGGCAGGGGGCGGCGGCGTGGATCGCCGAGCGCATCGACGAGATGTCGTAACGCGCACGCGTCTGTGGCGGCAGCTTGAGCATCCTGACGAAGTGGGTGGGGACGAACTGCGCGCAGTCGGCCTGGTGCTTCTCGATCAGGGCGAGCGCCTCCTCGGCGTCGAAGCGCTCCATCACCACCACGGTCCCGCCCAGGCGGTGCATGGTCATGCACCAGCGCAGCGGCGCGGCGTGATAGAGCGGCGCCGGAGAGAGATAGGTCGGCGCGTCCGGGATTTTGAATATGGCCTGGGCGAGGGTCGTCAGCGGGAGCGAGGCGTCGATCGCCTCGCCGGCCAGCGGGTTCTTGACGCCCTTCGGCCGCCCGGTCGTGCCCGAGGAATAGAGCATGTCGAGGCCCGCGGTCTCGTCCGGCACCGGGATGGCCGGCATGGCCGCGCGCGCGATTTCGAAACTGTCGTAGGGCGCCCGCGCCGCATCGGTCATGAACAGCTTCACGCCCGGGATCAGCGGGGGGAGGGCGTCCAGCACCTCGCCCACGCCAGGGGAGACGATCAGCGCCTTGGCCTCGCAATCCTTGACGATATAGGCCGCCTCGTCGGCCTGGAGCTTCGAGGAGATGCCGGCGTAGTAGAGGCCCGCGCGCTGGGCGGCCCAGACGATCTCGAAGAACCGCGGGTTATTGTCCATCAGGATCGCCACGACGTCGCCGACCTGCAGACCCTGGCTGCGAAAGAGCTGCGCCACTTGATTGGAGCGGTCGTTCAACTGGGCGTAGGTCACCACTTCGCCCGAACCGGCCATGATGTAAGCCGGGCGAGCGGGATGGGCTATGGCGTGTGTTGCTGGATGCATGGCGTTCTTCCTATGAGGCCCGATCTGACGCCGGGTCTTGGATGGAATCCATTAGTGCAGGGGTTGACCGAAGGTCCGTCAAGCAGTGTCCATGACACGAAAGTCCTGGAGAGAGCGATGATCGCGCCGACGTTCGAGACCTTGACCTACAGCTGTGACGATGGCGTCGCCGTGATCACGCTCAACCGGCCCGAACGCCTGAACGCCTTCACTGAGCAGATGCGGGACGACCTGATCGCGGCCTTCGACCACACCGACAGGGACGACGACGTGCGCGTGGTGATCGTCACCGGCGCCGGCCGCGGATTCTGTGCGGGGTCGGATTTGGCGGGCGGCGGCTCGACCTTCGATTTTGCCGCGGGCGAAAGCGATCATGCCGGGAACGCCATGTGGGTCGGCGACGTCCATCGCGACGGCGGCGGCCTGCTGACCCTGCGCATCTACGACAGCCTGAAGCCGGTGATCGCGGCCGTGAACGGCCCCGCCGTCGGCGTCGGCGCCACCATGCAACTGGCGATGGACATCCGCATGGTCTCCACCCAGGCGCGGTACGGCTTCGTCTTTTCGCGCAGGGGGCTCACCCCGGAGGCGGCCTCGTCCTGGTTCCTGCCCCGGCTCGTGGGCGTTCAGACGGCGCTGGAATGGTGCTACACGGGTCGCGTGTTCGCGGCCCAGGAAGCCGTCGACCGGGGTCTTGCGCGGTCGATCCACGAACCGGAAGACCTGTTGCCCGCCGCCCACGCCCTGGCCCGCGAGATCGCCGACAACACCGCCCCGGTCTCGGTGGCGCTGACCCGGCAGCTGATCTGGAAGATGGCCGGCGCCGAGCACCCCATGGACGCCCACATGGCCGACAGCCGTGGAATCCAGTTGCGCGGGGTCATGGCCGACGCCAAGGAGGGCATCGCCTCCTTCCTGGAAAAGCGTTCGCCCATGTTCCCGGACAAGGTCTCCACCGACCTGCCCGACATCTGGCCCGAGCGCCCTGTCCGGACCTTCCGCTAGAGCGCGTCAGGATTAAGCGGACGCCGGCTAACCCGCCCGCGCTCTGAACCTGAAAGGCTCCGGGGTTTTGCAAACGGCTGGTTAAGGCGGTTGTGGTCCCATGGCGCCAACGCCATGAACCAGACCTCGCCAGATCCGGGCTACCTGGACCCGCCGGAAACGCCGGTGGTGGTGTTCCGCGCCCGCGCCGCCTTGCTAAAGCGGCTCGCCGACGTGGTTTGCCTGCCAAGTTCGCGGGTGAACACCTTCGAACGCGCCATGACCGCCGACCTGCTGGTGGAGATGCTGCGCGAGACCGAGCCCGCCGAACGCGCCAAGGTGGCCCGCCGCCTGGCCAACCTGGTGGAATTGCCCGCCACCCTGGTGCGCCTGCTGCTGCGCGACGAGATCGCGGTGGCCGAGCCGCTGCTGGTCAATTGCGCCACCTTGAACGACGCCGATCTGATCGACTGCGCGCGCCTGACCGGGCTGGAGCACCGTCGCCTGATCGCCATCCGCCGCGGCGTCAGCGAAGTGGTCTCCGACGTGCTGATCGAGTTCGGCGAGACCCCGGTGATCGATTGCCTGCTGCGCAACGACGCCGCGCGTATTTCCCACGCCGGCATTGAAGCCGTGGTGGCCAGCACCCGCGGCGACAGCCGGTTGGTGCCTGCCCTGCTGAAGCGCCCCGAACTGCGGCCCGCCCACGCCTATGTGCTGTTCTGGTGGGCCGATTCCGAAGCGCGCCGCACGATCCTCCAGCGGTTCGCCGTCTCGCGCGAGGTCCTGCAGGACGCCGCCGGCGACATCTTCCCCATCGCGGCCAAGGAAGGCTGGCAGGATCCCCTGTCGCGCAAGGCCCTGCAGTTCATCGAACGGCGCCAGCGCAGCCGTGCGGCGGTGGACAAGAGCCCCTTCGACAGCCTGGAGGCCGCCGTCGCGGCGGCCCAATCGGGCCTGACGCGGGAGATCGCCGAGGAGCTCTCCTATCTCGCGGGCCTGAAGCCGATGACCGGCGCCAAGATCTTCACCGACCCGGGCGGCGAGTCGCTGGCCATCCTCTGCAAGGCGACCGGGTTGCCGCGCGCCGCGCTGCGGGCGCTGTGGCGCGGGCTGCGGCGCAACGAGACCGAAGACGGCGGAAGCCTGTCGCCAGCGCTGGAACGGGCGTTGACGGCCTTCGACACCATCGCGGTGGACCGCGCCCAGACCGTGCTGCGCTACTGGAACTGGTCGTTGTCCTCGGCGCTGACGCCGGCCCTCGTCCAGGCCATCCGGGACGGCGATGAATCGGCGGTGGACGAATACTCCGCGCCGCAGCGCGCGGCCATGCTGGCGTTCTCCAAGGAATTCAGACGCCAATAAAGCCGTGCGTGGCTTTTTCGCATAGGTACAGCGAACGTCGTTTACTGAAACGAATGTCACAAAATCAGCGATATGCGCCTGTTATCCTTCCCGTGGCGGAATGAAGGCGTGATGGTCGACGCGACTGCAGCCTTGTCGGCATCCTGGCTCCGATATAATCAGCCGGCCATTGTTATCGCACTTCGTCGCGTGACGATTCTGCGTGCATTGACATCAGTGGGTTGAAAATTATGGATGATACGCCGGATATCCTAGAAATGACCGCGGACATTGTTTCCGCTTACGTGGGTAACAATTCGGTCACAGCTACGGACCTTTCCGCGCTGATCCACAGCATACATGGCGTTCTTCTGGGTATTTCGACGGGCGCCGGCGTGGCGGCTTCAGCGCCGAAGGAGCCGGCCGTGCCGGTTCGCCGCTCTATCACCGCCGACTATCTGATCTGCCTCGAGGACGGCTTGAAGTTCAAGTCGCTGAAACGGCACCTGCGCACCAAATACGCCATGAGCCCGGACGACTACCGCGCCAAATGGGGCCTGGCGAAGGACTATCCGATGGTGGCGCCTAGCTACGCCAAGGCGCGCTCCGAACTCGCCAAGCAGATGGGCCTTGGTCATGGCGGCCGGCAGGCGCGCAAGGTCGCCGCCTGAACACGCGAAGAGGCCTGGCGGAGCCGGTGGACGCCCGTCGCCGCGGCGGGCGTCCTGCTTTTTCGTTGACTCTTTTTTCGGGTTTCTTCGTCGCAGGCGCGTTTTCCCCTTGCCGCCGATTCGCGCATCAGGCGATAAGTGATTCGTCGCGAATCCAAGGGGTTGTTGAGAAAAGCCAACATGACGGCGCAGATCGGAGCCTCGGCGGCGGCAGCGCGTGCTCATGAAGAGCTCTACGGCTATTGGGCGTCTTTGCGCCGAGGCGCGCGCCTGCCATCGCGCCAGGATATCAAGCCTCAGGACTTCAAGCGGCTATTGCCGACGGTCAGCCTGATCGATGTCGTCTACGGCCCGCTCGACTTCCGCCAGCGCCTGGCCGGCACCGGCCTCTACAGTGTCTATGGGCGCGAGATCACCGGTCGCGGCCTGGCCGACGTCTACAACACCGCCGCCGCCGAATATTGGCAGACGGAACTGACCAAGGTTGTGGAGGGCCGTCGCCCGCTGGTCGGCGTCCATAACCTCTCGTGGCGCGGGGCCTCGCACCTGTCGATCCTCTGGCTTCGCCTGCCCCTGGCCACCAACGGCCGCGACGTCGACATGATCCTCGGCTACGACGCCGTGGTGGGGGTCCAAGGCGAAGTCAGCGGCATCCGCGCGGCGTAAGGCCGGCGACCTTCCGGTATCGAGACCAATCAAGACGCCCGTCTGGGCGACCTACGGCTGCGCGGTCGTGTCCGTCGCAGGCGCGGCGGCGATGTCGGCGGCCGGGGCCTGTTCGGGCGGCAGGGCGAGCAGGTCGTCGACGGTGGGGGCGGCCGGAGTCGTCGGCGCGGGCGCCGTGGCGTCTTCCTCCGGCGACGCGGCGATCGGCTCGACGTTCACCTGCAACGCGGAGCCGGCCAGCAGGGCCTTCTTTTCCAGGCTGTCGGCGGTGGGGATGCAACGCACGGGCAGCGCCCAGCTCATCCATTCCTGCGCCAGGCGCGCCTTGGAGACGGTGGGGGCGGCGGCCCAGACGCTGCGGCCCTTCTTGATCGCTGCGGCGCCGGCGGTGTTGATCGGGCGCATGCTGGCCTTTTCCGCCGCCGTCATGGCGCGGGCGAACAGCTTCAGGTTCCGCTGCCCCTCATGCTGCATGTCGCCGTAGACCTTGAGGTCCTCGGCAAGGTTCGAACCCGGGCGGCGCCAGGTCGTTTCGATCCGCGTCACTTCCGGCATCACCTGGTCGTGCAGATCCAGGTAGCCGCGCAGGGCGCCGTAGCACCAGGCGACAAGCTGATAATCCTCGCGCGGCGCCCCGACGGGGTAGGGGGGCTCCTCCGCAGCGGCGGGCGGCGCGGCGGCCGTCTGGGCGGGATCCTGGGCCAGCATGGCAAGGGCGAAGAGCAGAGCGGACATCAAGGCGACCTCGAGACTTCGGTTCTGACGTCGTCGCCGGATCGACCCGCCCGCCCCCGGAGCCTCGATCTCGATGACGTCGCCGGGCGCCAGGGTGATGAACAGCGGCCCGGCGAGTCCTTTACCTCGCCTGGAGCGATGATCAAACGCTGCTTGCCGGCCTGCCTCGCGCCCCGACGGCCGGGGTCACGTACCGATCGTCGCCCGGGCCGCTGATTTGCTGGCCGGTTTCGCCGCCGTGATCAATCCGCAGGCGCCGGGTTCTGTCTAAAACTTAACCTCCGGGGAGTCCGATACGCGTTGTCATGACCGCGCCGCGGTCTTAAGGCTTTCGATCACTCCCATGAGCTTCTGGCGCAACATTGCTGGACTGGCGGTCCGCAGGGTCGATGACGCGGCCTGTCCCGACTGTCCCGCGGGCCTCCCCGGCCAGGATCCGGCGTTCTCCACGGCGGTGACGGCGCTTGGCGCGAAGCTTGCCAAGGCCGACGGCCACGCGCACGCCGAAGAATATGTCGCCTTTTCCCAGGTGTTTCAGGCCGAGAGCGGTTCGGAACGCAGCGTGCGCCGGCTCTACGATCTTGCCCGGCAGACCACCCGCGGCTTCGAAAGCTATGCGCGGCGCCTGGCCAAGCGCTACCGCAACTGTCCGCAACTGCTGGAAGACGTATTGGACGGGCTGTTCCACATCGCCGTTTCCGACGGCGCGGTGACGCAGGACGAACTGGCCTATATCAGCCGCGTGGCCGAGCTCTTCGGCCTGTCGCCGCTCTCCTTCCGCCGGATCAAGGCCATCCACCTGGGGGCCGACGCCGACGATCCTTATGTGGTGCTGGGCGCGCCGCACGACGCCTCGGACGCCGAGGTCCACGGCGCCTGGAAGGCGGCGCTTTCGCAGGCCCATCCCGACCGGGCCCGCGCGCGCGGCCTGCCACCCGAATTTATCGAGGTCGCCGAGGCGAAGGCTGCTGCGATCAACGCCGCCCACGACACTGTGATGCGTGAACGCCGAAAACTCGCCCTGGAAGGCGCCCTTTGAACGGCGTTTTCGCGCGGGTGTCTTATATAGTTGACGGGATGGATCGTTCGACTGACATAATTGCCGTCAAATCGGTCGCATCCGATCGCGTGAGGAACTGATGGTCAGGGATTTCGCCGCGCGCCATGGCGCTCCGTTTCGCAGCTTCGCCGCGCTCGCCGGCGCGCTGGCGACCAGCGCGGCGGTGTTGGTCGGCGCGGTGCTGGCGGTTTTCTTCGCCGCGACCGTCGTGGTGATCGCCGTGATGTCCAGCGCCCTGCTTGCGCTTTTCGGCCTGGCGTTGCGCGCCAAGCGGGCCGTCCACGCCCGCCGTGACGACGGGGTCATCGAAGCCCGCCACCTGGGCGGCCACCATTGGGTGGCCTACGGCTGGAACGAGCCCCGCTAGACGCACCTTCCTGCATTGCGATGACTTGCTCCGTAGGAGCGGCGTCTTTACTGTAGCCGTTCAAACGGTCGTTGGGAGGACTGCATGATCGCCTTGGTGGCTACGATTCGCGTGAATGAAGGCAAGGCTGAACTCTTCGAAGAGGTGTTCAGGGCGGTGGCGGCCGTCGTAGCCGCCGAGGAGCCCGGTTGCCGCTTTTATCAGTTGGCCAAGAGCCGGACCGAAGCCAACACCTATAAGGTGCTCGAGCTCTACCAGGACCAGGCGGCCCTGGACGTGCATGCCAAGAGCGACGCCGCGCGCGCCGCCTTCGGCAAGATGGCCGGATGCATGGCCGGCCGACCCGAGGTCGAGCATCTCGACGCGGTGGTCTGACCCTCGGATTTCCATTTCACGGCGGAGAAGGCGTGCCGGGATCGAGGCGCAGGACGCCGGTGCTTGCCCACATCATGGCCGGGATGGCGCCGGGCCTCTGAGGCGCGCTGTGCGCCGGGAACTCAGGCGTTGAAATTGAGCTTCAGGCCGGGGCGTGGCCAGCGGGTCTTATAGAGCTTGCCGGTGGACGAGGCGGTGATCCAGGCGTCGCGCATGTCCGCGCCGCCGAAGCAGATATTGGTGGTCATCAGGTCGGGGGCCGGAAGGTGCTCGACCGAACCGTCGGGGTCGAAGGCGGTGATCCCGCCGTTTATCAGGGTGGCGACACAGACCTTGCCGCCGGCCTCCACCGCCAGGCTGTCGAGCATCTGGTAGCCCTGCAAGGTGCAGATCACCCGGCCGGGGCCGGCGCCTTTGGTGGAGGCGACCTTGCCGGGGCCGGCGAGGTCGAAGGCCCACAGGCGCGCAAGCAGGGTGTCGGCCATATAGACCACATCCTGGTCCGGCGAGAGGCCGATCCCGTTCGGCGAGAGCATGTGGCTGCGTTGCTGCGAGATGTAGGACCCGTCAGCCTTGGCGTAATACAGCGCGCCGTACCGGCGGCCGTCGGCGGTGGCGATGCCGTGGTCGGTGAACCAGAAACCGCCGTGGCGGTCGAAGACCAGGTCGTTGGGGCCGACCAGCCGCTGGCCGTCGCAATGGGTGTAGAGGTCGGTCAGCGCGCCGGTCTTCAGGTCGAACCGCTGAATGGAGCCGCCCTGGTGATCGGCTGGCGGCGGGCCGGTGAAGGTCAGGCCGTCACGCTCCTGCCAGATGAAGGCGCCGCCATTGTTGGCGAGGTAGATGGCGCCGTCCGGCCCGATCGCCGCGCCGTTCGGGCCGCCGGGAACATCGCAGAGCAATTCCTTGCGACCATCCGGCGTGATGCGGGTCAGGGTCCTACGCGCCAACTCCGTGAGGATCACGCTGCCGTCGGCCATGGCGACCGGGCCTTCGGGAAAACGCAGCCCATCGGCGACCAATTCCAGTTCCATGGCGGCTTCTTCTCCCTAGCCGGCTTTTGCGCCAGCCTAGCACGAGGTCAGCGGCGTTCGAGAACCCGGAAGGTGAACGGATGGTCGTCGTCCTCGCCGGCGGGGTGGGCCTCCTCGCTCACCACGGTCCAGCGGCTTTCGTCGAACGGCGGCAGCACCACGTCGCCTTCCACCTCGGCGTCGACCTCGGTGAGGTAGATCCGCTTGGCCCGCGGCAGGGCGATCTCGAACAGGCTGACGCCGCCGATCACGCAGACCTCGGAGACGCCGTCCTCCTCGGCCTGTTCCTTGGCGATGGAGAGCGCCTCGGAGAACTCCTCGCAGACCACGGCGCCGTTGGCCTCGAACGAGCCGTCTTTCGTCAGCACGACGTTCAGCCGGCCGACCAGGGGTGTCCGCCGCAGGCTCTCCCAGGTCTTGCGGCCCATGATCACCGGCTTGCCCAGGGTGAGCGCCTTGAAGTGCTTGAGGTCGGTCTTCAGACGCCAGGGCAGGGCGCCGTCCTTGCCGATGACGCCGTTGCGGGCGCGGGCGATGGGGCCGGCGGTGAGGATGACGGACATGGGTTGGTTCCGGCGATTGGGACCTCTCCTCTCCACCCGTCTCTTCGGGGGGAGAGGTCGGGTGAGGGGGCTAAGGTGCAGTGTGGTGAGTCGCCGCGAGGTCGCCAGCCTCGGCTTCGGCTCGCCCCCTCACCTAACCTCTCCCCGAGGGGAGAGGAAAGAGGCGTCAGACCGCGATGGGCGCCTCGATCTTGGGATGGGCCTTGTAGCCCTTGAAGGCGATGTCGGCTTCGTCGAAGGCGAAGAGGTCGGTCTTGTCGGCCAGGATCAGGGCCGGCAGGGGCAGGGGCTCGCGGCTCAGCTGCAGGCGGGCCTGGTCGAGGTGGTTCAGATAGATGTGGGCGTCGCCGAGCGTCAGGATGAATTCGCCCGGCTCCAGCCCCGTCACCTTGGCCATCATGTGGGTCAAGAGGGCGTAGCTGGCGATGTTGAACGGCACCCCGAGGAAGACGTCGGCCGAGCGCTGGTAGAGCTGGCAGGACAGCTTTCCATCCGCAACGAAGAACTGGAACAGGCAGTGGCACGGCGGCAAGGCCATGTCGTCGACGTCGGCCGGGTTCCAGGCCGCCACGATGTGACGGCGGCTGGCGGGATTGGTCTTCAGGCCTTCGACCACATTGGCGATCTGGTCGATGACGCGGCCGTCGGGCGCCGACCATGACCGCCATTGCTTGCCGTAGACCGGCCCGAGATCGCCGTCGGCGTCGGCCCATTCGTCCCAGATGCTGACGCCCCGGTCCTTGAGCCAGCCGATGTTGGTGTCGCCGCGCAGGAACCACAGCAGCTCGACGACGATGGACTTGCGATGCAGCTTCTTGGTGGTCAGCAGCGGAAAACCGCGGGACAGGTCGAACCGCAGCTGGCGGCCGAACACCCCAAGCGTCCCGACGCCGGTGCGATCCGTCCGCTGGACGCCGGTCTCCAGGATGTCTGCGAGCAGGGCCAGGTACTGCCGCTCCGGATGATCGGGCGGGGCAGGAGCCTCGACAATGGGAAGCAGGGCGTTCATGGGCGGCGATGAGAGTGCGATTCTCGCATGTGTCGGACAAATCACGTTCATCTGTCCACAGTTTGGCGTCAGCCGCCGAAGCCGCCTTCGTCCAGGAACGTCTGCTCTTCGGCCGTCGTGATCCGCCCCAGGACGGCGTTGCGATGGGGAAAGCGGCCGAAGCGCACGATGATGTCGCGGTGAATCTTCGCCCACTTCAGGGCGGCGGCGTCGCCGGAGGCCTCGCACAAGACCACCGAGGAATCCTGGTCGGCCAGGTCCTCGGAGTGCTCGAACGGCAGATAGAAGAAGTTGCGCAGCGCCGGCTCGACCTCGGCGTCGAAGCCGTTGGCCACCGCGGTGCGGGCGATGGCGCGGGCCTTGCCGTCGGTGGCGAAGGCGTGGCCGGAGTTGCGGTAGAGGTTGCGCGGGAACTGATCCAGCAGGATCAGCAGCGCCAGCGCGCCCTGCGCCGTCGCCATCCACCGGTCATAGGCGCCGGCGGCGGCGGCGTGATGGACGGGTTCGAACTTCAGCCGGATGGCGCTGTCGAACGCAGCGCTCTTGGCGAACCACTTCTCTGGTCCGGCCGCCAGCCAGAAACCGATGACGTCCTGCGGCGTCGCCGCCATGCCGATGCTCCGATAAGCCTGCCCGTCTATGTCAGACGCCTTAACTTTTGTTCAACCCTGGTTCAGCCTGAAGCGTTCATCTTATGCGTCAAAGGGACGGATCACGGCCGCCTGGCGGCCTAGAGGACAGACGATGAAAAAGGTGATTATGGCGGTCGCGACCCTGGCGCTCCTGGGCTCGACCGCTTCGGCGGCCCTGGCCCAGGACGGCCAGTGGCGCGGTGGGCGCGGCGGCGGCGACCAGCGCGACGATCGCGGCGACGGCCAAGGCGGCCAGCGCGGCGACGGCGGCGGCGGCTACAATCCGGCCATGCGCAGCAGTTGGCGCAATTCGCCCAGCAATGCGCAGCAGGCCCAGCCGCAAGCGCAACCCCAGGCCCAGGCGCCGCGTGCGCCGCAGGCCCAGGCTCCGGCCGCGGCGCCGCAAGCCCGCGACGGCGGCGACCGCAACTGGCGGGGGCGTGGCGACGACGGGCGTCGCGGCCGCGACGACAACCGCAACTGGAATGACCAGGCCAGAGGTGATCAAGGGCGGGTCGATCAGGGGCGGGGCGACCGCAACTGGAACGACCGGGATCGCGGCGACAACCGCAATTGGAACGACCGCGACCGGGGAGATAATCGCAACTGGAACGACCGTGGCCGCGACTGGTCGGACAATAACCGCCGGGTAGATCGACCGCGATACGACCGTCGCGCCTATCCGCCGGTCTTCCGCACCGATCGCCGCTACCAGGGTTCGCGTTATCGCGCGCCGCGCGGCTACTATGCGAGAAGCTGGAGCTACGGCCAGATCCTGCCGCGTGGCTGGTACGGCCCGGACTATCGGATCATGGATTGGTGGACCTATGACCTGCCGATCCCGCCGCTCGGCTACGAATGGGTGCGCGTGGGCGACGACGTCCTGCTGGTGGACACCTTCACCGGCCGCGTCGTCCAAGTGATCAACGACCTGTTCTGGTGACCTGACGGCGTCCCCTTCCTGCGCGCGCCGCGGGGAGGGGCGGCGCTTGGCTCAGGTGGCCTGGCAGGCGGCGCAGCGGCCGCGGGCTTCCAGCGTCAGGGTCTGCACCTGGTAGCCGGCGTCGGCGGCGGCCGAGAGCTGGGCCGAGAAGTCGGGCTCGAATTCCTCGGTGGCCCCGCAGCAGTCGCAGATCAGGAAGGCCGCGCGGTGCCCGAGACCGTCGAGGCGGCAGGGCACATAGGCGTTCAGGCTTTCGATCCTATGGGCGAAGCCCAGCCGCTCCAGAAATTCGAGCGCGCGATAGACCGTGGGCGGCTTGGCCGCGCCGCCGTCCTCGCCATAGGCCGCAATCAGGTCATAGGCCTTCAGCGGCGCATCAGCCTGCAGCAGCAGTTCCAGCACGCGGCGGCGGGGCGCGGTCAACCGCTCCTGGGCTCCGGCGCAACGGGTTTCGGCCAAGCTCAGGGCGTGGCGCAAATCCCCGCCGTGCAGGCCCGGGTGGGCCCCGTCCGGATGATGGCACTCGGCTCCCATGGCCCCTAGCTAATCACCTTCGGTTCCGGCCGCAATCTCGTGGGCGGCCGGCGCCGGATCAGGCGTCTTCGCTCTCGGCCGTGGGCGGGGCGCCTTCGCCGCCTTCGAAGCTGCGCGGCGCGCGGCGACGACGGGGCTTGCGGACGGACTCCTCGGTGCCGGCCTCGGGCTCGGGGGCCGCCGCGACGGCCGGGGCCGGACGGTTCTGCAGGAAGGCCGGCGCGTGGCTCTCGCCGCCCTCGGCGTCGCGCAGCACCGGCTCGCGCCGACGGTTGGGCGCGCGTTCGCGCGCAGCCGCGCTCACCGGCAGGGGCGTGCTTTGCGGTTCGACGACGGGCAGCGGATCCTGGCGTTCCTGCCGGGGCTGTTCGCTGCGCTCGACGCGTTGCTGCTGCTGGTCGCGAGGCTGTTGGTCGCGTTGTTGCTGGTCGCGGGGCCTGTCGTCGCGGTCGCGCCAACGGCTTTGGCGGTTCTCGTTGCGCTGGCGATCGTCGCGCGAAGGCCGGTCGTCGCGCTGGCGATCAGGTTGGCGGTCCTGCTGCTGCCGGTCCTGCTGGCGGTCGTCGCGCGCCTGCCAGCCGCCGTTGCGGTCGCGGCTGTCGCCGTTGTCGTTGTCGCCGTTGTCGTTCTCCGGCTCGGCGTCGGAGACCTGCGGGATGCCGCTCTCGTCCTCGAAATCGAGATCGAAGCCCGACACGAACTGGTCGCGGCCAAGGATCTCGCTGGCCGGGCGCTGGGGCTGCATGGCCCGCAGCGTGCGGAAATAGTGCTCGGCGTGCTGCAGGTAGTTTTCCGCCAGGACGCGGTCGCCGCCGCTGCCGGCGTCGCGCGCCAGCTGCTGGTACTTCTCGAAGACGGTCTGGGCGTTGCCGCGCACCTTGACGCCGTCGGGGCCGTTGGAATCGAAGGCCCGGTTGGCGTTCTGCTGCTGAGGCTTGCCGCCGCCACCGCCGCCGCCGCGATTGCGGCCGCGCTGACGCTTCATACCCTTAAAATCTCTCATCGATGACCGTCTTGGCTCTTCCCTGGCCCAACCGGATTGCCGGCGGCCCATGCCTGACCTTCAGTTTCCATCGGGGTTTTTCCCGGGTGCGTACTTTGAAGGCGCGAAGTGTTTTCCCGTCGTCCGCCGAAATAAGCTCAGGACGCGAACCTGGGGCAACGCGTCTGCCGGGTGGCTGGGCGTCCTTGCGAACGCTGAACCTGAGCACCGGTGATTTGGTGGAGACACGACTGATGTAGCGAGTCAGGCCGGGGTTTCCAAGGCCTTTTTCACGCCCGCGACAACCCGGTCATGATCGGCGAGGTCGCGGAAGGTCTCGATATCCGTCGCGCCGGCCTCGCGAAACAGTTTCTCGACGGCCGCCTTCTGGTCGAAGCCGATCTCCACGAAGAAGCGCCCGCCGGGTTTCAGCACCCGCAGAATCTCCGGGACGAGCCGGCGATAGGCGTCCAGCCCGTCGTCGCCGCCGTCCAGGGCCAGGCGCGGGTCGTACTGGCGAACCTCCGGCTCCAGGGTCTCGATGACGGCGCTGGCGATATAGGGCGGGTTGGAGACCACGCGGTCGAACGAGGCGTCGCCGAGGCCCGCCGTCCAGTCGCCGCGCAGCAGGGCCACGCGGCCGGCCAGGCCCAGCGCCGCGGCGTTGTCGCGCGCCACGGCCAGGGCGTCTTCCGAGACGTCGATCCCCAGCCCCTTGGCGGCCGGGCGGTCGGCCAGCAGCGCCAACAGGATCGCGCCGGAGCCGACGCCGAGGTCGAGGATCGAAAGGGCGGCGGTCTCCGGGAAGGTCCGCAGGCAGGTCTCCACCACGGTCTCGGTGTCCGGCCGGGGGGTGAGCACATTGGCGTTCACCGACAGCATGATCTTCCAGAAGCCCTTGCGGCCCAGGATGTGGCTGACCGGCTCGCGGCGCTCGCGGCGGGAAAGATAGTCCTCCAGCCGAGCCTCCTGCTCGGGCGTCAGGGGACGATGCGGATCGGTGACGATGTCGGTCCGCGTCGCCTCGGCCGCGGCCTCCACCAGCATGCGTGCGTCGATCACCGGACCCGAAAGCCCGGCGGCCTCGAGCCGCTTCTTGGCGCCGCCCCAGGCCTGGACGAGGTTGAGGCTCATGGGCGGGTCTCCGTGTCGACAGGGTCGCAAGCATCGCCCGGCGTGATGCGGCCGGGCCGCCTGACGTGGACGTAGAGGCCGCAGTGCATGTGGCCGTGGAGGTCGAACAGCGCTTTGGTCATCTCGATATCGCGCATGCCGGTCGTTGGATCCACGTGCGTTGCCGCACAGCGGACGATGGGCTTGAAGACTTCGGCGCGCGCCGGGCCCAGCGCCAGGGTGCGCCCGGCCCAGTCGAGTTCGGCCCAGGCCGGCCAATGATCCACATAGAGGTTGGCTCGGAAGCGCAGCGGGTCGACGGAACGGCCCAGGCGGGCTTCGATGTCGCGGACGCTGGCGAGGTTGATGATCGAGATGTCGCCGAGCGGGTGGTCCATGAAGCGGTGGTCGCCCGGGGCCTCGATGACGCGCAGCGGGCCGCGGACGTCGGCGGCGATCAGCGGCTCCAGCCAGTCGGCGAAGGCGCGGCGGCCGTCGTCCTGGTCCAGCCGTCCGTTGAAGTCCGGCCGTCCCGGCGCGCGGGCGCTCAAGGTCGCGGTCGATCCGTCATAGGCGGTGCGGGCCAGGGCGACCTGGGGGATGCTGGCCAGGACGGTGAACTTCTGCTTCGGCACATGGGCCGGCGCCGCGGGATCGAAGCCGCTGGGCCCGTTTTCCACCGCATAGAGGCGGTCGAACGCCAGGCCCTCGCCGACGACGAGATCGGCGGCGGTCAGCGGTTCGGGCGTGAAGCCCTTCACCGGATGACGGTAGATGGCGGCGAGGCGACCGGTCATCGGCCGGTGTTGCCGCAAGGCCGCGGCGCCGACAAGGGGAACAGCGGCGCCGTTGGCGAGTTGAGCCCCTGATGGCTCTCAGGAGGGGCGCTTTTGTCGCGGTGGGCGTTGGATCTGGCGGCGGGCCGTCGCCGTCGCGTCGTCGGCCTGGCGTGGAGCGCCGCGCCCTGGGTCGCCTTGGCCGCCATCGCCGCCCTGTGGAATCGCAAGCCCCGTCCGCGGCCCCTCGATCAGCCGCCGAAGGGTGAAGCCGCACCAGGCATGAGCGCGACCGCAACGATGCCGCCGGCCGCTTTCGAAGCTGAGGAACCCGGTCGGGGCAGGGCGGCCCGGTCGCCGCGTCATATCCCGCTCAAAGGCTGGAAGGACGTGCTCTGGCGGACCTATCGCGAGGTCAACGAGGACCGCCTGAGCGTCGTCGCCGGCGGCGTCACCTTCTACACCCTGCTGGCGATTTTCCCGTCCGTGGGGGTCTTCGTCTCGCTCTACGGCCTGTTCGCCGACGTCGGCGAGGTCAACAAGCAGCTTGCCCAGCTCTCGGCCGTGATCCCGACCCAGGCGCTGGACGTCCTGGGCGATCAGATGACCCGGCTAGCCGGCCAGAAGCAGGCCAGCCTGAGCCTGGCGTTCGTCGTCAGCCTGCTGCTTTCGGTCTGGAGCGCCAACGCCGGGATGAAGGCGCTCTTCGCCGGGCTGAACGTCGCCTACGACGAGATCGAGAAGCGCAACTTCTTCCTCATGACCGCCCTGACCTATGGCTTCACGTTCGGGGCCCTGCTGTTCCTGACGCTGGTGAGCGCCATCCTGGTGGCGGCGCCCGTCCTGATCGACCAGCTCGACCTCGCCCGCGACCTGCTGACCCCGCTGCGCTGGCTGGCGCTGTGGGCGGTGGCGGCGGGCGCCTTCTCCGTCGTCTACCGTTATGGGCCTTGCAGGGCCCGGGCGCGCTGGCGCTGGGTCAACTGGGGCGGGGTGTTCGCTGCGACCCTCTGGCTGGGCGGCTCGCTGGGGTTCTCCTGGTACGTCAACAATGTCGCTCACTTCGACGTCACCTATGGGCCGCTGGCCGCGGTGATCGGTTTCATGATGTGGATCTGGTTCTCGGTGATGGTGGTGCTGATCGGCGCGGAACTGAACGCCGAGATCGAGCACCAGACGGCGCTGGATTCCACCACCGGCGCGCCGCTGCCGATGGGCGCGCGGGGCGCGGCCATGGCCGATACGGTCGGCCTGGCGTTCCATCCCGAGTTCAAGGGACTGCTGACGAAGCTGAAGGCGCCGGCGAAGCGTTAGCCGCCCGCGTCCAGCACCGCGCGAAGCCCCTCGCGGTAGGTGGGATAGCGCGGACGCCAGCCCAGTTCGGCCTTGGCGAGCGCGTTGCCCACACGCTTGCTCTCGGCATAGAAGCGCTGGGCGGCGGCTGGCAGGTCGGCCTGGGCCGGCGCGGTCTCGGCCGGCGCGGCCATGCCCAGCAGGCCGGCCGCATAGGCCACCACCTCGCTGTTGGGGGCGGGCGCGTCGTCGCACAGATTGTAGATTCCCCCGGCGCGCGGCCGGGCGATGGAGCAGGCCAGGCCCGCGGCCAGGTCATCGACGTGGATTCGAGAGAACACGTGGCCGGGGAGGGCGATGCGCTTCGCCGCGCCGCTGCGCAGGCGATCGAAGGCCGAGCGGCCGGGACCGTAGATGCCGGGCAGGCGGAAGACGGTCACCGTCAGGCCCATGCCGCGCCCGACCTGCAGCCAGTCGCGCTCGGCGGCGACCCGGCGGGCGCCTTCCAGGGACTGCGCGGCCAGCCGGCTGGTCTCGAACACCCAGCCGCCCTGGCGGTCGCCGTAGACGCCGGTTGTGGAGAGATAGCCGGTCCAGTCGGGGAAAGCCGCGCCGGTCGCCAGTGCGCGCACCAGCGCTTCCAGGCCGGGACAGCCGTTGGGGCCGGGCGGGGCGGTGACCAGCAAGGCGTCGGCGCGCGCCAGTTCGGCCGCCAGCCGCGGCGCGTCGGCGGCCAGGACCGCTTCGACGCCCTCGGCCGCAAGGCTCGGGATCGCCGCGGCATGGCGCACGGAGGCTGCGACGGCCCAGCCGCGCGGCGCCAGCAGGCGCGCCAGGGCGCGGGCGGTGTAGCCGTAGCCGAAAACGAACAGGCGCAAGGTCAGGGCTCCACGGCGGAAGCCTTGAGTCTACAACAGCGCCTTGATCGCGGCGCGGGCTTCGTCGCCGAACTGGGGATGGCTGAGCGCGAAGGCGACGGTGGCGCGCAACAGGCCCACGGGATCGCCGCAGTCGTAGGTCGCGCCTTCGTACTCCAGGGCCCGGAAGTCCTGGGTCTTCATCAGGGCGGCCATGCCGTCGGTGAGCTGGATTTCGCCGCCGGCGCCCTTGCCCTGGCGTTCCAGCAGCTCGAAGATTTCCGGGCGCAGGATGTAGCGGCCCGAGATGAAGAGGTTCGACGGCTCGGTCCCCAGCGGCGGCTTCTCGACCATGCCGATCATGCGGTTGAGGCGGCCCTGCTGGCCGTCGAGGGCGACGATGCCGTACTTGTGGGTCTCGCCCTCGGGGGCGGGCTCGACCACCACGATGTTGTCGCCGGTCTTTTCGTAGGCCGCCACCGCCTGGGCCAGGGCCGGCGTCTTGGCCGCCATCAGCATGTCGGGCAGCATGACGGCGAAGGGCTCGTCGCCGATGACGTCGCGGGCGCACCAGATGGCGTGGCCAAGGCCAAGCGGCGCCATCTGGCGGATGAAGCTCATCTGGCCGGGCTTGGGCAGGTCCTTCTGGACGAGCTCGAGGAAGCTGGTCTTGCCCTTGTCGCGGAGCTGGTTCTCCAACTCGGGCACGTGGTCGAAGTAGTCCTCGATGGACGACTGGCCGCGGCTGACGATGAACACGAAATGCTCGATGCCCGCCGCGCGGCCCTCCTCGACGATGTAGGACAGGATGGGGCGGTCCATGACGTTGAGCATGTTCTTGGGCGTGGTCTTGGAGCCCGGCAAGGCGCGGGTCCCGAATCCCGCCACCGGCAGCACGGCCTTGCGAACACGTTTCGTCATCGAGCAGTCTCCGTCAGGGGCAGGCGCCGGGGGAGGCGCGGAAAGTCAAAAACCTCACTATCGTTGAGGTTCCCTTAGCGCGCACGGAACATCGGTCGGCCAGGCGACTTTATCGCGACAACCGTCAAATGGGGAGCAATCCATGACCCTGCGTTTCCTGACCGGCGTCGCCATCGTGGCCGCCGTCGCCACCGGCCTCGTCAAGCGCCACCAGAAGCAACTGGAGATGGAAGGCGCGGCGCCTGGCGCCAAGCTTTCGAAACGGCCTCGCCCGGCGCCCATCGTGCGGGCGCCCGCTCCCGGCCCCGACCCGAACGGGCCGGCCGTCGCGAACTGAAGGCGAGCTATTCGACCGTCACCGATTTGGCGAGGTTGCGCGGCTGGTCGACGTCGGCGCCCTTCAGGACGGCGACGTGGTAGGCCAGCAACTGGATCGGCGCCGACATCACCAGCGGCGCGATCAGCGGGTCGCACCTGGGCGCCGTGACCACCACGCGGGCGCCGGCCGGTGCATGGCGCTCGCCCTCGGGGTCGGTGATGAACACCACCTGGCCGCCGCGGGCCATCACCTCGCTCATGTTCGACGCCGACTTCTCGAAATAGCTGTCGAAGGGGGCGAGGATGACGATCGGCGTCGCCTCGTCCACCAGGGCGATGGGGCCGTGCTTGAGTTCGCCGGCGGCATAGCCCTCGGCGTGGATATAGCTGATTTCCTTGAGTTTCAGCGCGCCTTCCAGGGCGAGCGGATACATCGGCCCGCGCCCGAGGTAGAGCACGTCGCGGGCCTTGGCGACCTCCTGGGCGATGGCGCGGACGGCCTCCTCCAGATTGATGGACTCGGCCATCAGCCGGGGCGCTTCCAGCAGCACCCGCACGAGCCGCTTTTCCTCGGCCTCGTCGATCCGGCCCCGCGCGCGCGCGGCGGCGACCGCCAGGGTCGTCAGCACGGTCACCTGGGCGGTGAAGGCCTTGGTGGAGGCGACCCCGATCTCCGGCCCGCAATGGATCGGCCAGATGACGTCGACCTCGCGGGCGATGGTCGATTCCACCGTGTTGACGATGGCCGCGCTCTTCATGCCCACGGCCAGGCAGTAGCGCAGCGCCGCCAGGGTGTCGGCCGTCTCGCCCGACTGCGACATGGCGATGACCATGGCGTCCGAGCGCAGGGCCGGCTGGCGGTAGCGGAATTCCGAGGCGACCTCGACGTCCACCGGCAGGTCGGCGAGCTGCTCGATCAGGTACTTGCCCAGCAGCCCTGCGATATAGGAGGTGCCGCAGGCGACGATGTGGACCCGCTCCAGCGTCGCGAAATCGACGCCGCCGGGTACGGCCGTGCGTTCGGTCAGGGTGTCCACATAGGCCGCCAGGGTGCGCTGGCAGCCTTCGGGTTGGTCGTGGATCTCCTTCTCCATGAAGTGGCGATAGTTGCCCTTCTCCATGACGGCTGCCGAAGCGGGCAGGACCTTGATCGGCCGTTCGACGGGCAGGCCCGCCTCGTCGAAGATCCTGGCCGTGACGTGGTCGATGACGACGTAGTCGCCGTCCTCCAGGTAGGCGACGCGATTGGTGAACGGCCCGAGCGCCAGGCCGTCGGAGCCGATGAACATCTCGCCTTCGCCGTAGCCGACGGCGAGCGGCGGGCCCTTGCGGGCGCCGAAGATCATCTCGCGTTCGCCGCCGACCAGCACGGCCAGGGCGTAGGCGCCGCGCAGCCGGTCGAGGGCGGCCTTGAAGGCGTCCAGGGGCGCGCGGCCGTCCTTCAGCATCTCGTCGAACAGATGGGCGACGACCTCGGTGTCGGTGTCGCTGGAGAAAACGCGGCCCTTGGCGATCAGCTCGGCTTTCAGCTCCGCGAAATTCTCGATGATGCCGTTGTGGACCACCGCCACCTGGCCGGCGATGTGCGGATGGGCGTTACGCTCGGTCGGGCCGCCATGGGTGGCCCAGCGGGTGTGGCCGATGCCGGTGCGGGCCGGCAGCGGCTGGGACGCCAGCACGGCCTCCAGTTCGCGCAACTTGCCGGGCGCCCGGCGGCGCTCCAGCCTGCCGTCGACGACGCCCGCGACGCCGGCCGAGTCATAGCCGCGATATTCCAGGCGCTTGAGGCTTTCGATCAGCCGGTCCTGGACGGGCTTGACGCCGACGATGCCGATAATGCCGCACATGGGCTGTGGCTTTCTTTGTGGTAAACGCCGAACTAGGGTTCGACCCCATCCGGCCTTTAGCATTCGCAAACGGGACGTCGACTAAATCCGGGTTTCCGATCATTTCGAGATCCTGCCTATGAGCAAGCGCGCATACTTCGGCACCGACGGCATCCGCGGCCAGGCCAACCGCCACCCGATGACGGCGGAGGTCGCCCTGCGAGTCGGCATGGCCGCCGGCAAGAGCTTCATGTCCCGCGACGAGCGCCGCCACATGGTGGTGATTGGCAAGGACACCCGGCTGTCGGGCTATATGATCGAGCCGGCCCTGGTGGCCGGTTTCGCCAGCGTGGGCATGGACGTCCGTCTGCTGGGGCCGATGCCGACGCCGGGCGTGGCGATGATGACGCGCTCGCTGCGCGCCGACCTGGGGGTGATGATCTCGGCCTCGCATAACGAGTTTTCCGACAACGGCATCAAGCTGTTCGGCCCGGACGGCTACAAGCTCTCCGACGCCCGTGAACTGGAGATCGAGGCCCTGATGGACGAGGGGCTGCAGGAAAACCTGGCCGGTCCCACGGGTCTGGGCCGCGTGGCCCGCGTCGACGATTCGCAGGCCCGCTATGTCGAGATCGCCAAGGCCACCTTCCCTCGCAAACTCAGCCTGGCCGGCCTGCGCATCGTCATCGATTGCGCCAACGGCGCGGCCTACAAGGTCGCCCCCACGGTGCTGTGGGAATTGGGGGCGGAGGTGTTCAGCGTCGGGGTCGCGCCCAACGGCATGAACATCAACGCCGAGTGCGGATCGACCCACCCCGAGGCCATGGTGAAGATGGTCCGCGAATATCGCGCCGACATCGGCATCGCGCTCGACGGCGACGCCGACCGCCTGGCGATCTGCGACGAGAACGGCGTGGTGGTGGACGGCGACCAGATCATGGCGCTGATCGCCGGGCACTGGCACGCCCGCGGCAAGCTGCGCGGCGGCGGGGTGGTGGCCACGGTGATGTCGAACCTCGGCCTCGAGCGGTTCCTAAAGGGCCTCGACCTGACGCTGGAGCGCACGCCGGTGGGCGACCGCTCGGTGATGGTGCGGATGCGCGAGGGCGGCTTCAACCTCGGCGGCGAACAGTCGGGCCACGTGATCCTGTCGGACTTCTCCACCACCGGCGACGGCCTGCTGGCCGCGTTGCAGGTGCTGACCGTGCTGAAGGACACCGGCAAGCGCATGAGCGAACTGGCCCGCCAGTTCGAACCCGTGCCGCAGAAGCTGGAAAACGTGAAGGCCGAGCGCAAGATGCTGGACAACGCCCAGGTGAAAGGCGCCATCGCCGACGCCGAGCAGCGGCTGAACGGTTCCGGCCGGCTGCTGGTCCGGGCCTCGGGCACCGAACCGCTGATCCGCATCATGGCGGAGGGCGACGACGAGCGCTTGATCTCCCAGGTGATCTCGGAGATCGCCGGGGCGGTGCGCAAGGCCGCGGCCTGACGAACCCCATGGCCGGGCGCCGGGGCAAGGGGAGAAACCGCGGGGCATGGATCATCGGCGGCGTGCTGCTGGCCGCCGGCCTGTTCGCCGCCCTGACGCCGGTGGTCCACAAGGCCGGGCGCGGCCCCGGCTGGGACATCATGCCCGACGACTGGTTCGCCCGCCCGGTGCGCGGGGATCCGGCGACATGGGCGAGCAAGGGTCCGAGGCTGACGCTGGAGGTCGCCGCCGCGCGGGTCGCCGTGATGCCGGAGGATCGGCCCGACATCGCCGTGACCGCCGCCCCGGGGTTGCGGGTCGTCCGCGACGGCGCGAACGTCACGGTGTCCGACGGGTCGCGACCGCCGGGGTGGTTCGCGCGCCGCTGCGGGCCGGGCAAGACGACCGAGCCGACCATTACCGTGCGCGCGCCGCGCAACCTCGCCATCGCGAGCCGCGGACACGTCACCGGCACGATCGGCCCAATGCAGGACCTGCAGCTGGTTTCCGCCGGCTGTGGGCGGTGGGACATCGCGGCGGTGGAAGACGTCTTGCGGCTCGCGCAAAAGGGCGTCGGCGACATCCATGCGACGACCGCGCGCCTGGCGACCGCGCGGATCGACGGCGACGGCCGCATCGAGCTTGCGAAAGCCCGCGAAGGCCTGGACGCCTATGTCGACGGCCCCGGCGTGATGACCGCCGGTCAGGTCGAGGGGCGCCTGGACGCCGAACTCTGGGGGCGTGGCGCCATCGTCGTCTCGCGGGGCTTCACACAGCGCGCCTTCCTGTTCGCCAAGGGGCGCGGGCACATCGAGCATGGCGGCGTGATCTCGACGCTGACGGCTGAGGCGCGGGAGAAGGCCGTCATCAGGATCGGCGTGGTGGCGGGTACGGTTTCCGGCGTCGAGAAGGGCGGAGGCCTGGTGCGCTACAGCCGGCCCGCCAACCGGCGGTTCTGCCGCGGCATGGCCTGCGACTAGATCTCAGGCGTCAGGCGGGGCGGCGTTCCAGGCCGCGCTCTTGCCGAACACCATGTTGTCGACGAAAGCCCAGAGATCGCCGATCTCCCGGGCGGCCGGCGCCCCCGGCGTCAGTTCCTGGGCCGATCGGCCGACTTCCAGGGCCGACTGATAGATAGATCGCGCGCGGATGATCGCGGGGACGACCGGCGCGCGCATGATCTTCAGCGCCTCCAGCGCGCGCTTGACGCTCGGGGGCTCCGTCCCGTCACGGGCGACGGGCGCCTGGTTGAGGACGACCATGGCCGGCCGGCGCAGGCGGCGGATGACCTGGAGGGACTGCACCGCCGCGGCGATGTCCAGGAACGTCGGGCGGACGACGAGCAGCGAGAGGTCAGCCAGGACGATGGCGTGACCGAGGCTCTCCTCCAAGCCGGCGGCGGTGTCGATGACCATCAGGTCGGCGCCGCTGCGCTGGATCTCCACCTGCAGGGCGAACAGCTTGCGGCCGGTGGTCTCGATCACCCTGGGGCCGTCCGGGTCGCGTGGCTTCAAGGCCTCGCTCGCCGATTTCTGGGGATCGGCGTCGGCGATCACGGTCCGACGGTCGGCCAACTGGGCGGCGATGGCCAGATGCACCGCCACGGTCGTCTTACCGGAGCCGCCCTTGCGCGCGATCACGGCGATCGTCCGCATCTATCGCCTCCTCGGCCCAAGAGGCGATCCAACGCCTGTGCGTCGGAGATGCTCCCACGTCGTCCTGCATAGCGGTCAGGGCGAGGTCTTCAATCGCCGGTCCATGAAGATTGACGAACACCAAGGCAGGCGCGGCCGCGAAATCTGCGGCGACGGCGCGTCATGCGACGAAACGCCGCCGCCTGCATAGGTTTTCGAGGCCTCGACGCTGAAACGAGCGCTGTCCAAAACCTTAACGATGTGTCAACCTTGTCATGTGCGGGCCGCTAGACCGGCCCGAACTTAAGAATTCGGAGGAAACATGCCGCGGAACCCCGTCCTTGGCGGAGTCGCGCGAGACCCCAGCCGCAGCGCAAGCTCGATCGCTTGCCTTGCGTTCGTCGGGCTTATGGCGCTGGCCTTCTGGGCCGGCACGATCTGGATCGCCGAGATGGTCTTCCGCGCCTTCATGGGTAACTGAAGGCGCTTCGGACGCCCTTACGGCCGGCCGATACTGGTGTACGCGAAGCCGCGCGCCTCCATTGTGTCGGGCCTGTAGATGTTTCGCAGATCCACGAGGATCGGCGAACGCATGATCAGCTTTACGCGATCCAGGTCCAACGCCCTGAATTCATCCCATTCCGTAATGATCACCAAGGCGTCGGCGCCCATGGCCGCGTCGTAGGGATTCTCGGCGAACTCGACGCCGGTCAACAGCTGGCGCGCCTCGTGAAGGCCCTCGGGGTCGAACGCCTGGATCTTCGCGCCCCGGCCCTGCAGGGCCGGAATGATGTCCAGCGACGGCGCATCGCGCATGTCGTCGGTATTGGGCTTGAAGGTCAGTCCGAGGACGCCGATGGTCTTGCCGGTCAGGTCGCCGCCCAGCGCCGCGGCCACCTTCTGCGCCATGGCCTTCTTGCGGACGTCGTTCACCTCGACGGTCGTCTCGATCAGCCGCACTGGAGAGTTGTAGTCCTTGGCCGTGCGGACCAGGGCCAGGGTGTCCTTCGGGAAGCATGAGCCGCCGTAGCCGGGGCCGGCGTTGAGGAACTTGCTGCCGATCCGCTTGTCCAGGCCGATGCCGCGCGCCACCTGCTGCACGTCGGCGCCGACGGCCTCGCAGAGGTCGGCCATCTCGTTGATGAAGGTGATCTTCAGCGCCAGGAAGGCGTTGGCGGCGTACTTGATCAGCTCCGAGGTGCGGCGGCTGGTGAAGACGATCGGCGTCTCGTTCAGATAGAGCGGGCGGTAGAGTTCGCTCATCAGCGCCTGGGCGCGCGGGTCTTCCGTGCCGACGACCACGCGGTCGGGGCGCTTGAAGTCCTCGATCGCGGCGCCTTCGCGCAGGAATTCAGGGTTGGAGACGACAGCGAAGTCGGCGTCCGGCCGGGCGGCCTTGATCACCTTCTCGATCTCGTCGCCGGTGCCTACCGGGACGGTGGACTTGGTGACCACCAGGGTGAAGCCGTCCATCAGGCCGGCGATCTCCTCGGCGGCGGCATAGACGTAGGACAGGTCGGCGTGGCCGTCGCCACGGCGCGACGGCGTGCCCACGGCGATGAAGACGGCGTCGGCGTTCTTCACCGCCTCGGCGGCCTCGGTGGCGAAGAACAGGCGGCCGGCCTCGACGTTGCGCGCCACCAGCAGGTCGAGCCCGGGCTCGAAGATCGGGATGCCGCCGGCCTTCAGGCGGTCGATCTTGCCCGCGTCCTTGTCGATACAGGTCACCGTGTGGCCGAAGTCGGCGAAACAGGCGCCGCTCACCAGGCCTACATAGCCCGTGCCGATCATCGCTACATGCATACGCTAACTCTCCAGATCACGCCGCCCGCCGGGTTTTCACCACGCGGGGCGGTCGGCGACAACGCCGCCGTTACGATGGAACTCAGATTTCCTGGTTGTAGGCGCCCACCTGCGGGCGTTTGGCCAGACGCGGCTTAACTTCTGCGCGAAACAGGTCGCGCATGTCGTCCTCGGAGCGCGTGCTCTCCACCACCACCACGATCTCCGGCTTGTTGGAAGAGGCCCGCACCAGCAGCCAGGAGCCGTCGTCCAGCGCCACGCGCACGCCGTTGACCTCCACCAGCTCGACGATCCCGCGGCCCAGGATCTTGCCGCCGGCGGCCTGCAGGGCCTTGTATTCAGCCAGTACGCCGTCGACGACGGCGTATTTCTCTTCGTCTGCGCAGTGGGGCGACATGGTCAGCGAGGTGTGGGCGACCGGCAGCGCCTTGCGCAGGTCCGACAGCTTCTTGCCCGGATTGCGGTCGAGCATCGCCAGGATCGCGGCGGCGGCGGCCAGACCGTCGTCATAGCCGCGGCCGATCGGGGCGTTGAAGAAGAAATGGCCGCTCTTCTCGAAGCCGGCCAGGGCGCCGAGCTCGGCCGTCTTGCGCTTCATGTGGCTGTGGCCGGTCTTCCAGTAGACGGTTTCGGCGCCGTTGGCCTTCAGCACCGGGTCGGTGGCGAAAAGGCCGGTGGACTTCACATCGACGACGAAGGTGGCGTCCTTGTGCTGGCCGCTCAGGTCGCGGGCCAGCATCAGCCCGATCTTGTCGGCGAAGATCTCCTGGCCCTCGTCGTCCACCACCCCGCAGCGGTCGCCGTCGCCGTCGAAGCCCAGGGCGACGTCGGCGTCGAAGGTGCGCACGGCCTCCGCCATGGCGTGCAGCATGGCGCTGTCCTCGGGGTTGGGATTGTAGCGGGGGAAGGTGTGGTCGAGCTCGCAGTCCAGTTCGACGACCACGGCGGCGCCCATGCGACGCAGGGCCTCGGGCGCGAAGGCGCCGGCCGCGCCGTTGCCGCAGGCGCAGACCACCTTCAGCGGCCGCTGGAGGTTCATGCCGGCGGCCACGTCGGCGATGTAGCGCTCGGCCACGCCTTCGACATGGGTCAGGCCGCCGCCGGGACGCAGCGTCCAGGCGCCGGAAAGCACGATCTCCTTCAGGCGGCTCATCTCCTCGGGGCCGAAGGTCAGCGGGCGCTGGGCGCCCATCTTCACGCCCGTCCAGCCGTTCTCGTTGTGGCTGGCCGTGACCATGGCCACGCAAGGGGCGTCGAGATCGAACTGGGCGAAGTAGGCCATGGGCGAGACCGCCAGGCCGATATCCAGCACCTCGCACCCGGCGGCGATCAGGCCGAGCGTCAGGGCCTGCTTGATGGAGAGCGAATAGGACCGATAGTCGTGGCCCACCACGATCCGGGTCTGGCCGAGGTCCTGGACAAGGCTGCCCAACCCCAACCCCAGGGCCTCGACGCCCAGCAGGTTGATCTCCGCGCCGAACAGCCAGCGGGCGTCGTACTCGCGAAACCCGGTCGGCTTCACCAGCGGAACGGTCTCGAATTCCGCGGTGTTCGGCTTCAGGTCGGCGCGCGGCGCAGGCAGCATGACGTCTCCAGGGAGCCTTCGTCCGCCTCATAGGGACCGGGCGGGGTTAAGTCTAATCGAACGGCGAAGCCTGAGGTCGCGTTCGTGACGAGGCTACATCACCCCGGCGCGAAGCAGGTCGTGGACATGCAGGATGCCGATCGGGCGGCCCTGCTCGACGACGAAGAGCACGGTGACCGCCGGCGCCGGGTCGCTCATCAGCGCCAGGGCTTCCGAGGCGAGCATGGTCGCCGGCACGGTCTTGCGGGGCCCGGGCGTCATGACCTCGGCGGCGGCGTGGCCGAGCAGGCCGTTCAGGCGCCGGCGCAGGTCGCCATCGGTGATCGCGCCCTGCAGGCGCCCATCGGCGTCCAGGACGCCCACGACGCCCCAGCGTTTCTCGGTCATCACCAGCAGGGCCTGGTCCATCGGCGTATCGGCGGTCACCAGCGGCAGTTCGTCGGCCCCGTGCATCAGGTCGCGCACGGTGCGCAGCATGGCGCCCAGCTTGCCGCCGGGGTGGAAGGTGCGGAAATCCTTGGCGGTGAAACCCCGACGCTCCAGCAACGCGACGGCGAGCGCGTCGCCCAGCGCCATCTGCAGCGTGGTGGACGTGGTGGGGGCGTGGACCTCGGCGGTGGCTTCCGAGGCGTCGGCCAGGGGCAGGACGACGGAGGCGGCCCGGCCCAGCGCGCTGTCGGCGCTGGCGGTGATGGCGATCAGCGGAATGTGGAACCGCCCGGCGTAGGCCAGGACGTCGGCCAGTTCGCGCGCCTCGCCCGATTTCGACAGGCCGATGATCACGTCGCCGGCTTCGATCATGCCGAGGTCGCCGTGGCTGGCTTCCGCCGGATGCACGAACAGCGCCGGCGCCCCGGTGGAGGCGAAGGTCGCCGCGATCTTGCGCGCCACATGGCCGGACTTGCCCATGCCCGTGCAGACGATGCGGCCCTTGGCGGCATGCAGCAGATCGACGGCGGCGGCGAAGGCGGCGTCGAGCGCGTCGGCTTGGGTGGCGAGCGCGCGGGCTTCGGCGTCCAGAACCCGGCGGCCCACGGCGATGGCGTCGAAGTCGCTGCTCATTTCGCGGGCGCGATCGTCGGGGTCTGCAGGTCGCGAACCGCTTGGCGGGCGTTGTTGAGCCTGGCCTGCGAGGCCTGGGTCTCGCGCTTCATCGCCGCCTGCACGGCCGCCGCGCGCTGGACGGGCTCGCGTCCGAACGGGGGTGGCGATCGATCGCCCAGGCCCTGTGGCCAGACCATCGCCAGCACGATTGCGGCGGCCGAGGCGAGGGCGAGGGCTGGAAGGTAGAGCCGGTCGAGCATGACGCTGGTATAGACGCTGAGCCTGCGCAGGGCCAACAGCCATGCGGCGCGGAACTTGACGCCGCCGTCCTGCCGCCCTAGCGCCACGACATCGCAGCCACGGGAGACCGCCCCTTGTCTAAGCTAGTCCTGCTCCGCCACGGCCAGAGCCAATGGAACCTGGAAGTCCGCTTCACCGGCTGGGTCGACGTGGATCTCACGGCCGAGGGCGAAGCCCAGGCCCGCAAGGGCGGCGAACTGATCAAGGCGGCCGGGCTGCAGTTCGACGGCGTCTTCACCTCGGTGCTGACGCGGGCCATCCGCACCTCTTGGCTGGCGCTGGCCGCCGCGGGCCAGGCCTTTGTGCCCGAGACCAAGGACTGGCGGCTGAACGAGCGCCACTACGGCGGCCTGACGGGGCTGAACAAGGTCGAGACCGCCAAGATCCACGGCGAGGACCAGGTGAAGGTCTGGCGCCGGTCGTATGACGTGCCGCCGCCGCCGCTGGCGCCCGGCGGCGAGTTCGATTTCGCCAAGGACCGCCGCTATGCCGGCGCGGCGCTGCCGGACACCGAAAGCCTGAAGACGACGCTGGACAGGGTCGAACCCTACTGGACGTCCCAGATCGCCCCGCGCCTGGCCGCCGGGGAGACCCTGCTGGTGGCCGCGCACGGCAATTCCCTGCGGGCCATCGTCAAGCTGCTGTTCGACGTCTCCGCCCAGGACATCGTCGATGTGGAGATCCCCACCGGCAATCCGTTGCTCATCGAACTGGACGCCGCCCTGAAGCCGACCTCGGCCCGCTATCTGGACGAGAGCCGGGCCGAGCCGCTGCCGTCGCGGCCGTGAACGCCGACGAAGGCCATATGCGGCGCGCCATCGCGCTTGCGAACGGCAATCTGGGAAAGACCGGGGCCAATCCCACCGTCGGTTGCGTGATCGTCAGCGGCGACGCGGTGGTGGGCGAGGGGGTCACCGCGCCCGGCGGACGGCCCCATGCGGAGGAGCAGGCCCTGGTCCAGGCCGGTCCCGCAGCGCGCGGCGCCACCGCCTATGTGACCCTGGAACCTTGTGGCGCAAGGTCCTCGGGCGCGGCGTCGTGCAGCGAGCTCTTGGCCGCCGCCGGCGTGGCCAGGGTGGTGGTCGCCTGCCTCGATCCGTCGACCTTCGCGGCGGGGCGCGGCGTCTCGCGTCTGCGGGAAGCGGGCGTGATGCTCGACGTAGGGTTGCTGGGCGCCGAAGCGGGCGTGCTCTACGCCGAATACCAGCCGGCGGGAAAAGTTCACCGCGACGAGTAAGTCTCGGAAATTCCGCGTTAATATGGCGCCGCTAGACTGCCGGACCAGTTCCTCGTTTCCCGGCTTGCACCATGTCCCTTTCAGCTGCGCAAAAGCACGATCTTCCCAAGCTCACCCAGGCCGAGGCCGACCAGATCTGCGCCAAGCACGATCGGTTGTGGACCTCCAAGCCAGGCGGCGCGCGGGCGGTGTTCGCGTGGAAGAATCTGCAAGGCCTGAACCTGCGCGGGAGGAACCTCTGCGATGCTGATTTCACCGGCGCGATCCTCGCCGACTGCCTGATGCAGCACACGCGCCTCGATCACGCCAACCTGTTCGGCGTCGACCTGCAGCACGCCAACCTCACGGAAGCCTCCATGCGCCGGGCCGACCTGCGCGGGGCCTGCCTGCGCGGCGCCAACCTGACCGGCGTGGATCTCTTTGAAGCCGATCTGCGGGAAGGCGCCATCGCCACCGCCGACCGCGAGCGCGGCCTGCGGGTGCTGGAGCCGATCAATCGGGGCGCCGGCGATATCCAGGGCACGATCCTCGCGGGCGCGAACCTTGAGCGGTCGAAACTCTCGGGCGTGATGGCCGTGCGCGCCGATTTCACGGACGCCGTGCTCAAGGACGCCAAGCTGATCCGCGCCAACCTCAAGCAGGCCAATATGAAGGGCGCCATGCTGGCCGGTGCGGACCTTTCGGGCGCGGACCTGGCCGGGGCCGACCTGCGTGACGCCGTGCTGGTGGGCTGCAAGACCCTGTCGTGGAACATCACCGACGCCAATATGGCCGGCGTGCTGACCGACGAGCCGTCCGGCAAGGCGGTTGACGACCTGCCCTACAAGACCATGATCCGCGACCACGCGCGCTGGTGCGAGACCGGCGGGGTCGAGGGCAAGCCGTCGTCCTTCGACAACGCCGACCTGAGAGCGCTGGAGACGATCCGGGGATTCAACCTGACGGCCTTGTCGGCGAAGGGCGCGGTCTTCTACGGCCTGGACATGGAAGGCGTGCAGCTTCAGGGCGCTCACCTGGAAGGCGCCGACCTGCGCGGCTGCAACCTGCGGCGGGCAGACCTGCGCGGCGCGCGGCTGGTGAACGCCAAGCTGTCCGGCGCCGACCTGCGCGATGCGGCCATGGGGCCGTTGCTGATCGGCGGGGAGCGATTGCTCGCCTGCAACCTGACCGGCGCGACCCTGAAGAACGCCGACCTGGCGCGGGCTGACGTGCGGCAGGCCATCTTCACCGACGCCGACCTGTCGCGCGCCAACTTCACCGGGGCCATGACCAAGCAGGCCAACCTGACCGGCGCGGTGCGCCAGAATGTTCGCGGGCTGGCCGATGCGATTTAGGGAGCCGGCTTAACCATTCGGTCGCGCCTGGCTTCATAGGGTGTCGCCGCACGCACTTCGCTTCGGGGGAAGCACAACTTGTCTGCCGCCATCGCAATATCCAGTCGCCGTCGCCTGTCGCCGGGCGAGATCGAAATGATCGTCTCGGCCCATGAACGCCTGATCAGCGGCCGGCCCGGCGGCAAGCGCGCCTCCATGCGCTTCGTGGACTTCTCCGGCGCAGACCTTTCCGGGCGCGACCTTTCCGACGCCGACCTGTCGGGCTCGGTGTTCGACGGCGCGCGCATGGCGGGGATCAATCTTTCGCGGGCCAACCTGTTCGGCTGCGACCTGCGCAACGCCGACCTGCGGCGGGCGATCCTGGTCCGCGTCGACCTGCGCGGCGCCTGCCTGCGCGGCGCCAATCTCGCCCAGGCCGACCTGACCAAGGCCGACTTCCGCGAGGGCCAGATTTCCGTGCCCCATCCGAGCAAGGGCCTGAGTTCCCTGCGTCATGAGACCCGAAGCGGCGATATCGACCAGGCGAACCTGGAAGGCGCGACGCTGGACGGATCCCAGATGGAGGGCGTCTCGGCCTTCGCCGCCGACTTCTCCGACTGCTCGCTGAAGGGCGCCAAGTTGTCGGGCGCCAATCTGAAGGACGCCAATCTTTCGGGAGCCGTGCTGGACGGCGCCGACATAGGCGGGGCCAACCTGGAGGGCGCCAACCTGATGGGCGCCATGATGACGGGGGTCGACGTCTCCACCGCGCGGACGAGCGGCGCGAAGATGGGCGGCTGCCTGTCGGCGCCGACCCAGGCGATCAGGGACCGCGCCGAGGAACTGTTCGAAATGGCCAAGGCCCACCACGACTTCTGCCTGTCCAGCGGCAAGCAGGGGCGGCCGGGCGTGTTCGACAACGAAGACCTGCGCCCGCTGGCCGACCGGCTGAAGGGCATGCGCCTGACGGCGATCAGCGCCAAGGGCGCTTGCCTGGTGGGCATGGACCTGAGCGGGACCCATATGCAGGGCGCCAACCTGGAGGGCGCGGACCTGCGCGGGGCGAGGCTTCGCAAGGCCGACCTGCGCGGCGCGAGGATCAATGGCGCGAACCTGTCGAAGGCCGACATGGGCGAGGTGATCCTGGCCCCGCTGCCGCTTAGCGCCGACCGCTTCACGGCGGTGAACCTGGGGCAGGCCAAGATGCGCTATGTGCTGGCCCAGGGCGCCGACATGCTCGGCGCGATGATGGACGGCGCCGACCTGCGCGGCTGCGACTTCACCGGCGCCCGTCTCAAGAGCGCCAGCCTGCGCGGCGCCGAGCTCACCGCCGTCATCGGCCTGGAAGACGCCCGGGCCCTGGCCTGATCACGATCTGGGGCTGAAAAAAGTACGGGCGACGCGCTTCGCAGCGCGCCGCCCGGAAGGCCTAGGCCAATCCCAAGAGGGGGGGGAACTCAGGCGGCCTTTTCGCCTTCGATCAGAGAGGGTTGAGCCGTGGTCGAAATTTCGATCCGGCGGGGTTTCAGGGCTTCAGGCAGTTCGCGCTTCAGCGCGATCGACAACAGGCCGTCGGCGAGGTTGGCTTCGGTCACCACCACATAATCGGCGAGCTGGAACTTGCGTTCGAAGTTCCGCTCCGCCAGGCCGCGGTGCAGGAACCGGCGCTGGTCGTCGTTGGCGGCCTTGCGGCCCTGGACGGTGAGAAGGTTTTCCTTGAGCTCGATGCTCAGTTCTTCCGGTCGGAAGCCGGCGACGGCGATCTCGACGCGGTAGGCGTTCTCGTCGGTGCGCTCGATGTTGTAGGGCGGATAACCGCTGGCGCCGTCGGCGGTGGCGGTTTCAAGCAGGGCCGCCAGGCGGTCGAAGCCGACGACGGAACGGTAAAGGGGGGCGAAATCGATCGTACGCATTCTAGGTCACATCCTTCTTTGCATAAGCAAGGTTGCTTTGGTGTGCGGGCCTTGCGCGAGCCGGTCTGGCCTCGCGCGGTCCGGAAGGCCCGGAAATCCAGCGCCTTCGAATCCTAGGTGGGCGCCGCTTTTCGGGTTTCAAGGCCTTGCGGTCATCGTGATCAACTGGTGCTCTCGGGCGCTTTGACCGCGCGCGCCGCGCGCGCTACGTCCTGGGAGGGGTGGTTCGAGGGGTTTGATGAGACATAGAGCGCCGCCCTTTGCCGTTCTTTCGCGCCGCGCCGCGTTGTCGGGCGGCCTGGCCCTGGCCGCCTGCGGCCGCAAACCCGAAGCCGCCGGCCCGCCGAAGACCACCGCCAAGGTCATGACCCTGGAGGAGGCGGTCGTCGGCGCATGGCGCACGCCTGCCGACAAGGCGCGCGACGTCTGGCGCCATCCCGTCCAGAGCCTGGAGTTCTGGGGCCTGAAGCCCGGCCAGACGGTGGTGGAATTCTGGCCCGGGTCCGGCTGGTACACCGATATCCTGGCGCCCTACCTGAAGGCCACGGGGGGCAAGCTCTATGCCGCCAATCTGGAGGTGAACGACCCGGCCGACCCGGCCGCGACAAAGGTCGTCGACGCCTATCGCCGCCGGCTGGAGGCGGCGCCGAAGACCTATGGCGAAGTCGCCATCACCGCCTTCGGCCCAACCGCCGGCCCCGTGGCGCCGCCGGCCTCGGCCGACCTCGTGCTGTTCCTGCGCAACCTGCACAACTGGATGGCCGCCGGCGTCGCCGAAAAGGCCTTCCGCGACGCCTTCGCCGCCCTCAAGCCCGGCGGCAAGCTGGGGATCGAGGAACATCGCGCCCCGCCCGGCGGCGTCCAGGACGCGCTTGCCGAGAACGGCTACGTGCAGGAGGCCTATGCCGAACAGCTGGCCCGCGAGGCCGGTTTCGTGCAGGAGGCCAAGAGCGAGATCAACGCCAATCCGAAGGACACCCACGACCACCCGTTCGGCGTCTGGACCTTGCCGCCCGTGCGGCGGTCGTCCCCCCGCGGCCAGCCGGACGATCCCGCCTTCGACCACGCCAAATACGACGCCATCGGCGAGAGCGACCGCATGACCCTGCGCTTCGCCAAGCCTGCCTAGACGCTTTCGCGCGGAGATGACCTTGGCCACGCTTCAGGAGTTGACCGACAAGATCGCGCGCGCCGCGGCGGGCTCGGACCTCGGCAAGACCATCAAGCTCGACCTGAAGGGCGAGGGCGTCATTCACGTCGCCGGCCCCGCCGTCACGAACGAGGACAAGCCCGCGGACCTGACGGTGACCATCAGCACCAAGGATCTCCTGGCCATGGGACGGCGTGAACTGGACCCGATGCGGGCCATCATGACCGGCAAGCTGCGGCTGTCGGACATGGGCCTGGCGATGTCGATGCAGCCGGCGATCCAGGCCCTGTTCGCCAAGGCGGTCTGAGGTGGAGGTCAGCCCGCCTCTGATCGCCGCCCCCGGCGCGCCGATCCCGGCCGGCGGGGAAGCGGAATGGTTCGCGGGGTCCCGTGGCGTCCGGCTGCGCGCGGCGCTGTTTCCGGCGCGCGGCGTCGCCCGCGGTTCGGTGGTGCTGAGCGGCGGGCGCACCGAACCGATCGAAAAGTATTTCGAGGTCATCGGCGAGCTTCAGGCCAGGGGCTTGGCCGTACTCGTCCACGATTGGCGCGGGCAGGGCCTGTCGCATCGCGAACTGCAGGATCGGTCGAAGGGCCACGCCACCGGCTACGAGACCTTCCTCGGCGACTACAGGGCGCTGCTCGACGCGTTCGAGGCGCGATTGCCGAAGCCCTGGATCGCCGTGGGTCATTCCATGGGCGGCTGCCTGACGCTGCTGGCCCTGGCGCGCGGCGCGTCGCAGCGGTTCGCCGGCGCGGTGCTTTCGGCGCCGATGCTGGGGCTGCACCTGCCCGGGCCGGCCTGGATCGTCGGCCTGCTGTCGAAGCTGTTCAACGCCCTGGGCCTTGGTGAACGCCTCACCCCCACCGGCGGACGCCAGCCGGAGGGTTTCGAAGGCAATCGGCTGACCCACGATCCCGTGCGCTTCCAGCGTCACAAGGACCAGATCTCCGCCCATCCCGACCTGGCGCTCGGCCCGCCGACCTGGGCGTGGCTGGACTTCGCCCTGAAGGCCCAGGCCTTCCTGGCCAAGCCGGCCAACCTGAAGCCCGTGCGCCTGCCGGTGACGATCTGCTCGGCCGGCCGCGACCAGATCGTCGTCAATGACGCCCAGGAGGTCGCCGCCAGGGCCCTGCCGCAGGGCAGGCTGGTGCGCATCGACGGAGCGTTCCACGAGATCCTGATGGAAACCGACGACAAGCGGGCGATCTTCTGGTCGGCCTTCGACGCGGTGGCCGACGAGGTCGCGCCGTTCCGCACGGCGCCGGTCAGGCTGGATCAATCGGCGCCGCCGCGGAAATCCCGCGCGCGAAAGCTCACGCCGCCGAAGGGCTGAGGACCGCCAGGGTCTCCTCCAGGCAGGCCGGGTCGCCCGACAGGATCACCTGGCCGCCGCTGTCGCCGATCGCTGCGCCGCGCCAGTCGGTCGCCGCGCCGCCCGCGCCCTGGATGACCGGTATGGCGGCCTCGATGTCCCAGGACTTGAGGCCGGATTCCACCACCAGGTCCATGGTTCCCGCGGCCAGCATGGCGTAGCTGTAGGAGTCCAGGCCGGGCCGGATGACGCGAGCCTGTCCGCGCAGGGCGCGCCAAGCCGGCATCTCGTCGGCCTTGAAGCAGGCGTCGGGGTCGGTCGTCCCGATCACCGCGTGGGCCAGCCTGGCGCAGGCCCGCACCTTCAGCGGACGCACGGCGCCGCGGCTGACGAGCCGGGAAGCGCCCGGATGGCCGATATAGAGCTCGTCGAGGAAGGGCTGGCTGATGGAGCCGAGCGTCGGCGTTCCCTGGAAACGCATCCCGATCAGGGTGCACCAAAGCGGCAAGCCGGCGATGAACGACCGTGTGCCGTCGATCGGATCGAGCACCCAGACGAAATCGGCGTCCGGGCGATCCTGGCCGTATTCCTCGCCGATCACCCCGTGGTTGGGATAGCGGGCGGCGATCAGGGCGCGGATGGCCTGTTCGGCGCCCTTGTCGGCCCGGGTCACCGGGTCGAAACCCGGCGTGTAGCCGCCGCCGTCGGCGTTCTTGTCCTCCAGGCCGTGATCGGCCCGGAACAACGGCAGGGTGACCGCGGCGGCGGCGCGATTGAGCTCGACCAGAAAGGCGTCGAGCTCAGCTAGGCGATCGGGTGCGAGCATGACGCTCGTTTACCGCGACCGCCTCGGCTCACGCTACAGGATTAGGCCGCGTCGGTGCTGTCGCCGTTGAGAGACTTCGCCAAGTCCAGCAGCCGGCGGCGCGGGCGCTCGCTGAGCTGATAGTAGGCGCGGATCAGATCCAGCGTCTCCTTGCGGGCGAACATCTCGCTCTTGGGCTCGGCGTCGTTCGCCTGCTCGGCGCGCTGCTCTTCGGACAGGCCGTCGTAGAAGTAGCCGACCGGAACCTCGAGGGCTTCGGAAAGCTGCCATAGGCGGGCGGCCGAAATGCGGTTCGCGCCGCATTCGTATTTCTGGATCTGCTGGAACCGCACGCCGCAGGCGCCGGCCAGTTGCTGTTGCGTAAGACCCAGCAGGCGACGGCGGCGACGCAGGCGCTTTCCCAGGTGGACGTCGATGTTGTTGCCAGTCGGCTCCATGGCCCCCTCGCGATGATTGGACGTCCCGAAGCGGGACGCGATGGGTCCTCCGGGGCAAGTCGCGCGCCACGCGATCTCTGTTCGCGTTGCAAGAGGGTGGCGGCGGCGGTTACTAGAGTTGATGGCCGTCGCCCGACCTTCTTTTTTCCAGGACCTCGTCTGGCGACTGGAGGCGTTCGCCTTCGACGTGGTGATCGCCCTGGCGCGGATGCTGCCGGTGGACACGATCTCCGATCTTGGCGGGGCGACCCTCCGGCGGCTGGGGCCGCTGACCTCCAATCACCGCGTCGCCGAACAGAACCTGCGGATGGTCTTCCCGCAGGCCTCCGACGCGGCCATAGCCCGGCTGCTGAACGAGCAGTGGGACAACACCGGCCGGACTTTCGTCGAAGTCCTGGTGATGGACAAGATCATCGCCGATCGCTCGCGCGTCGAGGTCGTCAACCGCGAACGGCTGGACGAGATCGCCGCCAGCGGCAAGCCGGTGGTGTTCGTGTCCGGCCACCTGTCGAACTGGGAGGTGATGCCGGCGGTGATCGCCCACTCCGACGTCGTCTGCCAGATCACCTACCGGGCGGCCAACAACCCCCATGTGGACGCCCGCATCAAGGCCAGCCGCTGGCGCTACGGCGTGCGGCTGTTCGCGCCCAAGGGCGGCGACGGCGCGCGCGAGATCCTGGAGGCCATGGGACGCGGCGAGTCCGTGGCCCTGATGAACGACCAGAAATTCAACGGCGGGGTGGCCGCGCCGCTGTTCGGCCATCTGGCGCACACGGCCTCGGGGCCGACCAAGTTCGCCCTGCGCTTCGACACCGTGCTGCAGCCGATGTCGGTGCAGCGCAAGCACAAGGCCCGGTTCCGGGTGGTGGTGCACGAGCCGATCACCCTGACCGCCACGGGCGACCGCAATGCGGACCTGGAAGCCGGCGTGCGCAAGGTCAACGCCTTCATCGAGCAACGCGTGCGCGAACGTCCGGCCGAATGGTTCTGGGTCCACAAGCGCTGGCCGACGGAGCGCTACAAGCGCAAGCGGTGAGCTTGCCCTCACCTAACCTCTCCCGCGAGCGGGAGAGGAACGCCCTACGGGTTGGTTTCCTGCCAGCGGGCCAGGGCTTCGGCGGGGCTGGCGTAGGCTTCCTGGTGGACCGGGCTCCAGTAGCGCAGCATCTCCAGCGGAATCTTCACGCCGGACA